>WNFL01350439.1_pt1 | contig 20156 bp, 20 predicted proteins | sample 5400361 | NCBI WGS metagenome assembly WNFL01 (sample SAMN13153351, study PRJNA577476) | soil metagenome | isolation source: 40 cm soil on Douglas fir-dominated hillslope | place: USA:California | collected 2013-09-17
TTTCACGGCATTCGCCAGAATATTCACACCCTTGAACATGCGTTGCCGAGCGTCGTCGCTGAAGCGTACGTCTTTAGCTGCCATTTGCTGATACCTCTAATTAAATTTGATTTGCGGTAAGTAAAATTGGAGCGATTGGGCTTGGGGCTTACTTGCCTTCGACCACAGCCATGATGTCTTCTTCACGCATGACAACTAGCTCATCGCCATCCATTTTCACTTCGGTACCGCTGTACTTGCCGAAGAGGATCTTGTCGCCGACCTTGACGTCCAGCGGGCGAATCTCGCCACTCTCCAAAATCTTGCCCTTGCCGACGGCGACGACTTTCCCGAAGATCGGCTTCTCAGTCGCGGTATCCGGAATCACGATGCCACCGGGGGACTTACGCTCTTCTTCTTCTCGTTTCACGATCACGCGGTCATGAAGGGGACGAATCTTCATAAGACAAGACTCCTACTGCTTAGAATATGGGTTTATTGGGAAGCGGAGGGTTATTAGCACTCTCCACTCGTGGCTGCTAATAATAGCGGCGAATTCGCCTGATTCAAGTGCTGCCGCAGTAATTTTTTGCTGCATCGCAATGGGTATGCGGTCGGGCGCTAGGCCGGTGCGCCGTTAGACGATCGGCCGGTATGCCATTAGACGGTCTGTCGGCATGCCGTAAGACGGTCGGCTGGCATGCCATTAGGGGATCGGCCGGTGCGCCGTTAGACGGTCGGCTAGCACGCCGTAAGATGGCCCGCTGGCATGCCATTAGACGGTCGACCGGCGCGCGACTGCGCTAGAGTACCGGAATGAGAACGTCGCTCCTGGTTTTATTGCTCATCAGTCTCGCCGGGGTGACGAGCGCCAAGCCCTGGTGGATGCGCGGCGTCGAGTCCAACGAGTCCGATTTTCTGCCGCCGGACATCGCGTTTCGCGTCAGCGCTCGGGTGGACGGCGATGTCGTGCGGGTTCGCTGGATCATCGCCGATGGCTACTATCTCTACCGGCGCAGAATCGACATCAAGGCGGAGAGTCCGAATCTCGTGATCGCAGCGCCGCTGCTGCCCAAGGGCGTGCTCAAATCCGATGCATATCTCGGAACTCAGGAAATTTACCAGCAGCAGGTGGAAGCCACGGTGCCCTACACCCGCTTCGATGCCGGCGCCCATCCCCTGCAAATCAAAGTGACCTATCAAGGCTGCGCCGAAGCGGGCCTCTGCTACCCACCCATCAGCAAGGTACTGCTTCCTCAACATGCGGCCTCAGGCGTAGTCCCGGCGTCGCATCCGTGGGTGGGTGCGGCCATCCTCGCCGGCGGCTTTGCCTTTTTTCTGGCGGGGTTGACCCTCCGCAAAGGGCGCAAGCTCGACCTTCCCGCGGCATGAACACGTCTGTCCTGCGCATCGCTTGCGCTGCCCTGCTCGTGGTTTTGGGGATTTGGGCTGGAGCAGAGTTCTACTCATCTCGCGGCGCCGCGCAGCGTCACCACGGGATCTCCGTGCCTGCAGGCGAAGCCAGTGCCCCCAATCCCAGCGACTTGGCGCGTGCGCCCGAGGGCGCCGGCGCGGATGGCGCATCGCCGCCGGACCCACTGCTGCCGGGCGTCTTGCCGCCTTCCAAGATTCCGGATCGGCTGCCGCAGTTCTCGCTCGCGGACCGGGCCGGCAAGGCCACGTCGATCGCGTCCTTCGGCGGCAAATCCCTGATCATCAACTTCTGGGCTACCTGGTGTGCGCCCTGCCGCAGCGAGATTCCGCTGCTCGAGACCCTGTACTCCGAATGGGCGGGGCGCGATGTCAGCGTGGTTGGCATCGCCGTCGACTACCGCGACAAAGTGCTGGAGTTTGCGGATCGATTCAAGATTCGCTATCCCCTGCTCATCGGCGAACAGGACGCCCTCGACGCCGCAGCCTCTTTGGGGGTCGAATCGCCGGTATTCCCATTCACCGTATTCACGGACCGGCGCGGCGAGATAGTCGCTCTGTTCATCGGAGAATTGCACAGGCCGCAGGCCGAACTCATCCTGTCGGAGGTGCAAAACCTGAACAAGGACCTGGTCCAGCTGCCGGCGGCCCGGCGTGCCATCGAGGAAGGCCTGCACGCGCTGACGGCCAAAAACCCCGGATAGGGCCCATCCGGCGACGTTCGCCGCCGAAGCTTGCCATTTCACCTCAATTTCTGGTTATTATCGCGGACCTTTGCAACGCGACGGCGCCGGACTTGATGCAAGATGGCTGGAATTCTGCTGCTAAATGGTCCGAACCTGAATCTTCTAGGTCTCCGTGAGCCGCAGATTTACGGTTCGGCCAGTCTGCAAAGCATCGAGACCAAGCTCGAGAGCCTGGCGCTCGCCCAGGGCCATACTTTGACCGCTTTCCAGAGCAACGCTGAGCATGAGCTGATTGCGAAGATTCAGGCCACGAAGCACGAGGGCATTGCGTTCGTGATCGTCAATCCAGCGGGCTATTCGCACACCAGCATCGCCTTGCGCGATGCCTTTCTCGCCGTGGCCGTACCGTTCATCGAAGTTCACTTGAGCAACGTGTTCGCACGCGAGACTTTTCGGCGTCATTCCTATTTATCCGACATCGCGGTCGGCTGCATCGTCGGATTGGGACCCATCGGCTATGAGCTCGCGCTCGAAGCCGCATGCTCCCGCCTGGCAAACACCTAAAACCAAAGTTTCTTCAAGGGGTTCGCGGATGGATATTCGCAAGGTAAAGAAGTTGATCGAGCTGCTGGAGGAATCCGGCATTTCGGAATTGGAGATTTCCGAGGGCGAGGAATCCGTGCGCATCAGCCGCCATCCGCGGATGGCCATGCAGGCCCCGATGGCGATGGGAAGCCCCATGATCCAAGCTGCGCCGCTCGCGCCCGCCATGCCGGCGACCGCCGCGGGCGAGCACAAACCGCGCAACGATGAATACACGGTGACGTCGCCGATGGTCGGCACGTATTACTCTGCGGCGTCCCCCGGTGCCAAGGCATTCGTCGAGATCGGCACCGAAATCAAAGTCGGCCAGATACTCTGCATCATCGAAGCCATGAAGATGATGAATCAAATCGAGTCCGACAAGGCGGGGCGGGTCACCGCGATTCTCGCCAAAAACGGTGAGCCAGTCGAGTTTGGCCAGCCGCTGTTCATCATCGAATAGCCGCGATGATCGAAAAAGTCGTCATCGCCAACCGCGGCGAGATCGCTCTCCGCATCTTGCGCGCCTGCCGCGAGCTCGGCATCAAGACCGTGGCCGTACACTCGACCGCCGACTTCAACACGAAGCACGTGCTGCTCGCGGACGAGACCGTCTGTATCGGACCGCCGCAGTCCGCCCTGTCGTATTTGAACATGCCCGCCATCATCAGCGCCGCCGAGGTGACCGACTCGGTCGCGATTCATCCCGGCTACGGTTTTCTCTCGGAGAACGCGGACTTCGCCGAACGCGTCGAGAAGAGCGGCTTCATCTTCGTGGGCCCCCGCGCCGAAACCATTCGCTTGATGGGCGACAAGGTGTCCGCCATCAAAGTCATGAAGGCCTCGGGCGTACCCTGCGTGCCCGGCTCGGATGGCCCGCTGGGCAACGATGTCGACGAAAATTTCCGCATCGCCAAGGATATCGGCTATCCGGTCATCATCAAGGCCTCCGGCGGCGGCGGCGGCCGCGGCATGCGGGTGGTGCATACCGACGCATCGTTGCTGAACGCCATCAGCGTCACCCAGACGGAGGCGCTGGCCGCGTTCGGCAATCCTCAGGTCTACATGGAGAAGTTCCTCGAGAAGCCGCGCCATATCGAGTTCCAGGTGCTCGCCGACAATTACGGCAATGTGGTGCACCTGGGGGAGCGCGACTGTTCCATGCAGCGCCGCCACCAGAAGGTCATCGAAGAAGCTCCCGCGCCGGGATTGACGACGAAGCAGCGCAAGACCATGGGCGAACGCTGCGCCAGGGCGTGCCGAGAAGTCGGTTATCGCAACGCGGGCACGCTCGAGTTCCTGTACCAGGACAACGAATTCTATTTCATCGAAATGAACACGCGCGTTCAGGTCGAGCATCCGGTCACCGAGCTCGTGACCGGCATCGACATCGTCAAAGCGCAGCTGCTCATCGCCGCGGGCGAGCCATTGCCTTACGGCCAGAACGACATCCAGATTCGCGGCCATGCGGTGGAATGCCGCATCAACGCCGAGGACCCCAAGACCTTCGTGCCGTCGCCCGGACCCGTTCGTCTATGGCATTCGCCCGGCGGCCCCGGCATTCGGGTCGACAGCCACGTCTACACCGGCTACAACGTGCCGCCGTTCTATGACTCCATGATCGGCAAGGTCATCGCCTACGGCGACACGCGGGATACCGCCATCGCACGCATGCGCAACGCGCTGGCGGAGATGGTGGTCGAAGGCATCAAGACCAATATTCCCCTGCACCAAGAGATATTCAATCATTCCGCTTTCCGTCAAGGCGGCACCGATATCCACTATCTAGAGCGTCGCCTGGGATTGAAGTAGCATCCGACGGGTGTTGCATCGATGACGTTTTATGAAATCGAATTCCCGCTCGCGGCCTTGAGCGTAGAATTGGTCGAAGCTGCACTATCCGAAATCGACGCGTGCTCCATCACCTTCGTCGATCGCGGCGATGAACCCGTGCTCGAGCCCGGCCTAAGCGAAATCAGACTGTGGCGCGACACGCTGGTTCGCGCCCTGTTCCAGGAATCTTCCACGAACGCGGCACTCAATCTCGATCGGCTCGCCACTGCCTTGGGACCGCACATCACGGAAACCGCACGGGTGCGCCGCGTCGAGAACCAAGAATGGGAGCGCGTGTGGCTCCGCGATTGGAAATCGATGCGCTTCGGACGACGGCTTTGGGTGTGCCCCACGGCCGCCGAACCCCCGGACGACCCCAATGCCGTGGTCGTGCGCCTCGATCCGGGGCTCGCATTCGGTACCGGCACGCATCCGACCACGGCGCTCTGTCTGCAAATCTTGGATTCCTTGCCCATCGCGGGCCGGGGCGTGATCGACTACGGCTGCGGCTCGGGCATTTTGGGGATTGCCGCGTTGAAACTCGGTGCGGCGCACGTGTGGGCGGTCGACTTGGATCCCCAGGCGCTGCTCGCGACGCGCAGCAACGCCGGCATCAACGGCGTCTCCTCGAGCATCGACGTGCAAGGCGTCGAATGTGGCTTAAGGCAAGCGTATTGTGTCGTGGCCAATATCCTGGCGGGCCCGTTGATCGAATTGGCGCCGACGCTGACGGATGCCTGCGAGCCGGGAGGGTACTTGCTCCTGTCGGGGCTGTTGAAGACACAGGCCTACGCGGTGAAGGCCGCCTACAGTCATGCTTTTGATAGTGTGCAAGTCGTCGAACGCGATGACTGGTGCTGCATCTACGCTCGGAGGGGCGGTTAAGCCGTGTACACGCAATGTTCAAAATGCGAGACCGTCTTCAAGCTATCGGCGGAAGTGCTGCGCGTCGCGGGCGGCCAGGTGCGCTGCGGAAAGTGCGGCGAGGTATTCAACGCCTTGGCGCGCCTTGCCGAAGATGCGAACGGTTTCTCCACCGGCGAATCGTCGCTCGACCTGGAAGCGCGCGCCGACCGCATTCTGGAATCAGTAGGCCCATTCCAGGTGGGCGAATCGGCGGAAGCGGCCGACGAGGCATTCGCACAGCCCGGGGTTGAGATCGCGCAGCTCGAGGTTCTGGATTGGACCCTGGAAGATGAAGCGCAGCCCCAAGACACCGACGCTGACGCTGACGCTGACGCCGACCGTTCGATGGAGTTCACGCTTCCTCCCGGGGAACTGGATCGGATTTTTGTCGAATCCAAGAAGCGAACGCCGTTGCCGATACCGCCGCCGGCGCAGCAAGAACCGCCACCGGTACAACCACCACCGCCGACGCAGCCACCCGCGCGTTCTGAGGCCCGTGTCGAGCTCGCGCCGCATCCGGAGAGCGCGGCCGTCAATGTCCGGGCGGTGGATGAGCGCGTCACCGGCTTGGAAGTGCCTGAAGGCGTACGCCGCGACATGAAGGCGGGATTCGAGCAACGCAGGGAAGCGGATCTCATGCAAGCGGTCATGGAAGCGGAGCTCANNNNGGTCTCGGCGCTGCTGCTGATGGTCCAGCTGGTGCATCAGAATCGAGAATGGTTCATCGTGCCCGCGCACGGGCCATTCTCCGCCGTCGTGCGCGCGCTGTACGGAGCGATGGGAGCACCGATACCCCTGCCCGCGAATCTGTCTGCCTATCAGCTCCGCCAGTGGGGTGTGACCGGCGATCCGGACGCGAACGGCACACTTCGAGTGCGCGCCAGCATCCTCAACGCGGCGGCTCAGTTGCAACCCTACCCACTGCTCCGCGTGACGCTCGCCGATCGCTTCGGTAAACGCATCGGCACGCGCGACTTCGAACCGACTGAATACTTGGGCAAACCGACCGCACGGCTGCTCACGCCCGGCGAGCGCGTCGATGCGACGTTGGATATTTTGGATCCCGGGAAAAACGCCGAGGGGTTCGAAATCGACGTGTGCCTGCGCGGTGTCGAAAAAAAAATATCATGCGCCAACGATGTTGCGCCGCAGACTCGGCGATGACGACTGCGAACCCTCGTACGGTGAAGATCGGCCCCTACAGCCTGCCGTCCAATGTGCTGCTGGCGCCCATGGCGGGCGTTACCGACCGCCCCTTTCGCATTCTATGCCGGCGGTTTGGCGCGGGACTTGCTGCATCCGAGATGCTGAGTGCGGATGTCCGCTTGTGGGACACGCCGAAATCGCGGCGGCGCATGGACCATACGGGCGAACCGAGCCCCCGCGTGGTGCAGATCGCGGGCTTCGATCCGTCGATGATGGCCGAGGCGGCGCGCCGCAACGTCGATGCGGGCGCGCAGATCATCGATATCAACATGGGCTGTCCCGCGAAGAAAGTCTGCAACCGGTCGGCCGGTTCCGCGCTGTTGCAGGATGAGGAATTGGTTGCACGAATTTTGCACAGCGTGGTGCGGGCCGTCCCAGTACCGGTCACGCTGAAAACGCGCACCGGGTGGGATGCCGGCCACAAGAACGGCGTCCGCATCGCGGTGATCGCGGAAGACAACGGTATTCAAGCACTTGCGATCCACGGCCGCACGCGGGCGGATCTTTATCAGGGTTTTGCCGAACACGAAACGGTCGCCGCCATCAAGCGGTCGATCAAGATTCCGGTGTTTGCGAACGGCGATGTGGACTCTCCGCAACGCGCCAAGGCTGTTCTCGAGGCAACGGGATGCGACGGCATCATGATCGGCAGAGCGGCCCAGGGCCGGCCATGGATCTTCGACGAAGTCAATTTTTTCCTCTCGACGGGCGAATCGCGTGCAAATCTGGCGCTGGAAAATGTCCGTGATATTATGCGCGCCCACCTCGAAGACCTGTATGCCTTTTATGGTGATGAAACGGGTGTTCGTGTGGCACGCAAGCATTTGAGTTGGTATTTTCGGCAGCATCCCGGACAAGAGGCTTTACGGAATCTTCTCGTACGAATCGAGACGCCGGAAGAGCAACTGTCGACGCTGTTGGAACATTACGGCACGGGTGTGTATCGCGCTGCTTAAGGCGCGCAATCGGATAACAACACAAGACGATCGACAGGGATATCGGACAGGCCATGGTCGCAAAAAAGAAATCGAAATCACGCAAAGATGTATCGCAGTCTTTCAACGGCCGCGATCTCAAGGTGAATGGCAAGGGCGTGCCCTTGCGTTCGCAGGCGGAGGAAGCGCTGCAGTGTTATTTTGAAACACTGAACGGCCACAAGCCCGCGCATCTATACGATCTCGTGATGCGCGAAGTGGAGGAGCCGTTGTTCAAAGTGGTCATGGGCCACGTGCAGGGCAATCAGAGCCGCGCGGCGACGATTCTCGGCATCAATCGCGGCACCCTGCGCAAGAAGCTCAAAGAGTTCGGCATCAGCGAGTAGGTCAGCCGTTGCTCACGCCCGTCCGCCGCGCGTTACTCAGCGTCTCCGACAAGACCGGCATCGTCGAGTTCGCGCGCGAATTGAGGGAACGCGGCATTGAGCTGCTGTCGACGGGCGGAACCGCCAAGCTCCTGGAGAGCCATGGCATTACCGTCAAGGAAGTGGCCGAACACACCGGCTTTCCGGAAATCATGGGCGGCCGCGTCAAGACCCTGCACCCGAAGATTCATGGCGGCCTCCTGGGCAGGCGGGGTCTCGATGAGGCGGTGATGCGCGCGCACGGCATCGAACCCATCGATTTGCTGGCCGTCAACCTCTATCCGTTCGCCGCCACGGTGGCGCGCGCCGACTGCAGCTATGACGACGCGGTGGACAATATCGACATCGGCGGTCCGGCCATGGTGCGCGCCGCCGCGAAGAACCATGCCTCGGTCACCGTGGTCGTCGATCCGGGCGATTACCGCGCATTGCTCGACGAGCTGGCCGCCAATCAGGGCGCCACGAACATTGCGATGCGCCAGAAGCTCGCCGCCAAGGCGTTCGCGCACACGGCGCAGTACGATGCCATGGTGTCGGCCTACTTCACGGGCGCCATCGGCGGCGGAGCGCCGACGTTTCCAAACGACTTGAATCTGTCGTTCCGCAAGCATCTGGATTTGCGCTACGGTGAGAATCCGCATCAGCAGGCCGCGTTCTACACGGATCCTCGCGCCATCGGCGCGTCCGTGACCCAAGCCCGGCAGATTCAGGGCAAGGAACTCTCGTACAACAACATCGCAGACAGCGATACGGCTCTCGAATGCGTGCGGCAATTCGATACCGCAGGATGCGTCATCGTCAAGCACGCCAATCCCTGCGGCGCGGCCCGTGCCGGCGCCGTCGCGGACGCTTATGCGCGGGCCTACCGCACCGATCCTACCTCCGCCTTCGGCGGCGTCATCGCCTTCAATCGCGAATTGGATGCGGCGACGGCACGGGCGATCCTGGATCAGCAATTCGTCGAAGTGATTCTGGCGCCGAGCGTGTCGGACGCGGCGAAGGCCTTGCTCTCGCTCAAGGACTCCGTGCGCGTGCTGCAAGTCGGCGATTTGGGCTTGCCCGTCACCCAACTCCTCGAATACAAGAGCGTCGCCGGCGGCCTGTTGGTGCAGACACGCGACACCGGCGCGATACGCGCCCAGGAACTGCGTGCGGTGACCAAGCGCGTTCCCACGCTCGCCGAACTCGATGATTTGATCTTCGCCTGGCGAGTCGCGAAATATGTCAAATCCAATGCCATCGTTTGCGTCAAGGACAAGGCGACGGTGGGCATCGGCGCCGGACAGATGAGCCGGGTGGACAGCAGCAAGATCGCCGCTCAAAAGGCCAAGGACGCGGGTCTCGACATGCACTCCGCGAGCATTGCGTCCGATGCTTTCTTTCCGTTCCGCGATGGGCTCGACGCAGTCGCCGAACTCGGAATCAAATCGGTGATTCAACCGGGCGGCTCGAAGCGCGACGCCGAAGTCATCGCGGCGGCCGACGAGCACGGCATCGCCATGGTGTTCACCGGAATGCGTCATTTTCGTCACTAGAGGCCGGTTTTCCGATGAAGATTCTGATCGTCGGCGGCGGCGGACGCGAACATGCGCTGGCGTGGAAGTGCGCGCAATCGCCGCGCGTTGACCGGGTGTTCGTCGCGCCGGGCAACGCGGGCACCGCGCTCGAGCCCAAGGTCCGCAACGTCGAAATCCCTGCCGACGATATCGAGGCATTGCTCGAGTTTGCGGTGCGCGAGGACATCGGGCTCACCATCGTCGGCCCCGAAGGTCCGCTGGTGGCCGGGATCGTCGATCGCTTCGCCGCCGCGCGCCGCGCCTGCTTTGGCCCGTCTCGCGCCGCGGCGCGTCTGGAAGGATCAAAGGCGTTCACCAAGAATTTCCTCGAGCGCCACCGCATACCGACCGCGGGTTACGCCACCTTTACCAAGGACACTTTCGATCCGGCCCATATCCGGGCGCAGCGCCTGCCCGTGGTCGTCAAGGCCGACGGACTCGCGGCCGGCAAGGGCGTCGTCATCTGCGAGACCCATGAAGCGGCCATCGAAGCGGCCACCGCCATGCTCGGCGGCAGTTTCGGCAGCGCCGGTCAGACCATCGTGATCGAGGAATTCTTGAGCGGCGAGGAGGTCAGCTTCATCGTCATCGCCAACGATCAGAGCGTATTGCCCCTCGCCACGTCGCAGGACCACAAGCGCCGCGACGACGGCGATCGAGGTCCCAATACCGGCGGCATGGGCGCCTACTCGCCCGCCCCCATCGTCACGCCGGCCTTGCACGCGCGCATCATGCGCGAAGTGATCGAGCCGACCCTGCGCGGACTGCGCGCGGACGGCAACCCCTACCTTGGATTTCTCTATGCGGGGTTGATGATCGCCGCGGACGGCACGCCCAATGTGCTCGAGTTCAATTGTCGATTCGGCGATCCGGAGACCCAGCCGATTCTGATGCGGTTGCAAAGCGATCTGGTCGATCTCTGCGAGGCGGCGCTCGCGGGCGCGCTGGACCCTGCCGCCGCCCGTTGGGACCCGCGCGCGGCGCTCGGCGTCGTGATGGCCGCCGGCGGTTACCCCGAGCATTACCATCAAGGGGATCCGATCAGCGGCCTCGATGCCGCGGCACGGCTGCCCGGAAAGGTATTTCACGCCGGCACCCGCATGCAGGGCGCGCACATCGTCACCGCCGGCGGGCGGGTCCTGTGCGCCGTCGGTTTGGGCGACAGCGTCGCGGCAGCGCAAACTCAGGCGTACGGCCTAGTGCACGCGATTCATTGGAACCTGGTGCAGTATCGCCGCGACATCGGCTACCGCGCCATTGCGCACGAGCAAGAATAACTATCGCTCGACCGCGGGCGGCTCGCCCAGTCTCCCCTGTCGCGCGCGCCGCCGCGCTCCGCGCGCCTCATCCAGGTTTTCCGCCAGCGTGTTCAATCGAGCGCATTCCGCCAAGCGCAAACCGTGTGTTTCAGGAACCGGTTGGCCCGCGGCCCTCATCCCCGCCAGACGCGCCCAAACCGCGCGCTTCTTCCGAACTTGGTGCGGCTGGAATCCATCGAAGTCGCGGAAGTTCACCTCTCCCGGTTCGGCGACGATGGCGCCGGCCTCGAGCGCCGCCCGGTAGAGTTCGAGGCCGCGCGCCGTGCGCACGATAATGCCGTTGAAACCTTCGCTCTCGCCGGTGGGGCCGCCGCCCGGCCAGACGTCCGAGGCCGCGAGGTCCGCGCTCTCGCCGATGGCGTCGGGGCATATTTTACATCGCGGCTGAATACCCCAGGTGGCTTCGTCCTCCCACATTTCCTGATAGGTCAACTCGAAGCTCCGCCCATCCTGGGTCGTAAGCCGCGTGAGACCGGGACACCCGTAGCCGCGATAGCGGAACAGGGCGAGCTCATCCGGCCGAATTCCCAGTTCGCTCGCCACCTCTTCCGACTTCGTGAGATCAGATGCGCCGCCGCAGACGAAGGTCAGCGCATAGCGCAGGTATCGATCCACCCGCGGATCGATCCGCGCCAGGTTGCGCACGGCCGCGATGTCGCAGGGCTTGGCGATCAGCGCGAACGGTTCGGCGCGGTCCAGCAGCGCCGTGAAATCGATGAGCGGCGCCGCAGGCCCGTAGCGCGAGCCCGCGCCCTCGAGGACCGACGCGGCATCGAAGCTCAAGGCGCGCTCCGTGCGCATCGGCGCCTTGGCGGATGCAGCCACATGCAGAATGAATTTTGCGCGGCCGCTCGCCAGCAAGAACTGTCCCAGCGCCGTCAACACCCCGCCCGTCGCGCCTCGGTAGCGCACCTCCGCATTGCCCGCGTAGCCGATGGCCAGGTGTTCCGCGGGCCCCCACACGACATCGTGCATCGCCCGCGAATCCAACGTCTCGCCCGCGGCCCCTTCGACGCGGGTGCCGGGGCAAATTGCGTTGATGCGCTCGAGGGTCGGCGCGCCGAGAGGCTGGCGCGCCACGGGCCGCTCGCGGCCCTCGGGGGTCAGGACGATTTCGATCTGGTCCGCTCCGGCGATCGATTGGCACAATCCGCAGCCGATGCAGAGTCCGCCTTCGACAATTTCCTCGAGCGATAATGCGCCGCGTCTGCGGTTCACTATGTGATTTTTTCCATTTGCGATAAGGTACATGGAAGGCCCGAAGCGCGCGAGTTCTTCGTCGCGGGCACAAGTTCTCCATCGCGTGCACAAGTTCGCCGTCGCGGGCACAATAGCTGGGGAACGCCTCCCGAGGAGTAATGCATGCCTCACGTCCGCCCCAGCATCGCCGATAAACGCCGCGCCTTTCACAAGTTGCACGAGGCAGGATGCTTCGTCATTCCCAATCCCTGGGACGTGGGAAGCGCACGCTATCTGCAGGGCCTCGGCTTCAAGGCGCTCGCCACCACCAGCTCCGGATTCGCGTGGTCGCATGGCCATCGGGACGGCGGCATGTCGCGCGACCGGGTGCTCGATCATCTCACCGACATGGTCGAGGCAACGGATTTACCGATCAACGCCGACTTCGAGAACGGCTTCGCGCCGGATGCGGCCGGCGTCGCGGAGAGCGTGAGGCTTGCCGTCGAATCGGGCGTCGCGGGACTGTCGATCGAGGATTCGACCGGCGATGCATCGCGGCCGCTTTACGAGGTCGATGCCGCCGTCGACAGGATTCGCGCGGCACGCAAGGCGATCGACAAGGCCGGCGGCGACACTCTGCTGGTCGGCCGCGCCGAAGGGTTCCTTCACGGGCGGCCCGACATCGAGCACACCGTCCACCGGCTCAAAGCCTATGCGAACGCGGGCGCCGACTGCCTCTATGCGCCGGGTATCCGCACACCGGAGCACATTAGCGCCGTGGTCGCCGGCGTGGCGCCGAAGCCCGTGAACCTTCTCATGGGTTGGCCCGGAAATCTCACCATGCGCGACATTGCGGCGCTCGGCGTGCGCCGGGTCAGCGTCGGCGGCGCGCTCGCCCGTTCCGCCTGGGGCGGCTTCATGCGCGCCGCCAAACTGATCGTCGAACAAGGCCAGTTCGACGGTTTCGCCGACGCGGCGTCGGGCAAGGAACTCGACGAGTTTTTTCACACTGGATGACGCTGCTTGCCAATTAGTTGCCGGCGCCAGTGCCGCGGCTTCGAGCAAGAAATGAAACACCGGCGTGGGAGGGCTTCAGTTAAAGTGCATCATTCGAAGCCCTGCGAGGACCGAATGATTTATCGCGCCATGCCGGCGGTGTGGGATCCGCAGTTCAGGAGTTCCTTTTATGAGCGCTGGGGCCGCGAGAGCGCGGTCATATCCGCGCGGGCGCGCCGGGCGGAGTACGCTGAATTCAGGCAACTCCTGTCGATCAAGGTGGCGATCGGCGGCGCCGAGGACTACTTCATCGACGGCCGTCGAATGACGGTGGATGATGACACCTTCGCCATCATCAACAACGATCGGACCTATTCCAGCCGTATCGACGCGGTCCGACCGGTTCAATCGTTTTCAATCTTTTTCGACCGCGGCCTGCCTGAGCAGGCGTGGCTGTCGCTGTCGCGTGCCCAGTCCGCGCTGGACTGCCCCGCCGACACCGGACAATGCCCGGTGGAATTCGCCGAAAGGCTTTACGAACACGACAATCTGGTCAGCCCCGTGCTGCGGCATATTCGCGCCGCCGTCGATTCGGGGCCGGTGGAGGACGCCTGGCTGGACGAACAACTCTTGTTCCTGCTGGGCCGGATGCTCCGGTTGCACTTTAGAAAGCTCCGGGTCGAATCGGCGGTGCCGTCGCGCAAGCCCGCGACGCGCAGGGAACTCCTGCGCCGCGTGAATTTGGGAGTCGATTTCATCCAGACGCGGTATCGGGAACCGGTGCGCCTCAAGGACATCGCCGAAGCCGCGCACCTCTCGCCGTTTCATTTCTTGCGGGTATTTAAATCGGTGTATCGGATCTCGCCCAGCGAGTATTTGAACCGCAAGAGAACCCAGGTGGCTTTGCGATTGCTGCGGGAATCGGATTGGACCATGGATGCGATCGCCGACCATGCCGGATTTGGAAGCCGCACCGGCCTTTACCGGCATTTGAAGTCCCACTACGGAACCGAATCGCGCAGGTGCGGATCGCGCCGCCTCATCGGCACGCCGCTCGAAATGACGAACACGCGGCCGGAATGATGGCCTGACGCGCCGCTCCACCCGGACGTGATCAACAGGTCGACGGTACCGTCGCCGTCGACATCGCCAAGTCCCACCGCGTCGAAGCCGAACGTGTCTCCCGGCGTGCGGCAGGTAAAAGTTCTCAAGAGCCGGCCGTCTCTCCCCGAATACAGATAGGCGCGCCCTGCGGATTCGGCGACTCGGCTGTACTGCCAGGCTCCCACGATGAGATCGTCGCGCCCGTCGCCGTCCACGTCGCCCGCAACCGATGGACTGGTGCCGAATCCCTCGCCCATCGTCTCCCCGGTCAGCGTCAACAGCCGTTGCCCGGTTCGCCCAGAATGGACGTAGATCCTGCCGGTTGAATGGCCCTTTGCGTCATTGCTCCAGTCCGACGCAAAGATCTCGCGCATCCCGTCTCCATCCATGTCTCCCGTGACCGAAACGAACATGGCGCCGAGCGCATTTCCGGTGGCATCCGAGTCGATGACGAACTTCGGCTTTCCCGAATAGCCGTCATACACGTAAACGCGCCCATGATGTTTAGGTCCGGCGCGGGGAGCGCCCACCACCAAGTAATGTTCTTTTCCGTTTGCATACCCGGCCACCGTGCTCCCGAACGCATCCCCCAGGCGCTCGCCTTGCAGGGTCAAGAGCAGTGCACCGTCCCCGCCGGAATAGATGTAGGCGTGGCCCGCATTCTTGGCTTGCCCCTCCTTGCCGGGGGCTCCCACAATCACGTCGGCATTGCCGTCACCGTCGACGTCGCCGGCCCCCGAAATATGATTTCCGAAAAGTTCGTCGGTACGGTTCGATCGAAGTGCATGCAGGACCCGTCCGTCCCGCCCCGAATAAATATAGGCCACGCCCGATCCCTCAGGGCCGCTCGCGGCGACGTCCGGGATGCCATCGCCGTTGGTGTCGCCCACCCCTTCGACTCCCGTGCCCAACTCATCTCCCGGCCGGCCGTCGGCAGTCCACAGCAACCGCCCGCTGCCCACCGAATAGACATACACCCGGCCGGTTTTGGATCCCCTCTCGCCATGCGTCGGCGCAGACACCACGACGTCGGTGACTCCGTCGCCATCGACATCCCCGACCTGGCGGGCGATCCACCCGAATTGATCGCCGCTCGCCTCGCCCCGCCACTCACGAAGGATCTTCACGTCCTCGACGAACGGGTGCTCGAAGTCCGCTGCGCGGGGCAAGAGTTTCGTGAACCTCGGATCGGCGCGCAGCGCGTCGAAGTTCGCCTCCTCCGTGATCTCCGTCATGTCGAACCGACGAGTCGCGCTCGCGCGCTCGAGCCATTCGAACGCGTGCACCGGATCGTGCTTGCCCGCGTAGGCGACTCCCAGGCTGTAGAAGACACGCGGAGAGTCGGGCTGAAGCGCTAACGAGTGTTGAAAGGCGGCAATCGCGCCGTCGAATCGGTGAAGCCGCAGTTCCGCGGTTCCCTGTGCACGCCAGGCGGCCGCGCTTCGCTGCTCCGCGTGCGCGGAAGCGGCGAGAATACTAATGCAAGCGACGATTCGATAGGCGCGCACGCAGCCCTGCCGAAGATGAAGAGATCGGGCAGACGCTATCGGAGTTCCGAGAGCCGTATGTTGCAAATGTTGCGAATTGAGGCCCCGCTAGTGCAATCCCGCCCCTTCCACCTGCGCCATCGCCGGCATGTCGCCGGCCGTGTGATGGCCTTTGAACAGCCTGCCTTTCTCCGCCAACAGTACGAATAGGAGACTCGCCAGTCCGCAGCCGAGCGATCCGGCCGCCAGCGGCACCGCCGTGCCGTTGAACAGCCGTCCGATGAGCGCGCCGACCAGCGCGCCGCCGAGCGTCGACACGAAACCCTGCAGCGAGGCGCCGATCCCGGCAACCGAGGCGACAGGGTCCATCGCCATCGCGCCGAAATTGGAAACCGACAGCGAAAAGCACGCCATGGTCGCGGACTGGAACACGACGAAGGTCCAAAGCCGCTCTACCCCTAGGGCGGCGACCGCCGTGTGCAGTCCGGTGATGGCGAGGTATACCAGCAGCGCCGTGTGCGATATCCGGCGCATGCCGAAGCGCTCCACGATTCTCGAGTTCAGGAATGCGGCGACTCCCATGGTCGTCGCGCACAGCGCAAACATTGCCGGCATGAGACTGGCGCGGTGGAACACCTCGTCGAACGTCTGCTGCACCATGCCCACGTAAGCCATGATTCCGCCGAACATGACGCTCATGCCTAAGGTGTAGAACAGCGAACAGCGGTTGAAGAGCACCAATCGGACCGCGCCCGCGATGTGGGCATAGCTCAAGGTCAGGCGGTATTCCGGATGCAGCGTCTCGGGCAGGCGCGTGAGCGCCCATGCGCAGATAAAGGCGGCAAAGACGCCGCACACGATGAATATGTAGCGCCACGGCGCCAGCATGAGGATGACCTGTCCTAAGCTCGGCGCGAGGATGGGCACCGTGAGGAATACCATGAAGGTCAGCGACATCACCCGGGCCATGTGCCGGCCCGAATACAGGTCGCGGATCACCGAGCGCGTCACGACGACGCTCGCGGCCGACAGTCCGTGGACGAAACGCCAGGCGAGCAGCGTGTGGAAACTGCCGGCGAGGCCGCAGAGCAGCGCCGCCAAGACATAGAGCCCGAGCCCGCCGACCAATATCGGCCGTCTGCCGAAGCGGTCGGACATCAGCCCCCAAAACAACTGGCCGCACCCGAGTCCCGCCATGTACGCGGTGACGATCCATTGCACGTGATTCTCGTTGGCGACGTGCAGGGCGTGCACGATCACCGGGAACGCCGGCAGCATGGCATCGATGGCGATGGCCTGGGTCGACATCATCGCCGCCGCCAGCACGACGAATTCCACGAAGCCGATCTTCACGGCTTCACGCCTCTCTGACATGCCTAACCCGCCGGGTTCGCGGGAGCCTTCCTGGCGATGCTGGTGGCCATGGTCACGATGGACGCCAGATCGCTCAGGTTGGCCGGTACCACCAGCGTCGTCCCCGCCTGCGCCAATTTGCCGAATTGCTTCACGTATTCCTCGCCGATGCGCAGCTGCATGGCCTCGATGCCGCCGCGATCCGAGAGCGCAATGCCGACCTGGCGCAGCCCCTCGGCCGTCGCCGTCGCGACCGCCAGAATGGCCTGCGCCTGGCCCTCGGCCTCGTTGATCTGCTGCTGCTTGTTGGCCTCCGACTGCTTGATCACGCGCTGCTTGTCGCCCTCGGCGGCGTTGATCTTGGCGTCGCGCTCGCCCTCGGAGGTCAATACGACCGCGCGCTTCTCGCGCTCCGCGCGCATCTGCTTCTCCATCGCCGACAGCACGTCCTTCGGCGGCGTGATGTTCTTGATTTCGTAGCGCAGCACCTTGACCCCCCAGGGCGCCGACGCCTTGTCCAATTCGCTCACGACGTTGGTGTTGATCTGGCCGCGCGCCTCGAAGGTGCGGTCGAGTTCGATCTTGCCGATTTCGCTGCGTAACGTGGTCTGTGCGAGCTGCGAAATGGCGAAGCCGAAATTGGTGATGCCGTAGGAAGCGAGGTGCGGATCGAGTACCTGCATGTAGAGCACGGCGTCGACGCCCACTTGCACGTTATCGCGGGTGATGCAGATCTGTTCCGCGATATCGATCGCGATTTCCTTCAGACTGTGCCGGTAGGCCACTCTTTCGACGAACGGGATCAGGATGTGGAACCCGGCCTGCAGGGTGCGGCTGTACTTGCCGAGGTTCTCGATCACGAAGGCGCTTTGCTGCGGAACCACCGTGGCGGTCTTGGCCAGCACGATCACCACGATCACGGCTATCACGATGAACGCGTAGCTGAACGAAATATCCAAGAGACTCTCCAGTGTTATTGCAAGGCCTGGGCGTCGCCGCGCACGACGAGCGTCAGTCCATCGACGCGCTCGATGCGCGCCCGCGAGCCGGCGGCGATCACGCCCAAGCCGGCGTTGACCGCGCTCCATGAACAGCCGCGAAATTCGAGACGGCAGGTCTCTCCGGGGGGCAGCGCCGTCGGCATGGTCACGATTTCGCCCGCGGGGCCGCTCTTCATCTCAGGCAGCCCGCGGCGCATGCGCTCGTAGATCCGCCGCCGGAAGGTGAACATGGACGTCGCGGCGAGCACCGCGAATATCAGCCACTGCAGCCACGGCGCCACCCCAGCGCCTGCCAGTTGCAGCATCCCCACGACGAAGGCGCTGGCTCCGACGAACACCAAGTAGAACTGGGCGTCGATGAAGGCCAACTCCGAACCCAAGAGTATGGCGCCGACCGCAATCCATGCCCACCAATACATGACGAACTCCTAGCGGGTTTGGCGCCCCGCCACGCGCGCCCTACCGCTTCATTGCGTCGAAGAAGTCCGAGTTGGTCTTGGTATCCTTCATCTTGTCGAGCAAGAACTCGATCGCGGCCAACTCGTCCATGGGATGCAGGAGCTTGCGCAGAATCCACATCTTGGACAGCTCCGAGGGTTCCGTGATGAGTTCCTCTTTGCGGGTGCCCGAACGGTTGATGTTGATCGAGGGGAACGTGCGCTTCTCGGAGATGCGGCGGTCCAGGTGGATTTCCGAATTGCCGGTGCCCTTGAACTCCTCGAAAATGACGTCGTCCATCTTCGAGCCGGTATCGACCAGCGCCGTGGCGAGAATGGTCAGGCTGCCGCCCTCCTCGATGTTGCGCGCTGCGCCGAAAAACCGCTTCGGGCGCTGCAGCGCATTCGCGTCCACGCCGCCGGTGAGCACCTTGCCCGAACTCGGCACCACGGTGTTGTAGGCGCGCGCCAGGCGAGTGATGGAATCGAGCAGGATGACCACGTCTTTCTTGTGCTCGACCAGGCGCTTGGCCTTTTCGATCACCATCTCGGCCACTTGCACGTGGCGGCTGGCCGGCTCGTCGAAGGTGGACGATACGACTTCGCCCTTCACCGTGCGCGCCATCTCGGTCACTTCCTCGGGCCGCTCGTCGATGAGCAGCACGATGAGGTACACCTCGGGATGATTGGCGGTGATTGCCGTGGCGATGTTCTGCAGCAGCATGGTCTTGCCCGCCTTCGGCGGAGAGACGATGAGGCCGCGCTGGCCCTTGCCGATCGGCGCCACCAGATCGATGGCGCGGGCGGTCAAGTCTTCGGTCGATCCGTTGCCGCGCTCCAGTTTCAGGCGCTCGGTGGGATGCAGCGGCGTGAGATTCTCGAACAGCACCTTGCCGCGCGAGCTCTCCGGCGAGTCGTAATTGATCTCGCCGACCTTGAGCAGCGCAAAGTAGCGCTCGCCGTCCTTGGGCGGTCGGATCAATCCGGATATCGAATCGCCGGTGCGCAAATTGAAGCGGCGAATCTGGCTGGGCGAGACATAGATGTCGTCGGGACCCGCCAGGTAGCTCGAGTCGGAGGAGCGCAGGAAGCCGAAGCCGTCCTGCAGAATCTCCAGCACGCCGTCGCCGTAGATGTCCTCGCCCTTGCGCGCATGCGCCTTGAGCACGCCGAAAATGATGTCCTGCTTGCGCGACCGGCCCATGTTCTCGAGACCCATGGTCTCGGCCAGCTTGACGAGATCGCTGATCGGCCGTTTCTTGAGCTCGGTCAGATTCATCGAGCTGCGGCTGCGCGCGAGGTCGGTTGGCGCAATGATCTCTAGGTCATCGCCGCCCTCCGGCAAATCGCCGTAGTCTTCTTGCGGGGGCCGGCCCCCGTTGGTGTTGCCGTTGCGATTGTCGTTGCGGGGGCCACGATTGGATCGATTGGACCGGCCGCCGCCTTGACCGCCGCCGCCCTGCTGCCCGCCGCCCTGGCCGCCGCCGCGCGACTGATTTCCTAAATAGCCTCTCACAGGTTGCTGTCCAGAAAGGCCGCGAGCTGCGATTTGGTGACTGCTCCGACTTTCTGGGCCTCCACGGTACCGTTCTTGAACAGGATCAGCGTCGGTATGCCGCGTATGTTGAATTTGGGGGGGGTGGCCGGATTGTCGTCGATGTTGAGCTTGGCGATCCGGATCTTGTCTTTGTACTGGTCGGCGATCTCATCGAGGATGGGCGCGATCATCTTGCAAGGTCCG
>WNFL01384643.1_pt1 | contig 20153 bp, 16 predicted proteins | sample 5400361 | NCBI WGS metagenome assembly WNFL01 (sample SAMN13153351, study PRJNA577476) | soil metagenome | isolation source: 40 cm soil on Douglas fir-dominated hillslope | place: USA:California | collected 2013-09-17
GAGGAAGTATGGATGTGACTTTCAGCGCGCGGTGCCGGCCCTGAGCGAAGAAACGCACCGTTTGTTTCAGGAGTATTCCTGGCCGGGGAACGTGCGCGAACTGGAAAATGCCGCCAAGGCGATTGTGGCGCTGGGAGATGAAGCGGTCGCGATGGGCGGGTTGCGTGCGATGTTGCTGCGGCCGGACTTGGGCGGCAACGGCAGCAAGGTTTCGCTGAAGCAGGCGTCCCGCGCCGCCTCGCGCGAAGCGGAGAAGGAAATCATTCTGCGGGCTTTGACCCGTACCCACTGGAACCGGCGCCGGGCCGCGGAGCAGTTGCAGATCAGTTACAAGGCTTTGTTATACAAACTTAAACAGATAGGATGCTCCGAGTACGGGGCCTCCTAGCTCTACGGGAGAGTGCATGAAGAAAGTGATGAAGCTGGCGTGCTTGGCGCTGCTGGGATTTGCAACCATCAGCATGTGGGGCCAGGCCGACGCCGATGACAGTTCCGCCAAGCCGGATAAGGCCACCGCGCCCGCGGTTCACCCGGGTCCGGAGGTTCCGTCGGACTACGTTATCGGCGCCGACGATACCCTGAAGATCACCGTGTGGAAAGAACCGGACATGAACGTCACTCTGCCGGTACGGCCCGACGGCAAGATTTCAATACCGTTGCTGGATGACGTGCAGGCTGCGGGCATGACTCCCATGCAACTGGGCACTTCCATCAAGGAGAAGCTGAAGAAATATATCTCGGACCCGCGGGTTACGGTCGTGGTGACGGCGATGAACAGCCAGCGGATTTATGTGTTGGGCGAAGTGACGCATACCGGCGCCATGGCCTTACTGCCCCACATGACGATGCTGCAGGCGCTGTCCAGCGCTGGATTTACGCAGTTTGCCAATCTCAAAGCGATTTATCTGCTGCGCACGCAGGATGGGCAGCAGACGAAAATAAAGTTTAACTACAAGGACGCGATCAAGGGACGGGACACGCAGCAGAACATCGTGCTCAAACCGGGAGATACGATCGTTGTCCCGTAAGAACGTGTCCTGCAGATCATGGCACCTTAAGGTTTGGAACGAGAGACAGTCGAAGAGGAACACGGATGAACAAAGGCCAAATCATTTTGACCCTAACGTTGAGCCTGTTTGCGGCTAGCGTGGCCTGGGCGCAGGGCGATGAGAACCAGCCGCCTGCGCCTTCCCCAGTGCCCGCCTTCGGGCAGGAAAATCCTGTGCCCGCGGTGAGCGAGAACCCGCCGATTTCCGCGATCGACTTGCCGGGCCTGGAGCCCCATGCCGCGCCAGAGAGTTTTCTGTTGCCCGGCCTGCATTTCAGCGAGTCAGTGGATTCCAACGTGGGGAACAGGCTGGGCGGATCGTCGACGAGTTCGGTTACGAGGGCTCTGGGAAGCCTGACCCTGCAGAAGTTGTGGAAGAACTACGACGTGGCGGTGGATTATATCGGCGGCGCGGCCTATTACGCCCGCAAGGGCATCGGACTGGAGCAACTGCAGCAACTCGATATAGACAACCGCATCAACTGGAAGCGCGGGCAGTTAGCGATCCGCGATTCGTTCAGCTATCTCCCCGAAGGAACTTTCGGCTTCGGAGCCTACGGTGGGGGTGGAGCTTACAACTCGGGCCTGGGAAGCCTGGGAGCGGGCATGCTGGGGGCTGGAGCATTCGGCGGGCAGAACAACGCCTTCAACGGAGGAAGCGGCGTTTCTGTCGGCCAGGTGCCCCGCCTTACGAATTTGGGATTGGCCGACATCGTCGAGAACCTGAGTCCGAAATCATCGGTGACACTCGCAGCGGGGTACGGGATCGTGCATTTCTACGGGGAACTCACCTCCGTGTCGGGAACGCCAGAGAACATTTCGTTCATTGGCAGCACCGAGTTCACCGCCCAGGCGGCGTATGACCGGGTGTTAACTCCGAAAGACCAGGTCGCGTTGAGTTACGGCTACCAGGCGTTTAACTTTTCGACGGTGGACACCGCATTTCACTCGAACGTCGTACAAGTGATGTACGGTCACCGCATTTCCGGGCGTCTCGATTTCACGATTGGAGTGGGACCGCAGTTTACGCATATCGACGCAAACCCTCTGGTGTGTACCTTCCTGGGTTTTCCCGTGAATGTTCCCCCGAAAGACTGCTTAAACGATGGTTTCATGTTTACCGTCTTGCCGCAGACGGCCAATCACATCGGCGTTGCTGGTCGCGTCGCCCTTCGCTACAAGTTCCCGAAAACCATGCTCTCGCTCAGCTATCAGCGTTACAACACCAGCGGCTCCGGAGTTTTCGCGGGAGCGCGCAGCGATATTGTGCACGTCGACGTGCACAGACCGTTGAGCCGCATCTGGGACATCTTCACCGACGTGGGCTATTCCAGGAACGTTCGGCTGCAACTTGCTGGTTCGGCCGTCAATGCAGAGGTGTTCAGCTACCTCTACGCTGGGGCGGGTCTTCACCGGCAGTTCGGGCGCAGCCTGCGGGGCTTTGTGAGCTATCAGTTCAACGATTTGTCTTTCAATACTGGATGTCCCCTGGGTACAACCTCGTGCAGCAACAGGTCGCAACGGCATGTGGGTTCGATTGGATTGGATTGGACTCCACGGCCAATCCGGCTTGACTAAATTTGAGGCTGGCCCTCAGGGCTGGCGGAACGGGTAATGAAATGATGGAAAACCGCGAACTGACCATGGACGATTATCTGGCGATGTTTCGCCGCCGGATGAAGGTGATTCTGATTCCGGCGCTGCTGGCGCCACTGGCCGGATTTCTTGTCTCCTATATTTTCCCGGCCAAGTACACTTCGCAGTCCCTGGTGCTGGTGGAGGCGCCGAAAATTCCCGACGTAGTCGTGCAACAGGTCTTTACCCAGGACCTGACGCAGCACATCACTACGATCCAGCAACGGGTCTTGAGTCCGGCCCGGCTGCGGCCCATGGTGGAAAGGCTGGGATTAGCCAATGGCGGTCAGAACGTCGAGGATGTCGTGAATAACATCCAGCTCAACATGCAGATTCAGTCGGTGGTGACGGATCTCTCGCAGATCGGTACTGGAGGCAAGAAAAAACCCGGCGGCAGCCCGGTTCCCGGTTTCTACGTAAATTACACCGCGTCGACGGCTCGCGAGGCGCAGCAGATTTGCACCGACCTGACTTCGATGCTGCTGGAAGAAGATCTTAAGTCGAGGCAGGATGCGTCGCAAGGGACAACAGATTTCCTCACCAAACAGGTAGCGGATGCCAAGCAGAATCTCGACGATCTGGATAAGAAGCTGGCGGCCTTCAAGAATCAGCACATGGGCCAGCTGCCAGGCGACGAGGATAACAATCTGAAGATTCTGATGGGATTGAACTCCCAGCTCGACGCCAATACGCAAAACCTGAACCGGGCGACCCAGGACAAGACCTATACCGAATCGTTGCTGGCCCAGCAACTGGCCACGTGGAAAACGACGCAGTCGGCGAGCAATCCCCAGACACTTCAAACCCAGCTCTCGCAACTGCAGGCCCAGCTCATCGACCTGGAGGCGCGTTACACCGCCGATCACCCGGACGTGATCAAGACCCAGGCAGATATCGCCCAGGTAAAGAAGAAGCTGAAGGAGATCAACGATGCATCCGCTGCGGGAAGCGACGTCTCGAGCGACAAGGGCTCCGGATCGGAACCGCCGGAGATTCGTCAACTGCGGCTGCAAATTCACCAGTATCAGGACTTGATTGCCCAGGCGACCCGCGATCAGAAGAGACTCCAACAGGAGATCGGCGTGTACCAGAGCCGGGTCGCATCGAGTCCTGCGATCGAAGGCGCGTACAAGGAACTGGCGCGCGACTACGACAACGCGCAAAAGGTCTACCAGGATGACCTGGCCAAGCAGAGCACATCGAAGATGGCGACCCAGGCACAGCAACAGCAGCAAGGCGAGCAGATGGTGCTTCTCGACCCAGCGACGTTGCCCGATTCGCCGAGCTTCCCGAACCGGCTGTTGTTTGCGGGCGGAGGATTGGGCGCGGGTCTGGCGCTGGGGCTTGGTCTGGCGCTGTGGCTGGAGTTTCGCGACAAGTCCATCCGCACGCAGGCCGACGCCGAAGCGGCACTGGATCTCCCCATGCTGGTGGCGATTCCGTGGGTGGTGGAGGCCGTGGCGGCGAACGGCAACGGCAAAGGCCGTTTCTGGATTCGGAAGAAGCAGCCGGAGGAATCAAAGGAAACCGCCAAAGTTTAGGCAAGAGTCTTAAACGTAAGCGTTCAGGCGAACATCATGTACAAAGAGTTCTACGGCCTGCGGGCGAATCCGTTCAACGTGAATCCCGATCCGCGTTATCTGTTTCTGCTGTTTCTGACGCGGCACACCGAGGAGGCGTTGGCCTGCCTGACCTACGGCATCCAGAGCCGCAAAGGGTTTGTGCTGCTGACTGGGGAAGTGGGGACGGGCAAGACCACGCTCATCAACAAGCTGCTGGAATGGTTGCGCCTGCAGCAAGTGGCGACCGCCTTCATCTTCAACTCGCGTTTGAACACGACGCAATTCCTGGATTACATGATGGCGGATTTCGGCATTCCATGCGATTCAAAGGCCAAGAGCCAAATCCTGCTGCGCCTCTACAACTGGCTGTTGGATCGCTACCGGGCAGGCGAGACGGCCGTGCTCATTGTGGATGAAGCGCAGAACCTGAGCGATGAGGTGCTGGAAGAGATCCGCATGCTGACCAACCTGGAGACTTTCACGGAGAAGCTGCTCCAGATCGTACTGGTAGGCCAGCCCGAACTGGAGCAGAGGCTTAAACAGCCGCAACTGCGGCAATTACGGCAACGTCTGACCCTGCGCGCCAAGACGCATCCGCTGACCCTCGAGGAGACGAAAGCTTATGTGCAACAGCGGTTGCGCATTGCCGGTTCCAACGGCCAGCAGATCTTCGATCCCGAGTCCCTGGTCGCGATCCACCGCTATGCGACCGGCATTCCGCGAGTCATCAACCTGTTATGCGAACACTGCCTGGTGAGTGCGTTTGTGGACCAGCAAAAAGTTATCGTACCGGCAGTGGTGGATGGGGTGGCAAGGGACTTTGATCTAGGCGACGGCACGGCGGCAGGGGCCATGACGACGCCACCGCCAGCGCCGGCGGGGCCGGAGAAATTTGACTTAGTCGAAGCTTTGCGATCACTGGCCACTCTAGCCGATCGGTTGCGCGAAGACGATAAGGACCTCCCTAAGGAAAGGAAACTATGAGCAGAATTCACGAAGCTTTGAAAAAAGCCGAAGAGGAGAGGGCGGCATCGCATGGAGGTCCAGCCCAGCCTGGTTACGCGACGCCGGCATCTGAGCCTGTGACCAAGGCAGATGATTCGCCGGTGGCCGTGGCAGCGGGAAGGCCGGAGGCTGGGGTTCCACTCACGTCCGCGATGCCGTCGTTCTCCAGTCCGTTTAGCCTTGATGCTATGCTGACGCGCTGCCCGCAACTGCAGTGGAAGCCGGATGAGAAGACGATGCTGTTCTTCAACGGCGACGATAACGCGCGCGGGACTGAAGAATTCCGCACTCTGCGTTCGCGGCTTTATCACGCGCGCGAGAAGATGGCTCTGAAGAAGATACTGGTAACCAGCGCGCTGCCCAAAGAGGGCAAGTCCTTCACCTCGGCAAATCTCGCGCAAGTGCTGGTGCGGCAGCACGGGCGGCGCGTATTGCTGATCGATGCCGACCTGCGCGGTCCACGGCTGCACACCATGCTGGGCACGACTGCGTCTCCGGGCCTTTCCGACTACCTGCAAGGAGGGAACGACGAATTTTCGATCATGCAGCGCGGTCCGATGGAGAACCTGTTCTTTGTTCCCAGTGGCCAGCGGATCTCCGATCCCTCCGAACTGGTGGCCAATGGAAGGCTGAAGTTCCTGCTGCAGCGGGTGGAAGCTCTGTTCGACTGGATCATCATCGATTCGCCCCCAGCCGTGCCGGTCTCCGATGCCAGCGTTCTGGCGAAGGCCTGCGACGGGGTGCTGATGGTAGTGCGTTCCAATGCGACGCCGGTCGATATGGCGCGCCGGGCGCGGCAGGAATTTCCCGACCAGGCCCTGGTGGGGGTCGTGCTCAACGGCACGGATCGTGATGCCATTCCCTATTCGCGGTATTACTACGAGGCATACGGGAAGAATGTGACCGAGTCCAAGGCTTAGGGAAATAGGGAACTGTGATCCGGCTGTTCAAAGTCTACTATCCACTGCGCACGCTGGTCCTCCTGGTGGGCGAGGCCTTGATCGTATGGACCTCGTTCGTGCTGGGAACGATGTTGCAGAACCGCGACGACAGCTGGCTTCTGCTCAATGTCGAGTACGGGTATGTGAAGATTCTGGCGGTCACCGGCGTTGTGCTGTTATTTTCCCACTGGTTTGATCTGTACGACTCGACGAGCCTGGGAGAGAAGTGGGACCAGACATTCCGACTCCTGCTGGTGTTGGGGTTTGTCGCCCTGGCCCTGTCCGCCGTGGGTTTCATCTATCCAGGGATTCTGCCGGGAAACGGCTCCGCGCTGGCCGGACTCATCATTCTGACTTTCACCCTACTGGGTTGGCGTGCGGCATATTCCTGGATGGTGAAACAGCCGTTCCTGCGCGAGCGCGTTTACATTCTGGGCACCGGAGAGCGGGCGCAGCGGCTGGTGAAAGGTCTGCGCGAACGCTCCGCCCTGGGAGGGGAAGGGGTGGGATGGACAGGGGATGTGGAAGGCGAATTGACGCGCGACACCGTGGCCTCGCACCTGGTCGGTTTGGCGCGGGGAAGAGGCGTGCATCGCGTAATTGTAGCGATGCCCGACCGCCGCGGCACCTTGCCGGTGGAAGAACTGCTGGATCTGCGTCTGGGCGGCGTAAAGGTGGAAGAGGCGACCTCGTGGCTGGAGCGGATTTCGGGAAGAATTGAAGTTGAGCAGTTGTACCCCAGTTGGCTGATCTTCGCCGAGGGGTTTCGCTTCAGCGTTTTCTTCCGGCTGGTGCGCCGCGCCCTCAACTTCATCGTAGCGTTCGCCGGGACGGTGATTTCCTTACCCCTGCTCCCCTTCATTGTACTGGCCGTAAAGCTGGATTCTTCGGGTCCGGTGCTATACCGCCAGCAGCGCGTGGGAAGGCGGGGAGTAGTTTTTTATTGTTATAAGTTTCGCACCATGCGGGTGGACGCGGAAGCCGACACGGGGGCGACTTGGGCGGCAGACGACGATCCGCGCATTACGCGCGTGGGGAAGTTTCTGCGCGTCACGCGCCTGGATGAGATTCCGCAGTTGTGGTGTGTGCTGAAGGGCGATATGCATTTCGTGGGGCCGCGGCCGGAGCGGCCCGAGTTCGTCGAGTGGCTGAGCCAGGAAATTCCCTACTATGGCGTGCGCCACGTGGTTCGCCCCGGAATTACAGGCTGGGCGCAGGTGCAATACAAATATGGGAATACTCTGGGGGACGCGCGCGAAAAGCTGCAATACGATCTTTTCTACATCAAGAACGCGTCCCTCGGCCTGGATCTCCTGATCATCTTCCAGACCATCAAGATTGTGCTGCTCGGGCGGGGAGCGCGGTAGAACGCTCTAGCTCGACGAAGGCGGATTTCCCAGTTGGTCCAGTTCCACCCGTGAAGGTATGATCCGTCTCATGCGCAGGGCGTGATAGATCCAGGCAAAGAAGGCCGAATTGATCATGCAGAAGTAGTACGGCAGACGCAGGAAGCCAGGTCTGAGCGCAGTTAAAGCCCCGAGTACGGCCAACGCATAGAACAGAACCTGCCCCCACAAGAACCACTTGTACACCGGGTGGCGCACTAGCATGACGCTGACGATGGCGAGCAGAATCATGGCCAGCGGCACCAGCAGGCGTCCGGCTTTGTGAGAAAGCAGGCAGAACAGGCTTACAGGCCGGGGCGGCCAAAGCAGGCGCTTGACTTCCTGGAGTTGCTCGATGTTGCCGGCGGTGATGCGCACGCGCCGCGCGTAGCCTTCCATCTCGTGCGCTTCCTCGTAAGCCACGGCCGCCGGGTCGTAAGCGATGCGATAACCGCGCTGGTGAATGCGCATCGGGATGATGAAGTCATCGTTGATCGTATCGTTGGCAGGGAAGGGATATTGTGTCCGGCGGATCGAATAGAGTGAGCCATGAGCGCCGGTGAACGCGCCCAGTTTGGCTTCCTGCACCTTCAGAAAGGTTTCGTACTTCCAATAGAAATCCTCTTGCAGTCCCAGCCGGGACTGGTCCTTCTTGAGGACGCGGTAAACCCCGCTCACTCCGCCTGTGCGTGGATCGGCGAAGTATCGAACGAGTTGGCGAAGTGAATCGCGCCCTAACATGCTGGAGGCGTCGGAAAAGGCAACAATCTCACCGGTCAAGCGCGGGACAGCGTCGTTCAATGTGGCGACCTTGCCGCGGTTTTTGGGAAAGTCGAGCAGGCGAACCCGACCGGCTGCTTTGCCCTCGGCGAAGGAGCGAACCACCTGAGCCGTGCCATCAGTTGAGCCATCGGACGCCACTACGATCTCTAATTGCTCGGCGGGATATTCAAGTGCGAGTGCGTTCTCTATTTTTGCGCCGATCACTGCGGCTTCGTTGAATGCGGCGACCAACAACGAGACGGAAGGTGTGATGGATTTCGTCTGGAACGAGGTGCGAAAGAAAAACGACAACACCCAGAGTAGCAAAGGATATCCGAAATAGACGTAGACGACGGTTCCCGCGGAAATCCAGAAGAGCAGCTTGGTCATGGCAAGATCAGAGGGGCCGCGCCCGCATGCAGTAGAGCTGGCCGAGCACCTCGCAAGAGCTTGCCGCCAGAAATAGACGGGGCAGCCGGCAACTTTCAGCCGCACCTTACGGATGGCCATGCGCAGCGTCCCGTGTCGCGGCCAGGCTGATAGGAAAGTGCGTCCCGTGAGTTTTCGTATTACCTGCAACCGCCCCATGGGGTCGGCCACGTAGTCCCAGAATCCGATTGCGATTACGAGATCGAAGACTTCCGAAGTTTTCCAATCGAGCACGTCGCTCTGCACGAACTTGCAGCGGTCCGCCACGCCTTCGCGTTCCGCCAGTTGACCCGCTAACTTCAGCATTTCGGGGGCGAAATCCACGCCCGTCACATGGGCGCCGCACTTGGCCAGGGAACTGACGAAGCGCCCGGAACCGCAGCCGATGTCGCAGACGGTTGCAGGACGGAGTTGTTCGGCCTCGCGCATCACCCAGTCAAAGCGCTGATACATGTCCTTGCGCAACCAGTGATCCAAACGGCGCGCCAACAGGTTTTTGTTTCCGGCGTAGATGGAGTCGAATTCGGGCGCGATGCGGTCCCAGTATTCGGCTACCTGGCGGGCTTCATCAGTTCTTGTATTGCTGACAGGCATAAAGGTCGACATCCTCCACCATTTCGGCCAGCCCGCTTTCGCGGAAGCTTGTAAAGGTTCCTTCCCGGAGCATATCACTCAGACGGGCGTAGGTCTTGGATAGGTTGGTGTAGTGCCGCAGCCTCGAAGTGAGTGTTACCGGCAACCGGGGTTGGTCCGGGTCAATCTCCCAGGGATGGACGTAAGCGATGATGGGCAGCCCCTCCTGCCGGGCGCGGCTGATTCCGAACCGGGTATACCACTGGGGCAGAAGGCGGAGATATCCGCCACCGGCTACGGGCATGCTGTGGTTCCAGATCCGAAAAGTCGTGAGTGGGTACTCTATCAACGGGCCGGCCGGGGTCTTAATGCGAAACGGGACGCGGGGCGCGGAAGGGATGCCGTACCGGTCATGATGGATGGGAAAGATGCTGGAGTCGTAAGTGAATCCTAATTCCACGAGAATCTGCAGTGCCCACAGGGAACTGGCGACGATGGAATAAGTGGGAGCCCGGTATCCGGAGATCGCCTGTCCTGCGATCTGCTGGATTACGTCCTTTGCCCGCTGAGTATCCTCACGGAAATCCTCGGGACTTAGCTTGTAAATGAGGCGGTGCCCGTAGGAATGGCAGGCTAGTTCGTGGCCGGCAGCTACAATTTCCCGGACCAGCGAAGGATACCGCTCGGCGACCCACCCCACTACGAAAAACGTGGCTTGGATTTCATGGGAGGCGAACAAATCGAGAAGGCGCTGAGTGTTGCCTTCCACTCGGCAGGCATACTTCTCCCATTGGGAGCGCTGCACGACGGGAGCCATGGCTTCGGCGTGGAAATAATCCTCAACATCAACGGAAACAACATCTTTGAGAGATTGCAACGGCATTTTGAGGCTATCAGGTTTTGGGGCAAGCGTATTTCGTCTTTGAGCCGAGCACATCATAATTTGAAGGTTGATTCACACGCAATCGGAAAGCCGTCCGAATGGGTTACCACAAGTGAATGCGTCACTCTGCCGAAAGTAACCTCCGCAACGCCCAAGCTCTAGCGAAACAGGTCGCCTTTGACGCCTGTTTGATGTAATCTGATATGTTGGAGACGTAATTTTTTCTCCTGTTAAGCTGTTGAAAATGAAGAAGAACTAACGCTGTCGCGAGAGCGCGGGCCGGTAACTGCATGCTGCCTCGACAGAGGTTAAAGAACAAGTTCGGTGCATGGGGGCCGCGAGCTTCGGCAACCATTCAGTCAACGATAATAAGCACCGGAAAAGCGGTTTCGAAGAGAGTCGCGACGCATGGGTGCCGCTCAAAATAGTACGTTCGCGCAGACAGTCCCGTCGAAACGCGAACCCATGGCGGGCGCATTCTTCTGGCTGGGTGCGTTCTTTTTTGTTTACTGCGCCCGCCCCGAGGACTGGATTCCTGGCCTGAAATTGATCCCGCTGGCGAAGATAACGGCTATTCTTACGATCTGGGGTTGGTTGAACAGTTTGGGACGGACCAAGCGAACTTTCAAAGATGTGCCGCTGGAGGGCAGGCTTCTTCTGGCGATGATCGGTCTACTGTTCGTTAGTGCCTACTTGTCCCCGGTCTGGAAGGGTGGCGCGGTTAGTCAAACCATCGATTTTGCCAAAGTTTTTGTGGCCTGGATTCTCACCTTCATCTTGATCACGAGCTTCGATCGCTTGCGGAGGATCATTTTTATCCAGACGGCCTCTGTGGCTGTCATATGCCTGATTTCCATTATCAAAGGGCATAACCAACCTCGGCTCGAAGGGGTGATCGGGGGTATTTATTCGAACGCGAACGACCTGGCATTCGCGATCGTGCTTACTCTCCCGTTTGCCCTCGCGTTCCTGACCACGGATCGGAGCAAGGTCAACAAAGTGTTGTGGACATTGGGAATCTTCACCATGCTGGCCGCACTGTTTCTGACGGCCTCGCGAGCCGGCTTCATCGATTTGGCGATCTCGGGCGCGGTCACAATGTGGCACTTTGGGGTTCGGGGCAAGCGCCACCTGCTCATGGCTGGCGTGGCGTTGACCTGTGTACTGCTCATGGCTGTGGCAGGCGGCAAGCTGTTCGATCGATTCGCCGCGTTGTCGGGTAACAGCGCCACGGAGGCGTCAGCGTATGGCTCCTACGAGCAGCGAAAATACCTGATGGAGCGCGCCTTGCAAGGAATTGGTCACTACCCGATTTTGGGGATGGGCGCAAACAATTTCATGACTTATTCCGGGAACTGGCATGAAGTACACATGACATACCTCCAGATTTGCGTCGAGGGCGGGATTCCTGCGTTGATCCTTTATCTGCTATTTTTTCGGAGAGGGTTTAAGAACCTAAAGATTTTGCGCCGGACACCGAATCTGGACCAACAAACTGTTCTCTTTGTCGGAGCGTTACATAGCTCACTGATTGGCTTCGCGGTCGGGGCTTGCTTTGCACCTGAGGCCTATCAGTTTTTTCCATATTTTGCGATAGCGTTCACGGCGACGCTGCTGCAGACTGTGAAAGAACGAGAGGGGCTTGCCGTCGCGCCACTTCCGCCGCCGCGAAACCCGAGATACTTACAGGAGACCTATGCCAATTACCGAAGGGCAGACTCGGCCACTCCTCTGGGCTGATGTGCAGGCAATCCTAAGATGTTTGCAGTGCGGCGAGAAAATCGAGGGAGATCAATCCAGCGGTTTCCGCTGCCCCGCGTGCCAGCGCGCGTACCCGAATGTGAATGGGATCGTGCGTTTCGTGGACAGTCAGCACTACGCTTCCAGTTTCGGATTTCAGTGGCATCGCTATCAGAAGACTCAACTGGACCACGATGAGGTCTGGGAATCGGAACGTAACTTTCAGATGAAGACCGGACTCCTGCGGGAAGGGCTCCAGGGAAAACTCGTACTCGACGTCGGATGTGGCATGGGTCGTTTTGCGGAAGTGGCGACTCGTTGGGGTGCTTCCGTAGTAGGCGTCGATCTCAGCGCCGCTGCAGAAGTGGCGGCGAAAAACCTGGCTGATCGCGCATTTACCGCGTTCCAGGCTGACGTCTTCTCACTGCCATTTGCTCCCGAGAGTTTTGACGTGATTTACAGTATAGGCGTCTTGCATCACACACCCGATTGCGGCAAGTATCTCAAGCCCGGCGGCATATTGGCCGTCTGGCTCTACAGCGGGTACAACAAGTGGTATCGATTCAGCGATTTTTGGCGTCGCTACACGACCAGAATGAAGCCCGAGTCACTGCATGCTATGCTCAAAATTGCCGTGCCTTTTTTCTATCATCTGGAGAGCGGCTTACGGCGCGTGCCGGTGCTGGGGAATCCGATGGGCGGTTTGGTTCATCGTGTGTTTCCCGTAAATCGTCAGGCCGATCCCGAAGCCCGCACACTGGACACGTTTGATTGGTATTCCCCCAAATATCAGTCAAAGCATACCTATGAAGAGGTGTTCCGTTGGTTCGAAGCCATGGGTATGGAAGACATGCATGTAGGGGAAAACTCCATCGCGGTGCGGGGCCGGAAGCCTCCCGCGAAATCGTAACAGGCGAATTTACGATCACCATTGAAAGTACCGGTTCGGAATGAATTTCAGTAAGAACATTGTCTATGCGGCAAAAGTATTTCCCGGCGCAACCTTGCGTGGACTCGCCCGCCCCGTGACCGGACCGGTCCACCTCATCCTCGCAGTGGCCGATCATTTTGAGCCGGCAATCGATCCCGAAGACGGGCAGAAGCGCGTTTCGCGAAGCGAACAGGAACGGCGTTTGGAGTGGTGGAGGAAAGAATATCCGAAGGCGGCGGACCGATGGCGGGACTCCGAGGGACGCCCGTTTGTCCATACTTACTTTTACCCAGCCGAGCAGTACGACGAAGGCTTGCTGGAAATTCTGGCAGACCATTGCCATTCAGGGTGGGGAGAGACCGAAGTCCACCTCCACCACGGCGTGACCGAACCTGACACTCCGGAAAATACTCGACGCATGTTAAGCGAATTTAGAGACCGGCTTGCCTATCGGCATCGTTGCCTTGCACGCGAAGAAGGATCGGACCTGCCCCGCTACTGTTTCGTTCACGGTAATTTCGCACTTGCCAATTCCGCGGAAGGACAGTATTGCGGCGTGGATTCTGAGATGAAGATCCTGGCGGAGACTGGTTGCTATGCCGACTTAACTTTGCCCACGGCGCCCGGCGATCCTGCTCAAACAGCGAAGATCAATTCCCTGTACGAGTGCGCTCTGCCGATCGAGAAAAGAGCTCCGCAAAGGCGAGGTCTCGACTTGCGCCTGGGACGCGCGCCGCAAACGCTGCCTATTGTGGTCCAAGGTCCGCTGCTTGTAACTTTGACTTCCAGCTTAGCGAGGCGATCCCTTTTCATCGACAACGGGGCGATCACCGCGCCGCATCCCATGAGCCTTGAGCGCCTTTCCTCTTGGAAGCGGGCGCGGGTCCATGTTCACGGGCGGCCCGATTGGTTGTTCATCAAGTTACATTGCCACGGCATGGATCCCACCCAGAAGGATGTTGTCATCGGCGCTGCTTTCGGCAGGTTCCTGGAGGAACTTGCAGGCGGTGCAGAGTCGAGAAAAGAAACGCTGCACTTCGTTACCGCCCGGGAGATGGCCAACATCGCGTTGGCTGCATGTGACGGCAAGGACGGGAATCCGAGCGATTACCGCGATTACCGGTTCAAGCGCATCAAAGAGTTGGCGATCCAAGAAAAAGGAATCGAGCCGGTTTCGGTGAGCGCGAAAGGATAGGCACACGTAGATGTGTGGAATTGCCGGAATTGTCGCCACCAGCCGCGAAGCCAACATTCGCGAAGACTTGGTGCGCGAAATGTGCAACCGCATCATCCACCGTGGACCAGATGACGAAGGCATCTGGGTGGAGGATGGCGCGGGCCTGGGAATGCGCCGCCTCAGCATTATTGACCTTTCTGGCGGCCACCAGCCGGTATTCAACGAAGACCGCAGTGCATGGATCGTCTACAACGGGGAAATCTACAATTTTCTTGAACTCCGCGACGAGCTTGAGAACCGTGGACATCGCTTCCGAACCAGGAGCGACACCGAAGTGATTATCCATCTCTACCAACAGATGGGACCGGACTGCGTTCACAAGTTGCGCGGGATGTTTGCGCTTGCAATTTACGACAAGTCAAAACGAAAGTTGCTTCTGGCTCGCGATCGCCTCGGCAAGAAGCCGTTGCACTACGCGTTGCTGAACGAGAAGCTATATTTCGCTTCCGAGATCAAGTCCATCCTGGCGGCAGCTCCAGAACTGGCACGAGTGAATTCCGAGGCCCTCCTGCAATTCTTGTATTTCGGTTACGTGCTCGATCCGCTCACAGCGTTTCAGGGAATCCATAAGCTGCTTCCCGGCCACCTTCTCGAATTCGAAAACGGGAAGATCAGTATTCGCCAATACTGGGATCTGCCGCAGTACGGCACTTACATGCCGAAAAGCGAGCAGGAGTGTCTGGAAGAATTGGAGTTTCACCTGACCGAGGCGACGCGGATCCGCCTCATTTCCGACGTGCCTCTAGGGGCGTTCCTGAGCGGGGGCATGGATTCTTCGACAGTTGTCGCCCTGATGGCGCGCGCCTGTTCGGGGCCGGTCAAAACCTTCTCTATTGGATTTGCTAAAGACGATTTCAATGAGGCCCACTACGCTCGCTCTGTAGCTGACAAGTTCGGCACAGATCATCACCAAATGATATTGGAGCCTGACGTTCTGCAGACGGTTGAGGATCTCACCAGTTCGCTGGAGGAACCGTTCGGCGATTCCTCGATGTTGCCCACCTACTACGTTTCGCGAATGGCCCGCCAACACGTGACCGTAGCTCTTTCCGGCGATGGCGGGGACGAGATCTTCGCAGGCTATGACCGCTACCGAATTCAGGCGGATCGCGGCGTGTTCGAACACATTCCCGGGTGGGCGCGACGGTTTTATCGCGAACAGATACACCCGCGCATGCCGCACAACATGAGAGGACGGCAGTTCAGTTATAACGTGTCTCTTCCCTGGCGGAAGCGATATGTGGACACACTAGCTTTCCTGCCTGGCTTTGAACGGGATACGCGCCTGCTGTCCGATGGCTTTCGCGACCTGTTGCAGCAATGTGATGATCCACAAAACGCGTTGCTGCGCCAGTTTGCCAAGGCTCCGGCAAGCGACCGGGTGAGCGAGTTGCTATACGTCGACACCAAAACCTACATGGTGGGCGACATCCTCACGAAGGTGGACCGCATGAGCATGCTGAACTCTCTGGAAGTTCGGGCCCCGCTTCTCGATCACAAATTCGTCGAATTCGTGACCAGTCTGCCCATCGAGTGGAAGATGCGTGGCAGGAAGCAGAAGTACATCTTACGAAGGCTCGCGGAGCGGGTTGGCGTCCCCACCGAAGTGCTGGATCGTCCAAAGCAGGGATTCGCTCTTCCACTGGTCCACTGGATGCGCAACGAACTGAGAGACGTATTGATGGTCCTGCTGGAACCACGCTCGCTGCAGCGCGGATATTTCGAGGCCAGCGGCGTGCAGAAGCTGATGAATGACCACTTGCAAGGCCGCCGTGACGCAAGTGCCCGCCTCTGGCGGCTGTTGATGTTTGAGCTCTGGCATAGAAATTTTCTGGAGAAATTCAACCAGCCGGCCGGGCTTGTCCCGGCCTCAATCGTCGCCAACGGGAGCACCGCAACGACGGTAGCGTCGGATTTCGCGCCTGCCCGGGCGGGAGAGTAACGTGTCGGAATTGCACGCACCGGCCAATGTTGTACCTGCCGGAAAACAATCCGCTCCCGTCAATCTGTTTCTCATGACCAACTCGTTCGAAACCGGCGGGTCCGAGCGGCAGTTTGCGGTAATGGCTCAGAATCTATCGCCCGAGAGATTCCACATCTCCCTGGGTTGCATTCGCAGGCTGGGTCCTTTTGCCGGCGCTTTTGGCGATGTTCCAGAGTTCTGGCTGGGGGGAAGTCTTGTCGGTTGGACCTCGATTCGGGCCCGCTTACGCCTGGCTCGACTTTTGCGATTATGTCAAATTCAGATTAGTCATGCGTTCGATTTTTACACCAACCTGACCATGATTCCAGCCGCCCGCCTGGCGCGTGTGCCAGTGGTGATCGGCAGTCAGCGCCAAATCGGAGACCTGCTCACGCCACGTCAATTCCGTGCGCAAACCGCGGCGTTTCGTTGGTGTGACGGAGTGGTGTGCAACTCCCGGGCTGCGGCCGATCGTCTTGTCCAAGCCGGCATTCCTCATGACAAGCTGTTTATCATCGGCAATGCCATTCCGGCCAGCGCCTTCGCCCCCCCGCGGGAGATTTTGGATCGAGGGTCTGGACGCGGGCGTGTAGGCATGGTCGCGCGCATGAATGCGCACTACAAGAATCACGCTGCCTTTTTGCGCATTGCGTCCAGAATCCGGAGCCAGATGGCAGCCGTGGAATTCATTTTAGTAGGCGACGGCCCGCTTCGGCCGGAGATCGAAAAGCAAGCACAAGACTTGGGATTAGGAAAGCAGGTGAGCTTTCTGGGTGATCGCAGAGATATTCCTGATATCTTTGCCTCAATGGATGTGGCAGTTCTCACTTCTGAATCGGAGAGTCTTTCGAACGTCATATTGGAAGCCATGGCGGCTGGTCTGCCGGTGGTTGCTTATCGGGTTGGGGGGAACGCCGAACTGGTGAATGAAGATCGCGGAATACTCGTGCCTGCCGGGGACGAAGAGGAATTTGCTTCTTCGGTGCTGCGCCTTCTAGCTTCGCCCGCCCTGCGTTTACAAATGGGCCAAAATGGCCGCAAATTCGCACAGGAGAATTTTAGTCTCGAATCGGCGCTGCAACGATACGCAGCATGCTACGAAACCTTGCTCGCAAAGAAAGGCATGAGACGTTCGCGTGCAATATGGCGGCCGACAACCGAAATACAAAGAAACGGCTGAAAGTTGGCATCGTAGCGCCCAGCTTGCGATATGTCGGTGGGCAGTCGGTTCAGGCCGACCTGTTGATGCGCTGCTGGCAGAACGATGACGCGGTCGAGCCTAAGTTCATCGCCGTGGATCCCCCATTGCCGCCTGGGTTCGGTTGGGCACAAGAGTTGCGAGGCATTCGCACTGCCTTGCGCGAGCCAGTATACTTCCGCAATCTCTGGCGCGAGCTTGAGAACGTTGATATAGCTCACGTCTTTTCCGCTTCGTACTGGTCTTTTCTTCTGTCGCCCGCACCCGCCTGGTTGGTAGCGAAGCTTCGCACCAAAAAGATTTTGATCAACTATCACAGCGGCGAAGCACGCGAACACTTACAACGCTTCCGTTCCGCCAAGTTTGTGCTGGCGCGGGCGGACGGAATCGTGGTGCCTTCCTCCTACCTGGTGGGGGTGTTCCGCGAATTCGGGCTACCCACCTCGGTTGTGCCCAACGTCATCGATCTGGCGCAGTTTCGCTATCGCGAGCGCAATCCCTTGCGCCCGCACCTCGTGTGCACGCGTGGGTTCTCGGCTTATTACAGCGTTAATGTAGTAGTCAGGGCGTTTGCCGAAGTTCAGAAGGAATACCCGAATGCCCTTCTGGACCTCGTCGGAAACGGCCCGCTCGAAACCGATGTGCGGAGGCTGGTGGCCGAACTGAAGCTGATCAATGTAAACTTCACCGGGGTCGCGCCGCACAGCGAGATTGGCCGCTACTATGACCAGGCAGATATCTTCATCAACGCTTCCTGGCTCGACAACATGCCGCTGTCAGTAATTGAGGCATTCGCGGCTGGGACGCCAGTTGTGAGCACTTCGCCTGAGGCCATGCCATACCTCGTGGAACATGGACGCACAGGATTGCTTTCGCCTGTAGGCGACGAAAGGGCGCTGGCGTCCAATGTAGTTCGTTTGTTGCGCCAGCCGGCGCTGGCGGCAGCTCTGGCGAGGAATGCCTACGAAGATGCGCTGAAATATTCGTGGAAAGTGGTGCGGGAGCAGTGGCTCGCGATTTATCAGGCAGTGGCAAACTGCCAAAATGAAACCCCGCGAGATCCCTCTTCCCGCTGATAAAAATGCGGGCGGGACTTCGGGATGACGGCAGAGGGAGCGATTCGAATCACCCCGGCGATCTGCTCGTCAGCTCTGCGCGATCGGGCCCCGGCTCGAGTTCGAGCACCGATAGATTCACCAGGCGCCCTGCCGAGGTCTTTTGCTTCAGCCACTGTTTGCTGCTCAAATATCGCCGATAAACAAATCGCTGCAACTGTCCTCGGATACCCAGGTTTCGCTCTGCCTTTGGAAGCGACAGAGGATACCCGAATTCCTCGAGACAATCTCCGACAACAGCTTCGATCGCGGCGACATTGACCGGCGAGAGGCGCAGTTTCCATCTGCCTGAAGGATTAATCCTCTCGGCGCTATTCTCCTCGCGGAACGATGAGTTGGATTCGGACAAGCGACCCAGGCCGGATTTAAGAATCTGCTCGTAATTGAGGTCGTGGTCGAGGAACTTCCCCAATTTCCCCAGCGTTCCGCGAGGGTTGCCAATCACGTCTTCGTAATGAACTTCCATGTAGTCGGCGGGGAACTTCGTTCCTCCTCTTCTGCCGTTGCGGACCATCCATTCCCAGTACAAAGCCGTCGCCACCAGGCTTGGTGTCTCTTCTCGATCCCAAGGCAGGGGGCTGAAGCCTCCCATCTTTTTCAGGGAAAGCGCTATGTCCCTTCCGTCGCGGATGATATGCAGAAAAAGAGCGTTGGGAATACCGGCCTTCAAGCGCTCGACATGAAGCACATTGTCGGGGTCGTAGACAGCCCAGCGCCGGGCGCCCTGTTCTTGCGCGACCGACTCCATCACAACCCGGATAAAATCCGTGCCGTTGTAACACTCCTCCAAAATGCGTGAGGATAGCGTGTTCGCATCCAGGCCAGTGCAACGAAAACCTTTGCTGCGCAGCCAGGTTTGAACGAGCCGTTCCCTGTTGCGACGGCTCTCAAGAGCGCCAAATCGGGGAATCAAAGTTTCAAAAACGGGTAAGAGGCCGCGGTAAATGGCGAATCCGCCAGAGGACAATAGCATGTCATAAAGGAGATTTGTTCCCGAGCGGTGACATCCCATTACGAAGACGGGGCAGTTGGTGCGATCGTTTTGAGTACCTGGCGCCAAAGTTCAAATGTTATCACGGTGATTACGAGGCGAGACCGATCTGTGCGAGGTTGATTGTATGCCTCGCAAACTCCAACCAGCTAGCGCACTCCCATTGTGGCTTGCTCGACAGCATCCACATCCGCACCGATATCCTTCTGGTCCGACGCCGCATTCTTAAGCTTGCTGTGTGGCGAAAGGCGGTAGTTCCCCGGGCTTCCATCTTTGTAGTCAGAAAAACCGACATCTGCAATGTTTTTCACGGTCTTGTTATCCTTCGGCCATTCGTCCTGCGGACCGACAATGACATTGTGCTGAAAGATGTAAGAGGAGAAGCATTGACGTAGCAACATCTCGGCGCTCTTGCCGAAGGTCTTGCCCGAACAGTTCTTTTCCACAGGCCCGCCGGTCGAAAGCACCGGTTTGCCACTGGTGATCAAAATGTCGTTCGTAATCGAGAGCCCTGACATTTTCGGTTCGCCGGGCGGGCCTCCAACCATGAACAGGGTCTTAGGAGCAAAGATAGTGACGTGGTCTATTTTGAGGTCGTGGAGTCTCGGCGCGTCAGGATCGCTGGGTGCCGTGGAAATCTGGACAAACATGCCAAACCCCCTGTAAAGGTCCGGCCGTACGTCGTCTAAAACGATGTCGTGAATGCTATAACGTCCCCCATCTTTCGGCGATCCCCGGCCCTTTCCATCGACCAC
>WNFL01350182.1_pt3 | contig 20137 bp, 29 predicted proteins | sample 5400361 | NCBI WGS metagenome assembly WNFL01 (sample SAMN13153351, study PRJNA577476) | soil metagenome | isolation source: 40 cm soil on Douglas fir-dominated hillslope | place: USA:California | collected 2013-09-17
ATGACAGTTTGCATCAACAAGAGGCTTGATATTCTTGGCCGATGCCCAGATTGCTGATCCAGAAGAATTACAAGTGCTTGATAGATTCCTGCCAATCAAATTAGTTGTCAGAGCTTCCGGTCCCAATCTTATTTCTAGAAGTACCGAAGGTAGTTTGCAAATGACTCCATCACCGTGCCTACGTCACAGACAGCAGTACAATATTTAGTCCCAAATTCCTGTGATTGCAAGTCAATCAAGACCCAGACGAACAATATTGGTATAACCTGAACTAGGTCTGGGATTAAGTTGAGGAATTGTTTTTGGCTTTGTCGCTTCTGATGTACTATACGACGATATGTTAAATCTAGCAAATCTGGATTAGGTCGGTCTGGTGGTCACTCTTTCTTGGTTCACCTTGTTCGTAGTACTTGTCGAATGCTTCTCGTGCTTTCTCTCTTTTTCGTTTTCCAAAATTTCCTTCGAAAAAATTGGACAGGCTTTTTTGGAAATTGACATCGACCGATGTGATGTCAAGCCAATCTTCGTGCAAAGTCGCTGTGGCGGCTTGAGCAGAGTCGACATCCTCTGTTGATTTGAGTTTTTCAACCTCAAAGTTTAGGTCACGAGTATCCATTTTCTGGTGGAAAGGGATTGGTGTCGTGACTCAGAATTAGGTCCCGGCACTCACGGCGTTTGCAATGGACATTCCCACGGCTTGCAAATGATCTTTCAATCTTTCCAGCTCTTCTATTCGAGTGTTCAGTTCTGCGGTTGATTTTAGTCTCCGATCTCAATCGCTCAGGGATGTTTCTAACCATCTCGAGTACCATACAGAAGCTCCTCAAGGGCACGATGCCACAACAGCCTGCTATCAGGTAGAGGAGGTGGCCCTTCAAGCAACGCCTGAAGGCCCGCAATCCTTTCTGGACAATCAGTGGCAGGTTCATGGACTATGTCACTGTCATCATACGTTTGTTGCTCCAGTTCGACTCTAGTGACCGATTTAGTAAGAATTACGCGATGGAAGCAGCAAGAGGACTCCGCACCTTCTGCGCATGAATGCCTCAAACCATTTGAGGCGCGCAGCCTCCTCATTGACGAGGGAGGCAAAGGGGATTGTTTCGGCCATCTTTGCCAAGGATAAGTTTCAAATTTTGTTTAGGGTGCTAGTTCGGTGCAGTGGTCAGGTTCAACGTGGGCGCCACGCAGGTTCAGCGTGGGGCGCTAATCAGCTTGTAGCTTGTCATTAATCAAAGGGTAAAACAAAAGTGGCAGGTTGACGGGTCACCGTCTGTGAGCTACTCGCCCTCTCATGCCGTCATTGAGTTCCCCAACTTTGCTGTTGGTTGGCCGCTATCACCACCACCACCCTTTACAGACAGCGGTTTCCGACATCAGTCTCGAAAAGAATAAGGCTGGACTCGTCGCTCTTGGCAGCCACCCACGCCCGGGTATCGACTACAATGAGTCATCTTCTTATGCGCCCCGAGTCTCTGCGCACGCTTCTAGCCCTGTCCTCGACGGATTGAGGAGCACCAGCAGAGAGGATCGGGCAACTGCAAGAGCTGAATTCCATCGGGGGAACCAGTTGAGAATTTGATAGGATGATGATGAGCAATGCACTCCCGCACCCCGTCCTCCATTGCGTTCAAGGCGGATCGTGTCGACCGATCGATCTCAGAGCACAAACGAGACGTTGGGCGTGGAAGCGGTGGTTTGGACTTGACAGATCTTGTTCAAGGGTTCCTGCTGCTCGAATGCAGGCAACAGTGGGGACAATGGTATATGGCGGGGCGCATTCGCTACAGTGTTGGGTTGCACCATTCGCTCAACGAGGGCTTTGAACAACGGGTCGTTTGCGGCGGCATCCAGCAGGGTTGGCGGCAAGCCATCCACAAAGAAACAATATCACTTGACCCAGCTTTTTTTATTTTTAAATCCCAGACGCTGTAACTGCCTCCCTGATCCCTGGTGCTCGACCGAAAAGCACGCTGGCGCGTCCTCGACCCTCCCTGGACGCGGCACCAACGACACTTCGACTCGTTCCTCCGGATTGGGGTGGGCGCCGTGTTAGGCAACTCTAACCTGAACTCGAAACTCGTGCAGGAGCTCTCGACGCTTTTACGGCCCGTGTTCAGCATTGCGCTAGAGCTGTCCACGTGCATACACGTGGATATGATCGAACATGATTACGGAGTGTTTTTCGGGACAGGACTCGGCGGCGTTGTAGATTTAGGTATGGAGGAGTGTCATGATCCGTTTGTTGCCACTCCCCTTGGGACGCGTGTTGGCGGGTTCTGGTCACTTGGACTAAGGAGAGCGAAGTGGGAGGGAGACGGGGACGAGAGGAAGCGGGTTACTGAAGTGTTGGTCAAGCCTAGAGGTATATTCAAATCGGATCCAGGCTCAAGTGATTCGTTTGTTTATTTCTATGTTATTTATTGTAATGAGACCGGACAGATATGGCATTGATATATTACCATGTAACACCAGATGACATGGAGGGACTAAACTAGACTATGCAATGACGGCCTGCGCTTCAGAAGTAGAAGATACAGGAGGTTCGATACCTCGAGCGTGATTCCAGCTATTTTTTGCTGTGTTCCATTTGATGAGCGCTCGAGGATGAAGATAACCCCTGTGTTTGTGGTCCCCGTACCATTCTATTCATAAAGGGTCAAATAACCAATTTAGGTGAAATGACCGGTTAGATAACGACGGACCTATATCATTCCTTCGCGTCGGAGCAGCTGACTTGCGGTCCGTCCGTCCTTGTATACAGTCTCGGAGCGCGAGGGCGTTGTAGTACCTGCATATTACTGCACCGCCGTTTTGTTCGACGGTTCTGATTGCTGCCTTGGATGCTTGCGAGGGTTGGATGAAAATGGGTGTCTTGAGGAATTGTGCACCCTGGAAGAGCCGCTAATTAGTGGTAGACAATATTTGGAGGGGCGATTTAAGCCATACACTGGCGAGAAGCTTGATGCCTGCTTTGACATCGTGCACGCATTTTGAAAGGAGGAGTTCGCGTGCTGTTATTGGTTTTTCTGGAGAAGAGGAGAGACGGCCTTGGTCTATCCAGTGTTGGATGCGGTCGAGATTGAGGGGAACATATTCCTTGCCAGTGCTGTCCGTGTGCAAGAGACTTATCAGAAATACGAGATACGAGATACGAATAGGATATGTTGAGGACTCGAGACGGACAAATTTGTGAATCCCCGCTTTGGAAAACGGCGAGTGATCGGTGTCTGGCCACCTTCGAAACCGGCTTTTGGTTTGCCGTTGCCAGCGCGTGCCTTTTGTCCCTTGTGACCTCGACCGGAGGTTCCGCCTCGACCAGAGCCCTGGCCGCGTCCGAAACGCTTTGCCTGGTGAAAAACGAACGGGTGAGTCGAGGAACGTCCGAGGCAGCGAGTAGCGAGCCAGCGCAAATGGCAAATGGCAAACTAACTGCATGGAGAGCTCCCAGCGCGGGCTTCAAATCCCCCATTGTGACTATTCGACTCGCCATTGCTCTGGCCGCCTGAAACAGCTAGAAAATCGGGGAAATTGGGTCCAAGCAAGATCCACAATTGCCCTTCCTTTGTCTGGTGGCCGTCAAACCTCAACCTCTTTCTCTTTCTGCCCTCCCCACCGACACGTACGACGAGGAGGAGGAGTCGGTTGATTTACAAGTAGCTTGACGACGACGACCCACGTGCCGACCACGACGACGACGACGACGAAGAAGAAGAAGAAAACGACAAAGACGCGCTTCGTGCAACCGCTAGTCTCCGCCGCCGCCGTTCCCCATGTCCCACGTAGTGCACGACGACGGAGCAGCTGCGCACAGATCTCGCCAACGACCTCCAGCCCTTGCCCTCGCAGACGCTCCACCTTCCCATCAGCACCAGCTGCTGAATATTCCCAATAATTATGACACAAAAACCCTCGACGAGCAAGCTTATCCACTCATCCCAGAGGCACGTGCTCGTGTATCGTCTTTGCTATGCCGTATTTTTGCTCACATCGCCATCCAGGAGGACTACTACGCCGCTCCAAATAACGCCCTCGTCGATCCATTTTATTTTCCCTCGCGACAACCAAACCAACCTACAAAGACTCCAGAACTTAAATCCAGCTCGTTTAGGAACTCTCCCGTCTCGTCCGCTGCCGGCATCAGCGACCCTACAACCCCGGGCAGGGATCCTGCGGCCATAGATCGTCGCGCTCTCGTCGGCGTCGGCGAACTTGCCACCCCTAGATGGGCCACTAGACACGAATACCTATCCAGGCAGGACTGGGAGGGCAAAGGGACCGGGGTCGAGGAAGTTCAAGAGGAGCTGGAGCCGGAGCCGGAGCCGGAGCCCATTGAAGACATGGAAAACGATGTCGACAGCAGCAGTCCCTGGACAATAGAAGCCGTAGAGGATAACGATACCGGCGAGCAGAAGGATTATGTAAGCATACTCTCTCTGTGTGGACCTTCCGCCTGCCGTCGTGATTGATTGTGAATGGTGAACCTAGGTCGTGCCTAGTCCGCCGCCTCCACCTCCAGTGTCCCAACCTGATTCACCCACCCCGTACGCAAACCCTCCACGCGCCGTGCGCGCCCGCAAGTCGATCGAGGAGAGCGGCGGTGAGGAGATCCTCTATCCACGCTCCATCGTCAAAACCCGACATGCACCCGACAGCCGTGCCAGGGTTTCTGACGCGAGCGGGCAATCTTCGCGCCCTATTGGGAGCCATTCGAGGGACGGCACGAGTGATTCTGCGCCTTCTGTTCCGCCAACTGTATTCAACCATAACCCGAAGGCCAAAAAGCGCACCTCGGACGAGTTTGGTTTTGATCAAGGAGGTGCTCCAATTTCTAAAACCTCTGGAAGTTCGATCAGCCCCGCTGTACGCAGGGATGAACGTCGACGAAGCACCGGGTTCGGCTCGCTATCATCGAAGGACCGCGAACGGATTCGGGAGCGCAGGCAGAAGGATAATGTTGCCATTAGCATGGGAGGATTACCGAAGACTGGCACCACGCCGTTGAAAGATAGAGAGCCACGGGAACGCCATGCTCGACGCTCGTCTGCCTCAGCCTCTCTCGCTTCTTCCTCGTCAAAAGAGGGCGATTCTTCTCACTTACGCCGCACGCATGATTTTTCCCATCTCCCTGCCTCTCCGTCCACAATTGCGATTCAGCCCCACGCCCGTGGTAATGCTGGACCTAGTGCTGCTGAATCTTCACCCAATCCCAGTCATCATAGCACTGCGTCTGTAGCCCACTCACTCCTGCGGGGAACCCAGGAAGGGTGGTCAGGAATGGATGATTCCGCGACCGCTGAAGCGTTGCGAAAGTTGGACGGCATTAGCGGCAGGAGTCTGCGCGCTCGCTCATCGCTCATCAGCGTCAACAGCAAGAGCAGTAGTCGCCCTGGCACTCCTGGTAGTCAACTGAAGGGAGGTCAATGGGAAGGCATAGAAGGCTCTGCCAGTCTGAAACGTCGCAGCAGTCTCAAAGATCGAGATCACGTGAGTGTCGACTCCGCACACCATGTCCATCATCCGTTAGGGCTTCCAGAGGGTGCAGACAACGAATGGCCAGCCTCCCCCGGCCATCGGAAAGGAATCCCCTCCACGGCAAGCACACGTTCTAGCTATGGCGTGTCACCTGCGAAGCGAAGTTCCGGCGGATCAACCACAGGCACGCCTGCCACCAGCGTTTCTCGCGATTCGACGTCCATCTCGACGTCCACCAGTCTCACTTCCGCCTCAAATGCGTCCAATCGGCATTCCATTAATAACGGGAAGCTACGAAGAAGCAACAGCACGGGAAGCGACATTTCGAGCATCCATTCGAATGAAAAGGACCGCGTTGCGGCTTTGGCAGCGGGCGAGCACCCCGATCTAGCCAGTGTGGCAATTCCACCTGTCCCGCCCTTGCCCAAAGTGTTTAAGACCTCTCAAACACCTATGCAGACCTTCCCATCTGCTACGACACACGAGGACCCTGATCGCACGATCATGGTCCCTATTATTGAGATGTCGTCGCCCAATAGGCAAGCTGCTGCCACCTCCGCCCACCAAGTAGCCCCCATCACACCTCCAGCTCCTACCGCAGCTATTGCTCCTGCGCCCCGCACGCCTAGCAAGAAATGGAGCTTCAACCTGCGCTTACCGTCTTCGTCCAAAGAACACTCGTCTGTCCCGTCTTCCCCTCGTTCCGCGCGTACGGGTTCCAACAATGCACACAGCCGCGCCAGTATGGCTATGTCGACGACCTCAAAGACCTCCGTCAGCCAGAAGGACGCGAGCAGGTTCTCGTCGTCGGTTGAGCGCCTGACTTCATCACCATCCATGGCGTCCCTCCTACAGCCGCAGTCGCCCAAAGGCTCTCCTGTGTCAGCCCAAGGGCTCGCCTCCGGCAGTCAGCAGTCCTTTGAAAGGCTCAGTCGGCCTGGAACGGCGTCTAGTAGTGGACAGCAGGCGCCTGGCTCTGTTGCCACGCTTGCTGCTCCTCTGCCTACCTCGAGTAGTCCTCAAAAGAGACACTCGACACATAAGCGGTTGACACCGACTTCTATTCCGTTCTTCAAGCGGGCGTCGACGCACGTAATGTCTGCCCCTGCTCCACCTACTACCACCCTTTCGCCGTCTTCACCGATGATGCCCGTTAATATGCCCACGACTCCTCTGCAGTCGTTGACGCGCCTTACTCCGCCGGATTTGACTTTGTCTCCTGGGAGCAGCACGGCGAAGAAAACGTCGGTATTTGGACAATTGCTCAAGGCTTCTACATCGAGGAGCCGTTCGCATGGAGATAAGAGCGACAAGGAAGGGAAGGAGAAGTCTGGGGATGAGCGGAAAGAGAAGAAGAAAGATGAGAAGGACAGGAGTGAAAGTCGGATTTCTGTGCTTATGGGACGGAGACGGGGAAAGGTATGCTAATGATTGAGATTGGTTGGTTTAGGATGCTCACGGATCTGGTATGCAGACGATGTCGGCAAGCACCCTCCATAAGAAGAAGAACTCTACGACCCCCGAAGCTGAATTGCCGCCGATGAAGGTAACTGCTCTGCCCGCCGTCACGACTCAGCGAATAAGCAGTCTTCGTGCGTCGAGTTCACGAATTGGTGCTGGTGTTACTGCTCCAACCATCAGCAGCGTGAAGAAGGAAAGGGAAAGGGATTTTAGCAACAGCACATCTTCGACCAGTTCGGGGAAGACGTCTGCCGCGTCGTCTTTGCAACGAGCGTCTGATATGTCTCTCCGTGGTACCCGACAGCAATTACCTACTATTGCTGGCTCACCCTCTGTCAGTGTTAATTCCAAAGATAGTCTCGGTGCGTCGGCTGGTGCCAATATGGTCAAGGATACGCCCACCAAGATTCCAAGGATAGCGAGCCATAACTCCACTGGTGGGAATGACAAGGGTCCATCGCCACAGCCCAGTTTCAAGTCATCCGTCCTCGGCTCTCGACGTGGTAGCATGCATAGTGCAGCCGCAGGATCTGAGGTTGGCACCTCTGTCAGCACACAATTCAACGAGTTTGGATTGCTTGAGACTCCCAGCTCCAATTCGAGCATCCGGCAAAGCATCCGCGGTTCCCCGCAATCAACAGTCAGCTCAAAGGCCACTCCTCGACAGTCGACCCTCTCGTCCTCTGCTTCCACTTCCTCGATTCGCAAGCCTACACGAGAATCAATTTCATTCTCTGGTTTGCGCAAGACCTCGGTTTCTTCGCTCGTATCTGGCAACAACTCGATGACTGAGACTTCCTCGCGGCTATCTCTCCTTTCTCCTGCGAAGTCGATCAAGCTGCTCACTCCGAAAGTTACGCTACCCACCTCGCGACAGTCCAGCTCCCCAGCTCTGCACACTGGTTCGAGCTCCTCGTCAGGTCGAATGTCTATTTCTACTCCATCTCCCATTCCTGCGGTTGACGAGGAAGAAATGTTAGGTGACGAGGAAATGATGAATTATATCCGACGGCAGCAGGCGAAGAAACTCGCTAATGGTGCGAGGAAGGAAGATTTGGAAGGTCTCTTGCGCTTCCCTGAGCCTATTCCACCCGCTCCGCCAATGTCTCCAAATAGTAGGTGCTCGCTCTCAAACCAAGCCAGCCTTTACTTACCAAGTGCCCCAGGTGTATTGAAGAGCCCGCAGAGCATTTACTTATCCGAGTATGAGCGTAGGGAGATTCTCGACTTCCAGAATGTGTATTGTATCGGTGCTCGCAGCGAAAAGAAGCAGGCAACACGGGACAACTCGACCAACAACCATGGATACGACGACGAGCGGGGTGACTACTTGGTGGTTCCCCGGGATCACCTTGCATATCGTTACGAAGTCATTGACACGCTCGGCAAGGGCTCCTTTGGCCAAGTTCTCCAGTGTAGGGATTATTGCACAGGCGAGTCGGTCGCCATCAAGATCATCCGTAACAAAAAGCGGTTCCACCACCAGGCGTTGGTTGAGATCAAAATCTTAGACAGTTTGCGGAAATGGGTACGTACAATTCCCCACACCGAGGTGCACTTTACTGACCCTCGCTCACTTACCAGGATCCCGATGAGAAACACCATGTTATCAAGATGACGGAACATTTCTACTTCCGGAATCATCTCTGCATTGCCATGGAGTTACTTAGCATCAACCTTTATGAGCTCATCAAGGCCAATGGATTCGCGGGGTTTACGACCACTCTCATCCGCCGGTTTACAACGCAAATGCTCGCTTCTTTGGCGTTGATGCGGCATCACAGGATCGTGCATTGTGACCTGAAGCCCGAGAACGTGCTGCTCAAGCACCCAGCCAAGAGTGCGATCAAGGTCATCGATTTTGGCAGTAGCTGCTTTGAGCATGAGAAAGGTAGCAAAGGACCTCGTCACTCTCTTGCACTGGACTAACGGAGACTTTTTCAGTGTACACATATATTCAGAGTCGTTTTTATCGGTCTCCGGAGGTTATTCTAGGCATGAATTATAACATGGCCATCGACATGTGGAGCTTAGGTTGCATTCTGGCCGAGCTTTACACTGGCTATCCCATCTTCCCCGGCGAGAACGAGCAAGAGCAGCTCGCTTGCATCATGGAGGTATTGGGTCTCCCCGAAAAGGAACTCATCCAACGAAGCTCGCGACGGAAGTTATTCTTTGGTAAGAGGTACCACTACGCGTGGTGAATGGGTACTGATGATAGGCCACAGATGCTACTGGAGCCCCGCGACCGGTTGTTAACTCTAAGGGACGTAGGCGTCGCCCTGGTACCAAGACGCTTGCTCAAGTCCTTCGATGTGATGATGCGGACTTCATTGACTTCATTGCCAAGTGCTTGATCTGGGATCCCGAGCGACGACTAAAGCCTCATACCGCCATGAAGCATTCATTCCTAATTGGTGGCCGCACGAGGCCTGTTAGGATTCCCACCACCTCTTCTACCAGGAGTCTTCTGGGCTCGTCAACTTCGTCGCGCAGGGTGACTGCTCCATCCTCGGGTACAGCATCTGGTCCGGAGGGCCCAAAGAAGGTCATTGGTCCTCCAACGCCGCTCACAGCTCGCGCTCGTGTACCAGGGCCTTCTGGGCTGACAGGTTCTACCTCTGGGAACGGCCTCCACAACAGCGTCAGTGGCTCGCGCTCTCATCGATACCAGCTTCAAGCCGCCACCTCCAAGCTTTCGTAGATGTCCAGCAAGCATGGACTTGTTTGGTTGTAACTAGAAACCCGCACCCTTCTCATGTCATTACGATCTCATTCGCCCGTGGACAGCACATCGTCTTGCACTTCTCGTTGTAATCGCCGTCTTCCTTATTGCCATTCTTACAAACGTGTCTGGCAGATTCTGCCATACTTTCCCCTCTTCTATTACAATTCCAACCCTAACGCGTTTATTGCATACCCTGCATCCTCATTGCTCAAAATTGATGTGCAGTCTACAGGTTCTGACTGGCCCAGGTCTGAATTCCTTCTTATTTCTCACGTGCAACTTCAGTCGTTCATATTGTGACTATTGCAAATCCGCTTCTTCGTTTTCCGTGAGCAGCGTGGCACCCACACAATTGGAGGATGCTCGCTCTTTAAGACGATCGTCGAAGGTTGCCTCCATAAACCGCATATGTAATGCCTTCCCTTTCGATTTCAGATTTTGCTGTCCCACGCTCTGGAATTGTCAAGAGCTCCCCATCTGCGCAAATCAAGTGAGAGGCAAGGTCATTATCCTCCTGGCCAAATGGTCAGGATATGCCATTGCACTAAGTTAGGTCTACTTGCTGGTACCCATACCCATGATGGTGCTCTGAGATACTCCACAAGAAATCCACCGTCCGAGTCGTCGAAACCCACTGGTTGTCCATCATTGCCGTATCGCCACTTGACGTGCGCCCCTTGCTGATATGCGACCATCAGAACTGCACCCACCTTGGTTGCAAAAGCTTGCCGCGCCGCTTCGTCAGTCCCATTGATGCTGGGGTCCTTCACAGGACGAACGACAATGATTTCGAAACCAGGTTCCACGGCCGGCAATGTCGAAGCCAATGGTGTGATATTGAACGCCAGCTCTAATCGGTCGACGTTGACAGTCGAAAGAAAATAGGCAAATGGTCCTTCCAGCGTGGTCGATGAGCCGGAAACTGTCTCTTCGAAGGAGTGGGTGACGGGATTGTAGATTGAATACCCGTCAGGTAGTTGAAGAGTTGCAGAGGACCAACGGGTAATGTTCTGCATTGCTGCGATTTTGAAGCGTTCTAATCCTGGATGGGTGTGCCGTAAGGCCTCCGCTTCATGGAGGATCACAGCGTGTAAAGCTAAAATTAGGCGTAAGGGGTAGTTTAATGGTATTGCTTCTGACGTACAAGACGAGACGACGACGACGGAAAAGACACTTGCGGAGAGCGTCCCCTTCGCATCGTAAATTGAAGATCGGGCGATGGTAAGAGGCGTACTTGGGAGATCCGAGCACAGGGCGGATAATGATAACAAGTTGCCGCGTGTCTCCTTGTCCAAAGTTGCGAGTCTTCGCTGCACCCTTGGGTCAAATGTTTTGCAAATATCTTCGGTTCTTTCAGGTGGGAATTCTGAGTAATAGAGTGCATTTGCAGTTCCCATTGGTAGCAGTGCGATGTCGACTCTTGGAAGATCCGTTTTAGTTTGCAAAGAGCTTTCAACGTGCTGAATAATTTCATGAATCGTCGTGTCACCACCACTGACGAGGATCGTGACTCTATCCTTCCTTGCGTTCTGCCTGATATACTCGAGCGCGAAGGCTCCCGCATCGCCTTCTTTGGTCGTTTGCTTCACTTCTGGGACGACGGTAGGAGGCATAAATTCGTCAATAAACCAGGTTACATGTTGACGTATGAAGTCTGGACCCTGCCTGTTCCCAGCATTCGGGTTGGAGATGATGAGCATTGAGACTGGTTGCGGCCAGGGTCAATGCTTAGTCCTCTTCGTCGCATCGGGTTTGTATCATATCGTGCAATGGCGACCCTGTCGGCAAACGATGCTCCTGCTTTCAAACCGTTCCGACTGGCATTGGTGCAGATGGGTGGTGCCACGAGCTCGAAAGAGAAGAATTTGGCTCATGCTAGAGCGCTGATCGCGCGGGCGGCCTCTCCTGGAGATGGGCCAAAGCCGGGTGTCATCGTCCTCCCGGTAGGAAGCTGTCTCAATTTTTGAAGATAATGAGTCTCAGGCCGCAGTAGGAGTGCTTCAACTCGCCATATGGGGCGCAATTCTTTCCAGAATACTGCGAGGTAATCGGATACAAGCCGGGTGAAAAATACGATGTTGCATCTTCCTTAAGTGGAAGCGTTAAAATGCTTTCTGCGGCCGCAAAAGAGGCAGGAGCATGGCTTATTGGAGGTCCGCCATTTCCGATTCCGAACGACTCCGAATAACCTACGGCATTGTATCTGAATACCCGGCATAGGCTCCATTCCAGAGAAGAGTGAAGAAGATGGTAAACTCTATAACACCGCCACAATATACTCGCCACAAGGTGAGCATTCAACAGTTCCCCCCCTAGTAAAACGCAAATGAATCCCCTCGACAGGCGATCTCGTCGGAATCCATCGCAAAGTTCATCTCTTCGATATCGATATCCCTGGAAAAATAACCTTCAAGGTTAATCATTCACCAGTACCCTAAACTCCGCTCTAACACTGATCCAGGAGAGTGAAACCCTGACGGGGGGTTCATCGGTCACTCTTATTGACACCAGTGAGTACGACATCCTTTCTTTTAACAGTTCTGACAGCGACCAACCATTTCAGATTATGGCCGCATCGGGATTGGGATTTGTTACGACGTACGATTCCCAGAGTTGGCAATGATTGCGGCGCGGAAGGGTAAGGATATTGCAAGCTAGATGAATGTGACTCCATCAACTGCTCTAACGCCTTGGCGCAAAGGGGCCATTGCTATGATCTATCCAGGTCCGTTTTGGGGCCGCCTGTCCTTGATAAATGCCACACAATACTGAATCCAGTGCACAGGGGCATTCAACCTCACTACAGGGCCTCTTCACTGGGAGCCCCTGCAAAGAGGAAGGTCTGTTTACCGGACCTAACACGCATAACGATTATTGATTACTCCTTCAGGGCTATAGATAATCAGATATATGTCTCTATGTGCAGCCCTGCAAGGGACATGACCGCTGGATACCATGCTGTGGGTCAACGGCCTAATAGCTGATTACAATTACTGATCCAGACTGCAAAGTGGGGACATTCAACGGTCGTGGACCCAACGTAGGTTGATTTCAGGGTGCAACTGAAACGCAATCTAACAAGGATTATGTAGAGGTGCTGTCATTGCCACCACGGAGCATGAAGAAGGCATCGTCTACGCGGATCTTGAACCCGCAAAACTGAAAGAGGCACGTTCTGGTATACCTGTGACTACGCAGCGTCGTTTCGACGTTTACAAGGATGTCGCTGCGGACGATTAAGCGGCTAATTGGATCAGTTAGATGTCCATGAGAATGAACGCTTTCCATGTATACTCCTCATATCATGATCTACGACGTAGCGTGACCGATATCTTGGTTCCCTAGCATCTCCCACCCGATCAGCCGGCGCATGTCCCTCACGCCAACTGGACCACGGACTGTCTGGTCTTCAATAGCAATGCAAATCGCGTCCGCAACATGTTCGACGTGAATAGGTGGGATCGTTAGCGCGTTTGCTACCGAATCCAGGGAGGGAAGACCAGCAGCATTGGACACTGATCGTAGGATTGAGGCTGGCGTCACGGATACAATGGAACCAACTCTCTGGTGGATATTCGAAGACGCGGACAAGAGGACCGCCAGTGGGCTCGTAAGGGGCCGTAAATGTGGATGGTACACTAAGCCTGAATCATCCCGTGGTCAATCCATCCACCTACGAACTCCAAATGGTACAATAGCGGAAAAGCACGTACTAGGTCGGATGAATACTGGTCGGACGTTTTGCCCACTTGTTTCACAGAGATCTGCGATTTCATTTTCTGCCTCTCTCTTTGTTGTGATGTATCGGGCAGGAATGACTGGACGGAAAATGTCCTCTGCTGAGATGTAGACGAAAGTCTTATCGGTGTTCTGGTCTTTTGCTTCCTCCAAATAGGTCTGCAGGACAGTGAGGGCTGGGACGCGGGGTATTATGCGATATGTGAGATGCGGTATGTGAGGTGTGAGGTGTGAGATGTGAGATGCGAGATGCGAGATGGTTCTCCGAATTAATGGGTCGGCAAACTAGAACAAAGAGCACACACACACACCGGAGTCCTTGTTGATCCTTTCATAGCTTCCCTCTGTCCCTTTAGCAAGGGGATTGTCCCCCTTGAGGAGCTTGGCGAAGTAACCAGCCAAACTGGCAGCATCCGACTGACGTATTGCCTGCTTGTAGTTCGAGTTTTCAAGCAGCGTGCCTAGTGTGTGTACCACAGCCGTCGCAGACCCTACGAGAGAGCGATAGGTTTCCGGCTTGAACGCCGAAGCTGCGTGCCATTCGACCGAGGTGGTCCAAGTCGGAACATGTCCTTTGGGACTCGCGAAAGGTCGTCCCGATTGACTGAGGAGTAATGTGAGATATTTCAGATACTGAGAATGTGTGACACCGAGGGTGTATACCTGATGGAATGAACTTTCCAACCTCGCCGGAGTGCTGCTCGACAGACGGAATGGCCTGAATGGAGAGGTCAGTGATGCCCGATGGTGCAATACGGCTGCTAAATACCGATGAAACCGTTTCCGCCGACGACAACCAGTGTTTGTGCGACCATGAGAGTTTGCAGAGTGTGTAGATTGGCGAGATACCTTCCCACTCCGAGACTAGAATTTGATCTAGTTAAATTGAACCTGCCAGGTCGCAAAGGTAAATACTGTCAAGTAGTGGTTGGAGTTGAAGTCAGGCTTCTATTTTAATATTGGACAATTCGGTCTATTCTCGAAAGTCTCGAAAGTCGGCAAGAATCCACGAGGTTCACCATGACTACTATGTGACTATTTTCTGTATTCTGTCCGACCGTCCACCAGGTAACGGACCCTCGCATGCCGTGGAACGAAGTAGTGTTCCACTGGTAGCAGAAACTTCACCAGGAAGTTACGATTGGGGATACACCTCTCCATAGGTACGCCGGAAATAAAAGCCTCAAACCGTCTTTTTGTTGCCCATCTCTGCATCAACGAAGATCTCGCTATACTGCTCAAACCTTCCAGTGCGCTCCAAACGATCGAGAAGTACATCCCCAAGGGCGGACATTGGCGTGAGCACTCCGCCTTCCTGGCCCAGTTTCGGCAGCTTGTCAAAGTCGAGGAGAATGGAGAGTGAAGATTCGACACAGGTGACTATGGAAACGCAGTGAATCGCCAAAAAATCAATCATCAGAGCGTTGTACATAAGAGGGACAGGAGAAGTGACGCACTCGCAGTGATGAGATACGCGCCGCCTTTCCATGCCAGTTCGCTCTTGACGTATTTTGGGGGCTGTACTTCTACTTTGGAGACGTTGGCGAGGTTCACGAAGCCTTTGCTCAACGCTCTGGGGTGAGGGACGTCAGAACCCGCAAGCGAAGCGTACCAAAAACAACGTACTCGTCACTCGGACCTGTCCCAGGTGCCGGGCCAAACTTTCGTACACACCACCTTAGTGGAGCAATGAGCATAAGGCTTCCGAACACGACGGCCAGTCCGACGCTCAACAATAAGCCTCCCAATGTTCCGAAATTTTGGGTCTTCCCAAACTCCTCGTACGTAAAATTCGGTCCAGCATAAGGGACAAGCTTGTTCTCTTCTTTTGCGCGTGGAGAAGAAGAAATAACGAGAGTTTGGTGCCGGAGCTCATTCAAACCCCAGGTCCGTTGTACGATTGGTACGTTAACAAACTCCATAAACGACTTTCCACCGACCCAGTTAGTGAAAGGGAGAGTGTAGACTAGGCGCTTAGGCAATTGCTTGCCCTTGACTGGAAAATATAATTAGCGTGTGTTTATACAGCGTCAAGATGCGGGATCGATACGCACTCGGACTCAGAGCCCATGGCTTTTGTGCGGCAGTGATAGCTGCTTTGGGGATGGTGCCATCCACGGCCGCGAGCATAGTAGCTAGAGTACCGCCAGAAGGATTTCCACCCATGTCTACTCCTGTTCTACTCCACGACAAGGTTGTTGAAGGCCCAAATATACGCTTCGCAGTCCGTACAGAAAGGTAAACTGAGAGATCACTGGCAACAGAGTCAGACCTGAGTGTTGGCAAGAGCGAAGAATGGGCGGGCAGCAAGGCTCCCACATACCTTGGAACAGAGTCCATTCCGGATGCAGGAATAATGATGGCCTTGTTCTTCGATGCGAGATAGTCATATCTAGAACGGGGGTCAGGAATAGGTACTTGGAGGAAAGCGGACATTAGGAAATACTCTTGAATCATCTGTAAGATCCAGTGTGCTTCTCCGGTGATGTCCGTATAGTGAGTGGCAGTGCGCGCACATGCGCTGCAATAGGATCGTTGGGTGGAGCCTCTGACATAACGTCGCGCGCACGTACCGAACGACAGGGGTGCTGTAAAGAGCGAAGGGGCCAACACAGTTGATGACAAGACGAGTGCGCTTGACGAGGGCTTCCAGCTCCTCAAAGATGGAGATGTTGACGCCGATGATTGCTACGTTTGAGTGGTCCAGCTTGAGCTCGTTTGCGAGGGCATTGAGCTTAGTAACGGATCTCCCTGCAATGGCGTATTTGACTCTTTTTCGTTCTGGGTGCTTCTCCAAATAGCGGGCGATGAGACGACCTGGAAGGCGTGGCATAAGGTCCACACCGAGGCAAGCGGCGTGTGTTTTCATACTGACCGGTGTATCCAGTCGCTCCAAGTATGATAATATCGAACTCTCGCGCCATCGAGAGCAAGTTGAGGTTCAGACCGGAAATGACGGAGTTCAACGTGCTTGCCATATATGGCCATATGGATAGAGAGCCATGGCGCGAGCCACAGGGAGCCACACCAAACCCACAGCGTCAACATTTTCAAGAGTGGAACGCAGCTATTGGTACTCCTGATCACATCCTTCAAAGTTTGCTGTCACATAGGCCCAAATTTGCGAGCAACAGCAGTGGCAGTAACATCGAATAGATCAATCAATCAATCAATCAACCAGTCAACCAGCCATATAAGCGATATGAGCACCAGCTTAGAACCCAATTAATGGCTTGGGATTCACTTAGATATTGGCAACGCACTTGGACGCCTCTGTTAAACGCCAGAGAGAGAATACCAAAACATGACAAGGTAGTATAGCAACACACCTAGTGATACATAGTCCAACCATGATGCCCAACAAACAACAAGCAGATGCTATGGTAATAGGAATACAGCCCGTGGGTATCTATGCTCGCTTCACCTTCGACGGCCCCTCGCCACCCTCCCACTCACTCTCAACAGGGAACTCCATCTTCGGGAACTCTACGCCATGGTTCTCGAGCAGGTTCTCGCCCCATGCCATCAGGCGTATCAGTCCCGCGAGCTTCGCCTCCTTCCCCTGGCTCATCGACTCGAGAATCGCGGCGTTGAGCTCACCGGCCGTCTTCGCGCGCTGTGCGGGGGTCAGCAGCTCGGCAATATTCGCCGGTGCACCCGCTCCAGCCCCCACTCCGGCTCCAGAGCCCGCTCCGACCCCAATGCCAGCGCCCGCGCCAGCAGAGTTGAATGCCAGAAGTGTCATCGTCCGCTCGAGCTCGCGTAGAAAGTCCGGGTTCTCCTCGCCCCGTGGGGCCAACTCCACCGCGGCAAAGTTGAGCGCTTCGTCCGTCCGGCCATGTCGGATGTGCTCGATTAGTCGTTGTTGCTGGAGGTGGAAGTAGAGTTTTGGGTTCGTTTCTAGTATCTATAAAGATGTATCCATGAGAGGGAGGATGTGCGTCAGAATTTTAGTTTCCAGGCACAATTCGGAACTGAGATGATCGGAAGGGTGAGTCATATTGAAGACTGAAGTATTTTTTTGGAATTGTACTGTCATCAGCGACTCCCCGAGGGGGAGCCTGAGAGTGGTGCATGTAGTTTTTAATCATTGTTGTCACAACGTCGTGAACATATACGGAAAGTGGAGTAGCGCTACACATGGCCCCAGAGTTGGATGATAGACATGAGCGCTGAGAATTAAGGGCCAGAACCCGGTTCGTTCGAGTTACCGGTCGTGAATTGTATGCCCGTCTCTCAAAAGGAGGGCTTGGTGGTGTGGTCCGAGAAGTGTGTTTACGTACTTCTGGGTTTAGATCGTTAACGAGTTCAATGGCTTCTTCGACGTCTCCTCGTTGGACGGCCTCACGTATGGTCATCCGAGTTTCGATGGAACTGAAGTCGACAGGTGGGTTGACATTTGCTTCCTTGCTGAATTCCTCGGCTGCTGCCTGATAGCCTTCAAGGACTAAATAGTCCATCACAAGCCGGTTGAGGTCACTGGACAAGGCGGGCAGGCGTGAGTGCGCGGAAATCGAAATCGGAGGGAAGGTGTGGTTGGAGGAGTGTCAGATAATACATGCGATTTCGAGACTCTTCATTGTCGATCAGAGAGATTCCCAATGATGCAAATTCTCGTCCTTCACGCGTCTGAAAGCGAGAAGACGTACTGTTTGGTGATTTTCACGTCTGCGAGTTTTGCGTCCCAATCTGCCTGGGGGATCGAGTGCTTCGCGGGCTTTTTTTTTAGCGAAGAGTCAGTGCTCAGGGGTGGCCAACAGGGAGGCTAGGGGTTGTACCATGGAAATGCTACAGCGTGGTTGGGTCTAAGAGGCGGACAGAGTTTGGTTGGCCACGCGGGAGGTGGTAGAGGGCATCGATTCGGTCAGCAGTAACATAAGGATATGGTGTAGGTTGATTGAAATGGGCCGTGCTTATTGGGCCCGGCGCCGCGTGGGTGGTGTGCATGCGGGCTGATGGCGGCGAGCATAACTCATCTGGCCAGGGGGACGCCCGCGGGGAGCCCATTAGTAAAGGATGATGTGGGCATTGCTATTAGCATTTTTTTAATGATATTTTTGAAATTTGCTGGGATTTTTAGTCGGTTCTGCGTGTGGGCATCGTAGAGCGAACGCGGCGCGAACGGCGCGAACGGCACGGACGGCGCGGACAAGAACGATTCGTGAGCAGACCTGAAGATGATGAGATTGACGGTTGGTCGTTGGTGACCGTTGACCGTTGACTGTTGACCGTTCGTTGGCCGGTTGACCGCTGCTGACCGTTGACCGTTGACCGTCTCCCATACGATACGATGTTGATTCGATTCGATTCGAAACCGTTTCCAGCTACGTGTCGAATGGCCTCGCACCGTGCTCACGGCCCACGGCTCACGAGGGCAACCAGCCATGCACATGCACGTGCGGCAGTCTCAGTAGCGGGCTGTCGTCGTCGTCTAGGACGGGGATGTCGAATCAAGATTTCCGGTATTTATTTCGAGTGTGTGTTGTGATCCGAAGCGCCAGCGTATTTTCCCTCGTCCGCCTTTCTTTGGCGGTTGGGTGGTTGACAGAAGGTTGGACAGCTACAGTACCCGCTGCTGCGAGCTAGCCAGCGCAGCCAACGACGACCACGACGGCTTCCTCTCTTCTCTTCCACCGACCACTGCGTTCGCACGCAGAACAAGCCACAAGCCCCGCATCGCCGCCCCGCCTGTGCCTCGCCTCGCTTACCCGTTCGCCCACTTCTCTCTGGCCTAGGCGACGACGATAGATAAAGATGGCCCCAAGGAGTGGCCAAAAGAAACAAGTCCTCCTCGTACAAAACCCAGATTCCGACTCGGACAGCGATGAGGCCAAGCCGATGCACTCCAGGGTTTATTCCAACGCCTCCGCGTCGACCTCTAGTCGCCTCCTCGATAGCCTTGTTATTCCCTCACCGCTGTCCCCAATCCATGCCGGCCACCTCCCGTACTCCGACTATTCCAGCGCTCGTTCGTCGCCCACTCCGCCCCCCATCACTCCCGCTCAGACCTTTCCAGCCCTGAATGGCTTTTACAATCACCCAGGGGTTTCAACAAATGGGTTTGGTGAACCCGTCCATACGTGGAATTCCCATCTTGATGGCCACATCCGCCGTCCATCGGACACGCAGCGCCAGGTTTCAGTACGCACTTTATCTGTATAATACCTGCTAAAACCTCACCCTTGCTTTTGCTCCAGTCACCAACAACGGAGACGCCCGTGCCACCCAAGGGAGTTGTCAAGGCCCTCGCAAGTACAGATACTGACACCTGGATTACTGTCGAGCTCACAGGAGCCCAAAATGCTGCCTATATTAGAGAAAAGATTTTTTCCAAGGTATTTGCATTTGTCGTTTAGTCCACTCGCGGTAGCCGTGCTGATGCAAGCACAGCTGAACATCCCAGATGACGATCACGCGTATCAGCTCATTTATAGGGTAGATGGAGAATCCAAAGGAGAGCCTTTGTCGGATGCAGAAATAATGCGGAATTATCAGGTGCACGGCGATTCAGCCTCCAGCCTTCGGTTCCTCGTCAGACAGTCCAAAGCGCGACTACCCCCAGATGGTCGATTACTACCACCAGTACCACCAACAACAACCACCCCATACCCTCCTATCCTTGACCTCAGCATCCGCGTGTATGAGGGTCTGGGCCCACTAGGCCGAACTCGGGAAGAAGACCCGTACGACGCTAGTGTTTCTGATGATGGAGAACGTTGCCCCCGACGTAAACAA
>WNFL01396164.1_pt4 | contig 20132 bp, 20 predicted proteins | sample 5400361 | NCBI WGS metagenome assembly WNFL01 (sample SAMN13153351, study PRJNA577476) | soil metagenome | isolation source: 40 cm soil on Douglas fir-dominated hillslope | place: USA:California | collected 2013-09-17
GGGCACCGGCCGCAGCCGGGGCAATCCGGCGGCGGCAACGCGGGCGAGGTCGGGGCTCACGCGCGCGCTCGTTTTCTTTCGCCTGAGCACCTCGCGCGGCAACATCGTCTTCATCGCGCGGCGGATGATCAGTTTGTTCCGGCACCACGGCATGGCCGGCAGCGCGAGCAGGTATTGTAGCAGCCGTACATCGAGAAACGGGTGGCGAATCTCGGCCCCGGCGAGCGCACCGTGGATATCGCAGTCCTCGAACAGCGAGGGCCAGACCGATGTGCTGAACCCCGCGTACCCGACCGGCCTGACGGGATGTGTCGACGATGGCGCACGCCGGCCCTCCTCCCAGCGTTCCAGGCATCCGCACGTGCGGACGAATTCTTCGTTGAGCCAGCGCGGGAATTCCGCCCGCCAGCGCCGCTCGCTCGAACGCGCGCCTGCCGCCTCGCGAGCAAGCGACCACAACGGCACTCGCGGGTGCATCACCAGATCGCTGGACAACGCCCGAAGCAGCGCACCGAAACGGCGCGCGGCCACCAGATGCGACAGATACGGACGCCATTCGTACCGCAGCGCGTTGTCCGGCCCTTCACCATAGAGAAAGACGCGCCCCTGCGCCGACATCTTGCCGAAGAACTCGGCGCCCGCCACGAACGCCGCCGGATTGTCGACCGGCTCGGGCGTATGGACAGCGACTCGATCCCAGTCCGCGATCGACGTCTCATCGTCCCTCACGTCGTAGTGAATGGGGATCTCGAGGTGTTTCGCAACCAGGCCGGCGTAATGCCGCTCGGCGTGCGGGATCAGCCGATCGTAGACCGAGGTGATCGCCCGCAGCGCGAACGTGCTCGAACGCTCCCGCATCAGATTCACGGCCACGGCGGCGAGCGTCGGCGAATCGAGCCCGCCGCTCATCAGCACGCCGGCCCGAGTGGTGCGCAGTCGATCGGAGACCGATGCGCGCAGAAGCTCGTGAAACCGTTCCGTATAGTCGGCCGCGCGCTTGAAGGAGATGGGCTCCTCGACCGGAAGCGTCCAATATCGCCTCTGCCTGGTCGTCTCGAGCGACCAGCTGATGCAATGCGCCGGTGGAAGCCGCCGGATGTCCCGGAACGTGGTGGTGTCGTGCTGCTGGTTGGCGCCGAAGAGCAGAAAGTCGGCGACCGCCTGATCATTCAGCTCGCGTGAAACGGCCGGATGGAGCCGGACGCAGTCGAGCGTGTTGCTGAACACGATCGTGCGCCCTGGTTGCGCATAGAAGAATGGCTTGACGCCGAGATGATCGCGGGCGCAGAACAGGCGCCGCTCGGGGCCATCCCAGATCGCGAACGTGAAGTCGCCGACCAGATGCGCCACGCAGTCTTCGCCCCACGTGCAATAGGCGCGCAGGATCAACTCCGCATCGGCGGCGGCCGCGCCAGGCCGCTGGTCCCGTGCGAGGAGCGCGGCCACGAGATCGTGTCGCGCGTCGATTCGCGCATCGGCCACGATCCAGCTCCGCCCATCCAGGGTGAACGGCTGCTCGTCGGCGGCGCAGTCTTCGACAACCTTCAGCAGGGTGTGACCGAACCCGACATTCCCGACGGCGTGCATGCCCTGCCCATCCCGGCCGCGAAAGCCGAGATACTCGGTCATCCGGGCAAGCAGACGGCCGTCGACAGGCGATCCGTCCAGGTTCAGGATGCCGGCAATGCCGCTCATTCCGCGCGAGGCGTGTCGGCGGCGGCCGTTTCGATCAGCTGCTGGCCAAGCAGTCGATCGATGAACTCGTCGAGGTCGGCGCGCAACCGGGCAGGCTCGACGTCGTACTCCTCGAGCAGCCGGTCGTACGCCTCCTGTACGGAGGACGCACCGGCGAGCGCCGTCCACATCCGCGTCCCGACAGCGTTGAGACCGAGGTAGCGCTCCGTATTGAGATTGACGAGCACGCCTTCATCGCCGACGAGACGAAACATCACATCCGGCGCCACGCGCACGCACGCTGAAAAGGAAATGGGCATGTTCATGCTCGACCAACGTCGGCGAGCACCGCCGCGCGGACTTCCGGCAGGCGGTCGATCGCTCTCGGATACGCCAGCGTCTTGACCGTGACACGGTCCGCCAGGCTGGCCATGGCGTCGAACTGGCGCTCCACCCTTTCCGCGCTCACAAGCCGCCGGTTGAACGTGCCTTTGATGAGCGCGAGAAACGCCTCTCGCGGCGACAGCGTCTCGATGCGGACGTCCGGCGTCCTGCAGGCGTCGCGGGGCGCGACTACCGCATAAACCGTCCCGACGACGACGGGATCGGCGCAGGTCTGATGAGCGTCGAGCCGCAGAATGCGCTTGTCGGTGTCCGCGTGCATCGCCGGGCCGTCCACCGGTTTACCGAGAACGCGGCCGGCCACCCTGGAAAACAACTTGATCCGCGGCGGCCCGGGATACGCCAGCACGCCACGTGAGGACTCGCGCAGGATCAGCAGGTCGTCGGTCAGCAACTTGTAGCCGGCCGCCAGGAACGACGCGGCGAGGCTCGACTTGCCAAACGCGTTGCTGCCCACGAAGGCGACGGCCCGGCCGTCTACGACGACTGTCGTCGCGTGGAGCGGCTCGAGGTGCTGATGGACCAGCGCAAACGACAACGCCTGCCCGAGCAGGTACACCTGAAACGACTCGGAAGACACTTTGTCTTCACGCCGGCCGACAATGCGCCGGCCGTCGGCGGCAACGAGAAACTCACCGACGTTGTCCCACCGCACGTACGACGAGCCGTCCTCGAGGAGAGCGTACCGATACCAGGAGCCCGGCCGCGATCGAAACGACGCGTTCTTCACGGCGTCTGCAAACACCGGCGGCCGCGCCGTGACACAGTCCACGCAGCCAAGATCGTCGTGGGCATATTCCGGCAAGTCGAGCGGAGCGTCGCTCAGCACGCGAATGCCGTAGACACCGTATCGGTACGGACTCACGATGGTTCCGGCGAATCGTTCACGCGGCCCGGCGATTCGCCAGGCGGCGGCGGATCGCCCGCAGGCGCAGCGGCATATCCGCCAGACCCTCGGACGGCATCGCGGCAAGGTCCGCAATCGTCGGTCCCGCTACGTAGCGCGCGATCGCGGCGGCCACCGCCAACGGGCGATCCGCGATCCGCAGCGACCACCGGAAATGCGCAACGGCCCCGACGATGCGACGATCGTTTCGCAAGCGATCGCTGATCGCGGATACCGCCCAGGCGAGGCGCGCGTTCGCGCGCGCCTCCTCGCTCAATGCGTGCGCGGATGCGGGAAGATCGACGGCGACATCGGGGAGCTGGAGCGACTCGGCAAGCGTCGAAGCCTGCGTTTCGGCAACCGCAAGCGCTACGCGGACGATATTGAGACCGCCGTTGCGTTTCGCGATCTCGCGCGTGCGCCTCCAGTCGATGCCGCCGGCACGAACGAGTGCCAGCAAGTCCGACAGCCATCGAATGCCTACGCCGCCCGATTTCATGCCGTCTGCCGCGTGGATGAGAAACAACTCGTCGGCCGGCGGCCAGGATACCTCCGAACCGATGAACTCGCGCGGGCGCGCCGTCGCCAGGACGTCCTCGACGCTCACCGGCGCCGGAAACCAGCGCGGCGCCAGACTCCAGTGCAATTCCAGCAGCACGCCGCCACGTCGAGTCACGAGCGGCAGTTCCCACGTGGCTCGCGCCAGCCACTCGGAACGGACGGCCTGCGGCGGAAGCGGACACTCGTAGCCGAGCGTCGAGAGCGAGTTGACAGATCGTTCGATATCGACAGGTGAGATCAGGACATCAAGGTCGGTCAGCTCCCTCGATTCCACGCCCGCGCCGGAGAAGGCGGCAAACGCCGGACCTTTGAGCGCAACAGCCCCGATGCGGGCGGCTCGAAGAGCGTCAAGCACCCGGATCAATTCAGCGCTCATGAACAAGGCGCGACCGGCGTGCGCTTGCGCCCCTTCCGCAAGACGAACGCTGACAGCCGCGGGCACGACGCCCGCGAGGGCCTCTCCTGCCAGGCGAGCAGCAGCCTGCGGATGAAGCTGATTCACTTCGACACTCGCAAGGAGTTCGTCCCAGCTCTGCACGCGTTCGGCCAGGCGGCCCGCAATCATCGAGATGTCGAGTCCAGGCGGAGCCAGCGCGCAGGTCAGCAGGAGCTGGCGACCGGCATCGAAATCGTGGAGACCGGCCGTGCCCAACACCTAGTCCACGTCGAGGAGGCCGTTGGCCTTCAGATCGTCCATCAGACGCGCGAGATCCGACTGGGCCCGTTCGAGGGTCACGTCGTACTCGAGCGCCAATCGTTCGCAGATCTCGGCCGGCGAGTGACGTTGCGACAGCATCTCCCAGATACGCGATCCCACGCTGTCGAGTCGGTCGTCCCCGAGCTGGCGGACCATCACGTGGCGCGGAACGCTGAATTTGCCCGTCATCTCAATGTGGGTTGCCGGCGTGCACCACGATGGCGTGTCGAACGCTGTCCAGCGCGTCGAACGCACGTGGAAAATGGAGGCGGAAGCAGGGGACGTGCGCCACCAGCCTCGCCAGCCGATCAAACTGAGACGCGAGAAGCGACGGTTCCTGCGGATCCAGCAGAAAGGAATTCTTGATCAACTCAATAAGCGCCTGCGACCCGCCGAGACCCTCGAATCGGGGCGCTGCAGCATCAGGGTCGCCAAGAACGTACACTCGTGACAGCTGACGGGGCTCGTCGCAAAATGCCATCGCGGTTTTCACGCCAAGACGCTTCTTCGAACGAGGGGCCTCGATCGGCTGCGGACCGACGCCAAGCAGGGCGTGCTCGCTGTCGGTCCACAGCCGAATCGATGGATGACTCGGCACCGCGCGGTACTTCCTTCCATCTGCTTCTTCCACCACCAGTCCATCGTCGCTCAGGAAAGGGCAACCCGCCGTCGCGAATGCGGCGGCCAGAGTCGATTTGCCGCTTCCCGACGGCCCCGCGAAGATCACGGCGCGATGAGACGGCAGCTCCACGGCGCTCGCGTGAAACACCAGCTTGCCTCGCTTGCTCAGGGCGAGGGGCAGCACCTGGTTCATGTACAGGTTGCGGCACGTTGCCTGACTCGCCGAAGGTGTTGGATGACAGGTAATCGCGCTCGTATCATTCGAGATCTCGAAATCGGCGAGCAACGGGAAACGGACGAGATAACCCAGACCGGTGCGATGAAACGACGCTGCCGTCGCACCGTCCGGCAAGTGCCACTCGGCAAATGCCGCGGTTTCAGGCGCGTCCTGCGCGCGGCTCTCGAGAAGACTGAACATGATCCGGGAGGAGCGCGTCGGTTACTCTCGTGGCCTAACCGGGGAATCGACCAATCCCGAGCATCTCATAGTCGACAACCGTGTGCCCCAACTCACTGGAGGACAGCGCGTGCGGCGCCACGCTCGCCACTTCGTCGGCCATGACGCCAAACTGCCGGCCATGACCATATAAGTCGCGGAACTCAGGCTTGTAGTCGAACAAATAGAGGCCAATGCCAAGCGGATGCGTGCCGATTCGAACGACATCCTGCTTCATGAGCCGGCTGCTGCCCGGCTTCTTGACGCCGCTGCCCTGCGATCCCTCGGAACTGCCGCTGGTCGATGCCTGAGTGAGCGACCGTACCTCGCCGTATTTCACGAGCTTCGGCGTTTTGTAGGGCTTTTTCTGAGCCGTCTCGCGCGTTGTCGACTCTTCTTCCGGTCTCAGCTCGTCTTGAGTCATGTTCGGTTCCTCATTGGAGATGGAATCGTTCGAAGCGCGCGCTCATCCAGTGCGCCGAAACCACCAGAGACAGGAGACCGAGGCCCAACTCGAGATCTCCCGTGCGTTCATGGATTCGCCACGCATGACGCAGCTTCCGGACGTCGACCCACGGCGACAGTCTACTCTCAAGGTCGCTGCGATTCCAGATTTCAGGTGCGCCTGCGGCGATCTCGGCGATCAGCCGGCCGCGGAATTCTCCGCCGGGATGCATGCCGACGTCACGCCGCCAGACGACTTCCTCCGGCAGCATGTTCGTCATGCTCGTCCGCAGCAGCCATTTGTACCAGCCGGCGGCAAGCTTGGCTTCGCGTGGCATGCGTACGGCGAACTCGATCATCCGGCGATCAGAGAACGGACTGCGCGGTTCGACGCCCGACGACAGCGCCACCTGCCCGTTGATCTCGTGAGCGTACGAAAGCAGGCCGGACGTGAACGAGCACGCGTGGTCCGAGGCGTCAGTTCGCGGGGGTAAGGCGTCGACACGGCGGCGGCGCTCGGCCAGCCTCGATTCGACGAGACATCGTGCGACACTGCGATGCATCAGCCTGGCGTTCACGCCCGGCCGCCAGAACGCCTGGCGAAGTCCACGACCCAGCGTCCGAACCGGCTCCGGCGTGACAGCCCACGACCCTCTTCCGATGAGCATTCGCAACATTCCGCCCTGCCCGTGCCGCCGCGCCGCCTGAAATACCGCACGGGTTTGCGCAAGCGTCGTGCTGCACGCAAGACTCCGGCGGAACGAGTAAAAAAGAAGGTCGCCGGCCGTACCATCGAGGACGACGCCGCACGCCGCGTCGCGAGCGGCACGGCACAGAAGAAACTCGGTGTACCCGGCCGTGAACGCCGCGGGCTCGTTCAACCGGGCAAGGCCGCCCGCATAACTGCGCCAGACTTCGGCGCCTATCCGGGGCGTGACCACGTGTGAATCAATCCAGCCGGCGGCGACGAGGCGGCGAATGCTGCGCCACTCGGGACATTCTTCCCGGTCGGCTCTGACGAGCGAGAACGTCTTCAATCGCTGTGGAACGCCGTGCGGGAGCTCCGTTCCGATCAACCCGAGGATCGAAGACGAGTCGAGGCCCCCGCTCAACTGGACACCGATCGTTCCCGTGGCGCGCAAGCGGCTCTTCACCGCGGTACGCAGTTGTTCGGTGAAGGCCTCGGCGCATTCGCCGAGCGAAGCAAAGCGGCGTTCGTCGAGACCTCGCGGATCCCAGTAGCGCCAGGTCCTCGCGCCCTGTTCGGTGACGCGGAGCGCGTGGCCGGCGGGCAGCCGGTTGATGCCTTTGTAGAAGGTGCCCACCTCGTCATCGCGATCGAATTCGTCGACGAGATAATCGAGCAGCCTCGACTCATTCAGTTGAGGATCGATGCGAGCCAGCGCCAGCAGTCCGTTGATTTCAGAGGCGAACGCGAACCAGCCCTCGGCCGCGTAGTAGTAGAAGTGCCGCGTTCCGGCTGCGTCGCGAGCCGCGAACAATGTGCGGCGCCGCGAGTCCCAGACGAAGAACACCAGCTCGCCGATAATGCGGCTGGAGCTCTCCTCACCCCACAGCTCGTACGCCTTCAACACGAGCTCTGCGTCGCTGGCATCTCTCAGCGCGACGCCGCGCGCCGTGAGGTCGCGCCGCAGATCCTCGCGATTATCGACGCACCCGTCCATGACGAGCACCAGTGCGCCGTCGCTGCTCGTCAGCGGCTGGATTTCGGCGAGCGACTCCGGCGTCGAGCGCAGCGCGCAATGGCCGAGGGCGACCGGCCCGTTTTTCCAATGGCCAATTCCGTGCGGGCCGCGACACACCATTGCCCCGGTCATCCGTTCGATCGCATCCGGCTCGATTTGGGCGCCGTCGAACTGGACAATCCCGGCGACGGCGCTCACGGCGCGGCCCGAAGGCGCGGCGGGACGCGGCCATCGAAAGGCGCGAATCGTTCGGCGACATCCGCGGAGTCGTTGAGAGGTGCGCCGTTGAACTCCACCCATGCGTGCGCCTGAAGACGCCCGTCGATGAGGCGGACGCCGAGGCGCAGTTCGCTGTCGACGCCGCGCCGCCGCAGCATCCAGTCAAGCAACAGCGAGCGTGTCAGACAACTGCACCGAATCGGCAGATGATTGGACGCGGCGTTGACGAGCGCCGCAAGCGCATGCGGTTCCGCGTCGCGGCGCGTTCTTCTCTGAACGAACGGGTTCGCCAGCCATCGGTGGATGCGCGCGAATCCAGCGACGCGAAGTGCGGCGGCCATCACCGGCAGCAGAACCACCGAAGTCAACAGCAAGGGACGCTCGTGCGGAGACAACCTCGCGAACTTCGACAGGTTGGGGAGCAGTCTCATGCGATCGCCTGACGTACAATCCCGTCCGTGACGGACTCAGGCGTCGGGGTCGTCAGCCTGTGGTTCGCGCTCGTCTTTCCCTCCTCGTTCATCGTTCAGAAGTATCTGGGATGGGAATCCTGCATAGCTTACGCGATTGTCGTCGCCCTGATCGTCGCATTCACGCCGCGGCTGACCGATCGACTGACAAACACGAGCGTCCGGTGGCTGGCTGCTCTCACGATCGCGGCCGTGGTCGCCGCGTTCCTGCTGATCTATCCGATCGCGAACACGCACGCTCCAGGCGCCGGCAGCGACGACGACGATGCGCTCGACATCGCCACGAGGGCGCTGTTCACGGGCCATTTTCCCTATGCGACACGAACGTATCTTGGAAACGCGGTCCATCATCTTCCCGGATCCTTCGTCCTCGCGGCTCCGTTCGTGATGCTTGGCGCGAGCGCGCTTCAGAATCTCTTCTGGCTGCCCGCGTTCCTGCTGATGGTCCTGAAAGAACGCGACGGCCGGACAGCGCTCTGGCTGGCATGGCTGATCCTCGCGCTCAGTCCGGGCGTCATGCACGAGGTCGTCACGGGAACCGGCTATGTGTCCAACACAGTCTCGGTCCTGCTGGGATTGTGGTGGCTCGTGCGGACGAAACATCGCGACGTCGCGGCCGTCGTCTGGGGCGTGGCGCTGACATCGCGCGCGAACTTCATCCTGCTCGTGCCGCTGGCTCTTGGCTTCCTGCGTCAGCATCTTGGCTGGCAGGCGGCGATTCGCGCGGCCGCGTTGACGTGCGCCATCATCGCGTGTCTGGCGCTGCCGTTTTATCTCTATGCTCCTCGGAGCTTCGCGCCGATCGAAGGCGCCAGCCGCCTGCTCGTGTTCGACAGGTTGCTCCCGCATCTTGGCGTCGCGTTGATCGTGGCCATGGCCGCGCTTTCGCTCGGGTTGTCGTTCAGCCCCATGGACGCGCCGAAGCTCTTTCGAAACGCCGCCCTTGTGCAGGCGTTCCCGGTCGTGGCCGGCGTGGTCCTTTCGACCATCCGCGATGGTCACGTCAACCTTATATATGCACGCTACGGCGCGTTCTTCGCCTGGTTCGTGTTCATGGCCGTCGTGGGGCCAAAGCCGGACACTACGGACTCCCGCCCGGCTGGCCGATAAAGGGTGTACTAGAATAGGCGCCAAATCTCTGTGCCACAGTCAGTTCAGAGGCGGTTGAGGATCGAGCCGGCGCGAACTCGCGGAACTCTGGCGGTACCGCGAGCTCCTCTACTTTTTTGTCTGGCGCGACATCAAGGTCCGCTACAAGCAGACGGTCCTCGGCGCGCTTTGGGCGATCATCCAGCCGCTGGCGGGAACGGCGCTCTTCACCCTGTTTTTCGGCCGGCTGGGCGGCCTGTCAAAGCAAGTCAACGGGTCGTACTCGCTGTTCGTGTACGTCGGCTTGTCGCTCTGGACCTTCTACGCGAACACCGTGAGTTCTGCGGCCAACAGCCTGGTCGGGAGCAGCCACCTGATCGCGAAGGTGTACTTCCCGCGACTGCTGATTCCGATCGCCGCCATCTTCGCCGGCCTGGTGGACTTCGCGGTGGCGTTCGCATTCATGCTGGTGCTGATGGTCGTCTACAGCGTGCCGCCGTCGCCGCTGATGCTGACGCTGCCGCTGTTTCTCGTGGGGACAATGGTCGTCGCGGCGGGCGCCGGCGTGCTCTTTTCGGCGCTCATCGTGAGCTATCGCGACTTCCGGTATGTCATCACGTTCGTCGTGCAGCTCTGGCTGTTTGCGACGCCGGTGCTGTACACGATCGAGATCATTCCCGAGAAATGGCGTCTGCTCTACGCGGCGAACCCGATGGTGGGCATGATCGCCGGCTTTCGCACCGCCGTGCTTGGCGGCCCGCTGCCCTTCGGCCTGATTCTGATGTCGGGCGTCGTCGCGCTTCTGTTGCTCGCGGCCGGCCTGCGGTACTTCACCAGTGTGGAGCGGCGGTTTGCCGATGTCATCTAACGGCGTCGCCATCGACATCGCCGGCGTCAGCAAGCGCTACACGATCGGCGAGGCGCAACGGCCGACGAATTTCCGGGAATCGATCGTGGCCATGATGGCGGCGCCCTGGAAGCGCCTGCGCCATCTCCGCGGCCACAGATCGACGGCGACCGACTTCTGGGCCCTGCGCGATGTCAGCTTCAACGTGCGCATCGGCGACGTCGTCGGGATCATCGGGCCCAACGGTGCGGGCAAGAGCACGCTCCTGAAGGTGCTGTCGCGCATCACGCCGCCGACGAGCGGCCATATCGACCTCGATGGACGCGTCTCGAGCCTGCTCGAAGTGGGAACGGGATTTCATCCCGAGCTGACGGGCAGAGAGAACATCTTTCTGAACGGCGCGATTCTCGGGATGCTTCGCTCGGAAATCCGGCGCAAGTTCGACGCCATCGTCAGCTTCGCGGAGCTGGAGAAGTTCATCGACACGCCGGTGAAGCACTATTCGAGCGGGATGTACGTCCGGCTGGCGTTCGCCGTGGCCGCGCACCTCGAGCCCGAGATCCTCATCATCGACGAGGTCCTGTCGGTAGGCGATCTCCACTTCAGGAATCGCTGTCTCGGCCGGATGCGGGAAATGCGCGACGAAGGCCGCACGGTTCTGTTCGTCAGTCATGATTTGACGAGCGTGCGCCAGCTCTGCAACCGCGCCGTCATGCTGCTCGGCGGACGCGTCGATCAGGACGGCGCACCGGACGAAGTGACGCGCGCGTACGAGCAGATGAATCGCGACCCGTCGATAGCCACTGCCGGGATGGCGGAACGCGTCAATCCCCCGCCTCACTACCATCTGCGGCGGGTCGAGCTCAGGAATGCAGCGGGCGCCGTCACGCGCGGGTTCGACGCGGGCGACGTCATGGAAATCCATCTGTGGGCCAGCGGCCGCGCGCCGGCGGACTCGTTCACCGCTGAGTTCCAGCTGCTGAATGATGCCGACGAGATCATCAGCTTTGGATCGGCGAACCCGGTTCGCGACACGTACTATGTGGCGGACCAGCAGCATTTCGTCTGTCGGCTCGGACCGCTGCCGCTGACCGAAGGCGCGTACTCGTTCAGCTTCACCGCCCGCGTCTGGAACCAGGTGCGGTGGGATTTCTGGGAGAAGGCCATTGGCTTCGACATCCAGCGCTGCGATCTGTTCAGGACGGGACACGGCATCACCAACCTGCACGACGGCGACTTCGTGATCCAGCAGGAATGGCTGGCCGGCGACTGAGCGGAGACAATCGCGTGCCACTGGTCTCCATCAACATCCCCTGCTACAACCAGCTGGCCCTCGCGCGCCGGGCCGTGGAGTCCGCTCTCGCCCAGTCATTCGGCGACATCGAGGTCGTCCTGCGCGACGATGCGGCGTCGGACGAGTACGAGAGCTATGTCGAGTCGCTCCGCGACCCGCGGGTGCGTTATGAGCGCAACCGGGAACGCCTGGGCGCGATGCGGAACATGTTCGCAGCGATCGAGGCGGGCCGCGGCAAATACACGATGGCGTTTCACGAAGACGATCTGCTCGGCACGGAGTACATCGCCGCGGCCGTACGCATCCTCGAGAGCCATCCCACCTGCGGATTCGTCGCCTGCGATCTGCGCGAGTTCGAAGCGGAGCCCCCGGCCGAAGAGCTCTCGAAGCCCGCGCCGCTGCCGGCCTTCGAGATGTTCGCGAATGGCGCCGAGATGGTCCGCGGCATTCTGCGCGGCGTGGAGCCGATGTTCGGATCGGTCGTCTATCGCCGCGCCGCGCTCGAACACGTGCGTCCTCATCACGAGGCGTACGCGTCGCTTGTCGATCGCCCGTTTCTGCTGTCGGTGATCAAACGCGGGTGGACAGCAGCCGTGATCCGCGAACCGCTCGCCTGGTACCGCCGCCACGGCGGCGACGGCGACACGCGGCACATGGCGATGACGACAGATCACGTCCTGCGGCTGCTGCGCTCGTATCGCCGGCGGCTGCCCGAGCGCTGGAACAAACAGGACCGGGCGCTGTTCCTCGCTTATACCGGGTACTGGCTGTTCGAGCTGTACAAACTGACGCCGCCGGCAGGCCGGCCGCAGGTGTGGCGCTATCTGTTCAGAGCCTGGCGCATGGGCCTGTACGATCCGCGCGCCCGTGGCCGATTCGGCGTGCGGCAGATTCAGCGCGCCGTGCTGAATCAGCCCTCCTAGCAGCCCGCATGAAAACCATCGCGCTCGTCCCCGTCCGGAACGAGGCCTGGGTGCTCGAGCATTCACTCGCGTGCTGGTCCGGGTTCTGCGACATCGTGATCGTCAACGATCAGATGTCGAGTGATTCGACGCGGGAGATCTGCCGCCGTTTTCCGAAGGTCGTGCTGCTCGAGTCGAATCCGGCCGACACCGTCGCGAGGCTGCCCCAGCAGGCGCGCTGGCGGCTGCTCGACACGGCCCGGAACTACGACGGCAACAACCTCCTCTGGTGCACGGACGCCGATGAGCTGACGCCGCCGAGGCTGGCGCGCACGTTCTTCGAACAGCACGCGCGCGAACTCGCGCCGGGACGCGTGGTCGAGTGCCGCTTCTACAATTTGTGGGACAGCCTCACGAAGTACCGCCAGGATCTCTCGTATTACGGCCCGCTCTGGAAACCCATGGGATTTGTCGACGACCGCCTCGTGGACTACCCGCGAGGAGCAGTCCGACCATTGCACGAACCACGCATGCCGATCGAGACAAGCGATACGGCGCTCAAGGCAGGCGACCTGCCGATCCTGCATCTGCAGTGGACGATGTGGAACCGGAATCAGATGAAGCAGGCGTGGTATCGCTGCATCGATTTCATGGACAAGCGGATGACCGCGGCTGAAGTGAACGCGTTCTACAGCGTCACGCTGCGCGAGCCGTACGTCCGTACGCAACCTGTTCCTCAGGCATGGCTCGCCGATGTCACGTTGCCAGCGGCCGGCGTCGACAGGCAGCCGACCTGGCAGGAGGCGGAGATTCTCGGCTGGTTCGACGAGCGCGGTGTCGAGTTCTTCGAGGCTCTCGAGATCTGGCACCTGCCATCGCTCCGCCGCGAATTCCGGCGGCGGACGGGCCGCAACCCGCGTCCCGATCGATCGTACAGGCCGTCTCGCCTCATCCGCGCGCAGCGGCTGGGGCGCCGCGTCTTCAACGCCGCCAAACGGCGGATCGTGCCGTGAACCGTCCGTACCTGACGGTGCTCACGACGCCGATCCACTCGGCGCCCACGCGCTTGTATCAACGCGCCCGCCGTCTCGTCCGGAACGTCGTCAAGCCCGGCGTGCCGCTGCCTGAGACCTCGCCTTTTCCGGGACACTTCGCGCTCGTGCGCAGCGTCGTCGAGGGCTTGCGCGCGATCGGCGCCGACTTCAATTTCAACCCCGGCAGCTTCAGCGAGCTCGCACGCGTCGTCTATGCGCCGGCGAATGAGGCCCTCCGGCAGGCCGCCGGGTTGAAGCGAAGCGGCGCCATCGACTTTCTCGCCGCCGGACCCGTGAACGCTCTGTACGCGGACGAATGTCAGAGCATCCTGCAGATGCCGGAGATTGATCTCGTCATCATCCCATCCGAGTGGACCCGCGATTTCTACCGGGATGTCCCGTCGCTGGCGGCCAAAGCCCGCGTCTGCACGTGCGGCGTCGATACCACGTACTGGCAGCCGAGGGCCGGACGGAAGAATCAGACGGCGGTTGTCTACTGGAAGAGCGGCGACGAACGCTTTTGCGAGGCCGTCGAATCGTTCGTCAGGCAATGCGGCCTGGAGCCGCTGCGCGTCCGGTCGCGCCACGGGGAACACCGGATATTCACGCAGAGCGACTATCGCGATCTGCTCGATCGCTCGATCGTCGGCGTGTTTCTGAGCACATTCGAGACCCAGGGCATCGCGCTGGCCGAAGCGTGGTCGATGAACGTGCCGACGATGGTGTGGGATCCGCGGGGCGACGCGGAATGGGCGGGACGCCGGTTCACCGCCGCGTCGTCGGCGCCGTATCTCACGCCCGCAACGGGCGTGGCGTTCCGCGACGTCGGTGAACTGAGGCCGGCGCTCGACGGCGCACTGCGGTCCCTCGGCAGCTTTCAGCCGCGCGAGTGGGTGCTGGCGAACATGACGGACGCCGTCTGTTCGAGGAAGCTGTACGAGGTGATTAGAGGAGAGGCGGGACGGGCAGGATAGGCAGGACGGGCGGGACGGGCAGGACGGAGAGAAAGCCGGCGGGCGCGTCTAGCCGAACATCGAGCGGAACAGGATCTTGCGCGCCGGCGGGTGCCTCAGGAGCGCCCGGATCAGGTGGCGATGATCGTTGAACCGGGCCGTCTTGCGGACGATCGGCATGATGCCGTCGGTACGAGCGAGTTCGAACAACGTTTCGATTTCGCGATCGCTGAGACGCGTCACCAGATCCCGCAGCGAACGCTGTTCGGCAAACTCCTCGCCGAGCTGTTCGCGCCACTGCCGTTCATACGTGGCCAGCGCGGGCGCATCGAGACGATCGGTGGCCAGCGCATCAACGGCGACATCGGCCGCCAGCGCGGCGCTGACGAGGCTGTAGTGAATCCCGCCCCCAGTCGTCGGCTTGACCAGGCCCGCTGCGTCGCCGATGACCAGCGTGCGATCGGCGTACGTGCGGTCGATCGCGCCGAGCGGGAGCAGTTTCTGCCTCGGCGGCTGCTGCACCTCGTCGATGTCCCAGCGCGCGGCCACACGGGCGAGCATCCGCGAATAGCAGCCCACCGGGTCTCGCGACGTCATCACGCCGACGCGGACGTAAGACTTCGACCCGCGCACCACGGGCACCGCCCACGCGAAGCCGTCTGGCGCAACCTCCCGGCCAAAATGCATCTCGACTTCGCCGGTGCGTCGCGCCGGAAACTCGCGCTGGGCCGTGTGGAGATACGCGCGCGGCAGGCCCATTCCAAACCGGCGCTGGAACGCGTAGTTCGCGCCGCACGCCACCACGAGGAGGCGCGCGTTGATCCAGTCGTCCCCTACGAGCGCGCGCACTGCAGACGGGCCGGTCTCGATGACCGACACGCGCGTACCCGATCGAAGCTCCGCGCCGGCGGATGTGGCGCGAACCGACAGCGCGCGATCGAACACGCCGCGGTCGATGACGGTGGCAAGCGGCGCCGGCGTGGAATGGGAAATGATCGCGCCCGAGGGCGAAAAAAATTGGGCGGTGGTCAGGCTGTTGAGGGATGCCTCACGAGGCAGGCCGAGAATGTCGAAGCTCTCGCTCGCCAGGACGCCCGTGCAGTGAACCGGGTCGCCGATCGTTGTGTGCTCTTCGCAGACCAGCGTCGATACGCCGCGGCGCGCGAGGCGTTCAGCGGCGTAGAGCCCCGCCGGACCTCCACCGACTACGAGGACATCGACCGCCGGTTGGGACATGAACGCGGACATTATAAAGGGTCGTTTGAGCTCGTCACACTTTTCGACCGCGCGTTTCCCACTGCCCTCGTCCCGTGATCCAGAACGACACGACGATCAGCCGGACATCCAGGCAGAATCCGGCACGCTTCATGTACAGCCGATCGAGCCTGAACTTGCTCGTGCGGGAGACGTCGCGCGGCGCGTACACCTGCGTCAGTCCCGTCAGGCCTGGCCGGACGGCATGGCGTTCCTGGTAGCCGGGGATCTGCTCGAGCGAGATCAGTTGGCCGTCGCCGCGAACGTCGACTTCCCCTGGGCGGAGAGGCCGCGGACCGACAAAGCTCATGTCGCCTCTCAGGATGTTGACGAGCTGGGGCAACTCGTCCATAGCCGTCGCGCGCAGCACGCGCCCCACATGGGTGACCCGCGGATCGTTCTCGGTCGCCTGCACAGGACCGGTCAGTTTTTCGGCATCCGGCCGCATCGACCGGAACTTGAGCGCAAGAAACACACGACCGTCCAGGCCTACCCGTTCCTGGGGAAAAAACACCGGGCCACCGTCTTCGAGTTTGATCGCGGCCGGAATCACGCACCAGAACGGCGTCGAAATCAGGAGGCCCAGGCCCGACAGCAACACGTCGAACAGCCGCTTGATCATGCTGCGGTGGCCTCTCGATTCAGCCCGGCGAACAGGTCGTGATAAGCCTGCACGGCGGCCCGCCGGTCGTATCGCCACGCGGCGCTCCGCGCGTTCTCGCCCATGGCCCGCGCCGCCGCTCGATCGTCGTACAAAGCCGCAATAGCGGCCACCAGCGCATCGACATCCCCTGGCACGGCCACCGTTCCGCACTGATGTTCGCGCGCGATCATCGCCGCCTCACAGCTCGGATCGACTGCCGCCACGAACGGGCGGCCCGACGCGAGAATGCCGTACAGCTTGCTCGGCACGATATAGCCCTCGAGCCCCGGCTTGAGCGACACGAGAAACGCGTCGGCGGCGGCAAACGACTCGTGCAGCAGTTCCTTGGGCTGATAGGGGAAAAACCGGATGTTGGCGAGCCCGCGACGCGAGGCCTGCTCCTGCAGCGTCTGCCGCCTGGCGCCGTCGCCGACGACGGCGATGACGAGCCCATCGCGCGACTGCAGACGGGCCGCCGCCTCCACCAGCAGATCCAGGTTCTGTGACAGACCCACGTTGCCCGAGTGCATCAGCACGAACCGATCGGCGAGCCCATTGGCGCGCGCGAACGCGTTGTCTTTTGGTCCCGGTGTGATGGCCTGGCAGTCGGCCCAGTTGTGGATCACGTGCACGCGCGACGGGGCCGCGCCTTTTTCCTCGACCAGCCGCCGTTTCATCCGCTCGCCGAGCGCCACCACGGCGTCAGCCTGGCTCAGCAGGTACCGATTGATGCGATCCAGCGTCCGATTGACGGTGGTGTTCTGAAAGTCCTCGAGGAGTGACGCGACCTCAGGAAAGATCGCGCGGCAAGCAGCGCCGCAAGGCCGAGAATCGGCGGATCGGTGAGCGACACGACGACGTCCTGCGGACCAATGCGCCCGGTCGCCGCCAGCGCCGACGCGAAGTACGTCAGGTAGTTGGCGGCCCGGCCGGCAAACCGCCGCCGATCGAAGGCAGTCCCATTGGCACGCAGAATGCGGACGCCATCATGCGTCTCCGCGTTGACCAGCCGCATCGTCCCTCGCGCTGCCTGGCTTGCGTGCAAGGCCCGGCCGGCCACAACCGATACTGTCCAGCCGTGGCGACTGACCAGATCCTGCGCCAACTCGGTCAGCAGCTGTCCAGTAGCCGCCTGATCAGGCCAGTACGAGCGGTTGAAGAAGCACACTTTCATGCAGGCACGGCTGTCTGCCTGGCGCGTTCCGCCTTGTACCACTCCACCGTGCGCTTCAAGCCGGTCCGGAAATCCGTCGTGGCCGAGAACCCAAACGAGTCGCGGGCGCGGCTGACATCGAGACTGCGGCGCGGCTGGCCGTCCGGCTTCGTGCGGTCGAACACCAGCCGCCCGCGGAACCCCGTCAGCTCCGCGACAAGCTCGGCAAGATCCCGAATGCTGATTTCGAATCCGGCGCCGAGGTTGACGGGCTCGGACCGATCGTATTTCTCGGCGGCCAGCACGATGGCTTCCGCGCAGTCCTCGACATACAGGAATTCGCGGGTCGCGTTGCCGGTGCCCCAGCAGACGACTTCACCGGCGCCGGCCGCGACCGCTTCGAAACACTTTCGAATGAGCGCCGGAATCACGTGAGACGACGACGGGTCGAAGTTGTCGTGCGGTCCGTAGAGGTTCACGGGGAGCAGATGGACGGCGTCGAACCCGTACTGCTCGCGGTACGCCTGACCCTGCACCAGCAGCATCTTCTTGGCGATGCCATACGGCGCGTTGGTCTCCTCCGGATAACCGTTCCAGAGATCGCGTTCGAGAAACGGAATCGGCGCCAGTTTCGGATAGGCGCAGATCGTTCCGACGCCGACGAATTTCTCCACGCCGGCCAGCCGCGCGTGCTCCATCGTCAGCGCGCCCATCATCACGTTCTGATAGAAGAAGCGGCCCGGCGACTCTCGATTCGCGCCGATGCCGCCGACCACGGCTGCCAGGTGGACGACGACCTGTGGCCGCTTCTCGGCGAACAGGCGCTGAACGTCGGGCTCGCGCGTGAGATCGTACTGCGCCTTTCTCACCACGACGATGTCGCGGCAGCCACGGCGCCCGAAAGCGGCCACGACATGGCGGCCGAGGAATCCGCTGCCGCCGGTGATGAGGACTCGTTTTCCTGAAACGTCCATCGTCGCTACCTCACGCGTTGACGTTACTGACGTTACCTGCGTTGCTCACGGGGGGCCGCTCGACGACGTGGCGCCCCATGACCAGAACATCCATGTGCGTGCGAAGGAAGCAGTCGAGCGCCTCCTGCGGCTTCAGCACGATGGGCTCGTTCTCGTTGAAAGACGTGTTGAGCAGGATCGGCACGCCGCTGATGCGCTCGAATGCCTTGATCAGATTCCAGTACCGCGGATTCGACCGGCGGCTCACCGTCTGCAGGCGTCCCGATCCGTCCACGTGAGTGACGGCGGGAATGACCGAGCGCTTGTCGGGCCGGATCGGATACACCTGCAGCATGAACGGATCGGGCACTGCGCCGACGAAGAAGTCGTCGAGCGCCTCCTCCGCGATTGACGGCGCAAACGGGCGAAAACGTTCGCGGAATTTGATGCGCGTGTTGATGATGTCGCGCATGTCGGCGCGACGCGGGTCCGCGATGATGCTGCGGTTGCCGAGGGCGCGGGCGCCCCACTCCATGCGTCCCTGGAACCAGCCGATCACGCGCCCGGCCGCGATCTGCGCGGCCGTCCAGGCGTCGAGCGCCGCGTCGTCGTTCCAGTCGCGCTGCACGCAGCCGGCGGCCTGAATGGCCGCGGCGTTCTCCTGGAGCGTCGCGACAATCGCCGTATCGTCGAACTCAGGACCCCAGTAGCCCTGCTCCATCACGAACTCGCGGGAGCGGCCGTTGGACGCGGACGACTCGGCGTGCCAGGCGTAAAAGGCGGCCCCGAGCGCGGTGCCGTTGTCGCCAGACGCCGGCTGGATGAACACGTCCCGGAACGGCGTCCGCTCGCGGATCTTCCCGTTCGCGACGCTGTTCATCGCGCAGCCGCCTGCCAGGCACAGGCGCGGATTCCTGGTGGCGGCGTACACGTGATTGAGCACATGGACCGCCGCATGCTCGAACGCGACCTGCAGTGACGCGGCGATGGCTTCGTGCTTGGGTTGAAGCGCTTCATCCGAACGGCGCGCCGGACCGAGCAGCGTCTCGAGCTTCCGTGTGAAGACCGGGCCGAGTGTCGGCTCCCCGTCATCCCAGGTCATGTGAACGCCGTCAGACCAGTGACTGAAGTACGAGAGGTCGAGCTCGAAGCGTCCGGCGCTCGTGAGATTCAGCATCGACTCGATCTCGCGGACGTACCGCGGTTCGCCGTACGGCGCAAGGCCCATGACCTTGAACTCGTCGCCGTATTTCGGAAACCCGAGATACTGCGTGATGGCGAGATACAGCAGGCCGAGCGAGTGCGGGAAGAACACGCGGCCGTCCACGTGCAACGCCGAGCCGGCAACGCGGCCCCAGGACGTGCTGACGAAGTCGCCGAAACCGTCAATCGCGCAGACAGCGGCGTCGTCGAACGGGCTGACGAACGCCGCGCTGGCGAGATGCGCGGGGTGATGCTCGACGTACCGCATCCGGGGGCGAACGACGTACTCGTCAAGGCCGACGGCGGTTGCGATGGTCTGCGAGAGGCTGTGAATGCTCGCCACGTTGCGCAGGCGGTCGCCGAGGGTCCGCTTCGGGCGATTCCGCAGCACAAACAGCGCTTTGCGCCACAGGTGTGCATGCGGCCGCCGCGAGACGGCGAACAGGTCGACATCCGACGCGCGGATTCCACCGATGCGGAGGCATTCGGCGATCGCACGCGATGGAAAGCCCGCGACGTGCTTGATGCGTCGAAACCGCTCTTCCTCGACAGCCACGATCAGCTGGCCGTCGCGGACGAGGACGGCTGAGACGTCGCCGTGATACGCGTTGAGACCGAGTACGTTCATGGTACGGATGGGGCGAGCGCCACCAGCCGGCGCCGCGAGATGGCTTGCGTGAATCGAGCCTGA
>WNFL01176891.1_pt1 | contig 20128 bp, 21 predicted proteins | sample 5400361 | NCBI WGS metagenome assembly WNFL01 (sample SAMN13153351, study PRJNA577476) | soil metagenome | isolation source: 40 cm soil on Douglas fir-dominated hillslope | place: USA:California | collected 2013-09-17
CGCCTGGCGCGAGCCGTAGACGTTGAAGTAGCGCAGCGCGACCGTGGGAATTCCGTACGCGTTTCCCACCGCGAGGAACAGCTCCTCGTGATCGCGCTTGGACACGGCATACACCGAAGTGGGTTGCAGCGGCTTGGTCTCGGGCGTGCCGATCGGGCGCAGCGCGCGGCCCGCGGCGTCGACCAGCTCCCACTGGCGCTTCTCGAGCTGCGCGTCCGGCCGCAGGCTCGGGCTCGCCACCTTCCCTTCCGCGTCGAGATACGCGCCCTCGCCGTAGATCGACATCGACGACGCGACCACCAGGCGCCTGATCGCGGCCTTCTTCGCCACGATCTCCTGCAGCAGCACCGCCGCGCCGAGCGAGTTCGCCGAGACGTAGCTCGCGATCTCGTACATCGACTGGGCCACGCCGACCGCCGCGGCGTCGTGAATCACGACCTCCACGCCCTCGAGGGCGCGGCGCACGACCTCGGCGTCGCGCACGTCGCCGCGCACGTACTCCGCCTTGGGCTGCGCATACGCCGGCCAGTCGGCGCCGGCGCCGTGCACCTGGGGGTCGAGCGAGTCGAGCACGCGCACGCGCTGGCCCTCGGCGACGAGCGCATCCACCAGGTGCGAACCGATGAAGCCCGCTCCGCCGGTGACCAGAATCTTCATGCGTCTCCCCCGTGGTTTGGATCGGTCGGCGGCTAGGCCGCCGCGAGCCCGGAAGTGGCCGGCTCCCCCGCGCCGTGCCAGGCGAGGATCTTGCGGTACTCCTCCGCCCGCCGCCCGCCGAGCACGCTGCCGCACAGGATCTTTGCCATCACGATCGCGCGCAGCGTCAGATACACCGCGCGCGAGCGATTCTTGCGGAAAAAGATGTAGCGGCTGCGGTAGTACTCGATGCGCGTGCGCAGCGGCAGCTTCTTCTTGGTCGATTCGCCGTACAGGTGGATCACGTGCGCGTCGGGCAGGTGGAAGACGCGCCAGCCGGCGCCGCGCATGCGGTGACACCAATCGGTTTCCTCGAGGAAGAAGAAGTAGTCCTCGTCGATCAGGCCCACCTGCTGGATCACCTCGCGGCGCGCGAACAGACACGCCCCCAGCACCGCCTCCACTTCGACCGGCGCGCGGTAGTCGACCCGCTTGCTCGGCCAGCGCTTCGGGAACAGGCGCCGCAGGACGGACTGGCCGACGATCTCGGACACGAGCGTCGGCGAGTTGTGGATGCAGTTCTGCTTGCTGCGGTCCGGGTTCAGGAGCTGCGGGCCGACCGCGCCGGCGTCGGGGTGCTCGTCGAGGAAGCGCACGCAGGCCTCGAGCCCGCCGGGCAGCACGATCGTGTCGCTGTTCAAGAGCACCGCGTGTCTGCCGCGCATGACTTCCAGGCCACGGTTGTTGCCGGCGCCGAAGCCGATGTTCTTCGGCAGCGCGAGCACGCGCGTCTCGGGGAACTGGCGCACGACCGACTCGACCGTGGCGTCGGCGGAGCCGTTGTCGACCACGATCACCTCGTAGGTCAGCCCGAGCTTTGCGTCGCGAATCGAGGCGAGACAGTCGAGCACGAGATCGCGCACGTTCCAGGCGACGATCACGATCGAGAGGTCGACTTCGTCGTTCACGTCGCCAGCTCCAGCTCCACCGAGCCCCGCCAGTCGCTGCGCGAGAGCGCCGCGCGCGCCTCGGCGAGCACCCGCGCGGGCAACAGCCGCGTCATGCAGCGGTGGTCGATCGGGCAGACCTTCAGCTGGCAGGGCGAGCACTCGACCGGCTCGCGCAGGAGCTTGGTGCGCTTCAGGTTCAAGTTGGTGTAGCCCACCGCCGTCGGGCCCATCAGCACGATCGTCGGCACCTCGAAGGCGGCGGCGATGTGGCGCGCGCCGGCGTCGTTGCAGATCAGGAGCTGCGCCCGCGCGAGCACGGACTTCAGCAGCGAGAGCGACATCGCGTCTCCGCCGAGCATCGCCAGGGCGACACCGGCGCGTGTCGCGACCTCGGCGGCCAGGGCGCCCTCCCCCGGGCCGTGCACCAGGGCGACGTCCACACCGTCGCCGCGCAGCGCGCGCGCGACCTCCGCGACGTAGTCGAGCGGCCAGAGCTTCGACGGTCCGAAGCCCGCGCCGGGCGCGAGACACGCCAGGGGTCGCCCGCCGCCGATCCCGTGACTCGCGAACAGCGCGTCGCACTCGCGCTCCGCGTCGGCCTCGGCAAACAGCTCGATCTGCGTGCCGAGGTCGGGCGCGCCGAGCCGGCGCGCGAGCTCGAGGTAGTAGCGCTCCATCGCGAGCGGCACGAAGCGGCCGTTCGCGCGCGGCGCCGGCACCGGGTCGGTGAGCAAGAGACTGCGGCCGCGGCGCGCGTAGCCGACGCGCACGGGCGCGCGCGAGGCGAACGCGAGCAGCGCGCTCGCGAACGAGTTGGGCAGCACGAGCGCGATGTCGGTCCCGCGCAGCTCGCGCGCCACGCGCATGCGCTCGCGAAACTGCGCGAGCTTGCTGCGGCTGCGGTAGATGTCGTGCGCGACGAAGCGATCGATCCAGGGCGCGCCGCGCATTACACCGAGAAGTGACGCCCGCACGACCAGAGTGACCTCGGCGCCCGGACGGCCGCGGCGCAGCGCGCGCAGCGCCGGGGTCGCCATCACCACGTCCCCCAGGTGGTTCGGCAGCACGACGGCGATTTTCTCTTTCACTACGCCCACTTAGTAGAGAGGCTCCGCGCGATTCCCCGCCTCCCTAGATACCGGGTTCCCGGCGCTAGAGCAACGCGAGCGCCGCCTCGATCACCGCCTCGGGTTCGACCGCGCGCATGCAGGCCCGCGCGGGACAGCCCTCGCGACACGGATTGCAGCCCACGTCGCGGCGCACGATGCGGTTGGGCACCGACGCGCTCGGGGCGTTTTCGATCGGATCGGTGGGCCCGAAGATCGCCACCACGGGCGTTCCCGCCAGCGCCGCCAGGTGCATGGGCCCCGAGTCGCAGCCGACGAACAGGCTGGCGCGCGCGAGCAGGGCGAGAAAGTCCGCGAGCGACTCGGTCGCGGGCGCGAGCGCGGCCGCGCCGTTCGACGCCGCGACCACCGCGCGCGCCGCCTCGCGCTCGCCGGCGACCGGGCCGAACGCCACGAGTGTCTCGACGCGCGCGCGCTCGTGGAGACCGCGCGCCAGCGCGGCGAAGCGGTCGGCCTCCCAGCGCTTGTAGCCGGTCTTGGGGCTCGTGCCCGGGTGCAGGAGCGCGAAGCGCGCGGGCAGCTCGCCGAACATGCGCCCGCGCGCGGGGTCGAGCTCGAGGACCGCCGGGCGCTCCGGGATCTCGCCGCCGAGAAAGCGCACCAGCGCCGCGTTGCGCTCGAAGCGCGACACGTGACTCGAAGGGACCGGCGCGCTCAGGGTCTGCAGCCAGTGACTCGCCTCCTTCGCGATCGGCGCCGCGTAACCGACGCGCGCCGGAATGCCGGCCGACCAGGCGAGGAACGCGCTGCGAAACACGCCGTGGAAGTCGATGGAAAGATCGTATCTCCGCGCGCGGAGCTCCGCGGAGAACTCGCGCAGGGCGGCGAACGCGACCAGCGGGTGTCTCGCGCGCAGCCGGCGCCGCGGCACCTGCACCAGCTCGGAGAGCCCCGGCAGGCCCACCAGCCCGGCGGCGGCGCGATCCTCGACGAGCCAGTCGATGCGCGCCTTCGGATACAGGGCGCGGACGCCGGCGAACGCGAAGCGCGTGCGCACCACGTCGCCGAGCGCGCCGAGGCGAATCACGAGGATGCGCTCCGCGGGTAGGGGCCCTAGCATGGGCTCCAATGGTCGCCCCGCGTCTCTTGTGGCGCTACATGTTCAGCGACATCCTGGTGCACGCGTTGCTCGGATTGTTCGCGATCACGCTGCTGCTAGTGGTCAGCAATCTGCTGCGCTTCATGGAGGAGCTCGCCGCCGCCGGGGTCGGGCTCTCGGCGCTGGGTCAGCTGGTGCTCGCGATCCTGCCCGCGTACGCCTCGTACGCGCTGCCGACGGCCCTGTTGTTCGGCGTGCTGCTCTCGCTCGGGCGCATGTCGGCGGACGGCGAGATCGTGGCGATGCGCGCGAGCGGCATCAGCGGGCCGCGCCTGCTCCCGCCCGCGCTCGCGCTCGGCCTGATCGCCGCCGTCGCCGCGGGGTATCTGCTCTTCGAGGTCCAGCCGAAGGCCGCCATCCGGATCCGCGCGCTGATGCGCCAGCTGGTCGGGTCGATCCAGGTGGTCGAGCCCGGGCGCTTCCTCGAGTTCGGCGACAAGCTGCTCTACGTTCACTCACTGGGCGACGCGAGCTGTCCGCTCGAGGGCGTGTTGATCGGCAGCGCGACCGAGGGCGACCGCAGCTTCTACGCCGCCGCGCGCTGCGGGACCATGGAGAGCGACACGACCGGCAACACGCTCGGCTTCGTGCTGCACGACGGCTCGATTCACTTCCGCGATCCCGATCCCGCGCGCTATCGCCGCATCCGCTTCAAGACGATGAAGACCGTGGTCGACGTGTCGCTCTACACGGATCCGAGGCCGGGCACGTCGCAGCTCACGTTCAAGGAGCTGATCGCGGTCGGGCAGCTGCCCGAGAGCGATCCAGACGTGAGGCGCCTGAAGGGCCGCTACGGCACCGGGGTCGACGTGCAGATCCAGCGGCGCCTGGCGTTCCCGTTCGCGTCGCTCCTGCTCGCGCTGATCGCCGTGCCGCTGGGCCTCCGGCCGATGCGCTCCGGCCGCTCGGCGGGCGCGCTCACGGCGATCGTCGTGATGGCGCTCTACTGGCTGGCCTTCTCGCTCGGCGACATGGCCGCGACGCGCGGGTTCGTGCCGGTCTGGCTCGGCTTCTGGCTGCCGAACGCGCTGGCGCTCGCGATCGGCGTCGGCCTGATGCGCCGGATCGCGCGGGGCGACGACTGATGCGCGGTCCGGTGCGCGGCGTTCCGCCCGGCTACGTGGTGCATCGCGTCGGCGACGCCTGGCTGGTGTTCGACGCCGCCTTCGCGCACGAGCTCGTGTCACTCCGGCTCGCCGATCCCGACGCGCGCAAACGCCTGTTCGCGCGCGCGCCGAAGCGCGGCCGCGGGGCGGTGCCCAGCGTGGCGCTGCGCCGCGACGCGCACGTGATCCTGCGCCGCTACCAGCACGGGGGACTGTTCGGCGGAGTCACCGGCTCCTTGTATCTCGGACCCTCGCGCGCGCTGGACGAGCTGCACGTGACCGCGCGCGCCGAGGCGCTGGGCGCGCCGGTTCCGCACGTGTTGTGTCTCGCGCTCTGGCCGGCGGCGGGACCTCTCTGGTCCGCGCTGATCGGCACGCGCGAGGAGCGCAACGCGCGCGACTTGCTCGACGCGCTGCTCCGCGCCGGGGACGCGAGCGCGCGCCGCGTGCTGCTGCGCGAGGTGGGAGCTGCGGTGCGCAGGCTCCACGACGCCGGCGTAGACCACCGGGATCTGCAGCTGCACAACATCCTGGTCGTCGAGGAGGCGGGCCGGCGGCGCATCGTCGTCGTCGATCTCGACCGCGCCGTGTATCACCCGCGCGGCGCCCTCGCGCCGCGGCTGCGCGCGCGCAACCTGGGCCGGCTCACGCGCTCCGCGGTGAAGGCCGGCCTGTTCCGCGGGCCGATCGGCCGGCGCGAGCTCGCCGCCTTCGTCGGCGCCTACACCGGAGGGGACCGCAGGCTGCGCGAGGCGCTGCGCGGCTGGATCCGCGGCGAGCAGTGGAAGCTCGCGCTCCACCGGCTCGGCTACCGACTCACCGGTGGAGGCGGCGCGACTAGAGCGGCCGCGCCTCTTCCACGAGCATGACCGGGATCCCGTCCTCGACGGGATAGGAAAGGCGGCAGGCGGGACAGTCGAGCGACTGCTCGGCGCCGTCGGACGCGCGCTTCACGTCGAGCTCCGACTTGCACTTCGGGCAGACCAGGATCTCGAGCAGCTCGGGATCGATGCGCGCGCTCATGCGTGACCCTGACTGCGCATGAGATCTGCCAGGGCGATTGCCTGCATCATGAGCTCCTCGAGTTGGTCGAGCGGGTACTGACTCGCGGCGTCGCAGAGCGCCTCGCTCGGATTCGGATGGGTCTCGAGAAAGACGCCGTTCGTGCCCGCGGCGATCGCGGAGCGCAGCAGCACCGGGATCAGCTCGCGCGAGTGACCGCCCGCGGGGTCGGTGCTGGGAATGCCGTAGCGGCGGATCTGGTGACCCGCGTCGAACACGACTGGGTAGCCGATCTCCTTCATCTCGGGAATCGCGGTCATGTCGGCGACCAGATTGTGATAACCGAACTGCGCGCCGCGCTCGGTGATCAAGATGCGCTCGTTGCCCGTGCGCGAGACCTTGCCCGCCGGGTGCTTCATCGAGCTGGGCGACATGAACTGTCCCTTCTTGATGTTCACCGGCTTCCCGCTCTTGCCGGCTGCGATCAAGAGCGTCGTCTGCTGGCACAGAAACGCGGGAATCTGAATCACGTCGAGCACCTCGCGCGCCGCCGCGACCTCCTCGACGCTGTGCACGTCGGAGAGCACGGGGAGCTCGAACTCCTTGCGGATCCACGCCAGCATCTCGAGCCCGTCGTCGAGGCCCGGGCCCTGATAGGAGAGCTCGTCCGAGCGATTGTCCTTGAGATAGGACGACTTGAAGATGAACGGCACGGAGAGCTTCTCCGAGAGCTTCTTCAGCCGCTCCGCGGTCGTGCCCATGAGCGTCTGACCCTCGATCACGCACGGGCCGCAGATCCAGGCGAGCGGCAGGCCGGCGCCGAGTCGCACGCGGCCCGAAACGCTGTCGCCGATCTCCACGGTCTTCACGGGCTTCACGCACCCTCCTCGGGGGTCCGGGCGGAGCTTAGCCCGCGGCCCGGGGGGCGGCTAGCGGAGCTGCGCGAGCACCGCGGGCTTGAGGATCTGCTCGTCGCCCTCGACGCGAAAGACGTCGTCGAGCCCGAGTGACGCCCACGGGATCACTTCGCCCTCGGGGCCCTCGACCACGAATCCGGCGTCGCGAATCATCCGGTACGTGTCGGTCGCGCCCTTCCCCTTCGTCGTGAGATAGCCCTCGACGAACAGTGAGTTGGCGGGCCAGAGCGCGAGCGCCTCGAGCGAGCGCAGGTGTCCCTCGCGTCCGGCCGCGATGCGCACCTCGGCGCGCGGGTTCGCGAGCCGCATCATGGCGAGCACGCGCAGCGCGCGCTCGGGTGAGAGCGAGCCGTCGGACTGCAGCGGGTTGCCCTCGATCGGCAAGAGGAAGTTCACCGGGATCGAAGGCACCTCGAGCTCGCGCAGCGCGAGCGCGACCTCGACCAGATCCGCGTCCGTCTCGCCCATGCCCGCGATCAAGCCGCTGCACTGCTCTAGCCCCGCGGCGCGCGCGGCACGCAAGGTCGCGATCCGGTCGGCGTAGGTGTGCGTCGTGCAGATCTCGGGGTAGTGACGCTCGCTGGTGTTCAGGTTGTGATTCAACCGGTCGACCCCGGCCTGCTTGAGAAGCCGCGCCTTGGCTTCGTCGAGCAGGCCGACCGACACACAGATGCGTACGGGCACCTCGGCGCGGATCGCGCGCACCGCATCGCACAGGAACTCCACCTGCCGGTCCGTCGGCCCGCGGCCGCTCGCCACCATGCAGTAGCGGAACGCACCCGCCGCATACGCGCGCTTCGCCTCGGCGATCAGCTCCTGCTTCGGCTTCCACGGGTACGGCCGCAGCGGCGCGTCCGTGATCGCCGACTGGGAGCAGTAGCCGCAGTCCTCCGGGCAGCGCGCGTTCTGCGCGTTGTTCAATATGTGCACGCGCACGCGATTGCCGAAGCCGCGCTCGCGCGCGACGCGCGCCTCGTGGAGGAGCGGCAGCAGCGGCAGCTCGGGGCCGAGCACGTGAAGGAGCGCGGCGCCGTCGAGCGCCGGACCGTCGAGACTGCGTTTGGCGAGCTCCATTCGAGCGCGGAGCATATCAGACATCGGCAGCCGCCCGTTTGACCGCGGCGCGCGCGCGTGACACGCTGACTCGGGTTCACGGAGGGAGACTTCGCATGGCTGCACCGAGTCGCGCAATGAACATCGGGGCCTGGGTCGCGAGCGCGCTGTTGGCGGCGCTCTACGTCACCGCGTCGCTAGGGAAGCTGCGCAGCGATCCGCAGATGGTCGAGGCCTTCACCAAGTACGGGCACTCGGACGGCTTTCGGATGTTCATCGGGACGTGCGAGATGCTGGGCGCGATCGCGCTCCTGATTCCGCGCCTCGCGTTCTGGTCGGCGATCGGCCTGTTCGTCATCATGCTCGGCGCGGTCCACGCTCACCTGACGCACGACGAGGCGTCTCACCTTCCGGTCGTGGTCGTCGCGCTCGTGCTCCTCGCATTCGTCGCCTACGTCCGCCGCGGCCAGGCGTTTTTCCTGTCGTGACATCGGACGTCCGCGCGCAGAGCCGCGCATTCAACATCGGGGTCTGGGTCGCGAGCGGGCTGCTTTGCGCGCTCTATCTCTTCGCGTCGTCCGGGAAGCTGATGAGCGACCCACAGGCCGTGGAGGGCTTCCACAAGGCCGGCTACTCGGACGCGTTCCGTCTGTTCATCGGCACGTGCGAGTTTCTCGGCGGCATCGCGCTGCTCATCCCGCGGCTCGCGTTCTGGGCCGCGATCGGCCTGCTCATCATCATGATCGGCGCGGTCTACACGCACGTCTCGACGAACGACGCGGCGCACATGGGGCCGGCAGTCATCGCGCTCGTGCTGCTCGCGTTCATCGCCTACACCCGGCGCCCGCAGGCTCTCCTGCTCTCGTAGCCAGGCTCAGAGGCGCGCGGACACGAAGTCAACGAGCGGGAGTGAGCTCTCGCGCTCGACGTCTTCGTCGAGCACGACCAGCTCGGCGCGCGCGAGCCAGCTGGGCGGGATCTTGACCGCGTCTTTCGCGGTCGTGACCCAGAGGAGTGCGGGGTCGAGAGTCGCGAGGTCGGCGCGCGTGTAGCGGTGGTGGTCGGCGAACACGCGGCGCGCGGAGATCTCGGCGCCGAGCTCGGCGAGATCTGACGCCAGGCGATCGGGTCGCGCGATCGCGGCCAAGAGGCCGACGCGCGCGCCGCGCAGGCGTTCGAGCGGCGCGCGAACGCCTGCGGCGATCGGACGCAGGCCGAGCTTCGCCAGGACGACACGGAATTGTGGCAGGGCCCCTGGCAGCCGTTCGCGGCCGGGCGGCGGCGGATCGTTCGCGCCGGCACGCGTCCAGACGAGCGCGTCGGCGCGGCCCAGCACGCGCACCGGCTCGCGCAGCGGGCCGCGCGGCAGGACGTGGCCATTGCCCAGGCCGAGCCGCGCGTCGAGACACACCAGGTCGAGATCGCGCGCCAGCGGGTGATGCTGGAAGCCGTCGTCGAGCACGAGGACCTCGGCGCCGAAGGCCGCGATCGCGCGCAGGCCGAGCGCGACGCGCCGCACCCCGGCGAGCACCGGGACGCCGGGCGCGCTCGCGGCCAGGAGACACGGCTCGTCGCCGACGTCGGACGGCGTCGCGAGCAGGCGCTCGCCGTCGGAGACGACGTTCAGCTCGGCGGCGCGGCGCCCGCCGACGCCGCGCGAGAGCAGCGCCACCCTGCGCCCCCGCGCGTGCAGCTCGCGCGCGAGGAACGCGGCGACCGGGGTCTTGGCCGAGCCGCCGACCGCGAGGTTCCCCACCGAGACCACGCGCGCGTCGAGGCGCGCGCGGCCGCGCAGGCCGGCGTCGTACACCCAACGGTGTAGGCTCGCGCCGCCGGCGTAGCCGAGCTCCGCGAGCGCGAGCGGCGCGAGGCCCACGCGGCGCGCGAGTGACTCGTGGACGCGCCACAGGAAGTCGGGCACGGCTCAGCCCCGCGCCTCGAGCACCAGGCGCAGCACGCGATCGGCCGCGCCGCGGTGCTCGTCGAGGCGCTTCGCGGCCTCGCGCGCGGCAGCGTTCCGGTCGGGCTGCAGCCACAGCTCGAGCAGCGTGCGCTCGAGCGCGGCCGCGTTCTCCACGCGCCGCAGAACGCCGAGCGGCGCGAGCAGCGCCTCCTGCGTGCGCTGATTCTGCGTGTTCGGGCCGTGCACCGCGATCCGCCCCGCCTGCACGGGCTCCACCAGATTGTGTCCCCCCACCGGCGCGAGGCTGCCGCCGACGAAGACGAGCTCCGCGAGCTGATACAGAGTGGCGAGCTCGCCGACGCTGTCGACGATCACCACGTCGGCGTCGGCCGCCCCCTGCGAGCGCAGGCCGGTGCGCGCGCCGTTGCGCCGCGCGGTGCGCGCGACTTCCGGCACGCGCTCCGGGTGGCGCGGCACGAGCACGAGGCGCAGCTCCGGCGCGCGGTTGGCGCGCAGCCGCTGCCACGCGGACAGGAGCGCCTCCTCCTCGCCCGGATGCGTGCTGCCCCCGACGAGAAACGGACCGGGGCCGAGCGCGTCGCGCAGCGCCTGCGACGGCGGGGGCGCGGCGGGCCGATCGAGCTTCAGATCGCCGACGACGGAGCTGCGCGCGTCGGGCGCGCCGAGAGCGACGAAGCGGCCGCGGTCGAGCTCCGCGCGCGCCGCGACCGCGTAGAGCTTCTCGAGCAGCGGCGCGAAGAACGGCGCGAACCAGCGGTAGTGCGGGAAGCTGCGGTCCGAGAGCCGGCCGCCGGCGACGATCACCCGCGCGCCGCGGCCCGCGGCCGCCGAGATCAGATTCGGCCAGAGCTCGGTCTCGATCAGCACCAACACAGAAATGTGTGCGCGCGCGAGCGAGAGGTGCACGAGCCCGGGGAGATCGAGCGGCGCGAGCCGCGTGCGCACGCGCGGCAGCACCGCGCGCAGCCGCGCGCGACCGGTCAGCGTGAGTGCGGTGGCGATCACCGGCACGCCCCGCTCGACCAGGCGGGCGACGAGTGGCGCCGCGGCTTCCGCCTCGCCCACGCTCGCGGCGTGCACCCATACGGTCCCCGGCGGCATGCGCGGCAGCGGGCGGAGTCTCTCGAGCACCGAGCCGATCGGGCCGAACAGGCCGAACAGCGCCGCGAGCGCGAGCAGCGGCGAGAGCAGCGCGAAGAGCGGAACGAGCAAGAGGTCGTAGGCGACGATCAACCGCGCCTCACGAGCGCGAGCGCCAGCTCCGCGACGCGCTCCGCGGCGCCCGGCGGGCCGAGGCGCGCGACGGCGCGCGCGAGGCCGCGCTGCATCTCGGCGCGCGCCGCGGGGTCGCGCAGGAGGCGCGCCGCGAGTGAAGCGATCGCCGCCGGGCGCGCCTGGCTCTGGATGCGCTCCGGCACCACGCCCTCGCCCGCCACCAGATTCACCATGCAGCTCGACGACACCGTCGCGAGCCGGCGCACCAGCTCGAAGGTGACTGGGCTCGTGCGGTGCGCGACGACGAGCGGCACGCCGAGGATCGCCGCCTCGATCGTGGCCGTGCCGGCCGCGCTGACGAGACACGTCGACACCGCCATCGCCTCGTGCGAGCGGCCGCGCACCACGCCCGCGCACCACGCGCACGCCCTCGGGGACGTCGAAGCTCTCCGGATCGAGCGTGGGCGCGACGATCAGCTGGACTTGCAGCTCGGGAATCGCGCCGCGCAGCAGGAGCGCCGCGTCGCGCATGAGCGGCCAGTTGCGCTCCACCTCGTTGTGCCGGCTGCCGGGCAGGAGACCGAGCACCGGCCGCCCGGGGTCGAGGCCGAGGGCGCGCGCGAGCCCGGAGCGGTCGCGCTCGTGCGCGAGCGACGCGAGGCGGTCGACCAGCGGGTGGCCGACGAAATCCGCGCGCACGCCGGCGGCGAGCAGGAACGCCGCCTCGAAGGGAAAGATCACCGCCATCTGGTCGGTGCGGCGCGCGAGCTTGCGCACGCGGCCCGCGCGCCACGCCCAGACCTGGGGCGAGACGTAGTAGAGCACCGGAATCCCGTTGCGCTTCGCGACCGACGCGAGCGGCAGGTTCAAGTCGGGTGAGTCGACGAAGACCGCGAGCTCCGGGCGTTCCGTGCTGAGCGCGCGACGCAATCGTGTGTAGGCGCCCAGCACGCGGCGCGCGCTGCCGAGCACCTCGCTGAGCCCCGCGACCGCGATCTCCGACTGCGCGACCAGCGAGCGGAAGCCGGCGGCCGCGAGCGCGCTGCCGCCGAGGCCGAAGACGTCGAGCGCAGGCACGCGCTTGCGCAGGGCCTCGACGAACGCGGCCGCGTGCAGGTCTCCCGACGCGTCCGCCGTCGACAGGAAGAGCTTCACGCGTCGACCTCGATCGGCTCGATCGCCTCCTGGATGCGCAGCGCCAGGTCGAGCGCGCGCATGCCGTCCTCGCCGCTGACTTCGGGCTCGGCGCGCGTCCGCACGCTCTCGGCGAACGCGCGGTCCTGCGCGAGCAAGGCGTCCGCGGCGTCGAACTCGAGCTTCTCCGCGACGATGCGCGGGGGCTTGGCGCCGCCGATCGCGCCCTCGCGGCGGACCAGGGTAATCTTGTTCTCGCCCAGGTCGAGTGACACGTACGCGTCCGACTGGAACAGGCGCACCTTGCGCAGCCGCTCGAGCGACACGCGGCTCGCGGTGAGATTCACGACGCAGCCGCCGGCGAGCTTGAGCCGCGCGTTCGCGATGTCCTCGGTCTTCGACAGCACCGCGACGCCGACCGCCTCCACGCGCTCCGCGTCCGGGCCGGCGAGCTCCGCGACGATGTCGAGGTCGTGGATCATCAGGTCGAGCACGACCGAGACGTCGGTCGCGCGCGCGGGATACGGGCCGATGCGGTGCGCCTCGATGAAGCGCGGCCGGCCGAGCGCGGGACGGATCGCGCGGAAGGCGCGCGAGAAGCGCTCGATGTGGCCGACTTGCAGGATGCGGCCGCGCGCGCGCGCGCGCTCGACCAGGAGCTTGGCCTCGGCGCGCGTCGTCGCGATCGGCTTCTCGACCAGACAGTCGACGCCGGCGTCGAGCAACAGCGCCGCGACGCGCGCGTGCTCGCTGGTGTGCACGGAGACGATCGCCGCGTCCGCGAGCGCCGCGAGCGCTTCCGCGCGCTGGATCACGCGCGTGCCGAGCTTCTGCGCGACCTCCGCGGCGCGAGCCGGATCGGTGTCACACACGCCGGCGAAGCTGAGCACGCCGGAGAGCGAGAGCTGCGCGAGCTTCTCGGCGTGCAGCCCGCCCATGTGACCGACGCCGACGACCGCGATGCGCGGCGCGCTCATGCGTCCTCGGGTCCGAGTCCGACGAGCGCGATGCCGGCGGCCTGCGCGAGCGGGAGCGTGCGCTCCGGCTCGAGCACGAGCGTGCGCCCGACCTCGAGCCCGATCGCGCGCAGCCGGCACTCACTCGCGACCTCGAGCGTCGTCGGGCCGATCACGGGCACGTCGAAGCGCATGTCCTGATCGCGCTTCGCGGCCTTCACCAGCGCCGCGCCCGTGCCGAACTCCGCCCCGCGCCGCAGCATGCGGTCCGTCCCCTCGAGCGCCTCGACGGCGAGCACCGTGCCCTGGCGCACCAGGCACGCCTGGCCGACGTCGTGCGGGCCGAGGCTCGCGATCACGCGCAGGCCGAGCGCGAAGTCCGCGCGCAGCGCCGCATCGGGCTCGCTGCCGGCAATTACACCGCGCCGTGTCATCCGGCTCTCGAGGTAGCGCGTCGACGCGACCACGGGCAGTCCCTCCGCCGCGAGCTCGTCGGCGACCGCGCGCAGGATCGCGTCGTCGCCGCGCGCGCCGAGCCGGGACAGCAGGGCGAGCGCGCGCGCATCGGGCCGGAGCCGCGAAGGGTCGGCGAGCAGCGCGCGCTTGCTGACGGCGCCCGCGAGGATCACCTCGCCGGAGCCGGCGCCGCGCAGGAACTCGATCAGCTTGCCGAGCTCCCCCGCGTTCAGCCAGGCGAACCTGCCGCTGGCCTCGCGCTCGATCGCGGGGTCGGCGTTGTCCTCGATCGCCGCGATCGCGACCGAGAGCCCGCGCTCGCGCGCGGCGCGCGCCACCTCGAACGGCAGCGGCCCGCTGCCCGCGATCAGCCCCAGCACCGCCATCGCGGCCGCGGTCCCGCCGGCGCCGCGCTAGCGGCGCCGCGCGAAACCGTGCTCCGACTTCTCGAGGAAGGCGACCATGCGCTCCGCTTCGGGCGAGCTCGGCAGCTCGGCGCGCACGCGCTCGAACGCGGTGCGCGCGTGCAGGCCCTCGCGGAAGATGATGCGGAACGCGCGCTCCACGTCCTCGATGCGCGCCGCTGCGATGCCGCGGCGCTCGAGGTTGATGCGGTTCATCTTCACCACGCGCGCGGGCCAGCCGTTCACCATGGTGAACGGCGCGGCGTCCGAAGTGAGTCCCGAGAGACCGCCGACCATGACGGACTCACCGACGCGCACGTGCTGCTGCACCGCGACCCCGCCCGCGAGATACACGAAGTCCTCGATCACCACGTGGCCCGCGAGCATCACGTTGTTCGCCATGATGACGTGGCTGCCGACCATGCAGTCGTGCCCGACGTGCGAGTTCACCAGGATCAGGTTGTCGTCGCCGACGCGCGTGGTGCCGCCGCCGACGGCGGTGCCGGGGTGGATCGTCACCTGCTCGCGGATCATGTTGCGCGCCCCGATCTCGAGGCGGGTCGGCTCGCCCTTGTACTTCACGTCCTGCGGCGCCTCGCCGAGCGCGGCGAACGGGAAGATCTGCGTCTCGCGACCCACTTCGGTGTAGCCCGAGACGACCGCGTGCGAGCGCAGCACGACGCCCTCCCCCAGGCGCACGTTCGGACCGACGACGCAGAACGGGCCGATCTCGACGCCCTCCGCGAGCTCCGCGCCCGGATCGACGATCGCGCTCGGATGGATCCGTTTCATGGCTCCCCCCCCATCTTCGGCACGAACGCGGCCAGCAGCACCGCCTCCGCGACGATCTCTCCTCCGACGCTGGCCTTCGCCTCGATCTTGACCAGCTTCGAGCGCGCCGCGAGCGTGCGCGCCTCGAGCTGCAGCACGTCCCCCGGAAACACCTGGCGGCGGAAGCGCGCGCCGTCCACGCCGGCGAGCACCGACAGCTTCTGGCTCATCGCCTCGGACGAGAGCGCCGCCCAGATCGCGGCCGCCTGCGCCATCGCCTCGATGATCAACACGCCGGGGAAGATGGGCCGGCCCGGGAAGTGACCCTGGAGCGCGGGCTCGCTGGCCGACACGAGCTTCTCCGCGCGCACGTAGTTCTCGCCCAGCTCCAGCACCCGATCGATCATCAGCATCGGGTAGCGATGCGGGAGCAGCTCGAGGATGCGTTCGCTGCCGAGGGGGCCCTTCTCCAAGTCAGTTCCCGTTGAGCCGCTTGATCACGAGGTCGGTCACGTCGAGCGCCTCCGGCGAGTAGAGCACGCCGGGGGTCGAGCGGTCGAGGATCAAGTCGAACGACTTCTCCTTGCCGATCGCGGTCACGACCTCTTCCAGCTTCTTGGCGATCGGCTGGAGCAGCTTCTGCTGCGCGACCACCAACTCGTCCTTCGCGGCCTGCACGTCGCGCTCGAGATCGCGCCCGCAGCGCTGATACTCGATCGCCTTCTCCTGCAGCGCGTCGTCCGACATCACGAACTTCTGTGACTCGGTGTCTTCCTGGATCTTCTTGCACGCGTTCGAGCGCGGCTCGAGCTCCTTCTTCTTCTTGTCCTGGAGCTGCGTGAGCGTCTTCTCCGCCTCCTTGCCCTTGTCGCTCGAGATCAGAGCGCGCTGGCGATCGACCAGCGCCAGCTTGAAGTCGGCGGCGGCGGGGAGCGCGGGAACGAAGAGAGCGAGCGCCAGGCCGAGACGCAGGCCGGCGCGTCGAGTGAGGCAATGCATGGAGTCTCCTTTTGTGGGCTACACCGTGCCGTTTCGCGGCCCGGAGCGAAAGCCGGGCGGGCTAGTACTGCTGACCGCCGAGCGAGAACTCGAACACGGAGCTCTGCTCGTTGGCGATCGGATCGAGCGGGATGCCGAGTATGACCATGATCGGCCCGAACGGGCTGAACCACTGAATGCCCGCGCCGGTGCCGAAGCGAAACTGGGCCGGGTTGATGTAGTCGTTCTCCGCGAATGCGTTGCCCATGTCGAGAAACACGATGCCGGACAGTCCCATCTCTTCCGAGATCGGGAAGTCCAGCTCCAGGTTGATCAGCATCATCGAGTTGCCGCCGATGACGTCGGTGGCGTTCAAGTTCTCGAAGTCGCCGATCTCCTTGTCGGTGATGTCGTTGCAGATGCTGCCCTTGCCGCAGACGCCGGTCACGGAGTCGCGGCCAAAGGGCGTGAACGTCACCGAGCCGGTCTTCTTGTTGGTGGTTTGGCGCAGGATCGTGCGCCGCGGACCCAGCGAGCGCTGCTTGAAGCCGCGCACCTGGAACGCGCCGATGCCGCCCAGGAAATAGCGCTCGGTGAGCGGCAGCTGCAGGTCGGTGTCGATCTGCGCGAGGTACGCGACCTGAGACGACGTCCCCGCGGCCGGGCACGCAGCCAGCACGCCTCCGGCGCAGTTCGGCAGGGTGAAGTCGGAGATGGTGTTCCAGGGCAGCACGTAGCCGACGCGCGAGTTGAACACGAACGTCGACTCGAAGCCGAGCCAGCGCTTGAGCGGGAAGAACTGAGTCGTGCGCGCCTCCATGCGCAGAAACTTCGAGAAGCCGCCGAGCCCCGCGACCTCGAGCGCGAGTCCCGAGATGCTGCCGCTCTTCGGGAAGCGCAGGTCGTCGCGCGTGTCGCGGCGCCACGAGAACGTGGCCAGCGAGGTCGTCGTCTTGCCCTGGAACTCCTCGCGCTCGAGCAGCGACGCGGCCTGGAATGACGTGAAGCCGGTGATCTGGCGACCCGAGAACGCGTAGCCCGAGGACAGATACGAGTACGACTCGTCGAGCGGGTACGAGAGGCTCAGGCTCGCGCCGGTGAGCTTCTCCGAGAAGTCGACGTATTGGCTGGTCGCGTTCTGCGCGGTGAGCGAGAGGCTCGAGGCGCTGCCGAACAGGTACGGCTCGACGAAGCGCACGTAGAAGCTCTTGTTGATCGAGCCGAGGTCGACTCCGGCGGAGAGCGAGCGTCCGGTGCCGAACAGGTTGTCCTGGCGCACCGAGCCCGAGACGATGAAGCCGTCGACGGAGCCGAAGCCCGCGCCGAAGCTGAAGCTGCCGGTCGGGCGCTCGACCAGGTCGACCGCCATCGCGACCCGGTGCGGCTCGTCGGACGGCTTCGCGGCGATCTCGACCTCCTCGAAGTAACCGAGCCGCTGCACGCGCGCCTTGCTGCGCGCGACCGCGGCTGCGGAGTACATGTCGCCTTCGGAGATCGAGAGCTCGCGACGCACGACGGTGTCGGCCGTGCGCGTGTTGCCGTGCAGGTCGATGCCGTCGACGAAGTAGAGCTCGCCTTTCTTGACCTCGAAGTTGCACGCGACCGTGAGCTTCTCGGGATCGACCTGCGTGATCGGATTCACGGAGGCGTCGTAGAAGCCGCGGTCGCCGTAGAAGGCGCGCAGCCGGTCGACGTCGCCGGTGAGCTTCGAGCGGCTGAACACCTCGCCCGTCTTCTGCTGGATCAGCTCGAGCAGCTTGTCGCGGTCCATCGTCTCGTCGCCGAGCACGTCGATCGTGCCGACGCGGTACTGCGCGCCCTCGTTGATGTCGACCGCGACCTTGATCCCCTCGTCGGTGACCGAGACCTGCGGCTCGCCGATCTGCACGCGGATGTAGCCCTTGTCCATGTACATGCGCTGGATCTTGTCGAGGTCCTGGTAGAACAGCGGCTCGGCGTAGAGGCCCGAGTTGTCCCACATCTGTGTCACCCAGGACGTGATCGTCCAGACCTTGGTCTGCATCGCGCCGCGCAGCTCGCGCGCGCTGAACGCCTGATTGCCGTGGAAGTCCACCTCGCGGAGCTTCAGCTTCTTGCCCTCGACGACGTCGAAGTTCACGCCGACCGAGCCCTCGCCCTGCGGCTCGAGCACGTAAGTCACCTTGGCCTGGTAGTAACCTTTCGCCTGGTACTGCGCCTCGATGCGCGCCTTGTTCTCGAGCAGCAGCGGATAGTCGACCGTGGAGCCCACGGTGATCGTCAGCTTCTCCTTGATGTCGTCGGACGCGATCTCCTCGTTGCCCGAGATACTGACCTGGCGAATCACCGGGTTTTCCTGCACCTCGAACACGACGATCGCGCCGCCGCTCGGCCCGCGCTCGAGCTCGACGCGCACGTCGTGGAAGAAGCCGAGCGCGTAGATGCGCTTCACGTCCTCCGAGAGGCGTTTCTCCGAGACCTTCTCGCCGACCTTGGTGCCGACCACCGCCTTCACCGCGTCCGCCTCGATGCGCCGGTTGCCCGAGACACGCACCTCGGAGACCACTGCGCCCACGCCGGACACTTCCGGCTGCGGCGCGGGCGCCGCTTCCGCGGGGGTCGCGCCGAGATCGATCGGGCCGGGGTCCTGCGCGAGCGCCCTGCCGGCGAGCGCGAGGGCGCACGCGGCGAGCGCGGCGACACGAAGCCGTGTCACTAGCGCATCCCGGGAGGACGCGTGCGGAGCTTTGGGCGGAGTTGGAACATCTTTAGCTGCGGCGCCCACTTCGGAGCGGCGCCGCAGTGTACCCGAGGGGGACCCGGGGAGGACATCCGCTAGGACTCGAGCCTGCCCTCGACCAGATAGCGCTTCTTGGCCAGGCGGTTCGCGAGCTTTTCGTTGTGCGTGACGAGCACCAGGGCGGTCTGCGCCTGCGCGTTCAGGCGCAGGAACAAATCCACGACGTCGTCCGCGGTGTGCGGGTCGAGGTTGCCGGTCGGCTCGTCCGCGAGCACGACCGCCGGACCCTGCACCAGCGCGCGCGCGATCGCGACCCGCTGGCGCTCGCCGCCCGAGAGCTTGCCCGGCCCGTGGTGCAGGCGGTGCGCCAGGCCGACTTGATCGAGGATCGCGCGCGCGCGCTCGCGCGCCTCGCGCTTGGGCATGCCGCCGAGCAGGCAGGGCATCATCACGTTCTCGAGCGCGTCGAACTCCGGCAGCAGGTGGTGCGACTGGAACACGAAGCCGAGCGAGCGATTGCGGAACGCCGCCACCTCGTCCTGCGGGAGCGTGTACAAGTCGCGCCCCCCGAAGCGCACCTCGCCCGCCGTCGGCCGCTCGAGTCCGCCGAGGATGTGCAGGAGCGTCGACTTGCCGGCACCCGAGACGCCGAGCACCGCGAGTGACTCGCCGGGCCGGAGCTTGAGATTCACGCCGGCGAGCACCTCGATCGTCTCGTCGCCGAGCACGAAGCGCTTCACGACGCCCGTGGCCTCGAGCTCACTCATAGCGGAGCGCCTCCGCGGGATCGAGGCGCGACGCCTGCCACGACGGCAGGAGCGTCGCGCCGATCGAGAGCACCATCGCGATCACGGAGATGAGCGCGAGCTGCATCGGCTCGACGGCGTGCGGCAGGCGCTGCAGCTGGTAGACGTTCGCCGGCAGGACGTCGAAGCCGAACGTGCGCTCCACACCGCTCTGGATCACGTCGAGATTCCAGGTGATCACCAGCCCCATGCCGATGCCGAGCGCGAGCCCGACGATCCCGATCAGGAAGCCCTCGATCGCGAACACGCGCAGGATCCCGTCGTCGGCGCAGCCCATGGTCTTCAGGATCGCGATGTCTTGTGACTTCTCCATGATCATCATGATCAAGGTCGCGACGATGATGAAGCCGGCGACCACCATGATGAAGCTGAGCAGCACGAACATCATCACGCGCTCGGTCTTCAGCGCCTGGAAGAAGCCGGGGAAGTAGTCCTTCCAGTCACGCGTGTAGTAGATGCCGTTCGCATCGAGCGCGCTCTCGACCTCGCCCGCGATCGCGCGCGAGCGGTACGCGTCGACGGTGCGCACCTCGATGCCCTGCGCGACGTCTCCGAGCTTCATGAACTTCTGCGCGCCCGCGAGGCTCGCGTACACGAAGGTCTCGTCGAACTGGAAGAAGTCGGAGCGGAAGACGCCGGCGACGCGGAAGCGCTCGAGCCGCGGCGCGGGCCCGAGCGGCGTCGGCTGGCCGCCCATCGGCGAGATCAGCACCAGCGGATCGCCGACGCGCAACAGGAACCGGTTCGCGATCTCCGCGCCCACGATCAGCCCGGGCAGGCGGCCGATCTCGTCGCCCTTCGGATCCGGGTCGAGGTCGGCGAGTGACCCGGCGCGGATCGTCTGCACGAGCTGCGTCGCTTCGCCGACGGAGTCG
>WNFL01160904.1_pt1 | contig 20127 bp, 12 predicted proteins | sample 5400361 | NCBI WGS metagenome assembly WNFL01 (sample SAMN13153351, study PRJNA577476) | soil metagenome | isolation source: 40 cm soil on Douglas fir-dominated hillslope | place: USA:California | collected 2013-09-17
GGTACGGATGATGAAGGCGCAGGACCCGCGCGGCGGGCGCATCATCAACAATGGTTCGATCAGCGCCGACCGGCCGCGCCCGCACAGCGCCCCCTATACTGCGACCAAGCATGCCATCACCGGGCTGACCAAATCCACCATCCTGGATGGACGGCCCTTCGACATCACCGCCGGCCAGATCGACATCGGTAACGCCGCCACCGAGATGACGCAGCGCATGACCCAGGGTGTGCTGCAGCCGGACGGCAGCCTGGCGGTGGAGCCGCGCATGGATGTAACCCATGTGGCGCAAGCCGTGGCCTACATGGCCGGGCTGCCGCTGGAATCCAACGTGCCTTTCATGACCGTGATGGCGACCAAGATGCCCCTATTTGGCAGAGGTTAGGCTGGCGACGCGTGGCCGTCGAAAAATGTGACTATTTTTTGATCTTCCTGCGGAGCGATTTGTCACAAGCGCCATTTACACTTCCAGCCGGAAGGGAAAAATGCGCGCCTGTTTTCTGGGAGTTTTCTGGGAGAGAATGTCTGCGCTCTGGGCTTCGGGGTCGCGACCCTGCAGACGCCACCACTGGTGATGGACGAACCCGCGGAAGAGTCGCCGGCGTCCCCGGCCGATGAACATGTCAGCCGTACAAATCAGAAAGAGGCTTCTATGCCCCCGCCGCCCCTCCTGGGCGCCCGTTTTCTGTAGCAAATCCGCCACGGCTGTGTGAGCCGGCTCGGAAAAGAAAAGCTGCTAAAGCCGTGAGACCATCAGGACCAGGGGTTTTTGTCCCATCTGACAAGTTTTGAGAGGGGCAGTCCGCCGCAGGGGAAGGAATCGGCTAACCCCTTGTACACCCCGGCACGAATACTGATATTGAGCGTTAACTTAGACTCGCCGCTAACGCTATATTATTGAAATTCCTGGTATTTGGTTGGGCATGAACATTTCCTTTCCGGTGATCTCAGCGCTTGCACTGAGCCTGCTGCTGGGTGCGTGCAGCACCCCCAGTGCGGAGTCGCTTGCCCAGAATGACCCTTGGGAAAAGACCAACCGCGACATCTTCGATTTCGACGTGCGGGTGGACCATGCCGTGGCCCGCCCCGTTGCCGAGGGCTACCGCGCCGTGGTGCCGGAGCCGGTGCGCGACGGCGTTCACAATGCCCTTATCAACTTGAATTCGCCGGTGGTGCTGGCCAACGACGTGTTGCAGGGCGACGGCGACAAGGCCGTCAATACCGCCGGCCGCATCGTGATCAATTCCACCGTCGGCATCGGCGGACTGATCGATGTTGCCAGCAAGATCGGCATCCCCGGACACGACAATGATTTCGGCATCACCCTGGGCAAGAACGGCATTGCCGAAGGTTCCTATCTGGTGCTGCCCTTCGCCGGACCGAAGCCGCCGCGTGACCTGCTGGGCGTCGCCGTGGATCAGGCCTTTGATCCCCTCACCTATGTCCGCTTCCACGGCAAGGACACCTGGATGGTGGTGCGCTTCGGTATCGGCATCCTGGACGCCCGCACCTCGCAGCTTGACGCGGTGGAGACCATCGAGCGGTCCTCCATCGACTTTTATGCGACCACCCGCAACCTCTACCGCCAGAGTCGCAATGCCAAGATCAACGAAGGCAAAACCAGCCCGACGGACGATCTGCCGAATCTGTAATTTCTGACTCGTGTCCGCTGCGCCTCGCCCCAGCTCGGCGCGCTCGCTGCTCGATTTGATTGTCGCACTACGCTGTCGCTGGCGACGGATCAAATCGTCTGCCAGCAAAGCTGGCAGACCGCAGCTCTCACTCCGCAGGCGCAGGCGACGTTCCCGGACTGTGATCTTCCGGCTTGTCGCCCATGATGCCGTGATACCACCGATTCCAAAATCCACTGGTCCAATTGCCGAACCGGTCCATGTAGAGGAACACCACCGGCGTGGTGTACAGCGTCAGGATCTGGCTGAGGAACAGCCCGCCCACGATAGAGATGCCCAGCGGCTGGCGCAGTTCGGACCCCTCGCCCAGGCCGATGGCCAGCGGCAGCGCGCCCAGGATGGCGCCGGTGGTCGTCATCATGATGGGACGGAACCGCAGCAGGCACGCCTTGTAAATCGCGTCATGGGAGTTCAGGCCCTCGCGCCGCTGCAGGTCGATGGCGAAGTCGATCATGATGATGGCGTTTTTCTTGACGATGCCGATCAGCAGGATCACGCCGATCATGGCGATCAGGTCGAACTGGGTCTTGAACATCAGCAGCGCCAGCACCGCGCCCACGCCCGCCGACGGCAGGGTCGAGATGATGGTCACGGGATGGATCAGGCTTTCATACAAGACGCCCAGCGTGATGTAGATGGTCAGGATCGCCGCCAGCAGAAGGAAGGGCATGTTGGCGAAGGATTTCTGGAACAGTTGCGCCGTGCCGGCCGTCTCGCCATGGACGGAGATGGGCACATTGATATTGGCCATGGTCTTCTGGATGGCGCCCAATGCCTGGCTCATGGATATGCCGGGCGGCAATCCGAACGAGAAGGTGGTTGCGACAAAGGGGCCCTGGTGATTGACAGACAAAGGCGTGGTGCCGGGCCCAAAGCTGGCGAAGGTCGACAAGGGCACCATCGTCTCCACCCGGGTGGAAACCGAAGCGCCGGTCGAGGAGCCGCCCCGCGCGCCCGTGGCCACGCCATTGAGCTGCTGATTGCGCACGGCGTCCGCGGCGATGGCGGCCGCATCCGTGGCGCCGGAGGACGTGATGGACGCCGTCGCGCCTGCAGTGCTGGATGCAGCGTTGCCGACGACAAAAGCCCCGCCAGCCGCGGCGCTGGACTGGGTGCCACTGACCGAACCGCCCGATGTTGAAATGAAGATGTCGTGCAAGGTCTCCGGGCTCTGCCAGAAGGCCGGCGCCACTTCCATCACCACATGATACTGGTTCTTGTCCTTGTAGATGGTCGAGACCTGACGCTGGCCAAACGCATCGTACAGGACGTTATCGATCTGCGCCGCGTTCAGCCCCAGCCGCGCGGCGGTGGCGCGATCTATTTTCAGATCCACCTGAAGACCCTTGTCCTGCTGGTCGGAATTGACGTCCAGCAGTTCCGGCACCTCCTGCAACGCGGTGGTGATCTTGGGCAGCCAGGTGTTGAGATCCTCGAGCGAGTCTCCCTGGATCGTATATTGATAATCGCCGTTGCCTTGGCGCCCCCCGGCGCGGATGCCACCGCCCGACTGCAGGAACAGCCGCGCGCCCGACACTTTCAGAAGTTTGGGACCCATGCGGGCGATCACGTCCGGCGTGGACAGGCCACGCTCGCGCAGCGGCTTCAAGGTGACAAAGACATTGCCCTGATTGGTGGCCTGGCCGCCGGCAAAGCCGCCCACGGTGGCCACCGCCGGATCGGATTTGATGATGTTCACGAACTGCTCGAATTTCTTCTGCATCGACTGGAAGGAGATGCTCTGGTCGCCCTGGAGCCGGCCCTGCATCATGCCGTTGTCGGTATCGGGAAAGAACCCCTTGGGCACGATCGAGATCAGATAGACATTCAGGACGATAGCGACCAGCAGGGTGGCCATAATGGTCTTGGGATTGTCCAGCGACCAGTTCAGGGTGCTGCGATAGAAATTCTGCATTGCCTCCATGCAGCGGCGCGACCGGCGCATCAGCCCGTTCTCGTCATCGTTGACGGTGAAATCCAGATAGGCGCACATCATCGGCGTCACAGTCAGCGATACGATCAGCGACATGATGATCGCCGTGGTCAGGGTGACAGCGAATTCGTGGAAGATGCGTCCCACCAGCCCGCCGATCAGCAGCACCGGGAAGAACACCGCCACCAGCGAAATGCTCATGGACAGGACGGTGAAACTCACCTCGCGCGCACCGCGAAGCGCCGCGGTCATGCGCTCTTCGCCATTCTCCAGGTGGCGGGTGACGTTCTCCAGAACGACAATGGTATTGTCGACCACAAATCCCGTGGAGACGATCAGCGCCATCAGGGAGAAATTGTTCAGGCTGAAGCCCAAAAGATACATCACGCCAAAGGTGCCCAGCAGTGACAGCGGCACACAGACGGTGGGCACCAGGGTGGCCTTGAAGTTCCGCAGGAACAGGAACACCACCAGGATCACCAGGATGGTGGAAAGGATCAAAGTCACTTCGACATCGTGCACCGCATTGCGGATCGACCGAGTGGTGTCGAACATGACGTCGAGATCGACGCTCGCCGGCAGCGCCTGCCGGAGCTGGGGCAGTCGGGCGAGGATTTTGTCCACCACCTCGATCACATTGGCGCCGGGCTGCTTGGTGATCTGCACCAGAATGGCGGGCATGCCATTGAACGTGCCCAGGTTGCGGACATTTTCCACTCCGTCGAATACTTCGGCCACATCCTGCAGCCGCACGGCGGAATTGTTGCGATAGGCGACAATCAGGGTCGTGTAGTCCTTGGCCTGGATGGCGGAATCGTTGGAATAGACCTGAAAGCTTTGTCCTTTCTGCTGAATGTCGCCCTTGGGACTGTTGGCATTGGCGGCGCTGACCGCGGCGCGTACATCTTCCAGCCCGATGCCGTATTTGAACAAAGCCCGCGGATTGAGTTCGATACGGACGGCGGGCAGCGAGGCGCCGTTGAGGGAAACATCGCCCACGCCCGAAATCTGCGACAGCTTCTGCTGGATGGTGTTGGACGCCTGGTCATAAATCTGCCCCGGCGAGAGCGTCTTCGATGTCATCGCCAGGATCAGGATGGGGAAATCCGCCGGGTTGAACTTGCGATAGGTCGGATTGGAGCGCAGCGCCGCCGGCAGGTCGGCCCGCGCCGCATTGATCGCCGCCTGCACGTCGCGCGCCGCGCCGTCGATGTCGCGGTTGATATCGAATTGCAGAACGATTTGGGTGTTGTTGATGTTGCTGCGCGAGGTCATCTCGGTGACCCCGGCGATGGCGCCGAGATGCCGCTCCAGCGGTGTCGCCACGCTGGACGACATGGTCTCTGGGCTGGCGCCGGGCATGTTGGCGCTGACCGAGATGGTGGGAATGTCGATATTGGGATAGGGCGCGACAGGGAGCAGGAAATAGGCCACCAGCCCCGCCAAACCCAATCCCAGCGCCAGCAGGATGGTGGCGATGCGCCGCTGGATGAAGAGCTGGGAAAAGCTCATTCGGCCGGCTCCGGTTCGGGTCCGGCCGGTGCGGCGCGGCGGCGCTCGCGCCATTCGCGCAGATCGCGGCCCGCTTTGTCGAAATAGATATAGATCACCGGCGTGGTAAAGAGGGTGAGAAGCTGGCTGACCAGCAAGCCGCCCACGATGGAGATGCCCAGGGGATGGCGCAGCTCCGAGCCCATGCCCGAGCCCAGCATCAGCGGCAGGGCGCCGAACAGAGCCGCCACCGTCGTCATCAGAATCGGACGGAAGCGCAGCAGGGCGGCCTGGTGGATGGCCTCCTCGGGCGACTTGCCTTCATTGCGTTCGGCATCCAGGGCGAAGTCGATCATCATGATCGCGTTTTTCTTGACGATGCCGATCAACAGGATGATGCCGATGATGGAAACGATGTTGAGGTCATGGCCGGTGACGATCAGCGCCAGCAGCGCACCCACGCCCGCCGACGGCAGGGTCGAGAGAATCGTCACCGGATGGATGAAGCTCTCATACAGAACCCCCAGCACGATATAGACGGTGACGATGGCGGCCAGAATCAACAGCACCTCGTTGGACAAGGCCGACTGGAAAGCGAGCGCCGAGCCCTCAAACTGGGTGGTGATGCCCGGCGGCGTGCCGGTATTGGCTTCGGCCTCCTGTATGGCATTCACTGCCGCACCCAGCGCATAACCCGGCGAAACGTCGAAGGAGAAAGTGGCCGACGGAAATTGAGAGAGATGATCCACCTGAAGCTGCGTCGGACGTTGGTCCACCTGCGCGATGGCGGATAACGGCACCTGGCCGCCCCCGGCGGTGGGCAGATAGACGTCGTTCAGCGAGGCGACCGAATTCTGCAAGGTCGGATCGGCCTCCAGGATCACGCGATACTGGTTGGACTGGGTGAAGATGGTGGAGATGATGCGCTGGCCGAAGCTGTCATACAGCGCGTTGTTGATGGTGGCGGCGGTGACGCCGAAGCGCGCCGCCGTGTCGCGATCCACCTTCACGAAAGCCGACAGGCCCTGGTCGAGATAGGACGTGGAGACATTGCGGATCGCCTTCGCCTTTTTCAGCTCGGCCAGAAGCTTGGGCACGAACTGGTTGAGCGAGGCGCCGGTCGCGGCCTGCAGCACGAACTGGTACTGGGCACGGCTGAGGACGGAATCGATGGTGAGATCCTGCACGGGCTGCAAATAGAAGGTGATGCCCGGCACGGAGTGGGCATCCTCCATCAGACGTTCCATCACCTCCGCTACGCCGTCGCGGTCAGCCTTGGGCTTGAGGTTGATCAGAAGCCGGCCGCTGTTCAGCGTATTGTTGGTGCCGTCCACGCCGATGAAGGAGGACAGGCTGGCGACGTCCGGATCTTTCAAAATCTTGTCGGCCAGTTGCTGCTGGCGCTGGGACATGGCCTCGAAGGATACGGTGGGGCCGGCCTCGGTAATGGCCTGGATGAAGCCGGTGTCCTGCACCGGGAAGAAGCCCTTGGGGATGGCGATATACATCACGACGGTCAGCACCAGGGTCCCCACCGCCACCAGCAGGGTGAGTTTCTGGTGCTTGAGGACCCAGATCAGCAGCCGGTCATATTCACCGACCAGGCGGGCGTAGTAACTCTCGATCCGGCGCTGGATACCGCTTTCGCGCTTCTGGTCCTCGGCATGGGTGCGCAGCAGCTTGGCGCAGAGCATCGGCACCAGGGTCAGCGACACCACCGCCGAGATCAGGATGGTCACTGCCAAGGTCACCGCGAATTCGCGGAAAAGCCGTCCCACCACTTCCTGCATGAACAATAGCGGGATCAGAACCGCTATCAGCGACACCGTCAGCGATACGATGGTGAAGCCGATTTCGCCCGCGCCCTTCATGGCGGCGTTGTAGGGCGTCTCGCCCTTCTCGATATAGCGGGTGATGTTCTCGATCATCACGATGGCGTCATCCACCACAAACCCGGCGGAGATGGTCAACGCCATCAAGGACAGGTTGTTCAGCGAATAGCCCAGCAGGTACATGGCCGCGAACGTTCCGACGATGGAAAGCGGCACCGACAGGCTGGGGATGAAGGTGGCGGGCAGACTTCCCAGGAAGCAGTAGATCACCAGCACCACCAGCACTACGGCCAGCATCAGTTCGAATTCCACGTCGGCCACCGAGGCGCGGATGGTATCGGTACGGTCGGTGAGGGTCTTCACATCCACCGAAGCCGGCAGGCCCGCCTGGATCTGTGGCAGCAGCTCCTTGATTGAATCCACCACCGCGATCACGTTGGCGCCCGGCTGGCGCTGGACGTTGATCAACACCGCCGGCGTCTTGTTGGCCCAGCTGGAGAGTTTGCTATTCTGCGCCCCGGAAATCACATTGGCGACGTCGCGCAAAAATACCGGAGAGCCGTTCTTGTAGGCCACCACGATGTTCTTATAGGCCTCGGCGTCCTGCAGCTGATCATTGGCGTTGATGGTGTAGGACTGCATCGCGCCATCGAAGCTGCCCTTGGGCGCGTTGGAATTGTTGTTGGCGATGGTGGTGCGCAGATCGTCGATATTCAGGCCCAGGGATGCCAACCTCTGCAGATTCGCCTGGATGCGCACGGCGGGGCGCTGGCCGCCCGAAATACTGACCAGGCCGACGCCGGACAGTTGCGAAATCTTCTGGGCGATGCGGGTGTCGGCCAGGTCCTCAACCCGGGTGATGGGCAGCGAGGTGGAACTCACCGCCAGGGTGATCACCGGCGCGTCAGCGGGGTTGACCTTGGCATAGACCGGCGGGGCCGGCAGCAGATTGTTGGGCAACAGGCTGTTGGAAGCGTTGATCGCCGCCTGCACTTCCTGCTCGGCAATATCGAGCGAAAGATTCAAATCGAATTGCAGGGTGATGACCGAAGAGCCCGCCGAGGAGACGGACGACATCTCCTTCAAGCCGGGCATCTGGCCGAACTGCTTTTCCAGCGGCGCGGTGACCGACGTGGTCATCACATCGGGACTGCCGCCCGGCAGGAAGGTCTGCACCTGGATGGTGGGATAATCCACCTCCGGCAGCGCCGACAAAGGCAGGAATTTGTAGCCCGAGATGCCCACCAGAAGGATGGCGATCATCAGCAGCGTGGTGGCGACCGGGCGCAGGATGAAGGGCGCGGAGATATTGGCGCCTGACTCGGGCGGCGCGGAGGATGGAACGGTCACGGCGTGCCGCCGCCGCCGCCCCTACGGCGCCCACCACCGCCGGCCCCGCGGCGCATTTGCGAGAAAGCCTTGGAACAATCCGCGCTCAGCTCATCGCGGTTCTGGAACAGGCACATGCGCATCTCGCGGCTGCCCGCTTGCGCGGTGGGGCAAAGCTTCTTCACGTCTTCGCCGCAGGATTTGTTGAGAGCTGCCTGCATCTGGGCGCGGCGCGCGGCACGGACGGCATCGTCCTCGCTGCCGGACGGCGCCGTGATCTTGGCCGTAGGATTGGGAATCTCGATGTCCGCGCCATCGCGCAGCCGATCGGCGCCGTCCACCACCACCGTGTCGCCCGGCTTGACTCCGGAAAGGATCTGGATGTTGTCGCCATCCTGCACGCCGGTTTTGACGTTGCGCTGGGTGACGGTCTTTTCGGGGGTTACCACAAAGACGAAGCTGCCGTCGGCGCCGCGCTGTATGGCGGCGACCGGCACCACGATCTGGTTGTGCAGCGTGTTCACCAGAAGCTTCACGTTCACGAACTGGGCCGCAAACAGCTTGTTGTCTTTATTGTCGAAAAGGGCACGCAGCTTGACCGAGCCGGTGGTGGGATCCACCACCGTGTCCACCGCCGAGAGATTCCCGCTGGTGATCTTGGTGGTCTGGCTGCGATCATAGGCGTCCACGGGCAGGGTGGCGCCGCCGGTCACCCGCTCCAGCACCGCACGCACATTGTCTTCCGGAATCGTGAACAACACCGACATGGGCTGAAGCTGGGTCACCACCACGATTCCGTTGGACTGACCCGCCTGCACAATATTGCCGATATCGACCAGATGAATGCCGGCGCGTCCCGCCACCGGCGAGACGATATTGGTGTAGCCCAGATTGATGCGGGCGGTTTCGACATTGGCCTGGTCGGACACCACAATGCCTTCGGTGGACCTCACCGTGGCGGCCTGGGTCGCGACCTGCTGCTGTGAGATGGCATTCTGCGCCAGCAGCGCCTGATAGCGCACCAGATCCACTTTGGCATTGGCAAGGGTGGCGGAATCGCGCGCCAGTTGGCCGCGCGCCTGATCCAATGCCGCCTGATAAGGGCGCGGATCGATCTGTGCCAGCGTGTCGCCCGCCTGGACCATCTGGCCTTCGGTAAAGTTCAGCTTGACCAGCATGCCGCCGACCTGGGGGCGGACCGTGGCGGTGGCCAGCGGCGTCACAGTGCCCAACGCATTGAGCGTCACGTTGATATCGCCGCTGATCACCCGGGCGACGCCGACGGGCTGCGCCCCCTGATTGATCAGGCCGCGGCGGCCCGTCTGTTTGGCCGGATAGATCGCCCAGATCAGCAGCGCCAGCAGCGCCAGTCCGACCGCAAACCACACCACACGCGACAGGCGCGGGTTGCGCGCGCTCCAGCTTTTGACGCCCGCCCAGGCACGGCCCACCGGCCCCGGCGCAAGCCGACCGGCGCGCTGAAAATCCCCAGGAGAGCGGTCGATATTCATTGGTCAATCCGTGTCACAAAAGGGCCGAAAAGCCCCTGGAAGCTGAATATGTTAAATGGGTTAGCATCGCAAAACTGAACGCGACATGAACATATACCCTCCACGGGCGCTGCAGATATAGCCGCTCCTATAAGGGAGAAATATGTCCGAACTGTCCCACACTGGTGTGATGGATCCAATGACGGTATGTGGGCGCCCGGCCGGGAACCCATCAAAAACGAGAGCGGGCGCAGCGTGTTCGATTTTTTTCACTGGTTTGCCAACGACGCACGCGAATGGGTCACAGTCACGGCCCAGGCCCATCCCTATTGGGTCTTTCCCATCGCCTTCGCCATCGCCTTCTCGGAATCCTTTGTCGGCGTATCTTTCATCGTCCCGGGCACGATCCTGCTGATAACCTTGGGCGGCGTGATTGGTGCCAGCCATATCAGCCTGTTTCCGGCCTGGCTGGGCGCGGTGCTGGGGTCGATTCTGGGCGACTGGATCTCATGGTGGATCGGATTTCATTATCACCACAGAATCGTCCATTCCCGGTTCTTCCGGCGGTTCGAAAACCAGATCGAAAAGGCGCTGCATCTGTTTCACAAGTGGGGCACCTGGGCGATCGTCATTGGCCGTTTCATGGGCCCGTTTCGCGCCACCGTGCCGCTGGTGGCTGGCATGTCTGAGTTGGAATTCCTGCCCTTCATGGTCGCCAACATAGGCTCGGCGCTTGTCTGGGCCTATGTGCTGCTGGCCCCCGGAGCCGCCATTTTGCGGCACGTTTTCCCATAAGTATGTGATTTGAAAGTTATTTTTTCGTAAGGTCGCGACAGCGACCCGTCGGCGCGGCGTCTGCATTGTCTCCTCCCGCCACCCCCAAAATGGGACGATAGCCCAAGGTTAATTGGCCGCAGAGCGCCGTTTTGGCCGCAGCCCGCTGCTGGAATATGAGTTTTCCGTCCGCAACAAAACTCGCCTCAAGGCCGGCTGGCTGGTGACCTGCGGCGGCGGCTACAATTTTGTCGCCGGCATCAGTCAACGCGCGCCTCTCTGGATGCAGGCCATGGGCCTGGAATGGCTGTTCCGCCTGATGCTGGAGCCAAGAAGGCTGTTCCGGCGCTATGCCGCAACCAATCCCCTTGCGTTCTTTTTGCTTTTTGACGCGCACACGCTCAATCCGGGCGGCGTGATAGCCATGACGGTATCGCACATCGCCGAACGGGCGGCACCCGGATGGCGCCCGGGGCGCGCTATCGTCGCTTTTGCCGGTGATTACCGTCCTGAATGTTACAACCAGACGGCAATCGTTAACGGGCCAATAACGTCCCATTGCTAGGATGAAGGCGCATGAGTCCGTTCTTCAGCGTGATAATTCCGGTCTGCAATCGCGCCCGATGTCTGCGCGCGGCACTTGAATCCGTGCGCGCCCAAAGCTGCCAGGATTTCGAGATTCTGGTGGTGGATGACGGTTCCCGCGACAACCCACGCGCCGTGGTGGAGTCGTTTGCCGATTCGCGCATTCATTTTATTTCCCAAGCCCATGGCGGCGGCGGCAAGGCGCGCAACATCGCCATAGATCAGGCGCAGGGGCGTTTCATCGCCCCGCTGGATTGCGACGATGTCTTCCTGCCCCATCATCTGGCCAGCATGAAGGCGTTGCTGGAGCACAGCAGCGGCCTGGTCGCTTATGCACGCATACGGGTGGACCGGGGCGACGGCCACGTGCTTCTGAAGCCGCCCCGCGCCATCCGCTTCGCCGAGGATATGGCGACCTATCTTTTGTGCGACCGCGGCTTTGTTCCCACCATCACGATTGTGGTCCCGCGCGATGCGGCGGCACAAATCCGTTATGACGAGGATCTGCGGCCGGCGGAAGACGCCGATTTCGCCATCCGGCTTTTCGGGGCCGGCTATCGTTTTCGCATGCTGGACGAGCCCGGCGCGGTATCGCAAGACCGCTTTGACCCGGACCGATTTTCGGCGAGCAAAAACGGGCGCGAATTGGGCGCCTGGCTGGAGCGAATGCGGCCGATGATCTCATCGCGTGCCTATCACGGTTGCCGCGGCTGGGCCTATGCCAAGCTGGTCGCGCCAAAATATCCGCTGACGGCTTTGGGCCTGTATCTGACAGCCGTGCTGCGCGGCTGCTATCGCCCCTCCCTGGCGGCGATCATCTTCCTGCAGATTTTCCTGGGCCGAGCGGGCTACCGCCATTTTGCCGATCAGGCCATCGCCTGGCTGGACGCCGGCTTGCGCGAGCCTGATGGCCAGGCGCCGGCACATAGACTAAGACGGGCCTAAACGGTATTAGCGCGGCAATTCGCTCGAACCCATCACAGCGACTGTCCCCGCCGCATGTCGCCGCAGGAGAAAATCTTCGCCTTGCTGGTCTGATAATTGGTCAGCGGCGCCTTGATATTGCTCCGCGCATCCAGCTCCACGCCGGACTGTTCCACCAGGCCCGCTTTTTTCGGGCCGACAAAGCCCATCGCCAGCAACACCAGGTCGGCCTTGAGGGTAAACGCGCTGCCCGGCACTTCCACCAGCTTCATCTGGCCGCCATCGCCGATCTGCCAGTCCACCCGGACGCATTCCAGCGCCGTGATCTTCCCCTTACCATCATTCAAGTCGCCGATCGCGCGCTTGGTCTGCACCGACCAGTCGCGCTCACAGCCTTCCTGCTGCGAAGACGAGGTGCGCAGCTTCAGCGGCCAGTCCGGCCACACCAGCAGCTTGTTTTCCTTGGCCGGGGGCTGGGGCAGGATTTCAAACTGGGTCACCGAGGCCGCGCCCTGGCGATTGGAAGTGCCGATACAGTCCGACCCCGTATCGCCGCCGCCGATCACCACCACATGCTTGCCCTTGGCGCTCAAGGTGCCGTTGGGCGCAGCCTTGCTTTCGGGATCGCCCGCCACCCGCTTGTTCTGTTGGGTCAGGAAATCCATGGCGAAATGGATGCCGTCCAGTTCGCGGCCCGGAACCTGCAGGTCGCGCGGGGCTTCGGCGCCGCCCGACAGCACCACCGCGTCATAATCGGCCAGCAGCATGTCCATCGACACGGTGACGCCAACCTCGACATTGGTGCGGAACACCACGCCTTCGGCTTCCATCTGGCGCATGCGGCGGTCGATCAGATGTTTTTCCATCTTGAAGTCGGGAATGCCGTAGCGCAGCAGGCCGCCAATCCGATCGGCCTTTTCAAACAGGGTCACGCTGTGACCGGCGCGCGCCAGTTGCTGGGCCGCGGCCATGCCGGCGGGACCGGAACCCACCAGGGATGAATCCAGTTCTCTTCCCAGCCGCGGTCGACGATCTCGCATTCGATCGTCTTGATGGTCACCGGATTGTCGTCGATGTTGAGCGTGCAGGATGCCTCGCAGGGCGCGGGACAGATGCGGCCGGTGAATTCCGGGAAATTGTTGGTGGAATGCAGGCTTTCGGACGCGGTGCGCCACTGGTCGCGATAGACCAGATTGTTCCAGTCGGGGATCAGGTTGTTGACCGGGCAACCCTGGTGGCAGAAAGGAATGCCGCAATCCATGCAGCGCGCCGCCTGCTGGCTGACCTGGGGCGCCGGCAGCGGACTGATAAATTCGCGATAGCTGTGAATGCGCGCTTCCGGCTTTTCGGAAGTGCGGTCCTGGCGTTCGATTTCCAGAAAGCCCGTGATCTTGCCCATTGTCTCTTTTATTCCGCAGCGATGGCGGCGCGCGCCTTGAGGTCGGCCAAGGCCTTGGCGTAATCCGACGGCATCACCTTGACGAATTTGCTTAAGCTCGCGCCCCAATTGTCCAGTATCTGCTTGGCGCGCGGGCTGGCGGTGTGCAGCAGGTGGCGCTCCACCAGGATGCGCAGCCGCTCGGCGTCGAAGCGCAGCAGGTCGCCCATGCCCGCATCGGAGACGCTGACCGAGCGCTGTCTCGGCATGTCCGCATGATCGGTGCCGTCACCGGCGCCGATCTTTTCCAGCTTGACCATGGCCAGGTTGCAGCGTTTCTCGAAACTGCCGTCCTCGTCGAACACATAGGCCACGCCACCCGACATGCCGGCGGCGAAATTGCGTCCCGTTTTGCCCAGCACGGCGACAACGCCGCCGGTCATATATTCGCAGCCATGATCGCCGGTGCCTTCGACCACGCAGATCGCGCCCGAATTGCGCACCGCAAAACGTTCGCCGGCAACGCCATGGAAATAGGCTTCGCCCGCGATGGCGCCATACAGAACCGTATTGCCGACGATGATATTCTCGGTCGGCTCGCGCTTAAGGCCCTGGGGCGGCTTGACCACAATGCGGCCACCCGACAGGCCCTTGCCGACATAGTCGTTGGCATCTCCGGTCAGTTCGATGGAGACGCCCCGCGCCAGGAAGGCGCCGAAGGACTGACCCGCGGTGCCGGTGAACTTCACGCTGATCGTGTCTTCGGGCAGGCCGGCATGGCCATGACGCCTGGCGATCTCGCCCGACAGCATGGCGCCGATGGTGCGGTCCACATTGCGCACCTTGCGTTCCAGCCGGACCGGCTGGCCATTCTCGATCGACGGCTGGGCGGCCGCGATCAGGTCGTGATCCAGCGCCGATTCCAGACTGTGATTCTGGTTTTCGCGGTGATGGATGGCGACGCCGGACTTGGGCGTGACGCTGTAGAGAATGCGCGACAGGTCGATGCCCTTGGCCTTCCAGTGCGAGATGGCCTTGCTCATGTTGAGCTTGTCCACCCGGCCGATCATCTCGTTCACGGTCTTGAAGCCCAGGTTGGCCATGATCTCGCGCAGTTCCTCGGCTACGAAGAAGAAATAGTTGATCACATGCTCGGGCTGGCCGGTGAAGCGCTTGCGCAACACCGGGTCCTGGGTGGCGACGCCCACCGGGCAGGTGTTGAGATGACACTTGCGCATCATGATGCAGCCCGACGCGATCAGCGGCGCGGTGGCAAAGCCAAATTCATCCGCGCCCAGAAGCGCGCCGATGGCGACATCGCGTCCCGTGCGAAGCCCGCCGTCCACCTGCACGGCGATACGGCCGCGCAGGCCGTTCAGCACCAAGGTCTGCTGGGTCTCGGCCAGGCCGATTTCCCAGGGCGATCCCGCATGGGTCAGCGAGGTGAGCGGCGAAGCACCGGTGCCGCCTTCAAACCCGGAGATCGTCACATGGTCGGCGCGGCATTTGGCGACGCCCGCCGCCACCGTGCCGACGCCCACTTCCGACACCAGTTTGACCGAGATACGGGCCCTCTGGTTGACGCTCTTCAAGTCGCGGATCAGCTGCGCCAGATCCTCGATGGAATAGATGTCGTGATGCGGCGGCGGCGAGATCAGGCCGACGCCGGGGGTGGAGTGGCGCACCTTGGCGATATTGGCGTCCACCTTGTGGCCAGGCAGCTGGCCGCCCTCGCCGGGCTTGGCGCCTTGCGCCATCTTGATCTGGATGTCGTCGGCATTGACCAGGTATTCGGCGGTGACGCCGAAGCGGCCCGACGCCACCTGCTTGATCGCCGAGCGCATGGAATCGCCATTGGCCAGTGGCTTGAACCGGTCGGATTCCTCGCCGCCTTCGCCGGTGTTGGAGCGGCCGCCGATCCGGTTCATGGCGATGGCCAGGCTGGTGTGGGCCTCGCGGCTGATGGAGCCAAAGCTCATGGCGCCGGTGGAGAAGCGCTTGACGATTTGGTTCGCCGGTTCGACTTCGTCCAAAGGAATAGAGTCGCCGGTCTTGAACTGCATCAAGCCGCGCAGGGTCAGAAACCGTTCGCTCTGCTCGTTAATTTGCTGGGCAAACAACTGGTATTCGGCCGGATTGTTGCCGCGCACTGCATGCTGCAGCCGCGACACCGTGTCCGGCGTCCAGGCATGATCCTCGCCGCGCAGGCGGAAGGCGTAGTCGCCGCCCACATCCAGCATGTTGCGGTAGACCGGGTTGTCGCCGAACGCGTCCGTATGGCGGCGCACACACTCCCCGGCGATCTCCTTGAGACCGATGCCCTCGATGGTGGAGGCGGTACCGGTGAAATATTTCTGGATCAGATCGGTGGAAAGACCGACCGCATCGAAAATCTGGGCGCCGCAATAGGACTGGTAGGTGGAGATGCCCATCTTGGACATCACCTTGAGCACGCCCTTGCCGATGGCCTTGATGTAGTTCTTCTGCACTTCATAAGGCTTGAGCGAGAGCCCGGAACGCACCCGGATCTGCTCCAGGGTTTCGAAAGCGAGATAGGGATTGATCGCTTCCGCGCCGTAACCGGCCAGGACGCAGAAATGATGCACTTCGCGCGCCTCGCCGGTTTCCACCACCAACCCGGTCTGCATGCGCAAGCCCTGGCGCACCAGATGATGATGCACCGCCGCCGTCGCCAGCAGCGCGGGTACCGGAATGCGGTCAGCGCTGACGGCGCGATCCGACAGGATCAGGATGTTGTTGTCGGCCAGGACCGCGTCGGTGGCATTGAGACAGAGGCGCTGGACGGCATTCGACAGCCCGTCTGCGCCTTCACTGGCCGGCCAGGTGCAGTCAATGGTGGCGGTGCGGAATGCGCCGTCCACAAGCGTGGAAATCGAGCGGATTTTTTCCACATCGGCATTGGTCAACACCGGTTGCAATACTTCCAGGCGCTTGTGCGCGCCGGCATCGCGGCCCAACAGATTGGGGCGCGGTCCGATCATGGACACCAGGCTCATCACCAGTTCCTCGCGGATCGGATCGATCGGCGGATTGGTGACCTGGGCGAAGTTCTGCTTGAAATAATTGTAGAGCAGCTTGGGCTTGTTCGACAGCACCGCAAGGGGCGTATCGGTGCCCATCGAACCGATCGGATCGTCACCCGCGGTCGCCATCGGCTCCAGGAAGAACTGGATGTCTTCTTGGGTGTAGCCAAAGGCCTGCTGGCTATCCAGCAGCAGTGACGGATCATGCGCCGCGGGCCGCAGGTCCTCCGGCAGGTCGGGCAGGTCTTCCAGCTTGAACTGGGCCGACTTCAGCCATTCCTCATAGGGCTCGGCTTCGGAGAATTTCTTCTTGATCTCTTCATCTTCGACGATGCGGCCTTCCTCGAAATCGATCAGCAGCATCTTGCCGGGCTGCAGCCGCCATTTGCGCTTGATCTTGTCTTCGGGCACCGGGATCACGCCGGATTCGGACGCCAGGATCACCAGATCGTCTTCGGTCACGATATAGCGCGCAGGTCGCAGGCCGTTGCGGTCGAGCGTTGCGCCGATCTGACGGCCATCGGTGAAGGCGATCGCCGCCGGGCCATCCCACGGCTCCATCAGGGCTGCGTGATATTCGTAGAAAGCCTTGCGCCTGGCATCCATGCTCTTGTTGCCGGCCCAGGCTTCGGGGATCAGCATCATCACCGCATGGGCCAGCGGATAACCGCCGGCCACCAGCAGTTCGAGCGCATTGTCCAGGCAGGCGGTGTCGGACTGGCCGTGCGGAATCAGCGGCCACATCTTGTCCAGGTCCGGACCCAGCAGTTCGGATTCCATGCCGCGGCGGCGCGCATTCATCCAGTTGACGTTGCCGCGCACCGTGTTGATCTCGCCGTTATGGGCGATGTAGCGATAGGGATGCGCCAGCTTCCAGGACGGGAAGGTGTTGGTGGAAAAACGCTGATGCACCAGCGCCACCGCCGAAACCGTCAGCGGATTCTGCAGGTCGCGATAGAAGCGGCCCACGTCATGGGCCAGCAACAGGCCCTTATAGACCACGGTGCGGGTGGACAGGCTGGGCATGTAAAGCTGCTGGATCGCGGGCAGCTTGTGCTTCTTGGCGAGCTCGGCCAGCGGATTCTGCGCCTGCTTGCGGATGGTCAGCAGTTTGCGCTCAAACTGGTCCTGATCCTTGATGTGCGGGCCGGCGGCGATGATCGCCTGGCGGATCAGCGGCATGCCGTCCAGCACGGTCTTGCCCAGACCGGCGGGATCGGTCGGCACGTCGCGCCACCCCAGCAGTTTCTGGCCTTCCACCTTGATGAAATGCTCGAACTGTTTGACCACGATTTCGCGCGCCTTGGCTTCGCGCGGCAGAAAACACATGGCGACGGCATATTGGCCGGACGGCGGCAGGGTGACGCCGGTGTCATTCGCCCATTCCCGAAACAGGGGATCGGGGATCTGGATCAGGATGCCGGCGCCGTCGCCCACCAGCGGATCGGCGCCCACCGCGCCGCGGTGATCGAGATTGATCAGCAGCTGCAGGCCAAGCCCGATGATCTCATGGGACTTGGCACCCTTAATGTTGGCGACAAAGCCGACACCGCAGGCGTCATGCTCGTTGCGTGGGTCATAAAGACCCTGTTTTGGCGGTAAACCCATTTAAACCCCAACCACACGTTCAGGCACGCGTTCCCCGCCCTCTCCTGGAAAGCCAAGGAAACGCCCGTTTCTTAGAATTACCCGGCATGTGAACACGCTACCAGTTGCGGCGCAACATGCCTGATACGCGTCCGATAAATGCCCGGATAAATCCGCGAGCCGGATTGACTCTCGAGCCAGCCGGCGCATTATGGAACATACCATGAACAAAAGCGCAAAATTGGCGGAATTACGCCATTCCTTGGCGCGTTACGGCCTGCCACCCGACCGGGCTCCCATACCCTTGGGTCATCCACAGGCGGATGGCGTGCTGGACGGGGGTCTGCGGCCTGGCGCCCTGCACGAAATATTCGCGGACGGATGGAATGCTGGTGGTTTTGCTGTCCTGCTGGCGATGCTGGTTGCGAGGAACTCTTTCAATGGAAAAGGAGGGCCCTTCTTCTGGATCCGGCCCGATTACGAAGCGATGGAATATGGCGCGGTGTCGCCCAATGGGTTCGCGGAATTGGGCGGCGATCCGCGGCAACTGATCCTGGTGCGCACCCGCAGCCCCGCCAATGCCCTGTCGGCGGCCAGCGACATTTTGGCTTGCCCGCATGTCGGCGCGCTGCTGCTGGAAATAGAGGGCATGCCCAAATGCCTGGATCTGGTGGCCAGCCGCCGCCTGGCTTTCACGGCCGGCGAAAGCGGCGTCACCGTTCTTCTCCTGCGCAACGGCGCACAGGTTGAACCGAGCGCGGCGCTGACGCGCTGGCAGGTGGCGAGCGCTCCTTCGTCTGCGGATGACGATGCCCATGATGATGATTGGGGCAATCCCATCTTCGACGCGCGCCTCACCCGCCATCGCCTGGGCGGCCTTGGTAACTTTCTGATGCAATGGGACTCTACACATGGCTGTTTCAAGACGGCGAATTCTGGCGCTGTGGTTTCCGCGCCTGCCAGCCGACCGGCTTATCCGCAAGAACGGCGGCGCGCCGTTTGAAGCACCGCTGGTCGTCAGCGGGAAAATCGGAAACGCCCTCCATGTTCATGCGCTGGAGACAAGGGCGGCCAGACTCGGACTCTACAAAGGCCAGCCGCTGGCCAATGCCCGCGCCATGGTGCGGCCCCTCAAGATCGTGCCGGCGGACGAGCGTGCCGATGCGGCATTGCTGGACGCTATTGCCGACTGGTGCGACCGTTTCACGCCGCTGGCCAGCCTGGATGCGCCGGACGGGCTATTCCTGGACATTACCGGTGCGGCGCATTTGTTCGGCGGCGAAGCGGCCATGCTGGCAGCGGTGACAGGCGGAATTGCCAATCAAGGTTTTGCGGTGCGAGGCGCCATTGCCGGCACCTCCCTGGCCGCCCGGGCGCTGGCGCGCTTTGTGCCCGGAACCATCACCCTGCCGGGCGGCGAAGCGGAAAAGATCGCGCCGCTTCCCATCGCGGCCTTGGATTGCGATGACAGGATTTTGCGTGCCCTTCGCCATGCCGGGCTCAAGACCGTGGGCATGGTGGCGGAACGATTGCACAGCGAATTGTCGGAGCGGCTGGGCAAAAACCTTGTCACAAGATTGAAGGTGATGTTGGGGGCGCAGGAACAACCGCTCGCGCCCCGCCGCCCCCTACCCGACCTGATGGCCGAGCAGCGCTTTGCCGAGCCGGTTGTAACCGAAGAAGCCATCGCCGCTTCGCTGCTCAGCCTGGCGGGCTCTTTAAGTGAAATCCTGGAACGCGAAGGCCGCGGCGTGCGGGTACTGGAAGCTGCCTTCTTCCGCGCCGACGGCAAGGTGGAGCGCATCGCCATCAAAACCAGTGAACCGTTGCGCGATCCCTCGGTGATGTTGCGCCTGCTGCGCCAGAAGCTGGATGCCCTGGCCGATCCGCTGGATGCCGGTTTCGGCTTTGACCTGATCCGGCTGGAAGCGTTGCTGGCGGAAGAGACCAGGCCCGGCACCATCAGCTTCGACAGCGATGAAAATGCCCGCCAGCAGATCGTCTTTTTGATCGACCGGCTGTCGGCGCGGTTCGGCGCCAGCCGTGTGCAGCGTTTTGTGCCGCAGGAC
>WNFL01209646.1_pt1 | contig 20112 bp, 14 predicted proteins | sample 5400361 | NCBI WGS metagenome assembly WNFL01 (sample SAMN13153351, study PRJNA577476) | soil metagenome | isolation source: 40 cm soil on Douglas fir-dominated hillslope | place: USA:California | collected 2013-09-17
GCGCATAACGCTTATCTCAGAGTATTCTGTGGTAGCCGTATAGATGCGAGGAGATATCTACTATTGAATATATAAAGGTGTGGGCGGGGAGGCGTGAGTGGGTGTATAGCGGTATGCGGGTGCCTGGCAGGGCGTCGTAGGTGCTCACGTTGTCGTTGTCCTTGGATGCTCACTCCTCCCGCTCAGGCATACGCGATGCACTGCTCCGCCACAGAGCCGGAACCGGGGCGTCGGATGTGCCGTGCTGGACCGGTTCCAGGATCCGTTCCACGGTCGAGCTCGTCGACGGCGCCGGCAGAGGTCGACCTCGAGGACGGCAGGAGGGCCCGAACCCGATCTGCGATGCCGAGAGCGTAGGCATGGCGATACTGGATCTCACAGACCTGCTCGTCCGGGTTCCATCTGCCTCCAGAGGCGACGAGGCGTGGACGGAGTCGGACATAGCCCTCCCAGGTGATTGCGACGGTCACCCAGGCGTCGGCGCTGATGCCCCGCTGCCGCGCTTCCGTCACACGCTCCGTGTCGTGTCTGATCCCCTCGTTCGGCGCGGGTTGGCGTGTCGCGTCGGTTCCGTCGGCGGCCGCTTCGCGGATGGCGCTTCGTACTTCGTCTCGTGCGTCGTCTCGTGGTTCGTCTCGTGGTTCGTCTCGTGCGCCGTCCCGTGTGCCGCCTCGCGCGTGGTCTCCGGCTTCCTCCGCTTCGCCTCGCACGTCTCGTGTCGAGGCGACGGTCCGGGGGTGGAGCCAAGGACGTCTCGGGACTGTCGAGAGACGCGCTCGCACATCGCGGTCCCCTGACTCCTGGGTCTGCGGCCGCGAAGGTTGCGAGGCGCCCAGGGCTGGAGGGAGCGAGGCCGCCTGCGCCGCGCCGAGAACGGAAGGCGAGGGTTCCGCCGGAACAGAAGGTGAGAGGCCGGGGAACGAACCCGCGGGGCGAACGGGCGATGCGGCGTCGAGGGTTTCGCTCCGCCAGGAGGCCGGCGGCTCCCATGGGACCTCGGCCACTATGAGCTCCACGGTCTTGACGCGACGCCGGCGAGCGAAATCGTAACGGTAGCGCACGCAGACGAGCCGCTCGCCGTAGATTTGCGTCAGGTGTCGGGCTCCGGGGTGCCCGGGCTTGATGGTCAGGCGGGTCCTCATTCAAGCTTCAGAGGGTGTCCGCGGGACTGCGCACTCCGCGTCCGCCGGCAGCGTTCAACACGTGCGTGTAGATCATCGTGGTGGCGACGTCTTTGTGTCCGAGCAGCTCCTGCACGGTGCGGATGTCATAGCCGTCCTGCAGGAGATGCGTGGCGAATGAGTGACGGAGCGTGTGACAGCTCGCCGGTTTCGCGATGTCGGTCTCGGCGAGCGCTCGCTGGACGGCGCGCTGGAGCAACGTCGGGAGAAGATGGTGGCGACGGAGCTCGCCGGTGCGTGGATCCCGGCTCGGCTGGCGGGCAGGAAAGGTCCACTGCCAGCCCCACTGCCGTGCGGCGGCCGGATACTTCCGCGCGAGCGCGTCGGGGAGCGCGACGGTGCCATATCCGTTCGCGAGGTCGCGTTCGTGCTGCGCCCGAACGACCGCAAGATGGGCGCGAAGCGGCTCCGCCGCCACGACGGGGAGGCCGACGCGGCGGTCCCTCTGTCCTTTTCCGTCGCGGACCGTGATCGTTCCCGTGGCGAAGTCGACGTCCTTCACGCGCAGGCCGAGCGCCTCGAAGAGGCGTATGCCGCTCCCGTAGAGGAGGAGGGCGACGAGGCGCGGCGTGCCACGAAGATTCGCGAGGACCGCGCGGACCTCGTCCTTCGTCAGAACGACCGGAAGGCGCTCCGGCGCGTGCGCGCGGATGAGCAGGGTCGGACGCGCGAGCTGGAGATCCAGGACCACGCGATAGAGGAAAAGGACTGCCGCGAGCGCCTGGTTCTGCGTGGAAGCGGAGACGTGCTCCGCCGTCGCCAGGTGGGAGACGAAGGAGTTGATCTCCGGCTCGCCCATGAGCTCCGGATGGCGCTTGCCGTGGAAGAGGATGAAGCGCCGGATCCAGGAAACGTAGGTTTGCTCGGTGCTGAGGCTGTAGTGCCGAGCGCGCAGCGCGGTCCGAGTTCTCTCGAGGAGTCGCGGCGGCTGTGGGGAGAAGCGAGACGAGGCGTGCGCGACGGCGAGGGACATCTCGGCCGGAAATGTAGGCGCAAGTTTGGCGTTAGTCAATGTCGGGACGCTGGGAGGGAAGAGCAGGCTCCCGCCGTTGGATCGCTCGCGATCCCCGGGACTTCGCTCGCTTCCGGGACCTCAACCCTTGCCTTTGCCGTTTCCCAGGGGCCGGACCTCGCGGATGGGCACGATCGCCCGCCAGGTTCCCGAGGCCACTCTCAAGAGCAGTCTCACGCGTTCGCTCGAGGGGAGGAGCCGCTCGACGACCGCCTCGAAGCCGCCGAACGGGCCGGACAGCACCCGCACCGGGTCGCCGAGGTGGATCGGCCGCGGCGGGATCACGAGGTAGCCGCGGCCGTCCTCGCGCTCCGTGAGGAAGTCGACGTCCTCGTCGCGCAGCGTTGCGAAGGCGTCGCCGAAGCGCACGAGACGATCGACGCCCGGACAGTACGTGATCGCCGCGAAGCCCTCCTCCGGCACCGCCCTGCAGAAGACGTAGGAGCGGAAGAGCGGGACGGGACCTCTCGGCGCCCGGACGTGCGAGGGCGGCTCGATGACGCGCGGGCAGTAGACGGGGAGCCCGCGCTCGACCAGGGCGTGCTCGGCGAGCGCCTCCTGCAGCGGCTTCGTGTGGACGAGGAGCCACGGGGAGAGCGCAGCGGAAGACTCCGCGAGGGACGAGAGGTCCTGTCGAACCGCGGAGGTGCTCACGGCGGAATGAATATAGTCGTATACGGCGGCGGGGCGGAGATCGCCTCTAGTCGCCGGCCATCGAGAGCGCGCCCGGCCGCGCGAGGTAGAAGCCTTGCCCGAGAGGGACGCCGAGCCGCCTCAGCGCCTCGAACTCCTCCTCCGTCTCGATGCCCTCGGCGATCACCTGCGTGTTCGAGTCCATCGCGAAGTTGAGGATCGCGCCGAGGAGGTCCTGCTTGATCCGGTGGCGCTGGATGTCCTTCGTGAAGTGGTGGTCGAACTTCAGGAACTCGGGCTTGATCTCCGCGAGCGAGGAGAGGTTCGAGTAGCCCGAGCCGAGGTCGTCGACGGCGATGCGGAAGCCTTCGCTCCGCAGCTCGCCGATCACCTTCGAGAAGAGCTCCTGGTACGTGGCGTACGTCCGCTCGGTGATCTCGACGACGATGCGGCGCGGGTCGAGCTGGAGCTCCTCGACGTCCTTCAGGAGCGTTCCCTCGAGGAAGTCGCTGTCCTGCGCGGCGGCCTGCGAGAGATTGATGAAGATGAGGTGCTGCCACCTCGCCTTCGCGGCCTCCTCGAGCGAGCGGCGCCGGCAGAGGCGCTCGAGCGGGATGATCAGGTTCGTCCGCTCCGCGAGGGAGAAGAGCGACTCGGCGTCCTCGAAGCCGCTGCCGGACGGCCCGCGCGAGAGCGCCTCGACGGCCGCGACCTTGCGCTCGACGAGGTCGTAGATCGGCTGGAAGACGGAGACGATGTCGCGCCGCTGGAGGATTCCCTTCAGCACATGGGCGCCGTGCTCCTCCGCGTTCGCCGTCCCCTTGTAGATCTCCCCCCGCGCCTCGCGGAGGCCCCTGTAGACGACGCGCTCCACGCGCACCTTCGGGTCGAAGAGGATGATCGCCTGGCCGACCCGCGAGCAGTACCGGTCGATGGTGTTGAGCTTCTCGGTGAGGAACGCGCGGACGAAGTCGTCCAGCTCGGCCGCGAGAGAGGAAAGCCACTCGTCGGGCGGCGTCTGAGCCCCGTCGCGGTTCGCGACCGGAAGGAAGCAGAGAACCTCGTCGCTCCGGATCGCGGGGAGACAGAAGGTCCCCTGCGGGATCAGGCCCCCTTCGGCCAGCGTGCGGAGCGACTTCACGAACTCGCTGATCAGCTTGTCGTACGCCTGCCAGCCCCAGATCGTGAAGAGCGCGACCGAGACGCCGTCCTCGAGCTGGCGGCGGACCTCGTCGACGACGCTCGGCAGCGTCGGGAGCCCCGACTCGCGGTCGAAGAGCCGCGAGCGGTACTGCATCCACTCGGCTCTCAGGTTCGCGGAGTCTTCGAGGTCCGTCATCAGCCCGCGGTTCTCTCCCCTCACTTCATCCGCTCGTCCGGCCGTTGATGAGGCTCTGCACCTCACGCACGACCTCGGCCGTGGAGAAGGGCTTCCCGATGTAGCCCTCCGCACCCTCCTGGGAAAGCATCGCGACGGGGATGTTGCGCGTCCTCTCGTCCCCCTTCAGGCTGCGGAGCACCTGCCAGCCGTCCATCTCCGGCATCATCACGTCGAGAAGGATGACGTCGGGCGGGCTCTCGTACGCGCTCGCGACGGCGGCCTTCCCGTTCGAGGCGGTGCGCGCGATGAAGCCGTTCGTCTCGAACACGAGCTGGAGGAGCGTGAGGACGTCCTCCTCGTCGTCGACGATCAGGATGCTCTTCTTGGGATCGGACATGGCTGTCCTTTCGATGACGCCTCGCTACGCGGCGTTTCCCGACTCGTGGAGGAGCGTCTTGATTTTCTCGAGTATGCGCGTCATGTCGACCGGCTTCGCCAGGAACGCGTCGACGCCGAGGCGCTCGCCTTCTCGCACCTCCTCGGGGCCGCTGTGGGCGGTGAGGACGACGACCGGGATCGAGGCGCACCCCGCGATCTTCTTCAGCCGCGTCATGACCTCCCAGCCCGACATGTCGGGCAGCCAGAGGTCGAGGAGGATCAGGTCGGGCGGCTCGGCGTTCGCCTTCTCGAGCGTCTCGACTCCGCTCGCCGCGGTCTCGACGCGGAAGCCGTTGATCCGGAGCGCGCGGGCGAGGAGCTGCTGCACCTCCTCCTCGTCGTCGACGACGAGGACGCGCGGCGAAGGCTCGAAACGGCCCGAGGACGCGGGGCTGCGTCCGAGCGCGCGGGTGGCTGCCTCGACGAGCTTCGCGCGGTCGACGGGCTTCACGAGGTACTCGATCGCGCCGAGGCGCAATCCCTCGAGGCGCTCGTCGACGATCGAGACGACGAGGATCGGGACGTCCTTCGTGGCCGGGTCCTCCTTGAGCGAGTGGAGGAGGTCGAGCCCGTCGCGGTCCGGGAGGCGGATGTCGAGGAGGATCAGCTTCGGCGGCCTCTCCTTCGCGGCCGAGAGGCCCTCGGCCGCCGACCGTGCGGTTCGCACCTTGAAGCCCTGCGTCGAGAGGGTCTCCTTGATGATGGAGAGGAAGTCCGCGTCGTCGTCGATCGCGAGGATCTCGGCCGAGCCGCCGTCCGTCGGGAGCAGGCCCTCGAAGATGCCCGACTCCGTGCGCGCCTCGACGGCGGGGAGGGAGAAGCGGAAGACCGAGCCTCCGCCCGGGCGGTCCTCGACCGCGATGTCCGAGCCGTGCGCCTCCAGGATCGACTTGACGATCGCGAGGCCGAGCCCGATGCCCCCGAACTTCCGGGTCGCCGTCGCGTCCGACTGGTAGAACTTGTCGAAGATCCGCTTCCGCTCCTCGGGCGGGATGCCGGTGCCGGAGTCGGCGACCGAGACCTCGACGCGCGTGGCGGCCTCGCCGTCCAGGGGCCGCGCCGCGATGTCGACCGTGCCGTCTTCCGGCGTGAACTTGATCGCGTTCGTGATCAGGTTCTCGAGGACCTGCGTCAGCCGGTCGCGGTCTCCGTCCACCGCCTTCAGATCTCGCGGGACGTGCATGAGAAGGCGGATCTTCTTCTTCCGTGCCTCCGACTCGACCCCGGAGACGACCTGCGCGATGAGCCGTCCGATCTGGAACGGCGCCGGGCGGATCGTGACGCGCCCGAGCTCCATGCGGGAGAAATCGAGGAGCATGTTGATCGTCTTCGTGAGGCGCTCGGCGTTCCTGAGACAGACGTCGAGGCCCTTCCGCTGCGCCTCGCTGATCGGGCCGAGCTGCCCCTCCTGGATGAACTCCACGTAGCCCCGGATGGCCGCGAGCGGGGTGCGGAGCTCGTGCGAGACGTTCGCGAGGAGGTCGGTCTTCATGCGATCGAGGGTCGAGAGCTCCTTGTTCGCGTTCTCGAGCTTCTCGACCTGCTGGCGGATGCGCTCCGCCATCCGGTTGAAGGTGTCGCCGAGCTCCTCGAGCTCGTCCTCCGTCGCGATCTCTATCAGGCGGTGGTCGCGCCCCTCCGAGAACAGGCGCACCCCTTCCGTCAGCTCCAGGATGGGCCGCGTGACGCGCCCCGCGAGCCAGAACGAGACGCCGGCGACGACGACGAGCGCCGCGAGCATCAGAGCGAGCGTCGGCCGGAGCGACTCGAGGACTCGCCGCTGCATCTTGTCGTACGTGAAGACGTAGAGGACCGAGTAGGGGTGCCGCCCCCACTCCTCGAAGTAGGGCGAGCCGATCAGGAGCACCTCGCCGACGCCCGGGATCTTCTCGTTCTTCTTCCAGATCTCGGGGCGCGCGGACGCGGCGATCAGCTCCGGATCGACGAGGACCCGCTTCGGCCGGTCGGGGAGGAGCGTCAGGTCGGCGCTCTCGAAGGAGTCGTAGAGGACCTCGCCCGAGACGGAGAGGATGAGGAGCCTGTGGAGGTCCTCGTTCAGCTCCATCGTCTTGCGGACGATCTCGCGGAACTTGTACGAGCCCGAGCGGTAGTAGAGGCGCCAGACGTCGCAGAGGCGTGTGTTCGTCGTCTGCGCGAAGCCCTCCGCGTGCGTCTCGAGCATCGTCCGCTGGTCGCGCGCCCTGACGAAGACGAGCGCGCCGGCGACGAGCAGGAGCAGCAGGCCCATCACCGAGGAGAGGATCACGGCGAAGCGCGTGCGGAGCGAGCGGCGCATCATCGCTTCACGTCCGGGAAGTAGATCTCGCCGTCGGGGCGGGGATCGAAGGAGACGCCGCCGGTCAGCGCGTAGCGGGCGTAGCTGACGGGGAGCGGGCCTCCTGCAGGAGATTGCGGCGCTGCTCGGGGTCGAGAGTCTTGGCGATCCTGTCGACGAGCGCGTCGAGCTCGGGGTGCGCGTACCCGCATCCCTGCGGCCCGCCCGGCTTGCCCGAGGTCGTGTGCCCGTAGAAGTTCCCCTCGAAGAGCTCGCTCGCGTCGCCCGTGGAGCAGATCCAGCCGGTCAGGTGGAGATCGCCCTCGCAGCGCGCGAGCCTGTCGTACGAGAGCGTGCCGTCCGCAGGGGCCTCCTTCACGCGGACGCCGGCGTGCGCGAGCTCCTGCACGACCGCCTTCGGGAGGCTCGAGCCGCCGGGGCTGTAGCTGAGCGTCAGGTCGAGGCCGTCGGGGTAGCCGGCCTCGGCGAGCATCCGCTTCGCGGCGCCGGGCACGTACGCCGGGACCTTCAACGACGGGTCGTATCCGACGATGTCGCCCGTGACGTACTGCGAGGCGGGAAAGCTCTGGCCGTTCGAGGCGACCTGGACGAGCTCCTGGTAGTCGATCGCGGCGCGGAGAGCCTTCCTCACGCGGATGTCGGTGAGCGGGTTCTTCGACCCTCCGAGCATGTTGCAGACGAGGTACTGCACCGTCATGCCCGGACGCATCACGAGGCGGAAGCTCGGGTCGCTCTTCCTGGCGTCCCAGGAGACGCGCGACGGAGACATCAGGATCGCGGGGCCGTTCTTCTTCGCGAGGTCCCAGGCCGCCTCGCGGTCCTCCATGTAGAGCAGCGTGACGTGCGAGAACGTCGGCGCGCCGCCCCACCAGCCGGGCGCGGCCTCGAGCGTGAGGGACTTCCGCGGGGTCCACTCGACATAGCGGTAGGGGCCGGTGCCGATCGGCTTCTTGAAGAACTCCGCGTCGCCCTTCTTCGTGAGCGCGTCCTTCGGCAGGATGTAGACGTAGGAGAGGACGGAGAGAAGCCCCGCGGGGCGCTCCGAGATGATCTCGACGGTCTCGTTGTCCACCTTCCTGACGGAGGAGACGGCGGCGAGGTAGGGCGCGAGGTCGGAGCCCTTGCTCGCGAGGATCCTGTGGAGCGTGAAGACGACGTCGTCCGCCGTGAACGGCGAGCCGTCGTGGAACGCGACGCGCGGGCGGAGGTGGAAGCGCCACGTCTTGCCGTCCGCGATGTCCCAGCGCGTGGCCAGGACCGGGGCGAACGCCATCCGCCGGTCGTAGCGCAGGAGCGGCTCGAAGACGTTCATCGCGTACATGTCGGTCGCGAACTCGTACCGCTCGTTCGGGTCGAGGGAGAGGATGTCCGTCGGCCAGACGACGTGGAGGCCGTCGTGTGGCTTCGCGCACGACACGAGCGCCGTACAGGAGAGGAGGAGAGCGCACGCGGCGAGAGCCGTCGCACGGGCGGGGCCCCCCCGCCCCCGGGATGCTCCGCCGTGGGGCTTCACGGCGCGGAATGTTATCTCGGCGCCGACACGACCTCGAAGAACGGGCTCGCGAGCCGGAGGACCGGCCGCCGCGGCGCGAGCGCGGCGCGGAGCGCGTCGGCCGCGCGCGAGCCGAGCGGCAGGACGAAGAGGTCCGCCTCGCGCCGCGCGACGAGCGCCGCGGCCTCGCTCTCGTACCGCCGGTCGTCGCGCTCGCCCTCCGCGTACCAGCCGCGGTGCTGGGCGACGTCGGACGGGAAGAGGACGACGGGGGCCGGGACGCCGGCCGCGCGCAGGCGGTAGTCGAGCTCCGGCCCCCAGAGCCCGACGGCGCAGATGCGCTGTCCCCGCCGGGCGGCGGGCGCGAGCGCCTGCGCGAGCGCCTCGGAGGGCGAGGTCCCCCGCGAGGCCGGCAGCTTCACCGCGAGAGAGAGGAACGAGGCGGCCGCGACGGGGAGCGAGAGCGGCAGCGGTGCGCCCGCGAGGAGGAGCGAGACGAGCGGGAGGAACGGCATCGCGGTGCGCTCCGGGAGGACGAGCGTGCCGGTCGCGAGCTGCGCGGCGAGGAGGACGAGGAGTCCCGTGGCGAGGACCGCCGCGACGGGGCGGAGCGGGCCGCGGAAGGAGACGACGAGGAGCGCGGCGAAGAGGAGGAGCGCGAGAACCGCGAGCAGCGAGAGGCGCGGACCGCGTGCGTCGAAGGAGAGCGCGAGGTCGATCGCGAAGCGAGAGAGCGCCTCGCCCTGCGGGGTCGCGCGCGCCCACGCCATCGAGGCGCGCGGCTGCCGGATCGCGACGAGCGCCCATGGGGCGAGCGCGAGCGAGGCGCCGCGAGCCCCGCGGCCACGAAGAGCGCGAGGTAGTGCGTCAGCACCGCGGCCGCGGCGAGGAGGCCCGCGAGCACCGCGCGCGCGGACGACGGCTCCTCCCGCAACCGCAGCGACTGGTCGAGCGCGACGAGGAACAGGAGTCCCGCGAGCGCGTAGCCGCGCCCCTCGGCGGCGAAGTCCGCCGCGAGCGGCGAGATCGAGAAGAGCGCCGCGGCGCCGAGGCCGGCGCGCGCGCTCCCGAGGCGCCGCCCGATCGAGACGAGGACGGGGAGCGTCAGGAGCGAGGCGGCGAGCGAGAGGGCGCGCACGAGCAGGTCTCCGCGGCCCGGCTCGGGGAACGGCAGGAGGACGAGCTTCGCGAGCAAGTAGTGAAGGGGCGGGCCCGAGTCGGCCGCGAGGACGCGGAGGATCTCGCCGAAGCTCTTCCGCGCGACGTCGAGCGTGAAGATCTCGTCGGCCCAGAGCGGCTTGACGAACGTCAGGTAGACGCGCGAGAGGGTGCCGAACGCGATCGCCGCGCTGCAGGCGAATTCGTCAGCTCTTCGCAACGAAGCCCCAGGGCGACTCCTTCCGGAGCTTCGGGTCGAAGACTCCCCGCACGACGTCGGCCCGTCCCGGCCGGACGACCGACATCAGCGTCTCGCGGTGCTCCTTCACGATGCGGCGGACGGGAGTCCCCGCGGCGGCCTCGAGGAGGATCGGCACGGACTCGAGCCCCATCTTCGCGAGGTACGCCTCCCAGATCGCCTCGACGACCGGCATCCCGCGGAACGTCACGTTCGGCATCTTCCGGAACGCGGCGTCGAGACGCGCGAGCTTGGTCTTCAGACTCTCGGGATCGCACAGCTCCTCGGTCTCGAACGGCGTGTGCGGCTTCGGGATGAAGCAGTTCACGGTCGGCACGAGCGTCGGCACGCGGCCGCGCTTCCGCCCCTCGTCGAGGACGATGAGCCGAAGGTCATCGACGAGGCGCACGAGGTCCTCGACGTCCTCGTCCGTCTCGCCGGGGAGACCGACCTGGAGATAGAGCTTCAGGTGCGTGAACCCGGCGGCGCCGATGAGGCGCACCTTCTCGCGCAGCATCTCGTCCGAGACCTTCTTGTTGATCGCGCGGCGGAGGCGTTCGTTGCCGGCCTCCGGCGCGATCGCGAGCGCGCGCTCGCCCTGCTTCGCGAGGACCGCGAGGATCTCCTCGGAGATCGCGTCGATCTTCACGGACGAGAGCGCGATGTGGAAGTCGAGCGCGGCGAGTCCGTGGAGGATCGTCAGGATCTCCGGGTGGTCGGCCACGGCCGTCGCGATGAGGCCCACGCGCCCCGTGAGCGCGCGGTTTCTCTCGGCCACGGCGAGGACGTTGTCGGCCGTGACGCGCACCTGCGGAGCCATCGCGTACGCGGCCCAGCAGAAGCGGCACATCTCCGAGCAGCCGCGCGCGATCTCGATGAGGAGCTTGTCGGAGAGCTCCGTGTGCGGCGTCAGGATCGTCGAGTGCGGCGGCTCACGCTGCGCGCCTTCGGCGCCCTTGAGCTGCTGGACGACGACCTTGCCGTCCTCCGCGTCCTCCGCGCGCAGGCCGTGGACGGAGGGGACATAGAGGCCGGGGAGCGAGGCGAGCGCGTTCAATGTCGCTTCGCGCGGGAGTTCCCGCCTGAGGATCTCCGCGATCGGGGCGACGAGCTTCTCGCCGTCACCCATCGCGAACGCGTCGACGTAAGGGCTCAGCGGGGCCGGATTGATGCGTGCGCAGTCGCCGCCGACGAGGACGATCGGGTCGCCCTCGCCCCGCTCCTCGCGCGTGAGCGGGATGCGGGCGGCCGGCAGGAGCCTGAGGAAATGGACGTAGTCCATCTCCCACGAGATCGAGAACGCCACGAGCGGGAACGCCGCGAGGGGCGTGCCCGTCTCCATCGTCGTCGGCCCGCGGCCCGTGTGCAGCTCCCCCTCCTCGTGGAAGAAGCGCTCGCAGACGACGTCGTCCTCCCGGTTGAAGAGCCGGTAGACCCACTGGAAGCCGAGGTTCGACATCCCGATCTCGTACGAGTTCGCGAAGCCGAGGGCGATCCTGTGCCGCCCCGCGCGCGTCAGGCGCTCGGTGGCGCGCTCGCTCGTCAGGAGCGTGCGGCGGCGTTCTTCGGGGGACGGAGGGCGCGGCATCTGTGTGGGGCGAGGCGCGGGCGGCGCCTTGCTTCCGGTAGGATAACGACTTATCCCCCCGAACCTTTCCCCCCTCGCTCACGTTTCTTAGGGACGGGAGACGCGATGTACTACGTGATCGGAGCCGACGGGAATCAATACGGGCCCATCGACGAGGCCCTGCTGGCGGCGTGGATCCGCGAGGGCCGGGCCGGCGCGGCGAGCCTGTCCTTCAAGACGGGCGAGACGGAATGGACGCCCATGAGCTCGCGCGCCGAGTTCCAGGCGGCCTTCGCGGACCTCGCGGCCCGGGCCCCCGCGGTCGCGTCGGCGCCCGCCCCCGGGCTCGCCGGGCGGAAGGAGTGGCTCGTCGCGCTCCTCCTCTCGATCTTCCTCGGGGTCCTCGGCGTGGACCGGTTCTACCTCGGACACATCGGGCTCGGGATCGCGAAGCTCCTGACGGCGGGAGGCTGCGGCATCTGGTACATCGTGGACATCATCCTCATCGCGACGGGGTCGTTGAGGGATGCGCAGGGCCAGGAGCTCGTGAAGACCTACTGAAGCGGAGACGGGGGCTGCGGATGTACCGCCACCCGCACGTCCGCCGTCCAACCGAAGGCCGCGGACGTGTCGGTGAGGAGCTCCTTCGCGTGCGCGGTGGCCCGGGCGTAGAGGCCGGCGTCCTTCGCGGCGCGAGCGAGGGAAGCCCGGGCCCAGGCGGTCCAGCGCGTCCGGTCCTCAGGCGTGATCGGGTTGAGCCAGCCCGACCTCTCGTCGAACCACTCGACGCGCGCGTCCACGGAGAGGACCTCGGGCGGCGGGAGGAACACGCGCAGCGTCTTCTTCGACGGCTCGGCGACGACGTCGAAGCTGCGGCCGAGGTCGAAGCCGCCGAGGACGGTCCCCTTCACGCGGAGCGTCGCGTTCTTCGGGATGTCGAAGACGACGATCTGCCGCACGTCCTCGTACTTGACGACGTCCGCGACCTCCATCTGGACGGTCGCGAGCTTCGCGACCTTCCTCACGGCCTCGACGACGGGAGCCGAGCTCTCGCCCGTCCTGTGCGCTCCGGACGCCCGGCCGAGGAAGAGGCCGGAGAGGAAGACGACCAAAAGCGTGACGAACGCGACGCATGCCAGGAGGGCGGTCCGTGTCAAACTCACGACGCGAGACATTCTCGCCCTTTCGACTGTGCGGGGCATGAACGACGAGATCCCCGCGCCCGGTGCGCCATGGAGGCCCTCGTGGACCGCTCTCCGCTGAATCGCCGACTTCGCGCGATCTTCCCGATCGCGGCCGCTGCCCTCGCGCTCGTCGCGTGGCGCGCGCGCGCCGCGGAAGGCCCGCGCCGTCTCGAGGACCACCCGAAAGAGCGCGCCCGCTACAACGCGGAGCTGCGGCAGGACGCGAAGGGTCGGGTCCTCGCCGAGAACCGGCTGAAGGCGCTCCGCGAGGCGTGCGACATGCCGGTCGACCGTGCGATGAGGGCGCCGCTCGCGGGTGCCGTCCGTACCGACGTCGGGCCGTCCGCCTCGACGCTCGCGGCGTTCCCGGGCGTCTCGTGGCAGCAGCTCGGTCCGCGGCCGGCGATCATCGAGTTCCCCGAGTTCAACTTCCACTTCGGGGCCGTCTCCGGGCGGGTGACCGCGCTCGCGGTCCACCCGGCGAACCGCTCGTTCCTCTTGCTGGGCGCGGCGACGGGCGGCATCTGGAAGTCGACGGACGCCGGGGCGAACTGGCGCCCCGTCTCCGACACTGCGCCCGCGCTCGCGGTCAGCTCGATCGCGTTCGCGCGCTCGAACCCGAGCCTCGTCTTCGCGGCGACGGGCGAGGCGGACTCCGCGGACCTGGAGTTCTCGCCCTCCGACTCGCAGGGGACATACCTCGGCGCCGGCCTCCTCCGCTCGGCCGACGGCGGCGAGACGTGGGCGCGGATCGACGTCGACCTGCCGGCGAACTCCGTCCTGTCGCGCGTTCTCGTCCACCCGACGAATCCGCAGGTCGTCCTCGTGGGCGTCTACATGTACCAGAAGGTCGACGTGAACCGGCCGAGCGGCGGCGCTCTCTACCGGTCCACCGACGGCGGCGTTCACTTCGTGAAGGTGCGCGCGCACGCCGTGAGCGACCTCGTCCAGGACCCGAACGCTACGGAGACGGTCTACGCGTCGTTCGGGATCACGGGCGGCTGCCACTCGACGTGCGCCGATACCGGAGGCATCTTCAAGTCGACCGACTTCGGCGCGACGTGGACGGCCTCGCTGGTGCCCGGGACTCCTGTGGGCGACTTCCAGGACCCGCCGGGGAACATGAAGCTCTCGGCGGTCGGGAGCCCGACCGTCGTCTACGCGTCGGTCCTCGACGAGAGCGACTCGCATGCGAGCGGCGGCATCTACCGCTCGACGGACGCGGGCGCCACGTGGACGAAGCGGAACGCCGACGACTCGATGTGCCCGTCCGCTTCGAACCAGTGCTCGTACGACCACTTCATCGCCGCCGAGCCCGGCTCGACCGACACCGTCTACGTCGGCACGGTCGACCTCTACAAGTCGACGGACGGCGCGCAGACCTGGCAGAACATCACGAACGCGTACGGGGGCGGCGAGCCGAGCCCGGGCACGATCCACCCCGACCAGCACACGGCGCTCCTCGTGCCCGGCGCCCCGAACGCCTTCTACATCGGGAACGACGGCGGCGTCTTCCGGACGACGGACGGCGGCACGAGCTTCGAGAGCCTCAACTCCACGCTGACGCTCGCGCAGTTCAACAAGGTCGCGCTCCACCCGACGGACCGTGCGTTCGTCATGGGCGGCACGCAGGACAACGGGAACCTCCGCTTCCAGAACTCCTACTCGTGGACGGACCGGACGGGCGGCGACGGCGGCTTCAACCTGATCGACGCGCACAACCCGTCGAAGATCCTCTCCGGGTACGTCTACGCCAACATGAGCTATTCGTCGGACGGAGGCAACACGTTCGACTACATAACGCCCTCCCCGCTCATGGAGAGCGACTTCAAGCCGAAGGAGCCGATGCGTTTCTATCCGCCCGCGGCCGCGGCGCCGGCGAACCCGGACGTCGTCTTCCTCGGGACCGAGCGCGTCTGGGCGAACGCCGGCTTCGGCAAGAACGGCGGCGAGTGGGTGCCGCGGAGCGGGACCGTGGACGTGCGCTCCCCGATCAAGGAGCACTGGGTCGTGACCGCGCTCGAGGTCGTGGGGGACGGGAACGGCGTTATCTGGACGGGCCTGCGCTGCAGGAGCGTCACCACGGGCGCCACCCTCTTCTCGTGTCCTCTGACCCCGACGGGCACCGTGTCGCTCTCGACGGACGGCGGCGCGACGTGGACGGAGCGGAACGCCGGCCTCCCTGGCGGGCTCGTGACGCGCATCGTCGCGGCCTCGGGGGACGGCCTGACGGCGTACGCCGTCTTCGCCGGCTACTCCGGGACGGCGAGCGGCCACGTCTTCCGCACGGCCGACGGCGGCAAGACGTGGACGAACGTCTCGGGCAACCTGCCCGACGTCCCGATCTCCTCCTTCGCGGTCGACCCTGGGGATCCCAACGATCTCTTCGCCGGAACCGACGTGGGCGTCTTCCGATCGGTCGACGGCGGCGCGTCGTGGGCGTCCTTCAACCAGGGCCTCCCGAACGCGAGCGTCTACGACCTGGCGTTCCACCCGGTCACCGGCGACCTCGTCGCCGCGACGTACGGGCGCGGGCTCTTCCGAATCTCGCCGGGAGCCGTCGTCCCGATCCTCCCGAGCGCCGACTTCTCGTACTCGCCGGCTGCGCCCGCGACCGGCCGCGCCGTCTCCTTCCTCGACCGCTCTGAGGGCGGCGCCACGGCGTGGCAGTGGACGTTCGGGGACGGCACGTCCGGCTCGACCTCGCAGAACCCGAACCACGTCTTCGCGCAGGCGGGCTCGTTCCAGGTCTCGCTCAGCGTGCAGAACGCGGCGGGGTCCGGGTACGTGCAGCGCACCATCCGCGTCAGCGACGGCACGCAGCCGCCGGTCTCCGTGCAGGTGCCGGTCGTGCTCGACGTCTTCGGAGTGCCGCCCACGCACTTCACGTCCGACCTCGTCGCGGTGAACAGGAGCGCGCAGCCGACGCGCGTCTCGGCCCTCTACACGACCGCGCCCGAGCTGCCGGGGAACGGTGGCCCGATCGTGCAAGAGGTGCTCGAGCCGGGGCGCGAGCTGCGCATCGCCGACGTCATCTCCTACCTGCGCGACCGAGGCTACGCCTTCCCGTCCGCGGGCGGGCTGAAGGCGGGGACTCTCGTCGTCACGTTCGAGGACGTCTCGGACCCGGCCCAGGTCTTCGTCGGCTCGCGCACCTCGACTCCGAACCCCGACCTCGCGAGGGGCGGCACGTTCGGCCTCTTCTTCGGCGCGCAGACGCTCGCGTCGGCGCCGGCGTCGTCCGCCCTCCTCGTCGGCCTGCGCGAGGACGCGAAGTTCCGGACGAACATCGCGCTCGTCGACGTGCCGGGGGGCAGCGGCCCGGCGAAGCTCTCCGTCCAGCTCTACGACGGCGACACCGGCCAGCCTGCCGGAGGCCCGATCGCGTACGCGCTCCGCCCTGGCGAGTGGGTCCAGAACATCAGCCTCGCCGGAAGCGGAACGACGAACGGTTACGCGAAGGTGACGAGGACAGGGGGCGGCACGAACCGGTTCCTGGCGTACGGCTCTCTCGTGGACGGACCGCGCTCCGGCGGGGGCACGGGCGACGGCTCGATCCTCGGCGCGGACGCCTCCTCGGGGCTCGTGCCGATCGTCTTGCGCGTCGTCTCGGGGGCGGCGGTCTTCACGTCCGAGCTGATCCTGACGAACCCGAACGCGACGCCCGCGACGGCGACGCTCACGTACACGCCGTCGCCGCAGCTCCGGGCCGGCAGCGCCGCCTCGGCGACGGTCACGATCCCGGCCGGCGTGCAGATCCGGAAGGCGGACGCCATCGCGTACCTGCGCGACGAGCTCCACCTCCCGCTCGCGGCGGGCGACGTGAACCAGGGCGGCACGCTCGCCGTGACGGGCGCGATCGCGTACGTGCGTACCTCGAACCCGAACGTCAACACGAGCGTGGGCGGCACGTTCGGCCTCGCCTACCCCGCGGTGCACGCCGCGCTCCGCGCGAAGACCGAGGCGTGGGTCTACGGCCTCCTGCAGAACGGCGAGACGCGCTCGAACCTCGCGATCGCGGACGCGCGTGTCGGGATCGCCGCCACCGTCACGTACGTCGTCGACGTCTTCGACGCGAACTCGGGAGGCTCGACCCCGAAGGCGACGCTCGAGACGACGCTCGCGGGCGGCGAGTGGCACCAGTTCTCCTCGATCCTGTTCGGAGTCGGCGTCACGAACGGCTACGTGCGTGTGAGGCCGAAGACGGGGAGCTCCGACTTCCTCGTCTACGGCATCCTGAACGACGGCGCGTCATCCGACCAGCGGACCTCAGATGGCAGCTATGTTGCGATGAGCGGGGTGAAGTAGTCTTTCGGCCTCTGGAGGGTCCTCTATGAGAAGGCTGACAAGGCTGATGTCTCTCCTAGCGCTGCTGGCCGCGGCGACGGCGCTCCCCCTGGCCGCCGGCCAGCAGGGGCGCGTCCTGGGGCATGTGATCGACCCGGCGGGCAAGCCGATCGAAGGCGTGAAGGTGACGATCACGACGTCCGCCATCACGACCTTCAAGGCGGAGCTCGTCACGAACAAGGACGGCAAGTTCGAGAGGGTCTTCCTCGACGCGGTGCCGAAGTACCACTACAGGTTCGAGAAGGCCGGCTACGCGACCTACGAGGACGACTTCAAGGTCCAGGCCGGCGACATGAGCGCCGTGTACGAGGTGAAGCTCCCACCCGCCGGCGCCGCGCCCGTTGCCGCGGTCGTGGCCGCGCCGCAGGCGGACCCGTTCGTCGCCGCGTACAACGAGGCCGTGGAGAAATACCAGGCGGGCGACCTCGAGGGCGCGATGGCGAAGGTCGCCGAGGCGACGAAGGCGGGGCCGGACAAGGCGAACGGCTTCGACCTCGGCGCGAAGATCGCCTACAAGAAGAAGGACTGGGACAAGACGATCGAGTACGGGGAGGCCTCGCTCAAGCTCGACGCGGACAACGCGCAGGTCGTCGGCCTCCTGGCGGACGCGTACAAGGCGAAGGGCGACAAGGCGAAGGCCAGGGAGTACGAGCAGAAGTACATGGCGGCGAACGCCGACGACCCGAACGTCATGCTCAACCAGGCGATCGAGCTGTACAACAAGGGAAACTTCAAGGGCGCCGAGCCGCTCCTGAAGAAGGTGATCGAGGCGCAGCCGACGAACGCAAAGGCGCACTACCTGCTCGGGATGGCGGACGCGAGCCTAGGGAAGACCCCGGAGATGAAGACTCATCTCAACGAGTATTTGAAGCTCGAGCCACAGGGGAAGGACGCCTCAGCGGCCAAGGAGATGCTCGACGCTTTCAAGTAGCGTTGCCAGAGCAAGACTAGGCTTGTGGAAGGCCTAGGCGAGGCGCAGCCGAAAATGCTTGATGCGGACTCGCTTCGCTCGCCGCATAAGCGTTTCTCGGCTGACGCCTGAACTACCCTCGCGGTGATACCGCCGCCGATCATCCGATCGGCGGCCTTTTCATTGAGGCCGGCTCAGTGCCGGACCTCGACCGCCGGCTCGGCCTCGACGACGTCCGTCTCACCGAAGAACAGCTCGCCGCCTTTGAGCGTCGCGCCCCGCAACGTGATCGCGAGGGCCTCGCCGAGGTCCTGCACGAGGAAGACCTGGAGCCTGTCGCGCACCTCGGGGGTGAGGTCGGCGAGGTCCTCCTCGTTGTCTTTCGGGAGGACGAACGTCGTGATGCCCGCGCGGACGGCGCCCAGGATCTTCTCCTTCAGGCCGCCGATCGGGAGGACGCGGCCGGAGATGGTGATCTCTCCGGTCATCGCGACGTCGTGGCGGACGGGGCGCTTGCTGAGGGCGGAGACGAGGGCGGTCGCCATCGCGATGCCCGCGGACGGGCCGTCCTTCGGGATGGCGCCCGCGGGGACGTGGACGTGGAGATCGCGGTCGAACGCCGTCTCGTCGATGTGGAGAGACGACGCGTGCGAGCGTGCGTACGTCCACGCCGCGCGGGCCGACTCCTTCATCACGTCGCCGAGCTGGCCCGTGAGGACGACATCGCCCTTCCCGCGCATCACCGAGGCCTCGACGAACATGATGTCGCCGCCGGCGGGCGTGTAGTAGAGGCCCGTCGCGATGCCGGTCTGGTCGCTGACGACCTTCCGCTCCGGGTGGACGCGCTTCTTGCCGAGGACGGGCGCGACGTCCGCCGCGTCGACGCGGACGTTCTGGGCCTCGCCGGCGGCGATGCGGCGCGCGACCTTGCGCGCCAGGCGCCCGAGCTCGCGCTCGAGCTGGCGCACGCCCGCCTCGCGCGTGTAGCCGGAGACGATCTCGAGGATCGCCTCGTCCGTGAGCGCGAGCTGCTCGGGCGCGAGGCCGTTCTCCTCGAGCTGGCGCGCGAGGAGGTACGTGCGCGCGATCGTCAGCTTCTCCTTCTCCGTGTAGCCGGTGAACTCCACGACCTCGAGGCGGTCGAGGAGCGGCCCCGGGATGCTCTGGAGGAAGTTCGCCGTGGCGATGAAGAGGACTTCCGACAGATCGAACGGCACGCCGAGGTAGTGGTCGACGAAGGTGTCGTTCTGCGCCGGGTCGAGCACCTCGAGGAGCGCGCTCGCCGGATCGCCCTGGAACGAGACACCGAGCTTGTCGATCTCGTCGAGCAGGAAGACGGGGTTCTTCGTGCCCGCCTGCTTCATCCCCTGGAGGATGCGGCCGGGCATCGCGCCGACGTACGTGCGCCGGTGTCCGCGGATGTCCGCCTCGTCGCGGGCGCCGCCGAGCGAGATGCGGACGTAGTTCCGCCCCATCGCCCGCGCGACCGACTTCGCGATCGAGGTCTTGCCGACGCCGGGAGGCCCGACGAAGAGGAGGATCCGCCCCTTCCCGCCGGGGCCGGCGTCCTTCGCGCCGCGGAGCTGGCGGACGGCCAGGAACTCGAGGACGCGGTCCTTCACCTCGGAGAGCGCGTAGTGGTCCTCGTCGAGGACGCGCTGAGCTTCCTTGATGTCGAGGTGCTCGGCGCTGCGCGCGCTCCACGGCAGCTCCGCGATCGTCTCGAGGAAGCTGCGGATCACCTGCGACTCCATCGACTCGCGTCCGAGCCGCGTCAGGCGGCCCCACTCGCGGTCGACCTCCTTCTTCACGACCTCGGAGAGCTCGAGCGCGTCGAGCTTCTCCTTCAGCTCCTTCAAGTCGTCGCCGGTCCCGCCCTCGGTCTCGCCGAGCTCCTTCTGAATCGCCTTGAGCTGCTCGCGCAGGAACATCTCGCGCTGGCGGTCGCCGAGCTCCTCCTGCACCTTCGTCTTGATGTCTTCCTGCGCGTCGAGGACTCCGATCTGCCGCTGCACGTGGACGAGGATGCGCCGCAGCCGGTCCTCCACCGAGAGCGTCTCGAGGAGGCGCTGCCTCTCGGGGAGCGGGATGTCGACGTAGCCGCCGGCGAGGTCCGCGAGGGCTCCCGGGTCGTCGATCTCCGCGAGGATCTGGTCGACGATCTCCTCGGGCAGGCCGACTTTCTTTCCGAGCTCCGCCGCGCGCTCCCGAGCTTCCTTGTGGAGCGCGACGAACGCCGGGTCTTTCGCATCGAGGGGCTGCATCTCGGCGGCCGGGTGGACGACGGCCTGGTACATCCCGTCCTTCTCCTGGATCCTCACCGCGATGCCGCGCT
>WNFL01015116.1_pt3 | contig 20110 bp, 20 predicted proteins | sample 5400361 | NCBI WGS metagenome assembly WNFL01 (sample SAMN13153351, study PRJNA577476) | soil metagenome | isolation source: 40 cm soil on Douglas fir-dominated hillslope | place: USA:California | collected 2013-09-17
TCCCGCCGCGCACCGCCACCGCCGTCGCCCGGGCGTGCGCCGGGTCGAGCGTGATCACGCGCGCATGCGTGACAATCAGATCGGCGGGCTGCGCGGGCGCCTGCGCATTCACCGCCGAAGCGCACAGCGCCAGCGCGGCAGCGATGCCGAGCTGTCCTGGCGACGATCCGCGCCCGGTTCGCAGTGTCATTCGGAGAGCCCCCCTTCGCGAATCCCCGTCCGCGCCCGACCACCGATCGGGCCTCTATACGCCTCTTCGGGCGGTCGGAATACTTCGCCGGGAGATCTCGCTAGAATGCGGGACGCGGAGCGCACCATGAAGGTCGAGCTGAGCTACGGGCGCGGGACCCTGCCGGTCGAGTTTCCCGAAGACCTCGAGGTGACCGTCATCCGCAAACCGCCCATGCCGGTGCTGCCGGATCCGTCGGCCGCGGTGCGTGCGGCCCTTGCCCGGCCGGTGGGTGCGCCTCCCCTGGTCCACGAGGCGAAGGGCAAGAAGACGGCCTGCATCCTCATCTGCGACATCACCCGGCCGGTGCCGAACGCGCTGCTTCTCCAACCCCTCATCCGCGAGCTTCTCGTCGCCGGGGTGCCCGCCTCGGGCATCACCGTTCTGGTTGCGACCGGTCTGCACCGTCCGAACCTGGGCGCGGAGCTGGAAGAGCTGATCGGGGACCCCTGGGTGCTACGGACCGTTCGGGTCGAGAACCACTACGCGCGGAACGACGACGACCACGTCGATCTCGGCTTCACCGCGGCGGGCACGCCGGTGAAGCTGGATCGCCGCTTCGTCCAGGCGGAGATCAAGATCGCCACCGGTCTGGTCGAGCCGCACTTCATGGCGGGCTACTCGGGCGGCAGGAAGGTGATCGCGCCGGGCGTCGCGCACCGGGACACGATCACGACCTTCCACAGCGAGCGGTTCATGAGCCACCCGCGGGCGGAGAACTGCGTGCTCGCCGGCAACCCGCTGCACGAAGAGCAGCTCGCGATCGCGGCGATGGTCGGCCCGGTGCTCTCCGCCGACCTGGTCATCGACGAACGGCGCAGGCTCTCCTTCGTCAGCTTCGGCGAGGTGGTGCAGAGCCACGCGCTCGCGGTCGCGTTCGTCGAACACTACGCCCGGGTCCCCGTGCCCCGCCGGTTCAAGACGGTAGTGACGAGCGCCGCCGGCTATCCGCTCGACAGGACCTACTACCAGACCGTCAAGGGGATGGTCGCACCGCTGGACATCCTCGAGCCCGGGGCGAACCTGATCATCGCTTCGGAGTGCTCCGAAGGCATCGGCTCGCCCGAGTACGTCCGCGCCCAGCGGAGGCTGATCGCGCTGGGGCCTGACGGTTTCCTGCGCGAGATCGAGAAGAAACGGTTCGCGGACGTCGACGAATGGCAGACGCAGATGCAGCTCAAGCCGATGCGCATCGGGCGCATCCACCTCTATTGCTGCGGGCCGGTGGACCCCCTGCTGACGGGCGTTTCCGCCATCGACTCCGTCGGCCGCGCCGCGCAGGACAGCGCCCGGGAGAAGCGCGATCCCCACGTCGCGGTCATTCCGGAAGGCCCGTACGTGGTTCCCTTCCACGCCTCTGCAGCAGATTGAGTTTCACTCGGCGCGGAGCGCGACCGCCGGGTCCACCAGGGCTGCTCGCCGCGCGGGCAGCAGGGTGGCGGCCAGCGAGATCGCGCCGAGGACCAGGACCGCGGCGAGCAGGGCCAGGGGGTCGGTGGGCCCGACGCCGAAGAGGAGCCCCGCGAAGAAGCGCGCCGACGCCAAGGTGCCGGCGCAGCCGACCACCGCTCCGACCCCGACGACCGCGGCGCTCTCCCGCGCAACCAGCGCGAGCGCTTGCGAAGGCCTCGCTCCCAACGCCATCCGGACGCCGATCTCGCGCGTACGCTGGGTCACGTCGTAGGCCAGCACGCCGTAGAGTCCCAATCCTGCGAGCAGCAACGCCAGCGCAGCGAATCCGTGCAGGAGCTTCACGGCGAAGCTGCGCTGCGCCAGGGAAGCGGACAGCGTGTCCGCAAGCGAGCGCATCTGGTAGGCGGGAAGGCGCGGGTCGATCGACGCCAGGACCTGCTGCGCGCCGCGCATCACCTCTCGGGCGGGCGCGTTCGAGCGCACCACCAAGGTCAGGGTATCCGTCGGAAGCTGGTCCAAGGGGAAGTACATGGTCGGACGCCCTTCCGCGTCGAGCCCGAACTCGCGCACGTCGCCCACCACCCCCACCACCGTCCACCAGCGCGGATCGCCGGCCAGCCGGAGCCGCTGGTCCAGGGCATCGCCTTTGGACCAGTACTTCCGGGCGAACGAATCGTTGATCACCACCACCGGCGACCTGCCCGCGGCATCGGTGTCTTGCGGCGTTCGGCCGCGGAGCAGCCGGATGCCCATGGCCTCGAACCAGCCGGGCGTGACCGTGCGGTTCTCCTCGTCGGGTGGCTGCGCGCCGGCCGGCACCGGGCGGCCCTCGATCTCGAAGGGCTGGTCGGTGGGCACCCCGCTCAGCGGCGCATAGTCCACGCCGCCCGCCGCGGTGGCGCCGGGAAGCTCGCGCAGCCGCTGCAGGACCGAACGGAAGATGGTCCGGAACCGTTGCTCGTCGTCGCCGAATCCCACCGGCAACGAGACGTTCAGCGCCACGGCGCCCTCCGGCCGGAACCCGGGATCGATCCTCACCACGTTGCCGAAGCTGCGCAGGAGCAGGGCGGCGCCGGACACCAGCACCAGCGCCAAGGCGACGTCGGCGGCGACGAGCGCGCGCCGCAGCCGGCGCGGATGCGGCGCAGCCGAGGCGCTCCCTCCTCGCAGCGCGTCGTGCAACTTCGCCTCGGTAGTGGTGAGGGCCGGCAAGAGCCCGAAGAGCGTTCCGCTCAGGAGCGACGCGCCCAGCGCGAACGCCAGCACGGCTCCGTCGACGCGCACTTCCCGCGCCCGCGGCAGGTCGGCCGGCCCGGCCGCCAGGAGCAGGTCGACGCCCCACACGGCCAAGAGGAGTCCCAGCGCGCCGCCCAGGAGCGCCAGGAAGATGCTCTCCACCATCAATTGCCGCACGAGCCGCGAACGGCCGGCTCCCAGCGCGGCGCGCACGGCCAGCTCGCGCTCGCGCGCGCTCGCCCGCGCCAGCAGGAGATTTCCCACGTTGGCGCAGGCCATGAGGAGGACCAGCACCACCGCGCCGAACAGCATCCACAGGGTAGAGCGCACCTGCCCGACGATCTGATCGAGGAGCGGCACGGCCGTCATCTGGAACCCGGCGTCGGCCGGATAGACCGAGGGGAACGACGCCCGCAGCCGCGCGGATACCACCGCCATCTCGGCGCGCGCGTCGGACAGCGTGGCGCCGCGGGCCAGCCGGCCGATCACGCGAAGGAAGTGGTTGCTGCGAGCCTGTGGAGTGAGCCGATCGGCAGGAAAGCGCAGCGGCGCCCAGGCGTCGAAACGTTCGGGAAGCTCCAGGTCGTCCGCCAGAACTCCGACGATGACGAAGGGGTGCCCGGAGATGTCCACGGTGCGACCCACCACGCCTGGGTCCCCTCCGAAGCGCCGCTGCCAGAGCGCGCGCCCCAAGACGAGCACCCTGCCCCGGCCCGGCTCCTCCTCGTCGCTCGAGAACCACCGTCCGTGCGCCGGCTGCACGCCCAATACGGGGAGCAGCGAGCTCGTGGCGCGGCCGATCAGGATGTGCTCGGGCGCGCTCCCGCCGGAGAGGTTCCCGCTGCCATATCCCCAGGCCGCGACGCCGCTCATGGTGGCGAGGTGCTCGTGGTCGTGGCGGTACTCGGCGAGCGAGATGGTTCCGTGGACCTCGCGCCACGAGGCGTAGAACCGCACCAGGCTTCCCGGCTCGCGGTAGGGCAAAGGCCTGAGCAAAAGGCCGCGCACGACGCTGAACACGCTGGTCGTCGCGCCGATTGCCACCGCCATCGTGAGAACCACCACGGCAGCAAACGCGGGAGCGCGCAGCAAGAGCCGCAGAGCACCCCGAAGGTCCTGGCGCAGCTCATCCATGCTCAGGGGGGCAGCGAGATCCGTGCCATCCGTCGCCCAAGGAGGCCGTCCGTGGGAGCCGTCCGGAAGCGGGATCGGCCGTCCCGCGTGCGGACGGGTGACGATCCCTCGTCACAGGCCGAGCTGCTGGGCGATCCGGCCGCGGGCATCCAGGAACGTGCGCCAGTCCGCCTCGACCACCGCCGCGTAGTCCTTGGCGAACGAAACCGCGGCCTCGGCCGCCTCCAGCGGGCTCCAGGACGCATCGAGCATCATCGGCGCATTCACCCGGCAATGGAGGCGCGCCAGCACCTCGCCACATTGGCGGACGTAGGCGAAGAGCTGCGCGTCGCCGCTCCCGTCCGCGGCGGCCGCGAACCGCGCCGAACGGAGCTTCTCTTCTTCCGGCTCGATCTCGCGGACCAGCACCGGGATCTTGCCCAGATGCGCGCCGCCGACGCGCGGCCAGGGATCGCCCTGCATCCTGCGGATGGCCGCCGTCTGCACGAGCGAGCGCTGCACGACGTGGACGTCCCGGTTCCTGGCGAAGTCGATCGCGCTCCGGTCCGCCTCCTTGAGCTCCAGGACCATCCGCTCCTCGCCGCTCGCGAGCAGCATGGCGAAGCGCAGCCTGCCCAAGGACCCCGTGCCCTTGAACCGATAGGCGACGTCGACCGGCTCCCAATCCTTCTCGGGCACGTCGGCCTTGAGCTGCTTGAGGTGGTCGTAGTACTCGCCCAGCGCCGCCTCGACCAGCTCGGGCCAGGGCTGTTTCGCGTGCGCGAATTTGGGCGGATCCCCGTCTTCGCCGAACCGGCGGCGCCCCTTCCCGGGGGCGACCTTGGCGACGAGGTCCGCGCGGGTCCTGCGGCCTTTCTCGCGCAGCAGCTGCTGCAGCCAGCCCTCCGCCTTGTCCAGGCCCCAGACGGAGATGGGAAAGCGCCCGCCGAGCCGCTCCACGCCTTCCGCCCACGCGCTTCCGATCAGCGTCGCGGCCGTCAGGCGCGAGCCGTACTCGATCCCCGGCAGCAGCATCGCGCTCGTGCACAAGCGCTTCAAGTCGAGATCGAGCGGGCCGGGAGCGACCTCGTCGAAGTCGTTCACGTCGAAGCAGAGCGCGCCGCTCGTCCCGCGGTAGGTGCCGAAGTTCTCCAGATGCAGGTCGCCGACCACGAGTCCTTCGGGAGCGGAAGGTGCGGCCCCCGGCACCCGTTCCTGGACGAGGTCAGTGGCCATCAGGTGGAAGGTCCCGCGCAGGAAGGAGAAGGGGCCGGAAGCCAGCGCGTCGAGCTTGCGCCGCAGCGCTTCGGCCGTCAGGTCCCTTCCGGGGCCCTCGTCGTGAAGGACGCGATGCTCGTCCCCTAGCAGCGACGCGCAGGTCGCGACGATCTCCGCAACCGGGTCCCGCCGGCTAAGATGCATCCCCTGACCGCCGCGCCACTCGGATCAATGCGCCTCCGCGCCGTCGCCGGAGATGTCGCTCGCGTGGACGTGCCGCAGCGCCCGCGCCCAATCGAGGAGGGCTTCCTCCAGAGCGCGCTGTGCGCGATCGAACCGCTCCGCCATCCGCTGGAGCTCGAGAAGCGCATGCGCCTCGTGCCGTTCGGCCCACCTTCGCGCCGTCCGTTCCAGCATGGTCCGAGCCATTTCCAACGCTCGTTTCGCTTCGTCCGCCTGTCGCGCCAGCGCGTCCAGGTGCATGCGCGCGTCCTCCACGGCCGCGCAACATGACTTAACGGGGTTATCGGCTGCGTGACAATTCGGTGTCGGCACGTACGGGCCGATTCGCACGGCTCCTCTTGGCGCGTCGCGCAATGCTTCCGGGGAAGTCACCTGCCTGCCACCTCGGCCGTGCGAGCATTCGCTCCCAAAGAAGGGTGCTTCCTCGCGGAAGTGGCATCGGGAGGTCCTGTGATCGCGCGCATGTTGGTCATCGACGAGGTGCTGTTCCGATGGATCGGCGCCTTCCGGCCGGCCTTCCTGGTCCGCGCCATGCGCGCCGTCACGCACCTGGGCGATGCCCCCGGCTGGATCTGCATCGGGCTGTTCCTGCTCGCTTGCGGTGGCCGCGCCGCCCACGACGGCCTGCTCCTGGGCGCCGCGGCGCTGCTCGCGACGGGTGCCTCCCAGGCGCTCAAGCGGGCTTGCTGCAGACCAAGGCCCAGCACCGCGGTCCAGGGGTTCGTGGCGCTGATGGAAAACCCGGACGCGTTCTCGTTCCCGTCCGGCCACGCAGCCGCGGCATTCGCGGTGGCGATCGCGCTCGCCGGCCACGGGATTGCGCTGGGCCCGCTCTCGCTCGGCCTCGCCGCGGCCATCGCCGTCTCGCGCGTCTACCTGGGCGCGCACTTTCCACTCGACGTGACCGCGGGAGCGATCCTCGGGTGCGGCTGTGGCGCGCTTGCCCGCGTCCTGATCGGCGCGTGATCTCCTGCGCGATGCGATTCTCGAGCAGCGCTGACAGGAGGATGTTTCCGCAGCGTCACCGCGTTGCCACACCGCCCTGCTAGACGAAACGACCGATGACCATCCAGGGGCTCGTGCTCATCGTCGACGACGAGAAGGACCTCCGCGACCTGGTCCAGTTCAATTTGCGTGAGGCTGGATTCGACACGGCCGGGGTCGAAGCGGGAGAGGAGGCGCTCGAGTTCGTGCGCAACCGGACCCCGGACCTGATCCTGCTCGACCTGATGCTGCCCGGCGTGCCCGGCACCGAGGTTTGCCGCCAGTTGAAGAGCTCTCCTCGCACCAAGCACGTCCCGGTCATCATGGTCACCGCGCGCGGCGAGGAGGTCGACCGCGTAGTCGGTTTCGAGCTCGGCGCGGACGACTTCGTCACCAAGCCCTTCAGCATGCGCGAGCTGGTCCTGCGCGTCCGGGCGGTGCTGCGCCGCGGTGCGAACGGCGAGAGCGACGTGCTCCAGGAGCAGGTCGGCCCGCTGCGCGTCGACATGGCGGCGCACCGCGTGTTCGTCGACGGGCAGGAGATCGCGCTCACGGCGCTGGAGTTCAAGCTGCTCACTACCTTCATGTCTCGGGTCGGCCGGCTGCAGGCGCGAGCGGCGCTGCTGCGCGACGTGTGGGGCCTGAGCGGCGATCTCGAGACGCGCACGGTCGACACGCACATCAAACGCTTGCGGGAGAAGCTCGGCACGGGTCGCGATCTGATCGAAACCGTGCGCGGGAGCGGCTACCGGATGATCGACCCGCAGCAGAACGGGTCGGACGGACGGGCAAGCCCGTTCTCGCAGCAAGACGGACAGGACAGGCAATAGAAGGGACGGCCCTCAGGGGACTCCCAGCGCGTTCGCCCGGCAGATCCGGGCGTACACCGCGGCGCTGCCCCGCGGCGTGCGACGCTGGGTGGCGGGATCGAGGGCGCGCAAACCGAATCGCGGGACCCAGCCTTCCGCCCACTCGAAATTGTCGACGAGCGACCAGTGGAAGTAGCCGCGCACCTCGGCCCCCAGGCGGATGGCCTCGTGCAAGGCCGCGACGTGCTCCCGCAGGAACGAAGGGCGCAGCGCATCGTCCGAGTCGCGGATCCCGTTCTCCGTCACGTACAGCGGGACCCCGAGCCGCGACAGGCGGAGGAGTTGCCGGGTGAGGCCGGCCGGCGAGATCTCGCCCCAGTCGCACCCGCCCGTCCGGATGGTGGGTTCCTGCACGTGCTTTCCGAAGAGGATGCCTGCGCTGCGCAAGTCGAACTGGACGGCGTACCGGCCGTAATAGTTCACACCGACGAAATCGAGCGAGCCGCCCAAGCCGGGGACGCGTAGACGGCGGCCGGCGATGGGCGGTTGCAGGACGCCGGTCTTCAGCGAGCGGAGCGTCGCGCCCAGGAACGACCAGTCCTGGGCCCAGGCCACCGCACCGTCGAGCAGCGACGCGCGCGCCGGCTCGATCCGCGGCGCGCTGAGCACGATCCCGACCGGCGCATCGGCGACCTGCTTCACCGCACGGTACGCCGCTGCATGCCCTTCCAGCATCACCGCCAGAGCGCGCAGGGCCATCCGGTTCGAGCCCAGGGCGGGGGGCCAGTACGTCAGCGCATATCCCGCCGCGGCACAAGCGGCAGGCTCGTTCATCGTCACCCACAGCGGCACCCGCCCGGCGAGCCGGCGCGCGCACTCCTGCGCATAGCGCGCGAAGCAGTCTGCCGTGCTCCACGACGTCCATCCTCCGCGGCGGGCGACCCAGCGCGGCAGCGTCACGTGGTGCAGCGTGACCATCGCCAGAAGGCCCAGCCTGCGCATCTCGTCCAGGAGCTGCGCATACCGGGCAAACGCGCGATCGTCGAAGCGCCCGGGCTCGGGCTCGAGCCTGCTCCATTCCAGGCTCAACCGGTGCGCGTTCTGCCCTTCGGCGGCGGCGACGGCGAGATCCTCCTCGGCGCGCCCTTCCCACCACCCGCACGCCGCACCCGAGCGCGTCGCGTCGTTGATGGCCCCGGGGCGGCGCTCCCACTCCGACCAGTCGTTGTTCTCGTTTCCGCCCTCCACCTGGTGGGCGGACGTCGAGGTGCCCCAGAGGAAACCGGCCGGAAAGGTGAGCCGCCCCAACGGTTCTCCTCAGGTGCAGAAGCCGCGGACGATGCGGTACAGGACGCGAAGCCCCCACAAGAACCCGTCCACCGGAATGCGCTCGTCCTCGCCGTGGAACAGCGCGTCGTCAAGAAGCCTTCCGCATGCCGAGGAACGCATCCTCCATCTTGCCGGCGGTCGGGCGCACCCGGAAGCGCGGGACGCAGGCGCGGGGCCGCGGCAGGGCATCCACGTCCAGCCGGACGATCCACCCTTTGCGCAAGGGCAGCTCGCCCTTCCGCAACCCGAACGACGCGAGCAGGCGGCGGAGCTGGCGTCCGTGGCCGACCAGGACGACCCCGTCTCCGTCGCTGCAGCGCTTCCCGATGGCCCTGAGCAGCGCCGCCGGCCGGGCGCGCGGCGAAAGCTCTTCCAGCTCGACCGCCTCGCCCAGGCCCAGATCGCGCGAGAGCAACCTGGCGGTCTCCTTCACGTGCGGCTTGCACCCGGTGCAGATCAAGTGCACCGGCTCTTCCAGCTCGGCGAAGGCGCGGGCCGCCCGGCGGAACCGGCGCCGGCCCCGCGAAGTGAGGACGCGCCGGCCGTCCTGCTCCTTTTCGGCGGCGTGCCGGACGAGGTACAGCCGGATCATTTCGTCACGCCCAGCAGGGCCAGACCCTCGAAGAGCAGGTGCGCGCCGAGCAGCGAGGTGAGGTCCGCGTGATCGAGCGCCGGGCAGACCTCCACCAGGTCCATGCCGACGAGGTTGGTGCCGGCCAGGCCGCGCAGGAGCTGCAGCGCCTCCATCGAGGTCATCCCACCCGGCACCGGGGTGCCCGTACCGGGAGCGAATGCGGGATCGATCGCGTCGACGTCGAAGGAGACGTACACGGGCTTTCCATGCAGTCTCTCGCGCACGTCCAGCGATACTGCGCGCACCCCCACTCGCGTCAAATCTTCTGCCGTGTAGCAGCGCGCCTCGTGCGCGATGGACAGGTCCCGGTCGCCGGGTCGTCCCCAGGGGCCGCGCAAGCCGACCTGGACGAGCGCTCCCCGCTCGATCAGTCCCTCCTCGAGCGCGTGGCGGAACGGCGTCCCGTGGTGGTAGGGCGTGCCCCACACTTCCGGGCCGCTCGTATCCAGGTGCGCGTCCACGTGCACCACCGCGACCGGCCCGTGCGTTTCGTGCAGGGCGCGGAGCACGGGGAGCGCGACGGAGTGATCGCCGCCCACCACGAACGGGGCGACGCCGTCCTTCAAGAGCAGCGCCACGTCGCGCTGCACGGCCTCGCGCATCGCCGCCGGATCGAACGGCGGAAACGCAACGTTTCCGCCGTCGGCTGCCCTGATCCGATCGAAGACGTCGATCTCGTGCACCGGATGCCACGGCTGCACCAGCGCGGAGAGCCGGCGCAGGTGAAAGGGCGCGAAACGCGCGCCGGGTTGGTAGGTGGTGCCCGCGTCGAAGGTCACCCCGAGCAGGACGGCGTCGAGACCCTTGGCCTCGCCGCGCATCGGGTCGACCTGCGGCAACCGGAAGAACGGGGTCTGGCCGCCCCGGATGTACTCAAGTGCCGACTGCTGCGCCATCGCGCACCTCCCGCAGGACTGCCGCGACGGCGAGATGGGCGCGGCGGGACAGCTCCAGATCGCTCACCGAAGGCGTGGGGCGGAGGGCCTCTCCGAAGCGCAGGCGGACGGTGCAGCTCTCGCGCCCCAGCAGCGCCAGGTAGTGGGGCAGGAAGGACGCGTCGCCGGTCCAGGCCAGCTCGTCGCAGTCGTAAGAGATGACGACCGGGACCACGGGCGCAGAGGCGGCGCGCGCGGCGCGGAACGCTCCCGGCTTGAACGGCAGGATCGATCTGCCTTCGCTGGTCGTCCCCTCGGGGAAGTTGAGCACCGACGCGCCTGACGAGAGCGTGCGCGCGATGGTGCGCACGAGCCGCGCGCCGCTCATCGCGCAGCCCCGCTCGACGAATTGCACCCCGCTCGCCGCGGCGATCCGCCCGATCACCGGCCAGGCAGCGACCTCGCTCTTCGCGATCGGCAAGCACGGCGCGTTGGCCATGATGACGAGCGGATCGAGCCAGCTCACGTGGTTCGCGACCAGGAGCGCCGGCCGCGGCAGCGCCCCGAGCACCTCCACGCGAATGCCGTGGACCTCCAGCACTTCCTGGGCGAGCCGCTGCAGGGCGCGCGCCTGCGCCGGCGCGTCGAGGGTCCCGTGCCTGCGAAGAAGCCGGATCCGGCCGGCCCCGTCCAGGGCACAAACCCCCGTCCGCGCCACGCGCGCGACGATGCGGGCCAACCTGGCCAGCGCGTCCGTCACGCGGCACCGGCCAGCGATTCGCGCGGCAAGAGCCCGAGCTTCTCCAGGCGCTCGCGCGCGGCTTCCAGGCCCGCCCGGTCGATGCGGGAGACGATCCGCTCGTCGCCTGGCCAGTAGAAGTCGCTGCGGACCTCCACGTCGTTCGCGCCGAGCGCTCCGTGCAGGGCCCGCGCCGAAGCGTTGTCGCGCTTCACCGTGAACCAGCACGAGTCCACCTGCGGCCCCAGGGCGGCGATGAGGCCGGCGACGAGCCGGATGGCCACCCGGGAACCCTGGAACCGCGGAGCCACCGCCAACGTGGTGCAGTACGCCTCGCGGCCTCGAACGAAGGAGAGCACGTACCCTGCCGGTTCGCCGTTCACCAGCGCGAGCAGGCAGCTATGGGGAAAGAACTCACAGCAAAGCTTCACGTAATAGGGGCCCAGCACCGCCTCGCCGGCGGCGCCGAACACCTCGTCCTCGAGCTTCATCACGGTCGGGTAATCGTCGGAGCAGAGCGGGCGGATCTCGTATCGCGCCATGCGCACACCTCCTCGGAATTTCGAGGAGCGTACGCGACGCGCCGTGCCAGGCTCGTCGCAATTGCGCCTCTTTTCAGGGGATCCTGCGTGACGGACTTGCGTCAGGCCGCGGAGCGTTCAGCCGACCCGAAATGCTCGAGCAGGAGGCGGGCCGTCTCCTCTTCCCGCTCGAGCGGAAATGCGTGTCCTGCGCCGGGCAGGACTTTGAGACGCGCTCCCGGAATCAGTGCGGCGAGCCGGTTGGCATTCTCGACCGGGACGACGCGGTCGGCGTCGCCCGACAGGACGAGCGTCGGCGCCCGCAGCGCGCGGAGCCGTTCACCCGGGCCATGGCGGACCACCGCGGCGAGCTGCGCGAGCGCCGCCCAGAGCGAATCCACCTGGCCGGCGTCGCCGCGCAGCCAGTCCAGGGCGCGCTGGCGGAACGGGTGCGAGACCAGCAACCTGCCCACCCGCTCCGCGGTGGCGAATCGCGCGCCGCAGTTGAGCAGCAACAGATCGAGCAGCGCCTCGAGCGACGGTTTCTCGCTGTCGCGGAAGCTGGCGAAGGTGGCGCCGAGCGCGAGCGCCCGCACGCGCCCGGGCCACGTGAGCGCGAGCTCCTGCGCGACCATTCCACCCATCGAGATGCCGAACACATTGGCGGCGGGGACGGCCTCCGCGTCGAGCACGGCAAGCGCGTCGGCCGCGAGCTGCGCCATCGAGCAGGTGCCCTGCGCGCGGCCGGAAAAGCCGGTGCCGCGGTGGTCGAAGGCGAGCACCCTGAACCGCGTGGCAAGGCGATCGGGAAGGCGATCCCACGCGCCGCAGGAAAGCCCGAGGCCCATGATCATCAGGAGCGGGTCGGCGTCCGGATCGCCCCACGTGCGGTAGTGAACGACGTGGTCACCGTTGCTGGCGCGCGGCACGGCCGAAGGATGAATCCTGCCGCCCCGCGCGGCAACTCTATCTGGGCGCGGTCAGCGCTGGCGTGGACGCCGGCGCGGCTCCGGGCTGGACCCCGACAGCATCGGCTCGACGGCAGGTGAGCGCGACGCGTCGGTGAACGACGCTCGCCGGGCCAGCGCCATGAAGTGCTCCTGGCTTCGCAGCGGAGCATCGCCGGTGCCGTGAGTGCGCGGGCGAACCCTCTCGTAGGTTCCGTCGGGCCGGAGGACGCGAGCCTTGACGTTGTCCGCCAGCATGGTGCCGAGGATCTCGGAGAGGATCCTTTCTTTCAATACGGGCGACTGCACCGGAAACGCGAGGTCCACGCGGCGGATGAAATTGCGCGGCATCCAGTCCCCCGAGGCGAGATAGACCTTCTTCTCGCCGCGGGCGTGGAAATGCCAGATGCGCGCGTGCTCGAGGAACCGGTCCACCACCGAGGTGACGCGGATGGTCTCGCTCAGCTTTGGCACCCCGGGGCGCAAGCAGCAGACGCCTCGCACCAGGAGGTCGATCTGCACCCCGGCCTGGGACGCCCGGTAGAGGGCCTTGATCACCTCCGGGTCGGCCAGCGCGTTCATCTTGGCGACGATCCGCCCCTCCTTGCCGGCGCGGACCTCGTCGTCGATGAGCTGCAGCACGGCCTGTTTGAGGCCGAGCGGGGAGACGAGGAACTTCCGCCATTGCCCCGGCTTGGAGTAACCGGTGAGGAGGTTGAACAGCGCGGTCGCGTCGGCGGCGAAGTCCTCGTTGGCCGTGAACAGCGAGAGGTCCGAGTAGCTCCGCGCAGTGCCGCTGTTGTAGTTCCCGGTGCCCAGGTGCACGTACCGCCGGATGGAGTTGCCCTCCCGACGCACCAGGAGCGCGAGCTTGGAGTGCGTCTTGAATCCGATGAGGCCGTAGACCACGTGCACGCCGGCCTGCTCCAGCTCGCGGGCCCAGGCGATGTTCGCTTCCTCGTCCATCCGCGCCTTGAGCTCGACCAGCGCCGTGACCTGCTTGCCGTTCTCGGCCGCCCGCTGCAGCGCCCGGACGATGGGGCTCCCCTGCCCCGCCCGGTAGAGCGTCATCTTGATGGCGAGCACGTCCGGATCGTTCGCAGCGGAGTCGATGAACGCCACCACGGGCTCGAACGATTCGTAGGGATGGTGCAGCAGCACGTCGCCGCCGCGGATCGCCTCCAGAAGCGTGGCGTTTGCTTCGCCGATCGCCGCCGGCACGACGGGGGTGAACGGCTCGTCCTGGAGATGCTTGAGCTCCGGCCTGGCCATCAGCTCGCTGAGCAGGACGGAGATCTCCAGCGGGCGGCTCTGATGATAGACGTCGGAATCGGGCAGGTTCAGGGCGCGCGCCAGGAATCCCGAGACCGGCTCCTCCGCCTTCGCATTGATCTGCAGCCGGACCGCGCTGCCGCGGTCCCGGCGGCGCACCTCCCGCTCGATGGTGACGAGCAGGTCCTCCCCTTCTTCCTCGTCGATGTTGAGGTCCCAATTCCTGGTCACGCGGAAGGGCCAGCAGCCCTCGATGGGCATGTCGGGGAAGAGAGGCGCGAGGTTCCGCGCGATCACGTCCTCCAGCAACATCGCGCCGCCGGGCACCGGCACCAGGCGCGGCAAGAGCGAGGGGACCGGCACCACCCCGTAGCGCAACCGCGCTTCTGGCCGCGTCGCAAAGCGGATGGCCAGGTTCAGCGACTTGTTGCGCAGGTGAGGGAACGGATGCGCAGGGTCGAGCGCCAGCGGAGTCAGCACGGGCAGGACGTTGCGCTGGAAGAAGTCGGCGACGGCCGCCTGCGACTCGGGCGGGAGGGCCCCTGCTCGCCACAGGCGTACGCCGGCGCGCTCCAGGCCGGGCAGCACCTCCTGCACGAAGAGCTCGTCCTGGCGGGCGATCAAGGCGTGGCATCTCTGGGCGACCGCCCTGAGCTGATCGGCCGGCGTCATCGCGTCCGGCCCGGTCTCCTCCACATGACCGGAGATCTGCTGCTTGAGCCCCGCCACCCGGATCATGAAGAACTCGTCGAGGCTGACGCTCAGAATGGCGAGGAAGCGCAGGCGCTCGAGGAGGGGGAGCTGGGGATCCGCCGCCTCCTCCAGCACTCGCTCGAGGAAGGCGACGGTGGAAAGCTCGCGGTTGATGAAGTTCCGCGGATCGCCCAGCCCGGCCTCGGGCGGAGAGATCCTGCTGCTCAGGGAGGGGGCGGGATCCATCGGGCGGGGGGCTCGAAGGCGAAGGATCAGCACAGGTACGTATGAGGCGTCTGTGACGTCTTTGTGACAGCGGTCTGTCAGGCGCGCCGTTCGTCCTAGGTGAGGACCCTTTGGATCATGCGGAGCGGGACGCTTGCAGTCCGGGAGATCTTCGCCGCATCTGCCGGAGTTGGCCGGCCATCAGCAGGACGGCGCGGTGGCTGCTCGCGCGGACGTCCTCCGCCGGGATGCGGAGGATGGCCACCGCTTCCTGGAGCGAGAACTGCTCGATCTCACGGAGGATGAAGGCGGCCCGATCCAGGGTGGGGAGCTGCTGGAGCATCCCGCGAATCGTTTCCGCCAGCTCGGGTCGCTGGAACCCGCCATCGACCCGGTCCGACCAGTCCTCGCCCTGCGGGGCCAGGCAGCCGCGGGCGTCGAATCGAGGCAGGAAGGCGTCGAGCGATTCGACTGCGTCACGCCGGCCTTGCGGGCAGCGCAAGAAAGTGACGTCGAGCGCCGCGCCGCACAGCGAAATCCCGAGGGGAGTTTCGTAGCCGATCGACTCGGGGAAGCGGACGACGAGCGTGAGGGTCTGCTCGGTCGCCTCCGCTGCTTCGGATGCGCTCGCCAGCATGTTCCAGGCAATGCGGTAGATCGGAGTCCACCAGCGCGTCGCGAACTCCACGAATGCCGCCGGATCGCCGCGGCGCGCTTTGTGCAAGAGGGCTTCGTCCACGCTGGCATCCTTCGACATGGCACCACCTCGTGGAGATGACGATCGGCGCACGCCGGAATGGACAGCGACGTAACGAATTTCCACGCCTGTCACAGGGCCAGCGACATCCGCTGCCGATGCACGTCTTCGAAACCGAGTCCGCGATACAGGGCGAAGGCCGCCGATTGCGTAGGGACTACTTCGAGCTCGATGGAGCGGACGCCTTTCCGGCGCGCCTCGTCACGGACGCGAGCGAGCAGCGCGCGCGCGATCCCGGTGCGGCGGGCCTCGACCGACACGATCTGGTTGGCGAGGAAGACGGCCACTGCTCGACCGTCGCGCTCCGCGAGCCACAGCCAGGCAGGCGAATCCTTCGCGAGCGCGTGATCGATGCCGCGCGAGATGCCCTCCGGGTCCGCCGGTAAGCGGTGCTCGATGAGCTGTGCCGTCAGGAGCCGATGCGCGGTGTCCCGGTCCGCGGCTCCCGCCGGACGAACCTGCAAGCCATTCATTTGTCACTCGATCCCGCCTGTAGCATCCTGGGCCCCTCAGATGATGCCTGAAGTGGTGCATCGCGGGTGGGACGGCTTCCCGGACCGCCGTGGCGGCGCTCGGCGAGCGGCGGCCCGGGCCGCGCTGGCGCGCCTTCTCTGGGACGAAGCTGGCGAGCGCAGAGTGCCTCCCGCGGCAACCCTCGACCGGGCCTTGTCCCCGCTGCCGGGCGGTGAGCTGGAGCGGATCTGCGAGTTCAACCCATTCGGTCCGGTCTACTTCATTCCGACGCCGCCGTTCCTGCGCGCGCTCGCCCGGCGCATCCGCTCGCGAGGCGCGCGCCGGGTGTTGGAAGTCGCCGCCGGAGATGGACACCTGTCGCGCGCGCTCTCGGTGCACGCGCCGGATCTGCGCGTCGTCGCGTCGGACTCTGGAAAGTGGGAGCAGCCGCGAGCGCGGATGAACGCGCGCGAGCGGCGCGAGATGCGAGGGAAAGGGGTCGCCGGGATCCGGCTCGGGCCCGAGGTGGCGCGGCTCGACGTGCGCGCAGCGGTGGACAGGTTCCAGCCGGACCTGGTCCTCGCCTGCTGGCTTCCTCCAGGGCCTCTGCTCGGACGCATCCTGCGCGCGTCGGACCGGGACGTCCTGGAGATCGGCGCCGGGAGCGGAATCACCGGCGACATCTCCTGCTGGCGTTACGAGCACGAGTTCTGCGACGAGCTCGACGCGCTCGGCCGCTGCCGACTGGACGAGCGACCCTCGCGCAAGCTGCACACGCGGGTGACGCTCTATCAGGGCCCCCGGACGGCGATCGCCCTGCCCGGCGCTCCTCATCGTCGAACGGCTTCCGAGGTATAGCTTCGTCGCATGATCGCCTGGGTCGCGCTGCTGCTCGCCGCAACCACCGCGTACGACGCGGAGCTGTCGGCGTATCCGTATCCGTTTCCGGTGCGCCACTTCGAGCTGCGCGCGCAGCGGCAGGTGCTGCGCATGGCTTACATGGACGTCCAACCAGAGACGCCCAACGGCGAGACGGTGGTCCTGCTGCACGGCAAGAACTTCTGCGGCGCGTATTGGGAAGACACCATTCGCGCCCTCAGCGCGCAAGGGTACCGCACCGTCGTGCCCGACCAGATAGGCTTCGGCAAGTCGAGCAAGCCGGAGCGGTTCCAGTTCACCTTCCAGGAGCTCGCCGACGACACGCGAAAGCTGCTCGATTCCCTCGGCGTGCGCCGGGCGTCCCTGGTGGGACACTCGATGGGCGGCATGGTGGCGACGCGCTTTTCGCTGATGTTCCCGGACCGGGTGGCGCGGCTCGTGCTCGTCAATCCGATCGGGCTCGAAGACTGGAAACAGATGGCGCCGTGGTTGCCGGTGGACCAGGCGTACGCGAACGAGCTGCAGAACACGCCCGACAAGCTGCGCGAGTACATGCGCGTCAACTACTTCGGTGGCACCTGGAAGCCCGAGTACGAAAAGCTGCTGGCGCCGCTCGCCGGATGGTTGGCCGGGCCGGATCGCGAGCGCGTCGCGTGGGATGCCGCATTGACCTCCGACATGATCTTCACCCAGCCGGTCGTCCACGAGTTTCCCAATCTACGCGTGCCGGTGATGCTGATCATCGGCCAGCGCGACCGGACGGCCATCGGTCGCGACCGCGCGCCCGAGGCGGTGCGCGCGAAGATGGGCCACTACCCGGAGCTGGGGAAGCGCGCTGCAGCGGCCATTCCCGGAGCGAAACTTCTGGAGATCGAAAACGCGGGCCATCTGCCACAGGTGGAGGCCTTCCAGGCCTACCGCGAGGCCTTGCTCACGTTCCTGCCTGCGGCCCGCTGATCGCGGGCGTCCTGTTCAACCGGCTAGCGAGACCAGACGAGCTCGAGAAAAGTCGTGCGGCGCCTCGACAACACTGCGCGAACGCAGCGCAGGTACCGGAGCAGGCCATAGCCTCGGACGATGCTGCCGGCGTTCCGCAGGACGTCCTTGCTGGTGATGAGTCCCTGGATCATGGCCAACCCCTTCTACGGATTGGCTACAGCATGCGGCGTGCCAGCGGCAGACCCGCGTCGATCAAGCGCTCCGACGTTTCGGCCGGGCAACGCCGGGCGAAAATCTGCCAGGTGTCTGGCGATCCGACGGCGTGCGGTCGTCCGGAGCGGCAGCGGCTAGGATTGCTGCGGGACGTCGATGTGGAGCTCGACGCGGCGGTTCTGGGCTCGCCCGTTTGCAGTCGTGTTGTCCGCGATGGGCTGCGCCGCTCCCGCCCCCTCGACGAGCATCTGTCGCGGGTTGACGCCGCGCCTCGCGAGCACGTCGCGGACCGCTTCTGCGCGCCGGAGCGAGAGCTCCTCGTTGTGCGCCGGAGATCCGGTGGAGTCGGTGTGACCCTGGACCCGGATCCGGTCGTCGGGATACTTGGCGAGGATGTCGCCGAGCTGCGCGATCTGCTCTACCGCAGCGGGCCTCAGGACCGCGCTGTCGCTGGTGAACAGGAGCGACGACTTGAGGTTCACCAAGATGCCGTTCTCCGTCCGCCGCGCGTCGGCGACCTGCTGGAGCTCCTGCGCTTGCTTGTCGAGGTAGTTGCCGACGGCGCCCCCGGCGACGCCGCCCACCAGCGCGCCGATCGCCGCTCCTTCCCACCCGCCGGCAAGCGCGCCGATGCCCGCGCCGACCGCAGCGCCACCGCCCGCGCCGATCGCAGTGCGCTTCTCGGGAGTCGCGCAGGCTCCAAGGACCGCAGCGGCCGACACCACGAGCAGGAACGGGCGCATTCCAACCACCTCCAGGCGTTCTCGATGTTCACGAAGCATGCCGGCCCTTGCTGCGGCGCAGCGCGGTAGGGTGGCCCGAACAAGAAGGCATGGAACTTGCGGGCGTTCCGCTCGTGCACCGGCGTTCCAGCCGGTTGGAGAGCGGACATGGGGTGTCAATACGTTCGACAGCATGGACATGCGCAGCGCTCCCTGCGGCTGCGGGCCCATGCAGCGTTGTTCGTTTGGTCGACAGTGCTGCTCGTTTCGGTGTCGTTGATTCGATGACGGGAGAGATCTGCGCTCCCTGCGCGCCGGCTAGAAGCGCATCGCGTAATTCAGCGACCGCCCGTCCGGCCCCAGCGACACCGATCCCCCCGGGCCTTTGCCATCCAGTTGGAGGTGTACGGACGAGACGACAGCACCGACCACCGATCCGACGAGGGCGCCCGCGATCACGTCGCTCGCCCAATGACGATCCGCGACCACGCGGAGCAGGCTGGTCGTCGCGGCGACGCCGAGAGCCACCGGACACACCGCCGCGTCGGCGCTTCCGTACAGCGAGAGGCGCGAGTGCTGTACGCACAGCGTGGACGCGGCCGTGAAGGCGATGGAAGTGTGACCGCTGAAGAACGCGGTGTTCCGCGTGTTCGCGGAAGCGGAGCAATCGGCCTCCGGCGAGCTCGATCCGCACGTGCGCACGAAGGGCCGGGCCCGTCCCGTCGACCTCTGCATGGCGGTGGTGAGCAGGGTGGTGATGGCCATCGCTTCCACGTCGATGAGCGCGAGCTGGAGCGCCGCATCCGCCTTGCCGTGTCCCAGCCAGGTCAAAAGGCCTGCGTCGACGACCACCGGATACGCCGCAAGGAGGTAGGCGAGATCGCTGATGGTGCCCGCGCGCGAGCGGCCACCCGGCGACGAAGCGCGCAAGACGTCGCGGGCGCCCTCGTCGAAGAGGATCGCGCTATTCCACCGCGGCTGATCGGGCGCGTTCAGGAAGACCATCAGTAGAATCGAGGCGGTCGCGAGACCACCCACGGCGGCGCCCTCCTCGGGGCCGATCCGCTCCCACCCATCGGGCCAACCGGAAGACAGGTCAGGGCGCTCGCCCGCCATCGCCGCAGGCGAAGCGACGGCGAGAGCCAGCGCGATGCAGACCGTACGACCAGCGACGCCGGGCGAGGGTGACGAGGGCACGGTGCTTTCGCTTAACACGGTTCGCAGGTCATCGACTCGTCGAGCGCTCAGGCGGCCGCCTCGCCGACCCGGGCATGGTCCGTGCAACGCCCCTACGTAGCCCCGCCGGGCCCGGGCTTCGACAGGGAGGACGCGCGATGATCTCGATCGGTGCGGCATTGGGACAGGCCACGCGCCCAGCCCTGAGCCCGACCGACATCTTCGCTCCGGTCTCCACTCCCGCTGAATCGATCTTCGACCTCTCCTTGCTCGTGCTGGCGGTCGCGGGCTTCATCTTCATCATCGTCTCGGGCTTGCTCACGTACTCGATCTTGAAGTTCAGGAAGAGGAGCAACGACGACGGCCGCGAACCTGCTCAGGTCTACGGAAGCTCGCAGGTGGAGCTCGCCTGGACCATCACCCCGGTGATCATCGTCCTGGTGCTGTTCCTCGCGACCGCGCGTGTCATCTTCAGCGTGCAGGGCGCTCCG
>WNFL01230847.1_pt1 | contig 20105 bp, 17 predicted proteins | sample 5400361 | NCBI WGS metagenome assembly WNFL01 (sample SAMN13153351, study PRJNA577476) | soil metagenome | isolation source: 40 cm soil on Douglas fir-dominated hillslope | place: USA:California | collected 2013-09-17
GCGATGATGGAAGGCGATCAGCTTGCCGGCCGCATCGAACCCGGCCCGCAGGTAGTGCACCGATAAAGGATTGAAGCGCCCGTTGCGGACGTCGTCCTCGCGCGTCCACATCAGCTTGACGGGTCTCTTCACGGCGTTCGACAGCACCACGGCATCATGGACGTATTCTTCGTCGCGGTGACCGCGCCGCCCGAAGCCGCCGCCCATCAGCATGTCGTGATAGGTGATCTTGTCCGGCGTGGTCTTGAGCGCAGCGGCCGCAACCGTCACGGCAATGGTCTTCGACTGCACGCCGCACCATAGTTCGCAGGCGTCGCCTGAGGCAGAGACGGAGGCGACCGCGTTGAGCGGCTCCATCTGAGCGTGATAGACGAGGTCGTTGCGATACTCGCCATCGACGACCGTCGCGGCCGTCTGCAGGGCCGCCACCGCGTCGCCTTCCTTGGCCCAAAGCTTGGTCGGCTCCGACATATCCCGCGCCGCGGCCGCAAAGTCGTTGAGCGCCTTTTCACTGTTGAAGCCCCAGGCCTTGCCGGTGCGAGTCCAGGTGACCTTGAGGGCCTCCTTGGCATCGAACGCCGCCCACGGCGTCTCGGCGATGACGCCGACCCCGTAGGGCAGCGGCACGATCCGCACCACGCCGGCGACCGCCTTTGCCTTCGCATCGTCGATCGCGTCGGGCGCCCCGCCTTCCACGGGCGAGCGCAGAATCGCGCCATACAACATGTCCGGCACCTGCACATCGATGCTGTATTGTGCGGTGCCGTTGATCTTTTGCGGCAGTTCGACGCGCATCACGTCCTTGCCGATGAGGCGGAATTGATCCGTCTTCTTCAGCTCGCTCTCGGCAACTTCCGGCGCCTTGGCGGGCACCTCCGCAAAGGCTGCGATCTCGCCATAGGTCAGACGACGCCCCGATTTGGCATGAACGACGACATTCGGTTCGGTTGTCAGCTCTGCAACCGGAACGCTCCAGTGCCTCGCGGCATTCGCGAGCAGCACCTTGCGCACCTGCGCGCCGAACCGGCGCAGATCCTTGAAGTAGGCCGTCACGGCATTGCTGCCGGCGGTGTACATGTAGCCGAATGCCGGGTTCTTGTAGAGTTCGTCGTTCGGCGGCGCCACCACGATGCGCACCTTCGACCAATCGGCATCGAGTTCCTCGGCGAGTATCAGCGGCAGCGAGGTCAGCGACCCCTGCCCCATCTCGGCCGCCGGCGACATGATTGCGACTGTATCGTCGGTCGAGATCGTCACCCACGGACTCAAGACTGCATCCTTGCCGGCCGCTTTGGCCGTGCCGGCCGGCAGGCGCAATGCCACCGCGAAGGTGAATCCGGCGGCGCCGATCATGAAACCGCGGCGGCTGATGTCCGCATTGCTAGTCTGGATCGTCATGATCAGGCCTCCTTCGCGGCGCGCTCGATGGCGCGGACGATGCGCTGATAGGAGCCGCAGCGGCAGATGTTGGTGCTCATGTGGTCGACGATCGGATTGTGCGCCAGCAGGTCGGCGGCGCTCATGATCTGGCCGGACTGGCAGTAGCCGCATTGCGGCACCCGCTCGGCGAGCCACGCCCTCTGTATCGGATGCGAAGAATCCGGCGACAGCCCCTCGATGGTGGTCACGGCCTTGCCGGCGACTTGCGACACCTGAGTCTGGCACGAGAAGGCGCGCTTGCCGTCGACATGCACCATGCAGGCGCCGCACAAGCCAGTGCCGCATCCGAATTTGGTGCCGGTCAGCTTGAGTTCCTCGCGGATCACCCACAACAGCGGGATGCTCGCCGGTGCATCGGAGTGCACCGCCTTGCCATTGACCTTGAAATCGAACGCCATTGGTTTCCTCCGGTGATTTGATGGACGACTTTTACGGATGGGGCACGCCGCCATTCTAATTCCTTCCCGCGGCCGTGTGGAACCAAAAACGGAAGGGCGGACGGCTACTCTGGTACGCGGCACCGTAGGAGCGTAGGGTGCGCATCGCACAGCGCGCGGCATCTCGCAGGAACTGCCGTGCGCCTTTGCCCACGCGGTCCAAGTTGCCGTTCGACAGCGTGGGCAAAATCGCAGGCGCTGATCCGCAAGACATCTCCGCTGCGGCCAGCGATTTTGCCCACCCTACCCGGCACGTCAGCGTTGCCACAACGCCGAGTATTTATTTTGTTTCATAGCTGTGTAATATATCTCACAAAACGGGAGATAATATATTTTCAATATGAATTGACATAAGAATTGACATGTCAATCGGCTCATGAATTGAGATTTGTGTTGCTCGACGGCCGTTCCATGAGGCGGCCGGCAGCATACACCTTCAAAACAGTGTGGCAGGGATGCTCCGATGAACGATTACCCGCACGATAATTCAACGCTATTCGCACCATCACGACGCTCGTTTGTGGGAGGGACGACGGCCATTGCGGGGGCCGCCGCCCTGGGGCTGGCGGCACCCTCGGTATTCGGACAGACGCCGCGAACCCGCATGGACATTGTCACCTTTGCCCAGGATGCGACGCGGCTCGCCAATTTCGAGGCAGCTGTCCAGGAAATGATGGATCGCTCCGCCGCTGACGAGAACGACCCGAGAGGATGGTTGCCAAATGCAAACACCCACCGGGATTTCTGCTCGATCCCGGACGATGACGCAAGTCAGATGCACTACTGCTACTGGTTCCTCACTTGGCATCGCGCCTATATCTCGGTGACCGAGCGAAAGATTCGGGCGATATCAGGCGACGACAGCTTCAGCTATCCATATTGGAACTGGAGCAGCGACCGTCACATTCCTCAGGCATTTGCGCGACCCGGAAGCTCGCTGTCGAATGCGGTCCGCTACACGGTGCCACAGGGGCTGCGAGACGACCAGGTCGATTACTTTCCCGATGACCCGGTGTTCGGGCCCTTCGGCGTTGCAGCGCTTTCGGTTCGACGCTTCGAAGCAAGGACGCCAGGCCAGATCCGGGGCAGCTTTGGCGGCATCAGGCGCCCGAATCCGTTTGGCGCCTACGACAACAACCGGCTGGAACGCACGCCGCACGGAGATGTCCACAACTATGTGGGCGGCACGAGCGGTCAGGGCGCTGGAGACATGACGGACTTCACGACGGCCGGCCGCGACCCGATCTTTTTCGCCCATCACGGCAATCTCGACCGCCTGTGGGAAATCTGGCGACAAGATCCAGCCCGCAAGGCCACCGAGCCGACATCGGAGCATTTTCTCAACCATCATTTCGTGTTCACCTGGATCGACGGCACGCCGATCGACGTGCCGATGAGCGACGTGCTTGATACGACGAAGCTCGGCTATGTTTACGACAATCTCAACGTCTTTCGAACCGGAGCAGTAGGCCCCGTGGCATCGGCAGAATCAGCGTCCAGCCGCCCGCCGGCGGTGGGCCGGCAAACCATCAGCGTTCCGCTGCGGCCGGAAGCCGCTCCCGATGAAACTGAACGGAAGATCCTTGAGATCACCGAGGTCGAGGCGCCCACGCAGCCGATGACGGTCAGCGTCTTCGTCAAGCCCGCCAACGCGCCGCCCGACGAACTCGGCACCAGCATTGGAACTTTTTCGGCGCTCCTCTCCGGCGGCCGCATCGCATGGCCAAGCCGAACTCTGACCTTCGACATCACCGCAGCGGCAAAAAAATATGCCGGCGAGCAAATCACCGTCCAACTGATCCCGCATCGTATCCGCGGGCAGGGCTCCGGACCGGAAATCTATCCGCCGCTCAAATTCGGCCAAATGCGCATTGTTACCGAAGGAGCAAGCGACCATCATCGCTAGAGCGATCGATTCCCCTCTCCAGCGTCATGCCCGCGCTTGTCGCGGGCATCCACGTCTTTCTTGTGAGCTTGGAGCCAAAAAGACGTAGATGGCCGGGACAAGCCCGGCCATGACTCCGAATAAATTGTTCAACATCACTGAAATCCGCTCTAAGTGAGCCGCCGATCATATTCGAAGGCATAGGCAGTGAATATCCAATCGGTGAGAGAGCTCAAACTCGAACTTGCCGCTGAGGTCTTTGCGCCGATCGCGAGCGAGTTGCGGGAGCGCGCGCAGCGTCGGCTGCTTCGGATGCCTCAACGCTCCTCGCCTCTGCAGCGCGTCGCGCTCGGCATCGGCAAGAGCACAAGGCGGGGCGAATTTTCCTTGGCGGTGCGCCTGCAGGCGCGATCGAAGGCATTGCAGGCGATGGTGGAGCGGTTGCGTGAGCGTGCGCGCGGCGAAATCGACGTGCGATTCATCGGTCACCTGCGCCCCCACGACGGCATTCAAGGCCCGCCTGCTGGCCTGCGAAAAATCTGCAGGCCGCTGGTCATCGGCTGCTCCGTCGGGCACATCGCGACGACCGCCGGAACCCTGGGTTTAATCGCGCGTCACCGCAAGACCGGGCAGGCGGTGATGCTGAGTAATTCACACATCCTTGCCCAAAGCGGTCAGGCACAGAACGGCGATCCGATCACCCAGCCGGGCCCCCTGGACGGCGGCAACGCCGACAACGTGGTGGCGGCGCTGGCCGATTCGACGACCCTCAATGTCCCCGGCCCGAACCAGTTCGACGCCGCGATCGCCATCATCGACAGCGGCGTAGCTTATACGCCGAACATCGTGCCAGAACTCGGCGCATTCACAATCGGCAGCGAGGACACCATTTTGCCGGGGGTGAAAGTGGCGAAAGTCGGCCGAACCACCGATTTGCGCCGCGGTGAAATACTCGCCACCGAACTTGACGACGTGGTCGTACGCTATGACATTGGGGACGCGACGTTTGATCACCAGATCGAAATAGCGGGGCAACCGAAACTGCCATTCAGCGATGACGGCGACAGCGGCTCATTGGTGCTCGACCAACAGATGCGAGCCATCGGTCTCATATTTTGCGGCAACCCGAATGCGAACGGCGGCACCGGCCTGAGTTATGCCAATCATTTGCCCCGGATCATGACCGCGCTTGATATCGTTTCGATGTGAGGCGCCGAGAGAGCCCATGGCTGCACCGACCATAGAGGATGCCCGGTCCGCCAAGGCCGAGATCATCGAGAAACTTAAGGACGTTAAGGATTTCGCCGGCGTCGGCATCGGCGAGCACAAGGGTCGTTTCACCGTCAGGGTGAATTGGCGAATCCTGCCGAAAGACGTCAAGCTGCCCGACCGGATCGGCGACATCGAGGTCACCCATCACGAAGTCGGGACCCTGCGACCGCAAGCCGAATAATCGCCAGCCCCGCGCGCCTGCGTCATGGCCGGGCTTGTCCCGGCCATCCACGTCTTTCTCGCCGAACCCCCGCAAGCAAGACGTGGATGCCCGCGACAACCCCCGGGATCAAGTCCGGGCACGACGGCGGACTGCAAATTCAAGCGCGTCTGTCGGGGCCATGACATCCATGCTGCGAGCCTGTACGATCGTGCGCCGGATCGTTGGACCATGGTCCCCGAGGGGAGCAATCGATGTCGAAACGTATTCTCGTTGCCGTCATTACCGCGCTTGCGGTCTTCGCGGCGACCTTCTCGCTTTCCGCCCAGACCCTCGACAAGATCAAGCAGCGCGGCGTCGTGGTGGCGGGCACCAAGGCCGACTACAAGCCCTTCGGCTTTCGCGATCCAAGCGGCCGCATCGTCGGCTTCGAACCCGATCTTGCCAGGGACGTGGCCGACCGGCTCGGCGTCAAGCTCGAGCTGGAGCCCGTGGTCTCCGCGAACCGCATGCAGTTCCTGCAGCAGGGCAAGATCGATCTCATGCTCGCCACGATGAACGTGACGGACGAACGGCGCAAAACGGTCGGCATCATCGAGCCGAGCTACTACGCCTCCGGGGTCAATGTGTTCGTCAACCGCAAGGTTGCCCTCAAGCGCTGGGAGCAGCTCAAAGACCAGAAGATCTGCGGCATCCAGGGCGCCTTCTACAATAAATATGTGGCCGAGAAATACGGCGCCGACATCGTCGCCTTCCGCGGCCAGAACGAGGCCGAGACTGCGCTGCAGCAGGGCAATTGCGTCGGCTGGGTCTACGACGACACCGCCTTCCAGGAGCGGCTTGCCGACCCCAAGTGGGTGGCCTTCGAGATGCCGCTGGAGACCATCCTGACCGAGCCATGGGGCGCCGCCGTGAAGCTTGAGGAGCGCGACGGACCGTGGGGGCAGTTCATTGCCAAGACCATCGCGGACTGGCACCGCAGCGGCAAGCTCATCGAGACCGAGAAGAAGTGGGGCATCTCGCCGTCGGCTTTCCTCAGGAAAGCGCGCGAAGAGGCCAAGTGACCGGGCGCCCGACTTGCCGGCCACCTGTCGTGAGCAACGTCGCTGCAACGGTCCCGTTCGTGTCATCGCCCGCTTCAAGCGGGCGATCCAGTAACCACCGGCTTTTCGATCGGCGCACAGCACCAGTTCCATTGGCGGCGCAGGGGCTACTGGATGCCCCGCTTGAAGCGGGGCATGACACCGCTGCGATTTGGTCGGAACCAAGCGAGCCCGATCTTTCGATCAGGCGGCTCCCATGATCGACCTCACGCCGTTCTGGGACTGGTTTCGCGAGCTTAACGCCGCCACCGGCATCAAGCTCACCATCTTCTATGACGCGTTCGATCGCGCGCGTTTCATCAACGGGTTCCTGACCTCGGTCAGGCTGATGGCGCTTTGCATCGTGGCGAGTGTCGTAATTGGGATCGCGGGCGCCTGGGTGCAGGGATCGCGCCTGCGGCTCCTTCGCGCCGTCATGGCGGCCTATGTCCAGTTCTTTCGCAACACCCCGCCGCTGGTGCAGCTCTACTTCTTCTACTTCGCACTTGGATCGTACCTGCGCGTGACCAACGACATCGGGCTCGCGGTGCCGATCATCTCCAGCTTCACCTGGGCGGCGATCTGCCTTTCGCTTTATGCCGGCGCGTTCAACGTGGAGATTTTTCGCGCCGGCATCGAAGCGGTGCCGAGCGAAACCATCGAGGCTGCCGAGGCGCTGGGCTACAGCCGCCTGCAGGCCTACGTTCACGTGATCCTGCCGCTCGCCTTCCGCATCAGCCTGCCGGCGCTCAACAACAACCTCGTCAATCTGGTGAAGACCACCACCATCGCTTACGCCATCGCGGTGCCGGAAATGCTGTACGTCGCGAACCAGATCTGGTCGGACGAGCTCAACGTGCTGGAAATGATGAATGTGCTGCTGGTGATCTACGTCCTGCTGGTCGGCATCGTGGTCTATGTGATGGGTCGTTGGGAGCGGGCGATGCGTGTTCCCGGCTACATGCCGTGATCTCTAATCTGCCCGTCCTCAAGCCGTTCCGGTTACAATCGACAGCGCACGACTCACCGCGCTCACCGTTCACGGCCCACCACGGCATCCTCCTGCTCGTCGCGCTCATGCTCTCGATTTGCGTCGGCGAAGCGCAAGCCGGGTCCGGCACGCCGTCAATCCTTGCCACCATCCTGCGATGGACGCCGCTCCTCGCGCAGGGCTTTGCCCTCAACATCGCCATGAGCTTTCTCGCCATGGCGATCGGCACTGTGCTCGGGCTCGCGCTCGGCCTCGGGCTTATTGCGGTGACGCGGCCGGTGCGGGCGACCTCGTGGCTGATCACGCAGTTCTTCCGCAACGCGCCGTGGCTGGTGCTGCTGTTCTATTGCATCCTGCTGATGCCGTTCGAGGTGCGCATCGGCGGCGCCATCGTGCCGCTGCCCGGCTGGGCCAAATCGACCGCCGGGCTGGCGCTGCCCGTGATGGCCAATGTGGCGGCGCTGGTGCGCGGTGCGGTGCAGTCGATCCCGTCCGGCCAATGGGAGGCGGCCGAAGCGCTCGCCTTCGCGCGGCTGCAGACGCTGCGGCTCGTCATCCTGCCGCAATGCATCAAGCGCATGACGCCGCCATGGATGAACCTCTACGCCATCGTGGTGGTGGCCACGCCCCTCACCTCCATCGTCGGCGTCAGCGAGGCGATGACGCTGACCGGCGACGTGCTCTCCGCCGAAGGGCGACCTGAGTTGCTGGTGCCGATGTATCTCTATTTGCTGACCTGGTTCTTCATTTACTGCTATCCGATCGCGCGCGCCACCGTCGCGCTGGAACGGCGCTTCCAGGTGTCGTGATGCCCTCTGGTTGGACCCCCGCGCAGCCGCTGATCCGCATGCGCGACCTGCACAAGAAATTCGGCGCCGCGCCCGTCATCAACGGCATCTCGATCGACGTGATGAAGGGCGAAGTGATTTGTATCATCGGCCCATCGGGCGCCGGCAAGTCGACGCTGCTTCGCTGCATCAATGCGCTGGTGCCGATCGATTCCGGCTCGATTACGGTGGAAGGCCAGGAGGTCAACGACCCCAAGCTCGACAAGCTCAAGCTGCGCCGCAAGGTCGGCATGGTGTTCCAGCAATACAACCTGTTCCCCCACCGCACCGCGCTCGCCAACATCATGATGGCGCCCCTTCATGTGCTCAAACGCGACCAGGTCGAAGTTGAAGCCGAGGCGCGTGCGCTGATGGGCAAGGTGCGGCTCGACGGTAAGGAGAACTCCTACCCGGGCGAGCTTTCAGGCGGCCAGCAGCAGCGCGTCGCCATTGCGCGCAGCCTCGCCATGCAGCCCGCCGCCATGCTGTTCGATGAAGTGACTGCAGCGCTCGACCCGGAGACCGTGAAAGAGGTGCTGGTGACCATCCGAGAACTCGCCGAGGACGGCATGACCTGCGTCATCGTCACCCACGAAATGGGCTTTGCCCGCGAGGTTGCCGACCAGATCTATTTCACCGACCGCGGCGTCGTTGTGGAGCACGGGCCGCCGGCCGAGTTCTTCACCAATTGCCGAGACGAGCGGACGCGGCAGTTTCTCAGTCAGATTCTTTAGTCCCCTGCGGGCCAAAACAGCCTCGACGTTGCGTGTATTAGGTAGAAATAAACTCGAAGATCGAGTGTATTTCAGAGAAATAGACCCGGCGGTTGCACATTTCGTATTTGGTTGTCATACTAATTTAATGCTGTCGTATTGACGCAGCCTCATTTTCACCATTTAATGTCCCTACCAAACTCGCCCATCTATTTTCGCTTGAACTCCTCACTGGGCGATTGTGCGGTGGAGAGTTTGGATTGCGGGGGGCTAAAATGTTCGCGACATCGCATGAGACGCTATTCTATTGGCGGCGTGGCCGAGGCTGCGCTTCGCCGATTGGGCGATCGCCAACAAGATGCTGATCTGCGGCGCTTACTTTCCCTTGCCGAGACTTGGCAAGATTGCCCGCGACGGCGCCGGCTGCGCATCAACGGTGCGTTCCGCGTAATAGCGTCCTCTCTCTGCAGAGAACACTAAGTCCACCTCTCTAGTTATCGATTAACGTGCAGTCGATGTTCGGCTGTAATGCGAGTGAGTATTGTGCCGTACACGGAAATTCGCAAAGAAAACTGATTCAATACCTGAATTCGTGTGGCGGCCTCATCTGGGGGAAAGGGTCGATGTACATGAAAAACTTTCGCACTTTGGCAATCTGGACCGCCGCGCTGCTGGCCATGTTGGGGGCATCGGCTCTGGCGCAGACAGATTCCGGCGTCCGCGGTGGTACGCAGAACACCGCCGGCTACCTTCAGTATAGGGGCATCCCAATCCCGCACCCGCCGGTCATCAGCCCGCACCCGACAACCGGCGCCACCATCACGGCCAACGAGCTGGCGTCGTTCAACGAGGGTATCAAACGAGCAGGCCAGTTGGAGTCGACCTGCGACACCTGTGCCGACGTGCCCGATGGCGCGCCGGTCACCGGACTCGGCGAGCTCGATCCGATCTTTCCCCAATTCCATACCAACTCCAATGGCCTGGGCGCTCGGCACAACGGCGACCAGTGTCTGCTGTGCCATGCCCAGCCGACCTTGGGCGGCTCGGGCGGCTTCCTCGTCCCCAATCCCGGCCAGGGCACGCCGCTGCCGCCGGAAAACCCGATGTTTCGCTTGGTGCCGAGCCGTTTCGGCAAGCGGAACGTGGTGCCTTCATTCGAGCAACAATTCGGTCCCATCCGGGAAGTCCGCTTCCAATTCAAGCCGGACGGCACGCGTGACAGCAGCGTTCATCAGCTCTGGGTCGTCACCGGGATCACGAAGGATCCGACGATCCCCGGCTGCGCCATCGTTCAGCCGGATTTCGCCACCCAGCAAGCCAACGGCAATCTGTCATTCCGCATTCCGCTGCAGCTATTCGGACTGGGCCTGATCGATTCGATTCAGGACCGCGAAATCATGAGCCACTTCAATGCGACCGCGAGCCAGCGCGCGGCGCTCGGGATCACCGGACATCCCAACCGCAACGGCAATGACGGCACGATCACCCGCTTCGGTTGGAAGGCGCAGAACAAGTCCATCACCGTGTTCGCCGGAGAGGCCTATAATGTGGAGATGGGCATCACCAACGAGCTCTTCCCGACCGCGACGGAAGAGGACCCGGCCTGCATGGGCCCCAACAAGCCTGAACCGAACGACGTCGTCCGCACGGACCCTGACGACAGCAACAGCCACGCCTTCAACAACCCGGTTCACATCATGCCGGACTGGATGCAATTCCAGTTGATGATGCGCTTCATTGACGCCCCGCAGCCTGATCCCAATCCGAACGCGAGCGCTATCAGGGGCAAAACCGTATTCAACACCATCGGCTGCAGTCTCTGCCATACGCCGCAGATGCAGACCGCTCCGGTCCTGGAAAGCGCCGTCCTGGAGAATCGGCCGGTCAACCTGTACTCGGACCTGCTGGTCCATCACATGGGCGCCGGGCTCGCGGACAACATCATCCAGACCTTCGCCGGACCCGACGAGTTCCGCACGACGCCGCTGTGGGGCATCGGACAAAGGCTGTTCTTCCTGCATGACGGGCGGGCCAGCGACCTGTTGACCGCGATCCAGGCGCATTACTCGGCGTCGACCCTGACTTCGGCCGGCCTTAACTTAGACCTGCTCGGCCTCTTGATCGGTGCTTCGGCCACCAACAGCGGATACCCGGCGTCGGAAGCCAATGCGGTCATCCAGAATTTCAACGCCCTGTCGGTGAGCGACAAACAGGCCATCCTCGACTTCCTGCGGTCGCTGTGACGAGGAATCCCTCCCCGTCTTCGGGGGAGGGTGGCCGAGCGAAGCGAGGCCGGGTGGGGTTCACGGGCACGGCCGCGCCCCGGAAAACCCTACTCCGGCCTTCCCGAAGAAGACGAGAGGGAGAAACGCAGGCGGCTCACCTCTCCGCCCAGTGAGCGGCGGAAGGCCCGACTGGATGCAATTCATTTAAGTCCGAAGTGATTGTTCTATGAATCGTTGCGAACACGCCATCCATGTTTCGGTCTACATCTTGGTTGGTGAAGCGGAGCACGCGATATCCCAAGGCCTTCAAGGTTAGGTCCCGCCTTTCGTCACGAATGCGGTGCTCGTCGAAGCCGTGCTGATTTCCATCAATTTCTACGACGACGCGCGTGCGACGACATTCGAAATCGACGATGTAGCGGGCAATTGGCGATTGTCGACGAAAATGGAATCCCAGGGCCCGCAATTCGCGCAAACGCACCCACGGCTTGACCTCCTGACGGGTCATGGTCTTGCGAAGCTCCCGGGCACGCTCGTTCGCCATAGTTGTTTTCTTCTCCGCCCGTCTTCGAGGAGGGCGGGTTCTACTGCGGCATGCCCGTAATCCCCACCCGGCCTCGCTTCGCTCGGCCACCCTCCCCGAAGACGGGGAGGGATAAAGCCCTACTCCCCGTTGCCGTTCCCCTCCTCCTCGCTCAGCCGCTCCACCGCCACCACGCGTTCGCCGTCGGCGGTGTTGAACACAATAACGCCCCTGGTCTTGCGGCCCTTGATGCTGATCTCGGCGACGCCGCAGCGGATCAGCTGGCCGCCGTCGGTGACCAGCATGAGCTGGTCGGATTCCTCGACCGGGAACGACGCCACCAGGCGGCCGATCTTGGGGCGCAGCGTGCCGTCGCGCTCGCGGTTGTCCATGGCGACGATGCCTTTGCCGCCGCGGCCGGTGGTGCGGTATTCGTACGAGGAGGTGCGCTTGCCGTAGCCGCGCTCCGACACGGTGAGCACGAACTGCTCGGCCGTCGAGAGGTCCACATAGCGTTGTTCGCCGAGTTCGATGGCGCCGGCCGCCTCCTCGGGTTCCGGCTCGGCGTCGACCGCTTCCTCGGCCGTCTCCTCGAGGCCGCGGCGCACCGCATTGGCGCGCTTCAAATAAGCGGCGCGCTCCTCGCTGGTGGCGCCGACGTGGCGCAGGATCGATAGCGAGATCACCTTGTCGCCGTTGTCGAGCGTGATGCCGCGCACCCCCATGGAGGTGCGGCCCGTGAACACCCGCACCTCATCCACGGCAAAGCGGATGCATTGGCCGATCGCGGTGGTGAGCAGCACGTCGTCCTTGTCGGTGCAGATTTGCACGTCGACGATCGCCTCGCCTTCGTCGAGCCTCATGGCGAGCATGCCGGAGCGGCGCACCTCGACGAAATCGGAGAGCTTGTTGCGCCGGACCGTGCCCCGCGTGGTCGCGAACATCACGTCGAGATTGGCCCAGCTCGATTCATCCTCGGGCAGCGGCATGATGGTGGTGATGCGCTCGTCCTGCGCAAGCGGCAAAATGTTGATCAGGGCCTTGCCGCGCGCCTGCGGCGCCGCAAGCGGCAGCCGCCACACCTTCTCCTTAGAAACCTGGCCGCGCGAGGAGAAGAACAGCACTGGCGTATGGGTGTTGGCGACGAACAGCCGGGCGACGAAGTCCTCCTCCCGGGTCTGCATGCCGGCGCGGCCCTTGCCGCCGCGGCGCTGCGCCCGGTAGGTCGACAGCGGCACGCGCTTGACATAGCCGAGATGCGAGACGGTGACGACCATGTCCTCGCGCTGGATCAGGTCCTCGTCCTCCATCTCGCCTTCCTGATCGATGATCTGGGTGCGGCGGGGGGTGGCGAACTCGTCCTTCACGGCGATCATCTCGGCCTTGACGATCGCCTGGATGCGGGCCCGGGAGCGCAGGATGTCGAGATAGTCGGCGATCTCCGCGGCGAGCTTGTCGAGTTCGTCTTTGATTTCGTCGCGGCCGAGCGCGGTGAGCCGCTGGAGGCGCAGATCGAGGATCGCCCGGGCCTGCTGGTCGGAAAGGCGCGCCGTGCCGTTCTCCGAGACACGGTGGCGCGGATCGTCGATCAGGGCCATCAGCGTGGCGACGGCGGCAGCCGACCATTCGCGGGACATCAGGGCTTCGCGGGCCGTATTCGGATCCGGCGAGGTGCGGATCAGCTGGATCACCTCGTCGATATTGGCGACCGCGATGGCAAGGCCGACCAGAATGTGGGCGCGGTCGCGCGCCTTGTTGAGCAGGAACTTGGTGCGCCGCGAGACCACCTCTTCGCGGAACGCGACGAAGCAGGTCAACAGGTCCTTGAGCGACATCACCAGCGGACGGCCGCCGTCGAGCGCCACCACATTGGCGGGGAACGAGGATTGCAAGGTGGTGAAGCGGTAGAGCTGGTTGAGCACGACGTCCGGCTCGGCATCGCGGCGCAACTCGATGACGACCCGGTAGCCGTCGCGGTCGGACTCATCGCGTATCTCGGCGATGCCGTCGATCTTCTTTTCGCGGACCAGCTCCGCCATCCGCTCTACCATGTTGGCCTTGTTCACCTGGTAGGGAATCTCGGTGATGATGATGGCCTCGCGTTCGCGGCGGAGCGTTTCGATATGGTGCTTGCCGCGGACGACGATGGAGCCGCGGCCGAGATGATAGGCGGCGCGGATGCCGGCGCGGCCCAGGATGATGCCGCCGGTCGGAAAGTCCGGGCCCGGAATGATCTTGATGAGGTCGTCGATGGTGAGCGCCGGATCGTCGATCAGCGCGATGGCGCCGTCGATGACCTCGCCCAGATTGTGCGGCGGGATGTTGGTCGCCATGCCGACCGCGATGCCGCCGGCGCCATTGACCAGGAGGTTCGGAAACCGCGCCGGCAGCACCACCGGCTCGCGCTCGGAACTATCGTAGTTGTCGATGAAATCGACGGTGTCCTTGTCGAGGTCATCGACCAGCGCTTCGGCGACTTTTTTCAGCCGCACCTCGGTGTAGCGCATGGCCGCCGGGGGGTCGCCGTCGACCGAGCCGAAATTGCCCTGACCGTCGATCAGCGGCAGGCGCATGGAGAACTCCTGCGCCATGCGCACGAGCGCATCGTAGACCGCCTGGTCGCCGTGGGGATGGTATTTACCGATGACGTCGCCGACCACGCGGGCCGACTTGCGATACGGCTTGTTCCATTCGTAGCCGTTCTCGTGCATCGAATAGAGGATGCGGCGGTGGACGGGCTTGAGGCCGTCGCGCGCATCCGGCAACGCCCGCGCCACGATCACGCTCATGGCGTAATCGAGGTAGGAGCGCTTCATTTCGTCGGTGATAGAAACCGGCCGGACATCGGACGGCCCCGAGCCGGGCGCGCCGGATTGATTATCTGAATCGGACAAGGGTCAAGGAACCGCGGGTGATCTTTCAGCGTCTGTCGCATTTTTAGATAGCGTGTCCGGACCGCAAATGCCACCCTGCGTGACCCCTCACGATGCAAATTTAAGTTAAAAACGTCAGTAGCTTGGACTAAACACCACGCAAATCTGTTAGGTCGTCCCGACAGCACGTAGGGTGGGCAAAGCCAACGGGTCCCGCCTTCGGCGAGCCCGATGACAGGCTCCGCGTGCCCACCTGGCCTTTTCAGGTGGGCACGGCGCGCAGGAGCGCGCCTTTGCCCACCCTACGCTTTGACCGAAACCCCACTCCAGCTCAGCACAAAGCCATGCCGCTCGAATATCTCATCTCCGCGGCGGTCACCCTCTTCGTGGTGGTCGACCCGATCGGCCTCGCGCCGACATTTCTGTCGGTGACGACCGGAATTCCCGATGCGGCACGCCGCGACGTGGCGCTGCGCGCCACCGTTATCGCAGGCGCGATCCTGGCCGGCGCCGCTTTGATCGGCGACTGGCTGCTGCGCCAGCTTGGCATCACGCTGCCGGCGTTCCGCATCGCGGGCGGGCTTCTCCTGTTCTCGATCGCGTCCGAAATGGTGCTGGGGGTGCGCACCGAGCGGCAATCCCGCGACGCCGAGCAGGCGTGCGAGGAGCATGTGCGCAACATCGCGGCCTTCCCGCTCGCAATCCCGCTGCTGGCGGGTCCCGGCGCCCTCACCGCCACCGTGCTGCTGGCCGGCCAGGCCGCATTCCGGCCGCTCTATGTGGCGGTCCTGGTCGGCGTGATCGCCGCCATCGTGACTCTCTGCCTCATGGTGTTCTGGCTCGCCACCCGGATCGGAGCAGCCCTGGGCACCACCGGCAGCACGCTGCTGTCGCGGCTTCAGGGCGTGCTGCTGGCGGCGCTCGCCGTGCAGTTCGTCATTGACGGGCTGCGGGCGGTGCTGGGGAGCTAGGGGGTCTTGTGCTTCAGCAGGATGCCGCTGGCAGGCCTATACATGTCCTTTGGGGCATTCCGAAGGGCCGCGCAGAACCGGCCGTTGTGGTAACGGCCTATCGACCCGATCTAAGTCGATGGTCGAGCGATTTCATGAAACGGAAAACCTGATGACCCGCAAGACGATCAAGCTCATCCATCAAGGCCGGTACGCGGCAGAAATCCCGATCGAGCTGATCAAGGATGGCACAGGTTGGTCCCCGTATCTCTCCGTCGAGGACGCCGCGAAGCTCGACGCCGTTCGCAGCGCTTTGAGAGAGGGCGACGTTGCGGCTGCGGCGAAATATGGCCGTGTATTCGAATTGGTGCCGGTCGCCGGCTGAAACTGCCTCGCCGGACTGGCAGATTTGTAGGATGGTTGAGCGACAGCGAAACCCATCGGGGCTTTCCGGCGGTGAGGCTGACGGTGGGTTTCGCTAGCGCTCAACCCACCACGAGTCACAACGTCGCCGGTGTTTGCACCCGCTCAGAACGGAACTTCGTCGTTCATGTCGTCGCGCGCTCCGGCGCCCGCCATCGCGGGTTGGCGCGCCGGACTGCGGCTTCCCAACGATCCGCTGTCGTCTGAGCCGAAATCCCCACCGGCGCTGCCACCGCCGCCCGCGCGATCCAGCATGGTCAGCTGGGAAGTGAAGCCCTGCAGCACCACCTCGGTAGAGTAGCGGTCCTGCCCCTGCTGATCCTGCCATTTCCGCGTCTGCAACTGGCCTTCGACGTAGACCTTCGCGCCTTTTTTCAGATACTGCTCGGCCACCTTGGCAAGATTCTCATTGAAGATCACCACGCGATGCCACTCGGTCCGTTCCCGGCGCTCACCGGTAGTCTTGTCCCGCCAGGTCTCGGAAGTCGCCAACCGCAGATTGACGATAGGCCGGCCGTCCGGGGTCCGACGGATTTCGGGATCGGCGCCAAGATTGCCGACCAGGATTACCTTATTGACGCTGCCCGCCATGTCCGTTCTCCATTGCGCCGGATTGATGCTGCTCCAATTGATGCCGCTCGAACCGCCAGCCCTACCCTCCCCCGCCGCGGGGTAGGTGACGTGAACCGTAACGTGATTTCAGCTCGATTTGGCACCACTCCCATGTTTCGTTGCCAAATGCCTGCGTGCCGAATGCCTGCATATCGTCACATCCGCGTTCAATCGCAGCCGATAAACACACCCTGCGACAAAGCCCGCTGCTGCACGAGCCCCGCCGTCGCCGCCAGCCGTGTTACCCACAGTTGCTTCATGCGCAATAGGTAGGCGCCTGGCCCTCAACAGGCAATTGGCCGCGATGACGAGCATGTTCTCTTTTTGTTCTTACCACCGATCGCCCCGAGACGCAAGCGGGATGCGGCAGCAACCGGGAGCTGAAGTATTTCACAGAATTTTGGGCGCACGTGGTAAGGCCGCGGCCGAAATCAGGCAATTAAGGGGAGAGCCCGAAGCCGATCCCTATCTTCTGTTGCATGACGGTGACAGCTTTTTCTGTGTCGACGAAGTAACATTCCGCCCGATGGACAACACGCCCGAGGGGAAATCATGGTGAGTGGAAAGTTGGCGTTCGCAAATGCTGTTGCTGCCGGCGCACTGGCGCTTTCGTTTTGCACCAGTGCCGGCGCTGCCGATTTGACGAGGCGCCCACCTCCACCCTTGATGCCCGTCTACACTTGGAACGGACTCTATGTGGGTGGTTTCTTGGGCGGCGTGACCAGCAGCGAGACCGCGACGGACCCCGCTGGCTTCACAGCTTCACCCGATCCGAGCGGCTTCCTCGGCGGCGTCCAAGCCGGATATAATTATCAGATAGCACCTAATTGGCTGATCGGTATCGAGGGCGAGCTTGGCTGGACCTCGGCCAGCGGCTCAAGCATGGGCTTGCAGAGCAATCACCGCTGGTACGACACGCTGGACGGTCGATTGGGCTATGTGATGGGAAGTTGGCTGCTCTATGCAAAGGGTGGTGCCGCCTGGATGAACGCCGACTACTCAATTCCCGGCCTGTCCGTCAACATCACACGCGACGGCTGGAACATTGGCGCGGGCGCAGAGTTTATGCTTGCGCCGCAGTGGTCGGCGAAGGCTGAGTATAATTTTCTCGACTTTGGGAAGGATAGCATATTCCCGATCGCGGCAACCGTGGACACTCAGGTGCACGAGTTCAAGGTCGGCGTGAATTATCACTTTGTGCCGGGAACCCTATTCGGACGTTGGTGAGCTGGGGGCTCACGCTGAGGGGAAAGGGCCGGCAATCCAGCCGGCCCTTTCAGTTTGTGGTAGGTCAATCACAGGGCAGGATCACTCAAACCGATCCACGACAACACAACATCACAGCGCAGTCTTCAGAAACCGCAGCAGCCGTGGCGCGACCTGGGCGGAAAAGCTGATCGTTTCGTCCTGGGGCTCATTGATAAAAGCATGGCCAGCGCCCGGGACGAGCGCGATGTTCGCCGTAAAGCCCGCCTGCTTGAGCAGGACCAGAAAGTCGGTCGCCTGCTTCGGATCGACGACGTCGTCCTCCTTGCCATGGATCAGCATGAAACGGGTGCGGTTCTTGTCGACTGTCGCGTAGGCGGCCGGCGAGGCTTCGAAATAAATGCGTCGGTCCTTGGTGGGCGGCACCCCGATGAACCTCTCGGTGATCGAATAATCGGCGGACCGAATCATCAGATCGTGGGTCCATTGCGCGTGCATGTCGTAGACGCCGTAGTACGACACCACCGCCTTCACGTCGGCTGAAACCGCCGCATTGGGATCGTCGCGGTATTGCGCCGAGAACTGTGGCTCGCTGCCGGCAATTCCCACCAACGACGCAAGGTGGGCGCCGGCCGACGCGCCCGCCAGCGCGACGCGGGCCGGATCGAGGCCGAAGTCGCCGGCCTTGGCCCGCACGAACTGCACGGCCGACTTCACGTCATAGACGACGGCCGGATAGCTCGGGGCGCCGGGCTTCGCCAGCCGGTAGCGAATGGCAAACACTGCGTAGCCATTCCGCGCCATGAACGGCGCCCACACATTGAGCGAATCGGGGCTGCCGGCCTGGCCAGCCGCCGCCGTGCACCGCCACGATCACGGGCGCCTTGTCGAGCCCCTTGGGAAGGTAGAAATCGCCGGTGAGCTTGACGCCCTCATGCACGACGTATTCGACATTGGGCTTCGTAGTGACCGCGTAGGTCTGCGCCGGTGCAACCTCCGCGGCGACCAGCAGCGGCGCAGCGACCAGCAGCACCCAAGCCATGTCCAGAAACCGAGAAACCGGACCCTTCATGGATTTCCTCCTTCCGTTCACATTTGTGTCCGGGGTAGCGTAGCCGACCTACCGGGTGTCGCGAAAGCCGCCGTTGGAGACGGGACTTGTCCACATCCCGGGGCGGTCCGTACTGTCCACGCCCGCGCGCACTGGCGAAACCGCCCCGCAACGACTAGGTTTGGGCGGGTGGCCGGGCGAGGACGCCCCTATCAACCTCGGAAAACACCAGGGCGCCGATGATGAATAACCGCGCCATTGGCTATCCCCATGACTGATCTGTTCGACAATCGTCCGCGCCGCAATCTCGACGGCGGCCGTGTGATCTCGATCCGCGGCGCGCGCGAACACAATCTCAAGAACATCGATCTCGAAATCCCGCGCGACCGGCTGGTCGTGTTCACCGGGCTGTCCGGCTCCGGCAAGTCCTCGCTCGCCTTCGACACCATCTATGCGGAAGGCCAGCGGCGCTATGTGGAAAGCCTGTCGGCCTATGCGCGCCAGTTCCTTGAGATGATGCAGAAACCCGACGTCGACCAGATCGACGGGCTGTCGCCGGCAATCTCCATCGAGCAGAAGACCACCTCGAAAAACCCGCGCTCCACGGTCGGCACCGTCACGGAGATCTACGACTACATGCGCCTCCTATGGGCGCGCATCGGCATCGCCTATTCGCCCGCCACCGGCCTGCCGATCGAGAGCCAGACAATCTCGCAGATGGTTGACCGCGTGCAGGCACTGCCGGAAGGAACGAGGCTCTACCTCCTCGCCCCGGTGGTGCGCGGCCGCAAGGGCGAATACCGCAAGGAGCTCGCCGAATACCTCAAGAAGGGCTACCAGCGGGTCAAGATCGACGGCGCCTTCTACGAGATCGCGTCCGCGCCGGCGCTCGACAAGAAATTTACCCACGACATCGACGTCGTGGTGGATCGGGTGGTGGTGCGCCCGGACATCGCCCAGCGGCTCGCTGAGAGTTTCGAGCAGGCGCTCAAGCTCGCCGACGGCGTCGCGGTGGTGGAGTTCGCGGATGGCGGGGCCGTACACGCGGCCATCTCTTCACCTCCCCCAACCGAAGTCGGGCCTGCCCGACTTCGGTCACTCGATACAGTGGCCGAACCCTCGCTACAGCGAGGTTCGGCTGGGGGGAGGTCGGCCCGCGTGAGCGGGCCAGGAGGGGGTGACAGCGCTGCCACAGACGATGCGCCGGCGTCATCTGCGGCACCGCCGCCACCCCACCCCGGACTGCCTCCGGCAGCAAAAGGACGTCCTTTGCCCTCCCCCTTCAGGGGAGGGTGGCCGAATGCAGCTCTTCTCGCATTTATAGGCGCTGCCGTGCTTGCGATCCTATCGACAGTGGCGCCCGAAAGGGCGCAGGCGGCCTGCACCGTGCTGAGCCATCATCCGTGCACGCCGTATTTCGGCAGCGTATTCCGCC
>WNFL01025772.1_pt4 | contig 20094 bp, 23 predicted proteins | sample 5400361 | NCBI WGS metagenome assembly WNFL01 (sample SAMN13153351, study PRJNA577476) | soil metagenome | isolation source: 40 cm soil on Douglas fir-dominated hillslope | place: USA:California | collected 2013-09-17
CGCGGCCACGCTGAATGCACCGACCACGGCGATGGTGGAAGTAGAAACTGCGGCAAGCAAAAGAGCCGCTGCTGCTACGAAGGCTGAAGCAGCGACGTGCCAGCGCCGCTCTCCGGTGCGGTCCGAATGGCGTCCGACCAAGACCATACCGATCGCGGCTGCGATGTAGGGAATGGCGGAGAGCACTCCAATCGCAAAGTTGCTGCGGCTCGAAAGGGCGCTGATCACGCTCGGCAGCCAGAGGCTGATGGCGTAAGAACTGGTATTCAAACAAAAATAAACCAATGCCAACAAGAACACTGGGAGGCTCCGAAAAATACTCCACCACGGCACCTCTCCATATGTCGCACTTGAGCTCTCTTCGCGGCGCAAGGTTTCCTCCAACCAGGAACGCTCCGCCGGCGAGAGCCACTGCGCATCTCGGGGATGATCCTTGAGGTGGAAGAAGACGACAATCCCGAGGAGGATGGCAGGCATTCCTTCCAGCAGGAATAGCCATTGCCAGCCAGCCAGACCACCCTCCCGATGAATGCCGAGCAACGCGCCGGAGATTGGGCCGCCGATTACGCCGGACAGCGGTCCGGCGGTCATGAAGAGTGCGACGGTTTGGGCTCTCGCGGAAGCAGGGAACCAGCTTCGGAGATAGAAAATCATGCCGGGGAAAAATCCAGCTTCCGCCAAGCCCAACAGAAACCGAAGGACGTAGAAGCCGTGAGCGGTGGTAACGAACATCATCGACGCGGAAATGGTTCCCCAGACGATCATGAGCAGCGAGATCCAACGTCGCGCTCCCATCCGCCGCAGGATTAGATTGCTAGGCACCTGGAAGAAAAAATATCCGGCAAAGAACATTCCCGCGGCCAGACCATAGACTGCTTCACTGAAGTGGAGTTGACCAGACATCTGCAACTTTGCGAAACCCACATTGATTCTGTCCAGATAGGCCACGATGTACAGGAGAAAGAGGAAGGGAACAAGCCGGCGGGTTAGTTTGGAAACAACTGGAGGGTTGGAGAGGCACACGACTTACGCTTCCTCGTCACGCTAGATTGCCAGAACGCTAGATTGCCAGAGCGAGGATTCTACCTTAGCCTGAGTTGGCGAAGGATTTCAGCTATGATGTCGGGCACAGAACGCTGAACATCGACCGTGATTGCATCGGAAGGCTCCTCTAGCGTTTCCAGTTGGCTGGCAAGGAGCTGCTCGGTCATAAAGTGGCCAGTGCGGTGGGCAAGTCGTTGGCGGAGAACCTCGAAGGAACCCTTGAGATAGACGAGCTTGACCTCTGCGCTAACCATCAGTTGCTCACGGTAGCTGCGTTTGAGGGCGGAGCAGGCCAGAGCCAGGTTGCGGTTCTCGTCGATCGCCCGCTCAATTTCGCGGCGAAGCAACTTGAGCCAAGGGGCGCGGTCTGCGTCGTCGAGCGGAATACCCGCTTGCATCTTGGCCACACTGGCGGAAGAGTGGAAGGAATCGGCGTCGAGGAAGTCCCAGCCGAGTTCGCGAGCCAGTTGGCAGGCAACGGTCGTCTTTCCCGCTCCAGGCACCCCCATTGCGATGACGACCAAGACGGTCCTACTGTTTCGGCGGGGTCATCGCCAATGCCAACGCCTGTGCGACCAGGGCTTTGGTTTCGGCATCCATCACAGGCGCCCCGTCCTTGTGGGCGCTGTCAGCGTGATAGTTCTTCATGCCGATATAGACCGAGTTGGTGGACACACCTCCAAGATTTTCCACACTGTGCTTGAAAGGAGGGAACCATCGGGCTTCGCCGGGAAGCGAGCGGACTTCCCGCACCTTGCCGTGCTCATCGGTGAATCTCATATGGCCGCCTGTAATGTTTACGACCACGCCACCCAAATGCGCATGCATGCCGGATTTCTCGTGCGGGCCATAGTGGACGTTCACGACCTGCACGTACTCGTTTTCAAATGCCAATTTATAGTGGGTGGGTTCGGCCTTGATCGCTTCCTGTGCGAGTGTTACGTTGATGGCCAGGAAGAGAAGAAACACCGTCCAAAACGGCTTCCAGAGCATTCAATTCTCCTAAAGGATTGTGGTTGGTCGGAACGAAACTAGCGTGAAATTACTATCTGTCCAGCGAGGTGTCAAGTTCGACATATGAAACCGGATCAAACTGGTTAGCCGGTGGAAGGGTAATCGTTATTGATCGGGAGACGATATATGCTTCAAATCCTAAGGAAAGGCCAGCTTCAGCAGCTGGACAGCACCAGCGGATCGTTATGCCGGACATCGGCTAGCGCTGGGTTACGGCTAACGCGCGCGCCACGAGCGCCTTCGTTTGCGCATCCATCACCGGCTGGCCGCCGTGGCCACTGGTCGTTTTGCGATAGCCCTTGATTCCAATATAGACGGCATCGTAAGGACTGTCTCCCAGGTTTTCCACCTTATGCCTAAGCGGTGGAAACCAACGGGACTCGCCGGGCATGGCATGGACTTCCCGAGTGTTGCCATGTTCATCCGTAAATTTGAGGTGTCCCGCCGTCTGGACAACGACCACGCCGCCTGGGTGGGCGTGCAAATTCGACTTCTCATGGGCCCCGTAGTGGACATTCACAACCTGGACGTATTCATTCTCAAAGGCCAGTTTGTAGTGTGTCGGCTCCGTCTTGGTGGGATCCTGTGCATGCGCCACACTGAGAGCTGAAAGAGCGAACAAAACGATCGAGAATGATCTAGAAGACATGCGTAACTCTTCACGCCTCGGTGGAACAGCTTTTAGGATACGTCTGGCGTCAAGCTACTCTCTCACCAAAAACTATGTCAAGGTTGGAAATGAAGCTGGACCAGATTGGTTAGCCGGAGTGGGGGCGGGGAGGTCTCGCGCGGAGGCCAGGCTAAGGTTAGCGGAGCACTATCGTGAAGATGATATCAACCTCGTCCTTCACCTTGACCGAGCCGCCGCCGATGCTGATGGGCTGGATGCCAAACGTGGTTTGCTTCAGTTTGGCGCTGCCTTCATACTTACCGGGCCCTGTAAGCCTAACGCCGGCCTGGACGGGAAGAGTTCTTCCATGGAGGGTCAAATTTCCGGAAACCGTATAAGCCCCGCTATCTGAAGACCGAACGCCGGAGCTTTCGAAAGCAATCTCGGGATATTGTTGTGTATCTAGAACATCGGCGGAAAGCATGTTGCGCTCGACCTCAGCGCGAGTACTGCTGGAGGCCTCAGGATCCAGCACCTTCATGCCGCGGGCGTTTACGTTGAACTTGACGGCCGCGTTGTCTCCCTCGCGAACCGTGCCCGCTGTGATCGGGGCGGAGATTTCATGATTGTGGGCAAAGGCTGAGAAAAGACCAGTTTTCCAGACTTTGATGGTAAGCGTGCTGGCCGCAGGGTCAATCGAGCGTTCGGCAGCCAAAGAGGGAACCGCGAGTAGGAGAGCGAAGAAGGCAGTGAAGAGTTTTCCGAACTTCATAGCCGGATGTGTCCAAAAAATATGGCGGAGAGGGTGGGATTTGAACCCACGATACCCGTTAAGGTATGTCCGCTTTCGAGGCGGATCGTTTCAACCACTCACGCACCTCTCCGCGGTGCAAGCCGTGCCTGCTATTCGTTACTTTCAGCGCGCCGCTGGCGGAAAAACGATTGCAACAGCTCCGCACAATGACCGGCCAACACTCCCGAGCCTACTTCAATGCGGTGGTTCAATGCCGGATGATTCAATACCTGCATCACGGAACCGTCGGCTCCGGTTTTGGGGTCTTTGGCACCGTAAACTACGCGCCGGAGCCGGGCGTGAACCATGGCTCCCGCGCACATCGGGCATGGCTCAATTGTAACAAACAGGGTGCAGTCGCTCAGTCGGTAATTGCCGATTACGGAGCCGGCATCGCGCAAGGCGAGAATTTCGGCGTGGGCGGTGGGATCGTTGTCGGAGATACTGCGGTTGTGGCCGCGGGCGATGATCTTGCTGTCGCAGACGACAACGGCGCCGATGGGTACTTCGCCGGCTTCCATGGCGCGTTGAGCGGAGCGGAGAGCCTCTTGCATGTAAAGTTCGTCGGTCATGTTCGCAAGACCTTGATTCGTTAGATCCTTAAATTCCAGAATGGCTAGTCCAGCGCAGGTTGCTGCTGGGTCATGCAGTGCATGGCACCGAAGCCCCAGATGAAGTCGCCGCTGTAAATGGGGACGATCTGACGGCCGCGAAAAAGCTCAGCCAGGGTGTTGAGGGCGACGCGGTCGTTCGGGTCGTTGAAGACCGGAGCCAGAACAGCGCCGTTCGCGATGTAGAAATTCGCATAGCTGGCGGGAAGGCGGCGGCCTTCGAAACCCACGGGCCGAGGCATCGGTAGTTCGACGATCTGAAACTTCTTGCCGTCTTGATCGGTCGCAGCTCGGAGGCGGTTGAGATTTTCGGCAAGAGGTGCGTGGTTCGCGTCCGCGGTATTGGGTTCGATCATGGTCAGAACGGTACTGGGCGCGACGAAGCGGGTGATGTCATCGACGTGGCCGTGGGTGTCATCGCCAGCAATGCCCTGTCCGAGCCAGATGACTTTTTGGATGCCAAGGTAGTTGGCAAACATACGCTCGTAGTCGCCGCGGATGAAGCCGGGATTGCGTTCCTGGACTCTTCCGAGAAGGCATTCTTCGGTGGTGAGGAGCGTGTCCAGGCCGTTGACGTCGATCGATCCACCTTCAAGTATTACTTTATGTCTGTCTAGCTGTGGTTTGATAACTGGAGCTTTTGCCGCGCGGGCCATCAGTGCTCCTAGCTTCGCGTCGTGTGTATAGTTCGGGTATTTAGCCCAGGCGTTAAAGCGGAAATGAAGGGCACGAAGTTTGCCGCCTTCCCCGACGAAGACGCAGCCCGAATCGCGGGTCCAGACGCGGTCGGTCTTCCAGCGATGAAAGCGAAGGTTGGGGGGGAGCGCTCCGGCCTTATCGAGAATCTTACGGGCTTTGACCTCGGCGGCGGTGTCCTGGACAACGAGATCGACGCGTTCGTGGGGCGTAAGGTTGCGGATGATTTCCGCGTAGACCCATGGGATAGGATCAAAGTGCGGCCAAGCCAGCCATGTCGACGCGTGCGGTTCCCACTCGGCGGGCATGCGATACGGCGGCGGAGGGTTAAGGGAGGGCATGCTCGTGATTCCTGAAACTCAATCGATGAGTCGGCTTGTGATTTGCCCGTAGGTATCAATGCGACGGTCGCGCAGAAAGGGCCAGTTGCGGCGCACGTCTTCGATGCGCGCCAGATCGATTTCGCCGATGAGGATTTCTTCGCGGTCGTGCGAGGCTTCAGCAATAACAACGCCGAAAGGATCGCAGAGAAATGAGCCGCCCCAGAATTCGAGACCCGCGCCCGGAGCGGCCTGACCTCGAATATTACCGTTCTCCTTGCCCACTCGGTTCACAACCCCGACGTACACACCGTTGGCGATAGCATGCGAGCGCTGAATGGTGCGCCAGGCGTCGTGTTGCGCCTTGCCGAACTCTGCTTTTTCTGCGGGGTGCCAACCGATCGCTGTCGGATAGAACAATACGTTTGCGCCTTGCAACGCCGTCAGCCGCGCGCCTTCCGGATACCACTGATCCCAACAAACCAGCGTGCCAACCCGCCCGGGCTGCGTGTCGAATGCCTGGTAGCCCAGGTCCCCGGGTGTGAAGTAGTACTTTTCGTAATAGAGGGGGTCGTCGGGGATGTGCATTTTGCGGTATTTGCCGAGGAAAGCGCCATCAGTATCCAGAATCGCAGCGGTATTGTGATAAACACCAGCCGCGCGCTTTTCGAAGAGCGACGCGACAACAGCGACTTTTAGTTCGTGAGCGACTGCGCTGAGGCGCTCTGTCGCCGGGCCGGGAATCGATTCGGCCAGGTCAAAGAGGGCGGGGTCTTCGCGCTGGCAGAAGTACTGGGTTTGAAAGAGTTCGGGAAGGCAGATGACCTGGGCGCCTTGCTTCGCCGCTTCGCGAATGTGTGCGACGGCGGCTTGCATATTCTCCTCAGGGTTCGGGGTGCAGGACATTTGGATCAGTCCCACGCGAAACTTTTGTGGCGGCAAGAGCAGACCTCGGCTAAGGAATCGGCTAAAGAATATCAGAGCGACGCGGAGGGGGATTATTAAGGGAGAGAGCGAGGTGCCCGCAATGCTACGCCCATGGCGGCAACGTCCAAATACTGCTACTAGATAAACATTTCGTCTTGCGGCACGCCGACAGATTCGCGTCCATTACGCTGCTGCCGTCCCAGCAGGTAGCTTAATCCCGTGGAAATGCCATACATAATCCCGGAGATCTGGCGAACCGGCGACATGACCGTACTTTGTACCGCTTCCGTTGTATCCTCGACCTTGTCCAAAGTGCGGCTGATGAGTTCGTCCGCGCGAATTACTTGCAGGCGGGTACGATCTAACGCGTCGTTCACGGTCGCGTCAAGCCGCGCAATGTTGTCCCGCACCAGATTGGTGGAGTGATTGACGTTGGCCAGGATCGTGTTCACCTGGGGGCGAATCTCAATGAGCATTGCCTGCGCTTGATCAATCGCTGGAAAAGCTCTGGTTCTTACCTCGTCGGCCAAGACTTCGATTTTGGCGCTGGTCTTCCGCATGGAGAAATACATGCCGGCAAGAATCAGCATTTGCAGGACGACCGCGATAGAAGTAATGGCGACAAAAATATTGAGTTTTTCCATAGATCACACCCGGAGATCACACCCCGGTTGGCAACATCCAATCCGGACCTGAGCGGCCCCGACCACAGCGCCGCTCACCTATCGAAATCTACAGATTTTCTACCGGCGTTTCCGCGGTCTTCTCGCGATACGCTTGGCGACCCGCTTCGTAGGCAGCACGGAAGTTTTCCTTGTGCTCGGTGACCGTGTCCCGCCCGCGATCAATCCAGTCGCCGGCGCTCTCGCGTACCCGGCGTGCCTGGTGCCGCGCTCTTTCCGCACCCTCTTCCGCCTGGGCGCGCAATGCTTCCCGGGTTTCCGCACCGGGTCGTGGAGCGTAGAGCACTCCTGCTGCCGCGCCAATGCCTAATCCCGCCAAAAACCAAATCAATCCGCTTCCGCTATTGTCCGACATATAGGTTCTCCAATCGGTGTTTTCTATTGGCGATGTTAGCACCCACATAGATGAAATACAAACGCTCGTGGTTGGCAAAAAGGCCGCAAAATCAGGAGCGGGCGGCGCAGGGCAGAAATGCTGGCGCGAGCCTCGCGCCCAGCCCATTCGTTTATAGTGGTGAACTTGGCCACGAGTTACGAGGGATAAGAAGCATGTCATCCGAATCGCAGGGCAAGGATTCGCAGTCCAGCGGCATCGAATCGATTCTGCAGGAGCAGCGCAAGTTTGAACCATCAGCGGAGTTCCGCCGGGCGGCGCACATTAGCAGCCTGGAAGACTACGAACGCATCTACCGCGAATCAGTGGAGCAACCCGAGCAGTTCTGGGCACGTGTAGCCAACGAGCTGCACTGGTTCAAAAAGTGGGATCGCGTTCTTGAGTGGGACGTGCCCTGGGCGAAGTGGTTTGTTGGGGGCCAGCTCAATCTGTCTTACAACTGTCTCGACCGCCACGTGCAAGGCACGCGCAAGAATAAGGCCGCGATTGTTTGGGAGGGCGAGCCCGGCGAAGTCCGTATCTTGACCTACCAGCAACTCCATCGCGAAGTGCAGAAATTCGCCAATGTTCTAAAGTCACGGGGCACTCAGAAGGGCGACCGCGTCGCCATCTACATGGGCATGGCGCCGGAACTGGCGATTGCCATGCTTGCCTGCGCGCGCATTGGTGCGCCGCACTCAGTGGTGTTTGGTGGATTCTCCTCGAATGCACTGGTGGACCGCATCCACGATTCGCAGGCAGTTGCCGTGATCACGCAGGATGGATCGTATCGCCGCGGCAGCGAAGTGAAGCTTTTTCCCGCTGTGGAAGAGGCGTTACGGAGCTGTCCCTCCGTGAAGAACGTCATTGTCTACAAGCGCACAGGCACGCCGATCAACATGACGGCCGGACGCGACCATTGGTGGCACGATCTAATGGAGACAGCTTCCGACGTGTGCCCCGCCGAGCCTCTCGACTCGGAGCACCCGCTCTACATTTTGTACACGTCGGGAACCACGGGCAAACCCAAGGGTGTGGTGCACACCACCGGGGGATACTCTGTGGCAACGTACATTACCACTAAATGGGTGTTTGATCTAAAAGAAGAAGATACGTATTGGTGTACCGCCGACATTGGCTGGGTAACCGGCCACAGCTACATCGTCTACGGGCCGCTGCAAAACGGCGCAACCAGCGTGCTGTACGAAGGTGCGCCGAATTTTCCAGAGCCTGACCGCTTTTGGCGCATGATCGACAAGCATCAGGTAAACATCTTCTACACCGCGCCTACGGCGATTCGCACGTTCATCAAGTGGGGCAACGAGTGGCCGAAGAAGCACCGGCTGACCAGCTTGCGTCTTCTCGGAACAGTCGGCGAACCCATCAATCCGGAAGCCTGGATGTGGTATCGCGAGGTGATCGGGCAGAACCGCTGCCCCATCGTCGATACCTGGTGGCAAACCGAAACCGGGCACATCATGATCTCGCCCATCCCCGGTGCCATCGCCACAAAGCCCGGTTCGGCAACAAGGCCGTTCCCAGGTGTTGTTCCGGAAGTGGTAACTCTCGATGGCAAGCCTGTGCCGGATGGCAGTGGCGGCTATCTCATCATCAAAAAACCGTGGCCCGGGATGTTACGCACCATTTACGGCGATCCGGACCGCTACTTGCAGCAGTACTGGTCGCAAATTCCCGGCGCCTACTTCACCGGCGACGGCGCGCGGAGGGATGCCGACGGCTATTTCTGGATCATGGGCCGTGTCGATGACGTCATTAATGTAAGTGGGCACCGCCTGAGCACGATGGAGGTGGAGTCAGCCCTGGTTGCCCACGAATGCGTGGCCGAAGCCGCTGTTGTTGGCCGAGCTGACGACATCAAGGGACAATCCATTTGTGCCTTCGTCACCTTGGAGAAGGGCCGCGCGCCGACGCAGGAACTGAAAGACGAACTAAAAAAATGGGTGACCAAGGAAATCGGTGCTCTGGCACGCCCGGACGACATTCGCTTCGCGGATATGCTGCCCAAAACCCGCAGCGGGAAGATCATGCGGCGGCTGCTGCGCGAGCTTGCAGGGGGAGGGGAAGTCAAGGGAGACACCACGACTCTGGAAGATATTGGCGTGCTGGCGAAGTTAAGGGAGGAAGACGAGTAAGATCCGCAGGAAACAGTACCTTCACTTCTTCGGTCGTGACTCCGGCGGCACCATTCCAGACACACGGTAGTACACCACGAGCTGCCCGTAGTGCTCGCCGGCGTGTTCAATCGTTCCGGCCCAAGCAGACCTCACGTGTTGCAGGGAGTTTTCGTAGGGATTCTTGCTCACCTTGTTCAACCCAGCGTCGCTCTGCTCCTGAATTACGGCAGCACCATCCGCAACGGCCTCCTTCAGCAGCTTGACTACATCGGCCTTGGTTTTGTATTGCGCCCGCGTCAAGTCCTTCTCTGGAATGACCGTCGGTCCCACCTGGGATCCCTTGATGGCGCTAATCTCCAAGAAATAATCACTCGTCACGTGCAGCAGGTTTTCGGCAAAAGTGCGCTGAGCCGGCGTGGTCTTAAAGTCGTACTTGTCTTCTGGAAAGTCCTCGGCCATGTCCACGAGGCGGCGTCCAATGTCGTTCCACGCAGCTAAAACCTCTGCTGACGGTGACTTCGCCGCCTTAGGAGTTTCTTTTACAGACGCCGCATGTGCCATACACGGAACAGTCAACAAAACCAGCGCTACGGATAGCAGTGCGAGCAGCGGAAAACTCTTCTTCATAATTCCTCCCGACAATTTCGCTGAAAGTGCGACGCGATTATAGACCACAGCACACCGTCGCACCACGAGCGGCCAAACGCTAGCTACTGTTTCTCTCGGTCAGGCGCGTTGGTAATTTGCCTTTGAACTCCTCATGTCAATAGGCTTGGAAGATGCACAGTTTTGAAGAAATGTTCAGGAGGGGCTAAAGAATGCGATCAATCAGATGGTTGGGTGTGGGTACAGTGTTGATGATGGCGCTGTCCGGTCTGGCATTGGCGGACCGGCACGGGAATGGCAAACACCACGACCGCGACGATGACGATGATCGGGGCGAACACCATTACCACGAGCACGAGCGCGGCGAAATGCGCGGATGGTATCACGAGCATCGCGACCACCTGCCACCCGGACTAGCGAAGCGGGATCGGCTGCCTCCGGGCCTGGAGCGGCAATTGCGCGTGCGCGGTACACTGCCGCCAGGATTGCGAGCGCGGATGCTGCCTTGTCCGGAGGAACTGGAACGGCGGTTGCCTCCGCCTCCGCCAGGATGCGCCCATGTTGTAGTCGGCGGGCACGTCGTTCTAGTAAATCGCAGCAGCTATCTTGTGCTGGATATTTTTCACTTTGAACGCTAGCGTGTGCCGGAGGCCCCGCATGGTGGGGCCTCCGAGATGTCGTCACCCGAAGGTTAGGCGTGGTGCAATAGCAAGCCTGCAATTGCGGAGCACGCGATCAGAAGAGGTTCGGGTACCTTCCATCGAAATAGAACTGCAAGACTTACGCCGCAAATGAGCACGGTAGGAAGGTCGTAGACGGAACGCCTCGCCAAAACAACTACCGCACCAGCAATGGCTCCGGTTGCCGCCGCGGTCACTCCTCGTACAAAAGCATTGAGCTGTGGATTCTTGGCCCAACGTTTATAGGAAGGCGCCAGGAGTACGACCACAAGGTAAACTGGCAAGAATATTCCCAGTGCCGCAGCAATTGCACCCGCCACTCCTGCCACCAAATAGCCAATGAACGCCACCGTGATGACCACCGGACCCGGCGTGATCATAGCCACGGCGACCGCATCGACAAATTGGTGATCCGTCAACCAGTGATGTTCGTGCACTACTCCGCCGTAGAGAAATGGCACGACCGCGAGCCCACTGCCGAACACGAACAGTCCAGCTTTGGCGAAATAGAGGAAGATTTGCAACAGTGGGCTGCTGGTCCCGATTGTTCCGGTGGCGAACAGAGCTGGCATCATAGTTCCCATGTGCAGTCGAGCGGGGAAGGCCTTGACCAGCATGGCGACCACTCCACCCAGCAGGAATAGCCAGATGATCTCTCGCGAAGTCCACGCCGTGGAGATCGCCAAAACAGCAAAGATGCTCCACAGCAGTTTGTCCTTCCCCAGCGTGAGTTTGGTGAGCTTGAACGCCGACCGGGCGATGATCCCGATCACTGCCGCGCCAATGCCGTAGAACATACCCTGCATCCACGGCAGCCCGCCAAAACGGACATAGGCGGCGGAAAGCGCGAGCACCATCAGGAATGAAGGCACGACGAACGCTACACCCACAGCGGTCGCGCCGAGCAGGCCCGCCCGCAGGTAGCCGAGGTAAATCGCCAGCTGGGCCGCCAGCGGTCCCGGCGCGAGTTGCGCCAAGGCTAAACCCTCGAGGTAGTCTTCCTTGGTGATCCATCCACGCTGGTCAACGAGATCCTGTTGCATGTGACCAGCGAGCGCAATCGGGCCGCCGAATCCGACCGTCCCAAGCCACAGGAAGTAGCCTGCGAAGCGCGGGAGCGACACTCTCGATGGCGCGGGCGGTTTTGGGGTCACTTCTGGGTCCATGTTGGTGTGTCGGCCGGCCGTGATGTCTCCCCAACTGGAACGGCGGCTAGGCCACGCGGCGCAAGAGCAACGCAGAATTCTTCGAGCCAAATGCGATGCAGTTGCAAATCGCGTTGTCGATCACCACTTTTCGCCCTGCTTCGGGAACGTAGTCCAGGTCACAGTCGGGATCGGCTTTTTCGATGTTGATGGTGGGCGGAATCTGTCCGCTTTGCATGGCGACAAGAGTCGCTGCAATTCCCGCGGCACCGGAAGCGCCTTGCGGGTGCCCAATCTGCGCCTTGATCGCCGACATGGGGATGTGCCGCGCCCTCTCTTCCCCGAAGGCCAGCTTCACAGCACGAGTTTCAATGCGGTCGTTGAGTTGCGTGGAAGTGCCGTGCAGGTTGGCATAATCCACGTGCTCCGGCCCGATGCCGCCCTCGCGCATGGCCAACTCAATCGCCCGCGCCGATTCTTCGCCGCATTCCAGCATGCGCACGCGGTGGAAAGCTTCGCACGTGGAGCCATAGCCAGCGACTTCGGCGTAGATCTTCGCCCCGCGCGCCCGCGCATGTTCCAGCTCTTCCACCACAAACATCCAGGCGCCCTCGGCCAGCACAAAACCGTCGCGGTCTGCATTAAACGGCCGCGATCCGCGCGCAGGAGCGGCATTCCACGTGTCGGTCAAAATCTTCATCAGCACGAAACCCTTCATGATTCCCAACGCAATGGGCGCATCCGCTCCGCCCGTGAGTGCCGCATCCAATCGTCCGCCTCGAATCTGCCTGTAAGCGTATCCAAACGCATCGGTCGAAGAGGTGCAGCCAGTAGTGACCACGTGGCTCGCCCCGCGCAAGCCGAAGCGAATGCTGAGATCGCTGGAAAACGTCCCCATCACGCCCGTTGGAATGCAGTGGGCGGACATTTGTTTAAAAAGACCGTGGTGAAACAGACGATATTGCTCTTCCGTGAATTCCTGCGCCGCCCCGCCGGAGCCGATGATCACGCCCATGCGCTGGCGCCGGATCAGCGGCAGGGAGGAGGTGTCGATGCCCGCGTCAGTAAAAGCCTCGGTTGCCGCGGCAATTGCCAGCGGCAGCACCCGCCCAACATTGCGGCGTTCCTTCTTGTCCACCCAGGCCAATTCGTCGAAGCCGCGTACCTCACCCGCAATCTGCACCGGAATTTCCGAGGCATCAAAGTGGCTGATTTTCCGCACACCACTTTCGCCGGCCAACGAGGCGGCCGAAAATGCGGCATTTCCAATCCCATTGGGACTCACGCATCCCATTCCCGTGATCACAACCCGTCGCCGCATTCGTACCTCGCGCCTGCGATTCTACAGGAGGCAGGAGGGGTTCGATGCTGAACCCAGCGAATTTGTTTGCCTTGCTTCTATAATCATCCGTTCCGTCTGTTCAGGAGATCCCTTGGCCTACGATGACCTGCGAGACTTTGTCGCTGCGCTTGAGCGCGCCGGCGAGCTGAAGAGAATCAACGTGGAAGTGGACCCGATTCTCGAGATCACTGAAATCACCGACCGCGTCAGCAAGGGCCGCAGCGGTAAAGGCGGCGCAGCCGGCGGTCCAGCGCTGCTCTTTCAAAACATCAAAGGCCATCCCGGGGCCCAGCTCCTGATCAATCAATTCGGCTCCGAGAGCCGCATGAAGCTTGCTCTTGAGGTGGATTCGCTTAACGAAGTTGCCGATCGCATCCGCCACTTCATGGACGTGAAATCACCGCAGGGTTTTCTAGATAAGGTCAAAATGCTGCCCATGCTGGCCGAGATGGGCAAGTTCTTTCCCAAGACGGTGTCGAGTGGTCCATGCAAGGAAGTAATCCTGCGCGACAAGTTTTCGCTGCTCGATTTCCCAATTCTTCAGTGCTGGCCGAGCGATGGCGGTCGCTTCATCACGCTGCCGTGTGTGGTCACGCGCGACCCCAAAACAGGCAAACGCAACGTAGGCATGTATCGGATTCAGGTCTACGACGAGCGCACAACAGGCATGCACTGGCAGCGGCAGAAGGTGGCCGCCGAGCATGTGCGTGATCTGATGCGCGCTTCCGCGGCGGGCGGCAACCCGGCCCGCACCTCTGCTGCCGTCGATATCATGGCGCGCAGCCTGGGCGGTTCGATTCTCGCCGAAGGAAACCGACCCAAGGGCAAGATGGAAGTCGCAGTGGCGATCGGCACCGATCCCGCTTTAACTTTTTCCGCTATCGTTCCCGCACCGCCCGAGGTCGAAGAGTACATGATCGCGGGATTTCTCCGGCAGAAGCCTGTTGAGCTGGTGAAGTGCGAGACGGTCGATCTTGAAGTACCCGCAAACGCCGAAATAATTCTCGAGGGCTACATCAATCTCGACGAGCTAAGAACCGAAGGCCCCTTCGGCGACCACACCGGCTTTTATTCGTTGGCCGACGAGTATCCGGTGTTTCACATCACCTGCATCACGCACCGCAAGAACCCAATCTATGCCACCACGATCGTGGGCAAGCCCCCGATGGAAGATGCCTGGATGGGCAAGGCCGTCGAGCGCATCTTCCTGCCGCTGATGAAGTTGACCATTCCGGAGATTGTCGACGTCAACCTGCCCATAGAGGGTGTGTTCCATAATCTGATGCTTGTTTCAATCCGCAAATCTTATCCCGGGCAAGCCCGCAAGGTAATGAACGCCATTTGGTCGCTGGGCCAAGCCATGTTCACCAAATGCATCGTGGTCGTCGATGAAGACGTGGATGTGCAGAATATTGCCGACGTAACGCTCAAGGTCTTCAACCACATCGATCCCGAGCGCGACATTCAATTCACCATGGGCCCAATTGACTCCCTCGACCACGCCTCGCGCTTTCCCAACTACGGCTCCAAGATGGGCATCGACGCAACGCGCAAGTGGGCGAGCGAGGGGTTTACCCGGCCCTGGCCTGAGGAGATTGTCATGGACGCAAAGACAAAGGCGTTGGTGGATAAGAAATGGAAGGAGCTTGGACTGGATTAGTCAGAACGAGGCCCCGCATTGGCTGCTACAATTTCCTCTTATCCCACATCATCGAAAGGACTTCATGCTCACACCTGGCACTCCATTTCCAAATTTTTCGGTCCCTAATCAAGATGGTGAATTGACCACGCTCGCAGACTTTGCCGGGCACTGGCTGGTCGTCTACTTCTATCCCAAAGACGACACTCCCGGCTGCACCGTGCAGGGCCAATCGTTTACCGCGACTAAGGACGAGTTCGACGCAGCGGGCATCGAGATTGTCGGCGTCAGCGCCGATGATGTGACCTCGCACAAGAATTTCTGGACCAAGTTCGCCTTCACCATTGATCTGCTCGCCGATCCCAGTTCCACTCTCATGCAAACCCTTGGCCTACCTCAGAGGGAGTGGAAGGGCATGAAGTTCTGGGAACGCACGACCTTCGTGGTCGACCCCAAAGGCATCGTGCGCAAGGTTTATGAGAAAGTCGATCCCAACGGGCATGAGCGAGTGCTCCTCGAAGACATCAAAGCGCTCCAGGCCCAACAGGCTGCTGCGTAATCTCGCAGTTATCTGCCAAGTTGAAAAGTTGTAACTCGCATAGGACGGCCGCCCTCTGCCGTCCGCTCCGTTAAGATCGAATCAGTAAAATCAAACCAGCATGAAAATCGGAGTCCTAGCCCTGCAAGGCGATTTTGACGCCCACCGCGTTCGGCTCGAACAACTCGGCGCGGAAGTCGCACTCGTCCGGAAGTCGGAGCAGCTCGGCGGCCTCGACGGCCTAATTATCCCGGGCGGAGAATCCGGCACATTCCTGAAGCTTCTGGATGCTGACGGGCTGGCGCAACTGCGGCAATTTGTCGCCACAAAACCAACATTCGGAACCTGCGCAGGATGCATCCTTCTGGCACGAGAGGTAGAAAATCCTTCGCAGGCAGGTCTCGGCGCACTCGATATACGCGTCCGCCGCAACGCCTACGGGCGCCAACTGGAAAGCTCCATCCGTCAGGGTAAGTTCCGCGACGAACCGTTGGAAATGGTGTTCATCCGCGCGCCGAAGATCGTTCAGGTTGGCGCAGGCGTCGAGGTACTCGGAACGGAGGGCACCGACCCTGTGCTGGTGCGGAAGGGCAAGACTCTAGCCGCTACCTTCCATCCGGAAATGAGCGCGGACCCGGCCGTGCACCAATACTTCCTCGAAATGGTGGATGGCTGAACGTAAGATGGGTTTAATTAACTTCGTCTTCTTCGCGGGAAGTTCTGCTAGCAAAGTATCAAGAGCCTCCGACGGATCATCGGAGCCTTCCAGTTTGTCGTAGAGATCCCGGAAACTTAGATGTACTCCCGCAAGAATTTCCTTGTCCGCCAGGAGCCTCGCCAAAAGCGGCTGCCAGTTTGGGACGGCCCGGTGCTCCAGCAGTAACTTGAGCGCGATATTCTCCAGAAACATAGCTTCTGCCGCGAACTACAGCGATCATGCGTTTTCTCTCTTCTCTAGTCATAGGAGCAGGATCTTAATAGGAGCAGAATCCTGCCACAAAGTCTCGGTGAGACCGACGTATTATCCTAACCGTTATGAAAAACAACCAGATGCTTCTTGGATTACGGTTGATGGTCTGGGCCACCCTAATGCCAGCTGTCCTAAGTCCGCTTTTAAAGGCGGATGAGGTTTCGCTGCAGGCCCTGGTTACCCCTTCCACCATCATCATGAAAGACGGCCATCCGGTTACTTTTGGGCTTCATGGCTTCATCGAATTCAAATCGGTAAGCGAGCTATTCCCATATATCGACTCCCAAACCGAGCGTTGGAAACTGAACGGCGACATGGACAATATCCAGCTGCGGCTCTTGGCGGACGAACTGCTCCGGCGCGGTATTGAGAGCCGCGTCGTCTCCATGGTGGACGAGCGCCCTCTGCAGGCGCTGTTGACGCATACCAGCGACGAACTTCGCCAAGCCATCGCGCGGCTCAAAGAGCCGGTACCTGCCGGTTATCTCGAAGATTTCCTCGCCGTGCAGGAGAAGTGGAAGCATTCCCTGAATTGCTGGAGTGCATCGTCGTCCATTCCGGGACGCGTCCTCTCCAACTGGTACCCGATCGAGGAAGGCATCCAGCTTTACGGCGCCACCTACGATTCCACCGAGCATTTCTGGCAAGCCGTGAAGTATCACCCCGACACGACGTTGGCGGAGCTCACAGAGTTGCTAGGTCTCTTGGAGCAAAAGGGTTGGACCCCCTGGCTTGGGCGTCTCGACGATGATCCCAAACTGTATGTGCCCAATGCGTATGCAGTGGAATTCCTGCGCCACAATCTGACGCCGGAACGGATACGCTGGTTTCGCAGCGACCTGATGGGCCATGGCTTGCAGACCAGCGATCGCGCCCGGCTGGTCCAGCAGCGCAGCCAGCCCTTCCGCTTCAGCGCGCTTGAAGAGAAAAATCTGTGGGGCGATCTGGCCGACGTGCTCCATCTGGCCTATGCCTTCTCTCCACCCGACGATCCCATTCGCAGTGCGCTCGAGAAGCACCACTTTGACGCGATCTATCTGGAGGAGCGTCGAATGGGATTCATCAGCGAGGAATTCCGCTCCCTGATGTTAGAAATTTGGCACGTGAAATATCTCCAGATGCCACGTTTTCGTGAGGTCATTTCCGGAATCCCGATGGAGATTCGCTTGGAGCACTTCCTCAACGACGGAGATTCGCCCGACATTCCGATTCCGGTCTACGTGGGCTACCTCAACGAAATTCGAGAGCTGGCACGGGCGCATCGTTAAAGTCTGGCAATCCCAGCCTGGCGGCAAGCGGCGCAGCTACTTCAATCCGACGCCGTAGAAGTAGGTATAGGTCGGTGGCTGCGCCACTAGCTGCGCCACTACTGGAACTGCGGTTTGGAAGCTGGCGAAGAGCGCGGCTTTTCCCTGGAAGGTGATGAAAAAGTCCTGCCGGTCGCCGTTCACCGCAGTGACACGGGCGGTGAAAATGCCATTGCACGGATCGCTCAGAGTATTTACCGTGCCGTCGTAGATATAGCTGGAATCTGCGACTGCGGCGAGGGTTCCCGAGGCAAGGGTGTTGCTCTGGCTGTCGAGGATGCTAACGGATCCGTTCGCGCCCACGGTGAGCGTGGCTTTGCCCTGGCTCGCGGTTCCTGTCTCGACATTATTCGGACCGGTTTGTGCGCCTGCCTTCTGGTAATAGATAGCGGTATAAGTTCCCGCGGTGGTGGAATCAAAAGCCTTGGTGGCGGTTTTCGGCAATCCCAGGATGGCGCCATTGCCGCCATCGACTGCCCAAAGGCCATTCTGCGTGCCGAAAACCACGTCGTCCGGGTTGCCCTGGGATTCGTGGATGGTGAAGAACTTGCCCGAAGCATCTTCCTCAATGCTGGTTGCAGGGAATGTGCCCCCGCCAAAATAGTCGGGCGGCTGATTCAGGACGGCGGAAGGATGGAAGGAGTCGTGTTGAATATCGCCTTGCGCGTTAATGGAGACGGTCCCGACCTCGAGGCCACCCGAGGACGTGCGCCATTGCATGTAATTGAAGTTTTGGCCGGCCAAGTTCGTGATCGAGGTGGGCACGCTTTCGATCGCCGTGATGAGTGCAGGCGTGTTGTGCGTAGGACCGGACTTTGCCGATTCCACCACCAACACAAATCCGGGAACTTCAAACGCCTCCAGCAAATTGCCTTGCGGATCCATTACCGTGTAAGTGCCATCGCTGTTGACGGTGTACGGCACCGTGCCGGAATCTCCGTTGGTGTGATTTGTGTAGTCGATGGTGCTGGATGTGGAGTTGATGGAGATGGTTAGAAAATCTCCCACGGAAGCAGTGCCGTTGTAGTTGCGAATGGCGTTCGTCGAGACTGGGGCCGTCGAGGTGCCGCAGCCGGTCAACAAGGCGAGAAGAAGGAGACTTGCAGGGGCTAGACGTGACATGGAAGAACCTCCATCGAGGCTATCGGCGGCGAGATGCCGAACTTTAGGTGGATATTCGCTCCTTGCAAGACCCCTACCGTCCTTCTAGCTTGCTACCACGCTGGCCGCCTGCGTATCATCCAGAGCGTTATGAAAACTCAAAATGCGGCGCAGGAAATCGGCCTTCGCCAGAAGGCAGAGTTACTATCGTCTTCGGATGTGGAGCGAAGCTTGGTTCGGCTGGCCTACCAGGTGGTGGAGGAAAACGGCGTGGAGGGCCTGGGGCTGATCGGCATTCGCCGCCGTGGAGTACCCATGGCAGAGCGGATCAGCAAGATTATCGAGGGCATGGAAAAGAGGCCGGTTCCGGTTGGGACGCTGGATATTACGTTCTATCGCGACGATCTTTCCACCGTCGGTCCGCGGCCCGTGGTCAAGGAACTCGAGCTGGGGTTTCCCATTCAAGGCATGAATATCGTTCTAGTCGATGATGTGCTGTACACGGGCCGGACGATTCGCGCCGCGCTGGATGCGTTGTTTTCCCAGGGGCGGCCGCGGCGTGTGCAACTCTGCGTGCTCATTGATCGCGGCCATCGCGAATTGCCCATCGAGGCGGCCTTCATCGGACGGAAGGTTCAGACCACGGCGAATGAAGTCATTGAAGTAAAGTTAACCGAGATCGATGGCATGGAAAAAGTATTGTTGATGGAAAAATAGAGAAAGAGTTTTCCGAGGGGTGGCATATTGGTCAAGAAAGCGTCGTCGAAGGAACCTTCCGCAAAGGAAGACGAGCGTCTGCTCCGAGCGGCGCGGAAGGTGATGAAACATGCCCACACCCCCTATTCGAAGTTTCGCGTGGGAGCTGCTTTCCTGACCACCAAGGGTGAACTTTTCGCCGGCTGCAACGTGGAGAATGCCTCGTACGGGCTTTCGAACTGTGCCGAACGCACCGCTATCTTTTCCGCGGTTGCGGAGTTGGGGCCTAAGATTGAAATTCGCGCTATCGCGGTCGTCAACGATCAGGGAGTGCCGTGCTCCCCTTGCGGGGCTTGCCGCCAGGTGATCTACGAGTTCGGGCCGGAAGCGACAGTCTTATTCCAGGGCAAGAAAGCCTGGAAGAAAAGCCACATCACCGAACTGTTGCCGGAAGGATTCCGCCTCAAGTGAGCGAGACAAATATCCGGGCCGTTGATGTCATTCGTAAGAAGCGCGACGGTATCGAGCTGTCGCGCCCCGAGATCGAATATCTGGTTCGCGCCTATACCAATGGCGACATACCCGACTACCAGGTTTCCGCCTGGCTCATGGCCGTGATCCTGCGCGGGCTTACGCGCGCGGAAACTTCAGTCCTGACCGATGCCATGCTGCGCTCGGGCGAGGTGCTCGACCTCTCCGAGTTTCCCGCCAAGAAAGTCGATAAGCATTCCACAGGGGGGGTAGGAGATAAGACGTCCCTCGTGCTTGCGCCCCTGGTGGCGGCGGGCGGAGTCATGGTCCCCATGATCAGCGGCCGCGGCCTCGGCCACACTGGCGGTACACTCGATAAGCTCGAGGCCATCC
>WNFL01385228.1_pt1 | contig 20092 bp, 21 predicted proteins | sample 5400361 | NCBI WGS metagenome assembly WNFL01 (sample SAMN13153351, study PRJNA577476) | soil metagenome | isolation source: 40 cm soil on Douglas fir-dominated hillslope | place: USA:California | collected 2013-09-17
TGCTTTGTAGGGCTGCCTTCAAGACGAGGTACATTTTCGGCCATTTTTTGAGAATACAATACCCTTGTACGTTGAGTGGTTCTGATCGTTTCTGCGGTACTCTCTAATGGCCCCGTTCAATTAATTCCAGCTTTGTCATCCGGACTTGATTGGTTGCTCTTTCATGTCCAATATCCCACTCGCTGCAAGTGCACCTGATTTGTAGTTTGATATCCCTCTAATTCTTCGTATCATATCCTGTACCTGTGTGCAGACGTCCTCCGTACTGCTTAGGGGTTTGTGTTTGTTGGCTGCTTTGTGATCTGTGCACCAGCGCTTACGGTCAAGTCTTTTCACGTGTCTTGGGATTCGTCGAGTATATAAGCCCTCCTGTTTCTGACGATCGGCTCAGTTTGTATCCCCCAAACTGTTTGCTTTTTATTTAATGGTCAATAATCCCTTTCACTCGAACCTCTTGGTCTATTCTGTTCCTAGCCACAATCTGCTCTGATATATTGGGATTCGATTGTACTCGAGGACATTAAGCATTATTTAAGTAGCCAGGCGAGAAATTAACGCATAATATTCGTGGGTCATTGTTACGTCACACTGCTGTTTGTCCATTCCATCGTGTTCCATCGTGTTCCATCGTGTTCCATCGTATTCTGTTTGCTGGTTTGTCCTGTGTCTGTTACATGTTACATTCGCCCGTGTTTCGTTGTTGTTTGTGTCTTTCCTTATCGGGCCGTCCTACCGCTCCGCCCGACGGCGATGACGTAGATGATAGGAGGTGTTTTCCTCATATCTCCGGGCTGGCCTTATCTTATTTTCTCGCCCTGCACCTGTTCTCCTATTCCCCTTTGAACTTTGCGAACTGAAATCGCCTTCGCGCCGAAGCCTCGGGTAGTGTTCCTCGTTGGTTCTGGCAATCACAGCTTCCTCACAACTGAGAGAGTTGAAATTAAAAAGTAGTTGAAATTGCCTGCCTCATTATGCTTTCCTGATGGTGGATCTTCCCCGTTTGTTTTCAGTCACGTCACCAATGTTGGAAGCCTACCTTGCCAGCCTTTGGAACCCAGACGACGAGCAAGCAATTCCCAGTCCCTCTGAAAAGGAACGCACTCAGTCAATCATCGATGAGCTGCAACGGGTGCTTGACTTCGAAAACTCGATCAAGGAGAATACCTCGGAAATGGTCCCTGATCCGCAACGGTGTACACGAATTCTTGAGGAAGAGCTCCAGAGACGCAAGCTATTCATAGCGCCCATTCGGAAGGTGCCTGAAGATGTACTGGTTGAAATCCTCGATCTCGCCCTAGTAGGTGCTCGACGGCAGATATGGAGGTTCTCGCACGTTTGTCGCCATTGGCGCCAGGTATGCTGCTCATATGTGCGGCTGTGGTCCCATATAGAAGTCGACCTCGCTGTAGATCGCCCACACGTCGGGCTCGTATCAAAATGGCGAGAGCGGGCCCGGGAAACCAACCAAACCATTGACCTACGACTTCATCTGGAGCAATTTTGGGCTCTCAAGAGCATGCTGGAGGGCGGATTAAAATATATCACCGATCTGAGACTCACCTTTCCCCGCGTTGCAATTGGCTATCCCGAATTCGACCTTCCTCCTGCATTACCCTGCCTCCGGCATTTGGCACTCAAAAGCGATGAGATGAAATGTGCTTTCAGCTTCTTTGAACCGAGGGTCTACATCACATCTCTCTGCCACCGGTTGTTTACTCGCAAGCAAACCAGACGTACAGGCTCAGTCGCTCGTTTTCACCTCGAATTCTACAATCTCGCCTTCCACAAACCCCCTCGTGTCATGAATTGCGTCCACACAGTGGTTCTCAGAAGATGCACCTTTTCACGTCCTTTGCAGATTTTGCGATTTCTAGAAGCGGCAAAGTTCACCATAAAACATTTAGAGTACATTGACTGCTGGATAATGTATTTTGAAATGCTGCCACATACCCGACCCCTCACCTTTCCCTCACTCTTGACGTTAAAGCATTCCTCGAGCAAGAACGACCAATTCAATATTCTCCCCATTCTCTCTTGTCCCGTACTGAACGACCTTACAATCGATCGACTTGAGGCCACAGATTGCACAGTCGCCCAATACCCTGCGATACAAGAACTCTGCTTGGTCACCTGGAGTTTCAAGCATGTGCCACACATTGATTGCCCGCTAGTGAGGGATTCAAGGCAACTGGAAACCCTCACGCTTTCTCAACGACTTCCCACCTTTTCATCCCCAGACCCTTCGTCCATAGTCCGTTATTACAAGGGCATGAATCTTGATACCTATACGGGATCATTACGTCGCTTTAGGTTCCATTTTACTTATGTTCGTGGTTCAGTCGAACAGTTCAAGTCCGAACTCCGGGAAGCAACGAATGACTTTGCTAGGCGTGGACGGGATATCGAGTTTGAGTTGATACAAGGAGGGGATTGTGGTATCAGTTTATTGAAAGACGACCTCTAACATTAGTTGAGGATACTGGTAGTGTTTTGGAAATCATAGCTCATGCTCCATAAGGCTCCCTTCTAGATGGTTTACCACATATTGGAGTCAATATAGCATCCTACAGTCGTTGTTGATAGGCCGTGTGTACAAGGTCAGCTTGCTGATGTGCACCTTGCCGAATTGTGTCCCTCTTCTCGGCGCTTTTACATTTGAGAGCTGTCGACCTCTAATTTACATACGTAGAACGCTCACCTTGATCGTCTTCCCCTACCTTGAATTATTCGCCCTCGAGGAATGATCGTGAGTAGGCAATGAGAACACAGGCCACTGAGCAATTTTATAAATTGGCTTACGTTTGTCGGCTTCCTTCCCCCTCGTTCTGCACATGCAACATCTTTACACGATTGCCAGCGAATGCTGACAGATCATAATGAGGGGATTATCGATACGGAGCATGCAACCGTCCGGGAAGAAAGACTGTATACAGCCGAAGAGGCAGAAATCCATGATAAAGAACTATGCGCTCTAAAGATACTCCAAGAATACAAGAATGGCATCTGCCCGCCACCAGGATCAATCTGGTCCCCACCTATTGCCTGCACTCCAAATGTCCATCGAGCATCGAGATGGTAGCACCAAGGCACCACCCTAGCTCGGTATCATCCACCTTTTTCTCCACCCTCACCTCTCGGCTATCCTCAAACTCGTACCCAAGCCGGAGGATTGCATGTTGGAAAGTGAGGTCGAGGCAATATTCTGGCCGGTCGTCGAGTTCAAACATTGCATCCGCGTCTTGGCCCCAGTGCTCTTCCCACACTGCCCGCCCGGAACAAACGTGTCGAGCGGTGGCCGCGATGTCCGCGATTGTGAGCTTGTTTTGGGAGGGCATGAGAGGATGGAGGCGGTCATAGAAGTAAGAAAGAAGCAAGATTGGCCCAGTAGGGAAGGTTTGCATTAGCGAGGGTTGGTAAACGCCATTGAAAGAGCACGGCTTGACATGGCAGATCCTGTCGAAGGTGAGTCAGTCCACTGTCCAGGGAGTGATGGCGAGTGGACCTACGCATCCTTCGCCATGACGAGCTCCACAATCCGATTGCATGCCTCGAAGCCACCAACGTCAGCCCCAACCATCGTATAATTTCGCTTCACGGTATTCTCCCCGCGGCCGATATCCACCTCGACTCTCCTTCGGGTATCACGGCTCAAACAAGGATTCACAATTTCATGGCCTTCCTCCAAGTCCCCACCGTAGCTGGCCATAAACCCAACCAAGCGATGGACGCTCGCCCGTGCGCGCATCAACCCATAGCCAAGGTACGAGTGCTGGTATAGGACGTGGTCCTTACCGGCGAACTGGAGGTCGTATTTGTGCTCGCCGCTTTCAAGCTTCATCTCGTCATCTTCGAAAATCGGCTCGAATACAATTTGGGTTGAGGCACCACCAAGATCGAGGACGGCGTAAGGAGCGTTCTTGGACGAAGCGCGAATGGTGTCAAGAAGGTAATTGGCCGTGATCCAGGCGTAGATGCCCTCATCCCGCCCGTCCATAATGACTACTCCGTCCTTGTCGACAAGTTTGAACGGATACTTCTCCGTTATACGCTCTTGGACCGCCACCAAGATCTCCTCTGACTGCTCATGACCAAGTAGCCGCAGCCCCGCAGTGGCTTTGACTGCGACTGGCGTGCATCCCCTTAGAGATTCGGGAACAACTCGCACAGCCTCGTCGAGCAACTCATCAAGACTTTGTGCCGCGTCGTGAGGCTTTCCGGCGAAGCTTGACAAGCCCGGTCGGGTCATTTTGAAGACTTCGTACTCATACACCGGTGAGGGTCCACAGTTGTTAAACTTGTAGGCGTGAATGCGCGAGCCAGTAGAACCGGCATCGATCATCAGAGCCCACTGGACGATAGGCTTGCCTGGGTGAGGCGATGAGCAGTGCGTGGTTCCTGCCGGATCTGAGTCTGTGGCGAACGAAAGAACCTTCGCAGGAGGAGAAATTATATCATTAGAGAGATCTGGTGGTGGCACTGGTTTTGGAGGGGGTTTGAGTGTGTGAATAGGTTCTTCTGGTGGCCTTGGTCTTGAAACGTGCTCCTCGTAATCAGGAATAGGTACATCTAGGGGCACTGTCAGCATGCGGAGACTAAGGACATCCACGCAATGCAAACGACTGAACAAAATGCATCCAAGTTCGAAGAAACGGGCTTGGCCATTCTGTACAACCATCAGGACTTTGGGTCCGGCCATTGACCATGGTGACTGTAAGAGCCTACGTGTACGCCTTTTGCATGATGTGGACATTTGGAGTCCAGTGTATTTTCAGCGCGCATCGTGCTGCTGCTCCCAGACTCTGTCAAGGCACTCGACTTACCATCAATCATACTCCAATCTGAACGACCTGAGCGTACTGCCCAGAAGAGTAGGACGAGAACCGTAGTCCCGATAACCACCCGCTTCCACGTCAAGGATCCCCGCCATTTGCTCTGGGAGCCACCTAAAGGATCATATGGGTACTGTGTTATCCTAGGTAGTATGGTGGGTTTATTGTTGCCTCTCATTGTGATTGTTGAGCTGCTATGGTTAAGGCTGAGCGCGGTCGTGTGGGCTTCTGGCTCGGGACTGGGCGACGCGCTGGCCGGTAGGGAAAAAGAAGGCGAAGAGAGCCTAGAGCTGGCTGGCTCCGCTATCGCTAGAATTATTGATAATTCTGGGAAAAGAAAGTTCAAGGAGGGAGTTCAAGTGGTTGTATTGGGTCCGATATTTGGTGATCCGTTGTGGAAGTTCCAACAATTGAAAGGACATTCGAACAATAAACCCTAATGATGTAAATACATTCGAATCGCGAAGTCCATGTCTACCAAACTGCAGGGGGTCGAGATACATTATAGATACAGAACGATCTGCCTCGCCCACACCTGATGGGAACTGCGGGACACAGTCAACGAGGATGAAACGCAGATAAATTGGCTTACATTATATTATGAACTTCCGAAGCACTGAATCGCCTGAGAAAAGCGGTAGCTGTTGTTTAAACCCGGCCTCCGTGAAGAGGCAATGTAGAGCGGATGAGTGGCGAACTCGTGTTCGAGAGTGCAGTATATTCGGGGGGAGGTGACTCTCTGGGTAATAGCAGATTAAAAAATGCGTTCTTCTCGGTATAACCCCGGGTTTTAGACTTCGGCACACTCCTTGACTTGCAATCCGGGGGGGGTCGCAAGAATGGTGAACTTTGAGCACGGGAGGCATTAAGGTTTTCTTCAAATTCCCTTGCCCGTCGCCTGAGGACGCTCAGTACCCAGATGGCGACGATGAGGAACACGAAGACTGCGCAGGAAATCGCTACGCCAATGATTGCACCAGTATCGACGCTGGTAATTCTAATAGTGAGTACTAATATCACTCAAACTAGTCAGCGTTATGTACCTTGGTTGCGCGGAGCCAACGTCAAGGTTTGGAACCAGGGAGGGAGGACTGAACGAAGGTCAGCAGACAGCTCAGGTGGACAAGTGAAAGGAGACCTACCCTCTATTGGTATCAGGGCCACCGTTGTGATCGACGGCCTTCGGAAAAGGAAGAGTGGCATCGGTGTTCGCGCCTGTGCTTGCTTCGTCACCCCCGCTTTCGTAGGCAAGGTAATCTAGCTACTATAGCCTTCAGCCTGGTGGTACCATCAGCTCCGTCAATATAGAATACCCACCAGCAACACAGAGGGCTTTCGTAGCCCGACTTTGAGTATATGTTTGGTGTCTTCCAGCCCTGAAATGCGGAAAAGGGTTTGGTTGTACAAATAATCCGCTTGATTTATCGGTTCACGGCTTGCACTACCACTTCGAGCTCCATCGATTGAATACACGACGTGGGTATTGGTCGTCCAAGATGAGTTAAAATCTATTGCAATATAATGTGCTTCGATGGCAGTCCCTGTACCGTTTGAACAAATTATTGGCCGCGGGATGGCAATAAGTAAATTGGGTCGAGGAACTGACCGGTGAAGTTGAAGGTGAAATAAATATCATCAAAATCATTCGTTACACTGTACCCAAGTATAAAACGTGAACATCCACGTGGAATATCAATGAACTTACTCGTGCCAAGTTCCTCCATATGCCCTCGTTTGATCGGGATGAGCATAACAGTCCCTGCATGTATTCCCCACGTTCCATTTGTTTGAAGAGTAAATAATGCGATCCGTCTCCGAATCATCAACGATAAACCGTTTCGCATAGACAATACTTGAGGGGCTCGCGAGGAACGTCACGAGCGTCGCAAGCAGTGCGAGCCAGACGGAGCGACGCGACGACATAGGAAGGGTGAAATACAGCGGTTACTGACGAGATACCTGGCTCGTAGTCTTAGAGATTCCGATTAAACCGCTAGTCTCTTGGGGGAGGGAAAGTAATATGTCCAAACTTGAGTGAGACTGGTTATGAGTGACTGCGGGTTCTTCCTAGAGGATAAATAAAATTCGTTTGACACTGCCAGAAATTCCGTGGATGAGTTGTCATCGCCTCACTTTGAAAGCCTTCGTCTTCTGGCATTCTCGGCCTCCATACATTCTCCTTAAACATTCGCAAGCAGGGTTGAGGCGTCTGAAGGCCTGCGCTACGTTTTTTGAAACTGTCGTCCAGGCTTCTTCGAAGCCTCCCGACCGGGCGGATCAGACACCTCCAAACGGGCCGTTGAAATAGAAATTGGCATGCTGAATAGCCTAGGTGCCATATGGGTCGAGAGAGTGCGGGCAGGTAGATAGATCCCAATCGATTTCCGGAGCGAAGGCAAATTCGTCGTGGTCGACAAGGCTGTTGGCAAGGCAAGGCGCTTTAAGTGCTAATGACGTGTGAGTATGCATCCAGTCACGTTTGGCTGGCTCATTTACAGACGTCCACCGCAATTCAAAGCGGACGACGTGCCCAAGGTGAAGGTGTTCAGATGGGCGAAGCGCAGATCACTCGACGGGTTCATAGGGGACGTAAATACGCCCTACTACTCATCCCGCGCTGTGTCACATCTCAATAACCAGGCTATACTGCATCGCCCGTGTGAACATCCCACCCACGCCACCCGTGCGTCACTTGCCAAACCACTGTATTTTATGTCCAGGAGAACCCACATGCTACTGCTCAAAGAAGGTGTGTTTCGCCGAGTAGGTACGACAGGGACGGAAGAGGAAAGATTCTTGAGCTAGGAGTATGGCATGATTCTCATCAGACGCCTGTGGTGAAGGTGCATTCACAAATGGGACCTTGATATCGCCTTCATCCACGTGAACTGGGCTTCGGGAGAGTAAAAGGGGTTGGGCAATAAACGATTTATGCAACTAGCGAGCGCATGTATAGGGGCTTTCGGAGTCGTTGTTGGCTGCCATTACTGGATATGGAGCAATCGCTCCTTTCTGGAATGATCTGGTGCTAATTTGCTTAAAGAGGAGAGTACAATGGGTTCTGGCAATAACACTGGACTAGCTCCTCGCAACCTAGGGACGGTAGATACAGCGGAAGAGAATGAGATTAAGTGAGGCGAACACGGTGAATCCAGTATATTAACCATTTTATAGGGAGTGGCGGTACAACGGGGAACGAGAGGGATATGGATTTGCGAGCAAGGAAACCGGGACTGAACTCCGGTAGGTACAGGTCGCAAGTACATACACTGTTTATCTACGGTTACAAGTTGGTGACTACCAAGGATTGAGTGTTCGATTGGACCAGCAGGAGGGTCGAGGAGAGGTCGCATCTTTTCCCCTTCAATGTTTTGACTGAAAGGTGACCAGGCTCCTTGTAAACTTATAAGCTATAGGCAAGGGTTGGTATGTTGGAATTGATCATCCTTCCACTTACCAGCATTGCTGTGCAGAGGTAGCACGTCCTCATCTTCGCCCCCTGGCCTAGCCACTTTTTCCCTCTACACTGCATGGCTATGAATGGCATCCTAGGCTTCTGGCCCTCAAACAAAAATGGAAGGGTAAACTTGGAGCGACATCTCAATTGTACGCTGCGACGGTGACTCGCCCCCACTAAACGCCCGGACTTCTGTCTAGGAAAAGGGCACTGCCCCTATCCCATCCAAATATTCAAGCGTGCGAACCGGAACGGATTAATGTTGGCGACACCATCATATCTCCTTGCCAGAGAGGCTTACTGTATGAGAGATACAGCCATACCGAGTCAACGTAGACACTATCATTGGGTACAGAGTGCGCAGTGGTAGCCAGCGTAGGTGCAAGTCAGATGTGTCAGGGTCAGATGTGTCAGGGTCAGATGTGTCAGGGTCAGATGTGTCAGGTGTAATTAGCATATAAATAAACCAACTAATAGCGCAACAAATACAGCAATAAACTGATAAGGAGGAAACGTAAATTCTGACGACTTTTCTCAAAATTCCTCCACTCGCTGCGTGAACCTCCTTGGACGGGCTCAGCTTAACCCTCGTTGACTACTCGCCCTTACGAGCGGTTTGTAGTGGCTCTTATACTGTAATCTCCGGATAGTATGGCCACCTGATCTGGCGCCTGTTGCTGCCTCCTATCAGAAATGTACTGAATCACCAATTGTATTGCTGGAGCAGCGGTTCATAACGGGTTGTGTAATAGCGACCAAGAAAGTATAGGAGTCAGAGAGACCTTTCGGGAGATCACCAAAAGGACAATCGAGCCGCAAGCGTCTGGCATGGTTTATCAGGGGGACTGAAAATGAATGAATTAAATCGCGCTTGCATTGAAATAAACCACAATGAGGTGGCAAATGGTTAATTATGTATCCTATGCACACCAGGGCGCGGCGTTGGGGGGCAGAGATTCGAAAACTAACAAGCGAGCAGGCAAGGCAAGGCCAGGACCAGTGCCAGTGGTCTTCAAATCAAATATAAGAAAGCTATTGTATTAATATTGATAAAGAGGTAGTATGGCCAAGAGGATGTGTATCGGGTGGCGGAGTGAGGTTCAGGCGAAAGCTGGAGGATGTCATAGGCATCTTCGGAGTACGTACCTACACCTCAAAATATCTATCAACAATGAATTTGATACCGAGGGCGGAGTACAGGAAGCTTCCGAGAGTCTAATCAGCACATAGAGTTAGGCAAGTATTTGGATATGTTTTGTGAGGATTCTGCTCTAAAGCTAAGGGTGTAGGACAGTAAGGGTGTACTGAAGTCAATTTTCTATGAATTATTGGGACCTAATAATTAGCACATGGTTGGGCCCAATTAATCAGTCGGTCACGCACTCGCTCGTATTCTAGTCGTGGTACTTATGATGCTATATTAACATTCTGTCCCATTTCCAATTTTTGCACATGCCCATATCTAGTTGTTCCATCATCTCTGTAGTTCGTGTTCGCTACTGCGAGACATGCGGGTGGTGTGAGTACCTAGGACATGATGAGCGGGGGAAGAGCCGCACATATAGGTCAGATACCTAGGACACGAGGAGCAGAGGAGGAACCATGAGATTCCTCTACTCAGTTGTGTCCTCTATATGTATGGGAGTACACCTCATATCGACATCATGGGGCAATGAGGAAAATAAATTGAAACAAACTGAAGGAAAACACAAGGCACTAACAGCTGACCATAATGCACTGGCTCCGGTACTGCCCATAATAATATAATCCAGATCGACACTAACCCCTAGCTGTCAGCAACAGCAACCGCAGCTGGAACCTTTCCCTTGCATGGGGGTCCACGGAGAGAACGGAAGTGGGCATGGAGGTATGGATAGCCGACTTAAACTACATTTCAAGGTATTATTTCGAGGAAAGGTAAGGGAGAGCTCGGTTTGCACACTTGGGGGACGGAATTAGAAATGCACTCGTAGCAGAATGTTTGGTTTAATAGTACATGTAGAAAGTGTTGGACCAGCAGGACCAACCTAACGCGAGAGAGAAGGGGAAAACAACTGTGAAGTATATAGACAAACATAGTGCGCTACAGTCAATATGATCATAATGCAAATCTCATAATGCATAATCATAATGCATAGCTTCAGGTGTTGAGGGAGTTTTACTGACCAATGCATTTCAATTCAGTTGCAGCCCTCATAATGCATAATCCTGATGATGCATAGCTTTTGCGCGTTGACCAACCATTTGCATTATGAGCATATTGACTGTATATATACATGTCGAAGGGACCAAACAACAAACATAGACACAGGAGAAATAACGTGTGATGGCGTCACATACCACTCAACAGAAAGAGAAAAGATGGCTCAGCAGGTAGTCGAATCCGCCTATCTAGGAACAGCGCTCTATTCAATGAGCCACTGGACTGATAATGGGCAAGGGATTCATCACTTAACAGTACGCGCTCATGTCTGGAATTATGTCTGATTTACGATGGCGCTATTTATTCCACAGACGAGCTTGCCTCATCTAATGTGAATCTATAATCCTATTACGAACTACATTAAGGAAATTTAACAGTACTGGCGTATCATTCGTGGTGTTCCGGCTAAGTGGGAAGAAAAGCTATAGCAAATATGACATTACTAGTGTATCGGGGTTCACGTTCAAACCAATTGGGGAAGAGGAAGATGACTCGTAGATCGCTAAAGCGAAGGATTGACGGATGTTTGCCATAAAGACCTTCACAGTCAGCTACTGACAGTGCTGCTGGTGATTGACAAGGTCTCTTTCGGCTGAGAAACGACGGTCACTGCAAGTATATGTGAATTGCGTGTGCATTTCAGAAGAGAAATTCATGCATACCATGTGTTCCCACTTGCAGGTACGCATGAGAAAGGCTTATGACTGAAGTGGTGCTCTCGCTGGTGGCGTATGGCGTCGTCCAAAGAATATGTATGATAGGCAAAGCATGGAGCAAAGTGACACCCATAGACTCCACTGCTTCTGTCCCTCACAAAGGCCGTGTACAATGACATCCCACGAATCCCCCGGCCCTCGGCGAGCTTAGAACAAAGAGGGTCACCTACACAGGGTTCATGTTCGTTTTGGTTTAACCACTGAGAACAATTACATTCTTGTTCGAGCAGTTTCAGATCTTGAGGTAGCTCGTCCCGGTCCATGGTCAACGGATGGAGGAGTACTAGATGATCGGTGGTAAGAATCGAGGGAACTCCGAGAACTAGTGATGGTACGAACCCGTTGACCGGTGTCTTAGTGATAGTTGGTTGGAAGGGTCATCTATATGGTGAAGCCCTTTCGTTTTATAGCACGCCATGCCCCCAAAATAGTGTCGGAAGTCCCCAAGAGGTTCCTGTCTGACCCATTATACTGCTATATTTGAGCCAGGCCATCAGGCCGCACTGCGCCATTTATGGACCAAGCATTGATTGGTTTGCATGGCACCGCGACTTCAATTGAGGAGAGGAGTAGACTACATTTTCAAACACCTTTATGTTGGCATGTGAACGGATATTCGGGTGGTTCCCGCCGTCTCCCGTAACCCGTCGTAAATGTGCTGGCATGCTAAGACCATCGAATGAGACAGCACAGGTGACATTCTGGACAGTCCTGACGTTCATTTAAAAGCACCTGGCACCCTGTGAGACTGGACAATGATGACAAAACCCCAATTAATCTTGACATGTCACCTATATGGTTACTGCCCAAGAGTATTTGGAGGGATGCGTCACAGAGTTATCTAGTGATTGGGCAAGGCGTGGTTCTTGAATAAGACAACCTCAAGGGGAATTAAGCTTACTAACCTCAAGGGGAATTGAAACGTCAATCCCACCAATCATCAATTGACGGCAGTCTGGAACTCTGGCACAGACAAGATATATTGTTCCAGGCTCCATTTAAACCACTGGTGACTGAAAGGCGAGCTCGAAGGCAGGCACGCGAGCGAAAGGCGGTCCGTGGAGCTAGGGAAGGGATGCTCGGTTCCGCATGCTCGGTTCCGCATGCTCATAAAGACAGATATGGGGTGAGGAAGTCAGAAGTAAATTAATTGACATTAGTGACTTGGAGCTAGAGTACTCCAATCCAGAGAAAATAGATATTCTTTGTTTCGCCTTGGATGGCATAACTTTCAAGAAAGAACCCCTGGTTTTCTGACATGAGCTTCCCTGCATTCTCTTGTGGTTCATGGGGGTCCTTGGACGTCGTACGGAGATAATCGGCTCTCAAGTTGATTGATGATCTTCATTGTAATGGGTGAAAAATAGTTCTCCGCTACCACAGACGACCCTGTACAAATCCACAACGTATACACAATGCCTGATGTCAATATTGTGAATGCAATTTTCAGTCAGGCGCCTGATTTAGACACGGGAACACACAACAAAGGCAACTACAGAGGCACGAGTACTGAATTCAATGGAATCACCCGACGGCGTGCAGGGGCGACATTGCCGGATCTGAAAGGGAAGACAAGTGGCTGTGCAATTTTCTATAAGAATTTACTACTTTCCATCAGTCGCGACTCCAATACCCCCCTTTGTTGGCAAATTGGAAGCGACAGTATTAGACGCGCATGTCAGTTTACTTGATCCGAAGCGACCAACGTGTGGGTGAACTGAGACTTAGTCTAGGATATCGACGTCTGTGGAAAGGACCTCGATAGTGGGGGAGCGTATTTACCTTAATGGATACATTTGTCATTCGCACAGAGAAGTTTAAGCTGGTGCCCCCGGTGGATATTCAGAGCATGACTAGGGGAAGACCAGGAGACAAAGGATTATGGGCTATAGCAGGGCCATCACAGACAAGATAAATAAGCAATGGGAAAGAGTTCTGACTAATTTAGTCGCTTGCAATTGGCAAATAACCTTTTCCAGGCCTAGGGGCATCTTTGTCTTTTTGAATCAACACGAAACATTCTCTCGACTCCTCGAAGTTATCTATTTGTGTTCTATAAACAACTTGTAGCTCAATATCAGGTTCCCACGAGTCCCCAGTCAGAATCTTGACCTGGAATCCGAGTTCGTTCCACCCGTTAATTCAGCCCTCAGCTCTCTTCCATCAAAAAGGGTCGATTCTATCTATCCAGTAGATACAGGACTCTTGGCCCGTTAGTGAAACTTTCGGGAATCCCATCTCCGCACCCCCAATTCTAACACCTATTATCCTACCTATATAGCACGAACGTGACCAATTATTTGTGGAATGACAGATCTACCTGACCAACGACCATCATTGAAACTTGGCATCGTAAGTAAGCCCCGAACACTCACTTGATGCGGGAATGAACGTACTGTCTCCAGGAGCGCTCGTCCTAGTACCCGAACGCGGTCCGAGACCTCCTATCTACCAGTTGTGCAGTACGTATTTGATATATATAAAAGGGCCCAGAGGCGGCCCGCCTTCAGTTTAATCTTCTTATCCCCAGGACTGTTGGGTCCGTTTGGGTACTCATAACCTTTTTTGACTGATTGCAGTGTGGTTATCTGAACCTTTTGAAGGTAGAAAATAGGGTGGTCGATACCGATATGAAGAATCGCAAACCTTGAGCCCGCTCCAGGCTCGAATTATAGCGCCTACATGACTGCCAATGGGAGCTGAGAAGCAGACCCCGAGCGGGTGGCTGGAACGCAAACGCGTTCTTGCTTTGGACTTACGAAGTGCGACAAGTGCTTGTATTCAAAGAACCAGAAAGTTACAGGTGAAGCCGCTGAGGGACCCAATGATCAGTTGCGGCACAGGAGAAAACGCTATCAAAATTTTCGACGTCGTGGGCAGCCCCAAGGTGGGAAACACGGCTTACACCTGGCCATTCCCGAGATGATTTCGGCTCTCCACCCAGCGCTGTGCACTGACGAAATTATACGACTCATAATAGCGCTCCTGGACAGGAAGTCCTGTGCACGCCTGGCCCGGACTTGCAATGCTGTTCAGGAGGCGGCGCTGGACGCCATCTGGCGCGATATCCCCTCTGTTGAGCCCCTGTTTTCTCTTTTTCCACCTACATGTATGCTCGGAAATCGTCCATACGAAGCCGTGGTGCGTCGAGTGCGTGGTTCCTGTTCCGTCACCCGACCCGAAATGATACCTCCCCGTAGGTGTTTTCGCGGTATCTAATCCCATCGGATTGGACACGCTTCCGGTATTATGCGCCCAGGGTTGTGACCATCCACTCGAATGAAGCCAAATGGTCCCGATGGGCCGCGGATGAGTCGGCCTACATGACCCTTTCTCATTTTAGTCGTGAGCCACTCCTCCCAAATCTTCGGCATTGGTCTTGGGACGCGCCAAGAGGACACGGAGATATCGTTGGAGCAATGGTCTTCCTCCACGACACGGTCACCTCCATAAATATAACTCTTGGCCACAATACGACATTTGACTCTGTATTCGCCTTTCTCTGTAATCTCCCCGAGCGTGTCCCATTCCTCGAAGACCTTTCGGTCCATTATAACGATCGAGAATGGCCTGAGTGGCGACTCGAAGTCACGATGAACACACTTTCAGAGGTCTTCCACACACTACCTCGTCTTCGCAAAGTATCACTACCATTCTTCATGGATACCCCTCTCTTCATCTATCACATGGGCTGCATCCCTACTCTTCGCCAACTCACCATCTCCTGCGCCGAGAAGCTTGTGGGTCACTTTGTGGATGACGATGCAGAGGAGGTGCCAGTTGTCGACGAAGATCCTCTTTTCCTTAGTGTTACTCATGTCGAGCTTCAGAGTACAATGACGTCCTGCTTGCGCTTCCTCCATCGCATCTCGTCTCAGCAACTCGAGTCCCTCCACCTCACGGCCCTCCATCTCCGATCACCTACACAGCTTTCCAATTGCGTGGAGATAGTCGCGGAGAATGCACCCACTCTTCGCTCTTTCTGCCTTCACTATACCCCAGCTCCACATGATCTCCACTTTGACAACTCTTGGTTCCCGATCGAATTGCTCATGCGATGTCATAGCCTTGAAGAACTATCTGTCATCCATCCTCGCCCCATGCCATTTACTGATGAGGAGATTATGCGAGCAGCCCAAGCCTGGCCCAATCTCAAGCAGCTTCGTCTCAATCCTCGACCGTCCCGTTCGATTGCCGAGTCGCAACTCACGCTCCAATCTATAGTTAACATCGCGCGCTATTGCACTCACCTCCATACCCTCCGGTTATTCGTCGATACTCGCACGATACCAGTCCCGACATATAGCTCGGAAGGCATCAAAGTCCTCGATTTCGGAATGTCGAACCGTTCATATACGCAGCAACTTGCTACGTTTATTGCGAATGTCTGCCCCGAGGCAAGCGTGACAGGTGGGGAGACCTGGAAGGAGGTTGATGTCATCTTGAGCGTAAACAAAGCGACGAGGTCAGAAGATAAGAGAAGAATCGATGCTTTGCAAGCTGAGGTGGAGAGGTTGAAGGCCATGCTCGGAGGAGTAGTTGTCAAGTAACAGGCATTACGTGATGGGCGGAGAGAATTTTGGAATGATCTTTTCTGGTTCAAATTACGACCCATTATACTGTACCCACTACCGTTGGGTCCAGCACAACGGCTGAGCGGGAGGCTCCTCATCAATACACCGGCCAATGGCCACGAACAAATGATACTTGTTTGGCATGTAATACATCGGGACAATGTATAGCTAATATTTTGAGGTTGAATGCTGAATTAAATCGTGGGTCGCGTCCATATAGAGGAGTCAGGACTCTTTTTAATGGCGCGCGTGTTGAACCTGCCCACCGAACTCAACGATCGCTTTGAACAAACACTGAAGCCTATTCTCCGTAGTGACGGCTGAATCAAGTCCCATTTTTTCCCTCGTCAATGAGGAGGTTGCGCGCCTCAAGTGGTTTGAGGCATTCATGCGTGGAAGGTGCCTGGCTCTCCTACTGCCTACATCACGTACTTTCTACTGAATCGATCACCAGAGTGGAACTAGAACAACAAACGTATGCTGATCGCAGCAGAGTTCCCGAACTAGGCGCTGACTGTCCGAGAAGGATTTCGGGCCTTCAGGCGTTGCTTGAAGGGGCACCTCCTCTGCCTGCACGCAAGCTGTTGTGGCACTGTGCCCTCGAGAAGCTTCTGGATGGAACTCGAGATGGTTCGAATCTGGTCCTTGAGGATTGAGATCGGGGACTAAAGACAACGGTAGAACTGCACACTCGAATGGAAGAGCTGGAAAGAATGAAAGGTCATATGCAATCCGTAGGAATGTCCATCGCCAAGGCTGTGAGTCACGGAACCTGAATCATAAATTACGAAACCCATCTCTGTCCATCAGGAAATCTATATTCGTGACCTAAACTTTGAGCTTGCAAGTCTGGAACCAACAGATAGTGTCGACTCTGCCCAAGCTGTCGCAGCGAATTCACACCAATTTTTGTGTGACCTAAGATCGGTCGATGTTAGTGTCCAAAAAGGCCTGTCCAACTTGCTTTCTTCAGGTCGAGCACAAAGGCAAAAACTGGAAAATGAGAAAGCACAAAAAGCACATACAGCATTCGGAAAGTATTATGAACAAGGTGAACCGAGGAACAGTGATCACCAGACCCAGCTGATGGGAATTTGACAGATTGACATATCGTCGTACAATACATCAGAAGCGACAAAGCCGAGAACAACTTCTCAACTCAATCCCGCACCGAGTTCAGGTCAAACCAGTGTCATTTGTCTGGGCCTTATAGACTTGCAATCACAGGAATATGGGACTAAATATTGGACTGCTGTGTGTGATCTCGGTATGGTGATGGAGTCCTTTGCGAATTACCTTCGGTGTGTCTAGAGCCATTGAGAATGGAAGCTCTGAAAACTAATTAAATTGCCAGGAACATATCAAGCACTTGTAATTCTTCTGGAACAGCACTCTGGGCATCGGCCAAGAATATCAAGCCTTTTGTTGATGCAAACTGCCACACGGAGGCCTTTGAGCTTGCGAATCACCAAACACCGATCCGGTTTTCACCAATCCACTATCGAAGTCCTGGATCTAGATCGCCCTCTCCAAGTGGCCAAACAATTCTATTTGGGTGTCCACTAGAGCTTTGCACTGTTGGAGAACTGAAGAAAATTCCTCCTGTGTTGGAATATCTCTTGGATTTTGTTATGACCCATATATATATGTCCTTCATAGCTACCATGTAGGTCAAAAAGGCAAAAACCCTAGCGACTAACTGACTCCATTGAAGACAGAGGATGGTTGGCCTTTGGTGAATGAGATTGAACAAGCATGGACAGGTGTGGAGAAAAACGATCACGGTTTCATTCACACGCTTGTCCTGATAACCTCAGCCTCCTAATTTTGGTGTGTCTGCCTTCATACCCCTTTACAGAAATCTAAACGACCTGTAGGCATACTTCATGGCTCTGCCTGAGCCAGTACTGTCAAGTGCTGACATTGCAGGGATCCAGAGCATTTCATACGAATCTGCAAGTCTGATTTGGACTACTTGGAGCCAAGACCCCATCAAGGCAGCTGTTCTTCGAGCCATACTTTCTTGTCATGATCAGTTACATGGACATTCCCGTGCTTTTTGTTGGATTATTTCTGTGGCTCTGGGTCAAAATGTGGTGTGTTGCCTTCATTCCATTTAACTGGAAGTGGTCGAAGAGTAATACTGAAATGTTTTGAGGATCCCTTCATGATCAGGCCAGATCTCCTCTCTTTCCTGACAAAATATCCTGATACCTGGAGGTCACCTGTTAGCAATATCAATGTTCAAGAGAAGAGCCAGTACCTGGACCTCACCTAATAACCGTTGTGGACCCCTTGGTGCTCCACGTAGTGCTATGCATGCAACTGATTTTTGATAATTGATTGCTGGGTTTGCTTGGACCACTTCTTTTGGTGTTATCAATGTGAGACCTTCGCATAAAACACACTTTCACAGTTGTGCGTTGAGATCATTTATGAGGCAACCCCTAGAGTTGCAATGACATAAAGATTAGACTTGCCAATCATTGGCATAATATTTTGTTGTAATATTTTCCGTGCCTTTGCATAAAGGATGTGACGCAGTGATATTAGAAATGATCGAAAACCACCCACACCAAATTAAATCTTGCAATCACTCATGCGCGCACATTTTAACTTGCCCTTTGATTTGAGCGTGATGTACCAGTTGATTTATTTTATATTCTCATAATATATCTGCCAGAAAGATTCTCACCTCGCTTATCTATATCAGGTAGAACCTTCCAAATCGTTGCCGTCATGGTTTTCATCGCAACTGCATTCGTTCAACCAGTCAATGCCGTCGTCTGGCTACGTGACCTGACCTCAAGCAAAGCCCTCTTTGACTGTGAGGACCTCGAGGCAGTTATATGGAAGGAATCGGGCTAGATCGGTTATTGCCATGTCAACTTCAATGCTCAGTACATGGGTAACTTCCCTGTTAAATTCAATTGCACACCCCACCAGAGCCTTTCCTGCAGTGTTATAATCTAGCAAAAATTAATATTGTGGTGAAAGCGCTCGGGATAGGCTGAGCACAAAAAAATGACAGCATAGACATGGCCATCTTGTGAGTTCAATACATGGTGTAAATTACCCTATCCATATGGCTTGAATGCCTCTTATTTCGGGAACGGGTAGCAGCGAGCCCCGCCGCTTCCCAACTCGAAGGTAGACATGATATCAAGCAAACCGGGTTAGGGTTTATTGTGAATAAGTTGTAATAGGGAGGAGGAGAACCTCACTTGTACAACTTGTCAGGCTCGGCGCTTGCCTTGTGAGCCAAGTTTCCTCGTGGACACTAACGCTCTGGCTTTGATAAGGTCATTCATGAAGACCACAGAAGTTGAAGCGCCACTTACACACGACCAAGGTTTTAATAGGAATGCATTATTGTCGCGTACCTCCACCAATAAATATGGACACACGAGCACACCCCACCCAATACAGACCAATATGGAAAGAAGTGAGGGGTAGAAGTGAAGTATTGTCATGGTATGCGGGTGTGCACAGTCCTGGTGAATGAGCGAACCTGTAGGGGGTGTAGGAAGAGAAAAGAATAGGCCAAACCGGGGATCGAACCCGGGACCTTCCCGATACATGCAGGACGCTCTCCCACTGAGCTACCCAGCCGGTTTGTTGGAGGGATCACCAACTCCAACAGGGAGGGGCGGAAAGGAGATATACAACGTGTCATACAGGTGAAGCTTTTTTCCTTACCCTGCATGAGATGTCGGGGCCTATGACCCCCAGCCGCCCAACCATTGGCCCTGAATGAGGTAGTTCGCAGGATACCCATCACGCCAGGCGTGTACGCGATGAGTGTACGCGATGAGGCGAATGTGTATCAAGTACCATCCACACCTTCCGCAGCGGAGTGCCCGATGGCGTACGCTCCGACGGTAGTCCCGTCTGCACAGACGGGGACGACGAACGTGTACTGGGTCGTTTCGGCGATTAGGGACTCAAATACATACGAGGAGACCCATGGCGTTCTTTTTGGGGTTTCGTTGAATGGCCCGCAGCGCTGTTCGACGGTTGTGAAGAGCGAGTCAAGTGGTTCTGAGGCGAGGTAGATAAGGTTGGATGACGATTCAGTGGTATCTGAGGCGGTGGCTAGCGCTTTCTGAAGTGGGGCACCTAGTTAGCTAGCGAGACAGAGGGGAAGGGAGATGACTGCGTGTAAGGACTCGCTTGCGGCTAATTTCATTTACTATTTCATATTACTTCCCATTCCTATTTAACCCTGTCGCTTGCGAATCCTGTCCCGATATATTCGATTTTACTCCTCCACCACAACACTCTTACCCGCACGTTCAAACTAGTACACGCTT
>WNFL01426795.1_pt1 | contig 20091 bp, 19 predicted proteins | sample 5400361 | NCBI WGS metagenome assembly WNFL01 (sample SAMN13153351, study PRJNA577476) | soil metagenome | isolation source: 40 cm soil on Douglas fir-dominated hillslope | place: USA:California | collected 2013-09-17
CCACCACCACGCGCTGCCCGCGGCCAGGACGGCCACCATCATGGCGATCCACGGCCACTTGCGACGCTTTCCGGATGCAGGAACGGTGTTCATCGACACAGAATTGTCGCCGAAAAAGCCCGCCGGCGCTTGGGGGTCAATGCAACACTTTGCTTGACGAATCTATACGCAATCTGAACCGAGTCTGAAGGCGCCGTCATCGGGGCGCACGGGCCGGGGCGGTATAGCGCCGGTGGATCGCCTCGATGATGCGCCGCCGGCTCTCGCACGGATCGAGGCTTGCATCGGCCTCGGCGGCCGCGGCCTCGGCCGTGAGCTCCTCGTCCTTGATCACCCGGCGGAACCACCCGGAGTAATCCTTGATGCGGCGGTGGTGCTCCCATGTGGCGTCGTCCACTCCCTCCGCGATCTGCGCGAAGAGCATGAGGTTCTGCGCGCGCAGGTTGAGCCGGTTGTCCGGCCCGCGGAAATAGAAGCTCACGTCCTTGCCGAGCTCGCCCTCGGCGTACTTGCGCACGTGACGATTGAGCGCCTGCTGCGGGCGCATCGCCTTGACGACGATCGGCGCCCTTCGCCCACTACGCTCCCAGAAGAGCACCTCGTCGTCCTGGGGGCGCGGTCCGGGCGGCGGGCACTCCTCGGCGATGGCCTTGCAGAACGTGTCGATGACATTCGTCGCGTCCCGGCCGAGGGCAAGCACGTATTCGACGCGCCGCAGGGCGTTGGGCAGCATTGCGTCGGGGTGCACGGTGATGAGAATCGTCGCGGGCACATGCTCGGGGAGCACCTGCGCGACGTCGTCGCGCGTCGCCGAAAGGAGATGGTGCGCCTCGTCGATGATCAGCCAATGCGGCCGCCCGGTGCGCGCGCGAAGCGACAATACCTGCGGCAGGAGCCGCGCGAAAAAAGTCGGCCGCTCGGGCACGCGAAGGGCCTGCGTGTTCACCACCACGTTCGCGGAGAGCTTGCGCAGGAGGGCGATGCTCTCTTCCGGGCTCGGCGCCGTCTTCGCGTCGCCCACGGAAACCGCCCCGTCGAGCTCGGCATAGTCGCCTTCGGCATCGAAGATGCAGAACTCGAGCGACTTCTCGATCATCCGCTCGGTCAACGCGGCCGCGAGCGTTGACTTTCCGATGCCGGAGTTGCCGGCGATGAGCGCCGTACCGCGATGCGGCTCCAGGAAGACCTCGGCCCCCGACCGATCGTGGCCGACGAGGATGCCGTGGCGCTTGGCGGGCAGGATGCGCACGTCCGCGCGCAGGATCATCTCGATCAGCTCGCTCACGCCGATGCCGTGGTGGCCTTCGAGGCGGATGTCGCATTCGTCCTTGACCGTCGGCAGCGCGTTGGCCACGGCCGCCGAGCAACCGCAAGCCAGCAGGAAGGCGTGGTCGTTCTCGGCATCGCCCACTCCGACCACGTTCGGCGCGCAAAGCCCGAGGTCGCGAAGCGCCGCCGCCATGCCCGCCGCCTTGTTGATTCCCGCCGGCAGGATCATCACCGCGCCCTTGTTGAAGATGATCTGCAACTCGAGGCCCATTTGCCGGATCACCTCGATCACGATCTTCTCGTTAGGCTCCCAGGTCGCGACGATCACGCGCCCGACCGAGAGCGGCGCGACGCCGCGCCGCTTGAGCTCTTCGACGAAGGCCGCGGGCGGCGGCGGGGCGATCGAGCGCTCCTTCTCGGTCGAAGGGTTGTAGATGAGCGCGCCGTTCTCAGCGACGACGAGGTCGAAGAGACCGAGGCCGGGAAAGACGCGCTTCAGGTCCGGGAGGTCGCGCCCGGTGACGAGGACGAGCCGGCGTCCGGTGCGCTTGAAGCGCTCGAGTGCCTCGCAAGTGGCCGCGTCGACCACGCCGTGATGGGCAATCGTGCCGTCGTAGTCGGTCGCCAGTGCGAGGAAATACATGCGCCGCCTACTTGTGGTCTTCGGGCGCCTTGTCCTTCTTCTTGCGTCCCAGGTTCAGCAGCGGACTCTCCTTGATCTGCCCGGCGGCCTCGCCGACGTCGTTCATCACCTTGCCGGCCTTGGTTTCGAGCGCGGAGAGCCTGCGGATCACCTTCGGTAGCTGGTCGAGGATGTCCGCGATGCTGCTCTTCTCCGAGGGAATCTCGGGGATCGTGCCCGCCGGTGTCGCGGCAAGGAGCGTCTTCGCCTCGGCGCTGCCTCCCGTCAGCTCGACGAAGACGACGCCGGTGATGCCCTTCAATTTGAGGCTGGCCTTGGTGTCGGTCTTGACCGGCGCCTCCTTCCGCAGCCGCACGTCGACCTGCACGAGGCGCGGATCTTCCGGGTCGATCGCCATGGACTTGACCGTGCCGATGTCGACGCCCTGGAACCTCACCGGATCGCCTTCCGCCATGCCGCTCACGGATTCCGCGAAGCGGATGCGATAGGTCACGTCGTCCCGATGGCCGGCATGCACGAGCCAGACGGCGAACAGCGCCGCGGCAAGTACGAAGCCGATGATGAAGAGGCCTTCGACGAAGTAGCGTTTATCCGATTCCATGGCTCTTCTTCCTTGTGGTCATCGCGCCTTGCGCCCGCGGCCCGTGGAGGAATTCGCGGGTCCACGGATGATCCGAACGCAAGAGCTTCTCGAGCGTATCGGCCTTCACCTTGCCGTCGGCCAGGATGGCGATCCGGTGGCAGACGGTGAAAAGCGTCGTCAGGTCGTGCGTCACGATGACGACGGTGACGCCGAGGCTCTCGTTCAACCGGCGGACGAGCGCGTCGATGCCGCTCGCGGTGAGCGGATCGAGGTCGGAGGTGGGCTCGTCGAGGAAGAGGATGCGCGGATCGAGCGCGAGCGCCCGGGCGAACGCCGCGCGCTTCACCATGCCGCCCGAAAGCTCGGCGGGAAATTTGGCGCCGCTCTCGGCCTGCATTCCCGCGAGCTCGAGTTTCATCGCCGCAATCCTCTCCTGCTCCTCGGTGCCGAGGTCGGTGTGCTCGCGCAGCGGCAGCATGATGTTCTGCGCGACCGTAAGCGACGAGAAGAGGGCTCCTTGCTGGAACAGCACGCCGATGAGCGAAGCCTTTTCGGTGCCGTCGATCGCGTCGATGGGCTTGCCGTTCAGCTCGACCTTGCCGGCGTCGGGCCGATTGAGGCCGACGAGGGTCTTCAGCAGCACCGACTTCCCCGACCCGGAGCCGCCGGCGATGCCGAGGATCTCGCCCGGCTCGATGTCGAGGCTGAGCTTGTCGTGCACGACCTGCTTGCCGAAACGATTCACGATGCCGTGCGCGGAGAGGATGGGCCCCGGTTTCGGCCGCGCGAGCGCGTTCACAGCCCGACCCTCTCGAAGAAGATGGAGAACAGCGCATCGAGCACGATCACGAGGAAGATCGCCTTCACCACCGCCCGCGTGGTCTCCTGCCCGACGCTCTCCGCCGATCCCCGGACGCGAAGCCCGTGCATGCAACCGATGGCGGCGATGAGGAAGGCGAAGATCGGCGCCTTGAAAAGCCCGACAAAGAGATCCTTGCCGTCGATCACCTGGCGCAGGCGATCGACGTACTGTAATGGCGACACGTGAAGCAGCGCCTGCGAGATCATCGCGCCGCCGACGAGGCCCATCATGTCGGCGAAGAAAGTCAGCAGCGGGAGCGTCATGACGAGGCCGATCACGCGCGGCACGACCAGCACCTCCATCGGATCCATGCCCATCACCTTGAGCGCGTCCACCTCCTCGCGCGCGCGCATCGCGCCGATCTCCGCGGTGAAGGCCGAGCCCGAGCGGCCGGCCACCATGATCGCGGTGATGAGGACACCCATCTCGCGCATCATCGAGACCGCCACCAGGTTGATGGTGAAGTCCTCGCCGCCATAGGGGCGCAGCTGCGCCACGCCCTGGTAGCCGATGACGATCGAGATCATGACGGCCATGAGCCCGATGATCGGCAGCGCGTGGACGCCGGTCTCGGCCACCTGCCGGGAAATCGAAGGCAGGCGCAGGCCCCTCGGATGGAGCAGCGATTGCCCAACGGCGGCGGCCGAGCGTCCGAGGAACGTCACGACGGCGAGCGAGTCGCGCGCGGCCTCGTCCGCGCCCTTGCCGATCTGGATCACGATCTCCCGCCAGCGGGGGACGAAGGGAGGCTTCGGCAAGGGCTTGAGCTCCAGGCCGCAGACGAGGTCGAGCAGCGCCTCGTGCGGGGTGCTGAGCCCCGTCAGCTTCACGCCCTTTTCGCGCAGCCCGCACAGCAGCAGCGCGCCCGGCGTGTCCAGGCTCTCCAGCTTCTCGAGGTCGAGCGCGTGCGACTTGCGCGCTCTCAGCCACTGCGCGAGCGAGCGCCGTGCCTCGGCGATCGTGTGGATGTCGAGCGTTCCCTCGAGCGCCAATCGGTCGCCGTCGCCACGGATGGCGATTGAGCTTCCCATGGTTGGATCACGCCCTTCCCGGGTCATCGATCCTGTTGGATCGGCAACCCCGGGCCATGGTTCGCCCCGTCGAGGGCGGGAAAGACGCTAGTCGGCGGCCCGGACGGGAACTTCGGGCGCTCCCCGGGTGCCGCGACCCGCCCGCGAGCGGGCGAAGGCGTAGAGCCGCTTCGATGCGCGGTAAACGCTCCGCACGCCGATGAGGGTGAGCAGCGCCTCGACAAACGTCAGCACGAAGGCCACGAACGGATTGCGGCGCTCCGCGCGCCAGCGATACTTGGCGAACGCGTGGTCGCGCGCGATCTCGATCGAGTCGTAGAAAGTCGGCACGACGAGGAGTGTGAGGAAGGTCGAGGTGATGGTGCCGCCGATGATCGCGACCGCCATCGGGCGATAGAACTCGCCGCCCTCGCCGAGCGCGAGCGCGACCGGCGTCATCCCCGCGATGAGCGCAAACGTGGTCATCAGGATCGGCCGCAGGCGCACGCGGCCGGCGTGCATCAACGCTTCCTCGCGATCCACGCCCTTGGCTTCCTCCTTGCGCGCGCAGTCGAGGAGCAGGATCGCGTTCTTCGCGACCAGGCCCATCAACATGATGACGCCGATGAAGCTCATGAGGTTGAGCGAGCCGCGCGTGGCGAGCAGCGCCAGCACGACGCCGATGAGCGAGAGCGGGAGCGAGAGCATCACCGGGAGCGGCGCCGTGAACGAGCCGAATTGCATGACGAGCACGAGGTACATGAGCGCGATGCCCATCACGAGCGCGATGAACATCTCGCGGAAGACCTCCTGCTGGTCGCGCGAGGCCCCGCCCAACGTGAGTCCATAGCCCTCGGGGAAGTCGATCTGCTTCGCGAGCTTCAGGGCATCCGCGGTGACTTCTCCCGAGGCGCGCCCGTCGGTGTTCGACGAGACCGCGACCATGCGCTTTCCGTCCAGGTGCTGGATCTGCGCCGGACCCTTGCCCATCGTGATCGTCGCGATCTGGTCGAGCGGCACCATCATGTTGCTGCCGCTCACCGCGATCGGCAGGTGCTCGATGTTGGAAGCGTCCACGCGATCATCCGGATGCAGGCGCACGGAGACGTCGCGCGTCTCGCCCGCGGGATCGACCCAGTCGCCGACTTCCACGCCCGCGAACGCCACGCGCAGCGCCTGCGCTGCGTCGCCCACGGAGATGCCGAGATTATTCGCGAGCCCGCGGTCGAGCTCGATCTTGAGCTCGTCCTTCGGTTCCTGCTCCGAAAGCCCCACATCCACCGCGCCGGGAATCTTCTTCATCTTCTCCATGTAGTCGCCGGTGATTCCCATGAGCCGCCGGTAGTCGGGGCCGGAGAACTGGATCTGCACGGGCTTGCGCACGCCCTGGTTCATGTCGTCGATGACGACGTACTCGGCGCCGACGAGGCGGGTCACCAGAGCGCGCAGCTCGCGCGCGATGGCGAACGAGGAGCGGCTGCGCGTCTTCGGCTTGCCGAGGTCGACGTACACGCGGCCGCCGCCCGCGAACACGTTGCTGTTGGTGGCCTTTACTTCGGCGATGGTGCGCGCGAGCTCGGCCGCCTTCTCCACCTTGAGCTTCGCGTAATCGATGCTCGCCGAGGACGGCGTGCGCACGTCGATCGCGATCGTGCCGTAGTCCGACGGCGGCAGGAACGTGGAGCTGCCGACCGTCAGCTGCAACACGATCGCCCCCACGAAGGTCACGAGCGCGATCGCGGTCATCCAGCGGCGGTGATGCAGCGCCCACGCGATCAGGTTGCCGTAGCGGTCGGCCTGGTGGTCGAACCACTCGTTGAAGCGCTTGAGCACCTTGCTGACGCCCTTCTTCTCCTGCTTCGAATAGCCGATCGGATCGCCCCAGTACGCCGAGAGCATCGGGTCGAGCGTGAACGAGATGTAGAGGCTCACGAGCACCGAGGCCGCGACCGTGAGCGCGAACGGCCGGAACCACTCGCCCGCGCCGCCGCCCATGAAGGCGACCGGGATGAAGACCGCGATGATCGAAAAGGTCGTCGCCGTGACCGCGAGGCCGATTTCGGCGGTGCCCACGCGCGACGCCGTCATGCGATCCACGCCGCGTTCCATGTGGCGAACGATGTTCTCGCGAACCACGATGGCGTCGTCGATGAGGACGCCGATCGCGAGCGAGAGCCCGAGGAGCGTCATGAAGTTGAGCGTGAAGCCGCAAGCCCACACCGCGATGAACGCCGCGATCGCCGACGTGGGAAGGCTGAGCGCCGTGATGAGCGTGGAGCGCCAGGAGTTCAGGAACGCGTAGACCACGAAAATCGTGAGGCCGGCGCCGAAGATCAGCGCCTCGATCACGTTGCGCAGGCTGTTGTCCGCGTCCTTGCCGCCGTCCTGGGTCACCTCGAGCTTCGTGCCCGCAGGGAGCGTCTTGTTGATCTCGCCCATCATGTCGCGGACCTTGTTCGCGACCGTCACGGTGCTCGCGTCGCGCGAGCGCGTCACCGAGATCCCGACGTTGGGGTGGCCGTTTCGGAGGCTGAAGCCCGCGAGCTCCGCGAAGCCGTCTTCGACGGTCGCGACCTGGCCGAGGCGCACGATCGTGTTGCTCGAGCGCTTGATGACGATGTCGTTGAATTCCTTCGGCGACTCGATGCGTTCACGCGGCCCACGGGCGCCGTGGTGTTCTGCAGGCGCAGCGCATTCACCACGTCGGTCACCGACACGTTGAACTCGCGCAGCTTCTCGGCGCGCAGCAGCACCGAGAGCTCGCGGCGCAGCGACCCGTTCACGTTGACGGTCGCGACGCCGTCGATCGAACGCAGGCGGTCTGCGAGCACGTCCTCGGCGAGGCGCGAGATCTCGGCGAAGCTCTGCGTCGTCGCCGAAAGCGCGAGCTGCATGATCGGCTGCGCCGAGGGATCGATTCGGCGCAGGATCGGTTCGCGCATCTCCACCGGCAGCTTGTGGCGAACGGAGGCGATCGCGTTGCGGATCTCGTCCGCCGCCTCCGACATGTTCTTCTTGAAGTTGAAGATGATGACGACCTGCGCGCTCGATTCCGAGCAGGTCGTGCGGATCTGGTAGACCTGCGGGATGCTCTGCAGCGACTTCTCGACGCGGTTGCAGATCTCGCGCTCGACCGTCTCGGGCGAGGCGCCGGGATACGGAACGACGACGACCATCACCGGCTGCTCGACGTCGGGAATCTGGTTCACGCGCAGCTTGTTGAGCGCGAGGAGGCCCAGGCACATGAGCGCGATGATGATGACGACGGTCGATACCGGCCGCCGGATGCTGAAGTCGGAGAGGAACATGGCTAGTTCGCGGCCTTCGGCTCGCGTGGTCGCGAAGCGCCGGTCGCTTCCGACGCTTCGGCCATGCTCGACTTCGCCGGGCCCGCGGCCTGTACAGGCTGGCTGTCCTTCAGCAGGGCGCTCGGATGGCGGATCACCTGGTCGCCCTCGGCGAGGCCGCTCTTCAGCACCAAGTCGCCGGTACGCGCGTCGCGATCGGCGATGGTGAGCGGCACCTTCTGCAGCTTGTTGTCCTTCACGCGGAAGGCCGAGGCCTTCTCGCCGTCACGCACGACGGCGGTGGCGGGAATGGTGAGGCTCGAGCGGCTCTCGGTCGCGACGCGGCCCTCGGCGTAGAGGCCCGCGAGCTTCGGCTGCTTGTCGCCAGTGAAGTCGACGAGGACTTCGACCTGGCGCGTCGTCGGATTAGCGGCCGGGTTCAGGCGGCGCACCTTGCCGAGGAACTCCACGTCGCCATAGCCGTTGACGCGAAAGTGCACCGGTTGCCCCGCCTTCACGCTGCCCACGTTCTCCGCCGAGATGAGCGCCTCGAAACGCATGCTGGTCGGGTCGATCACCTTCAGCAGCTCCTTGCCGACCTGCGCGGTGTCGCCCGCGGAGACCTTGCGCTCGCTGACGATCCCCTCGAAGGGCGCGCGCACTTCGGTGCGCTGCATCTGCTGGCGCGCGAGCACGACGCGCGCTTTCGCCGCTTCCTCGTCGCTCTGCGTGGTGTTGCGACGCATCTCGGCGTCCTCGAGCTGCTGCGCCGAGGCCATGCCCGAGGCGCGCAGCGTCGTCATGCGGTCGAGCTGGCGCTGCGACTGCTCGCGCCCCTGCGTCGCCGCACGGCTCGTGGCCTCGGCCGAAGCGAGCGCGTCGCGGATCGCGGTGTCGTCGAGCTGCACGAGGAGATCGCCGCGTCGCACGGCGTCGCCATTTTCCTTCAGCGCGCGCAGGACGACCGCGGAGACTTCCGCGCGCAGGTCGGCGCGGCGCTCGGGCTGGATCGAGCCGGTGATCGAGGGGCCGGACGCGAGCGCGCTGCTGCGCACCGTGTAGATGTCTTCCGGGGCGAGCAGGATGGGCGCGGCCGTGGCGGCCTTGGGGTCCTTTTGGGACGCTCCGGGACCCTTGTCGCAAGCGGCGAGCGTTGCCCCAAGGACCAGGACGAAAACGAGTCGAAGCATGGGTTCCACTTTCGGTCTTATTTTGGGATGACGGCAGGCTACGCCCCGGGGTGACCGGGGGCCAGCCGGGTGTGACGAACGGCAGGAATCGAGGGGTGAATTGTAGTGGGAAAGCGCCGGCCTACCTATAGCGCGCGAAGCGCTGCCGCTGGGCGCGGGACGAGGTCGGCGGAGGCGCCCGTCGCGAGCGCCGCGGCGGCCGCGGCGACGAGGACCGCCACGATCAAGGCGAGGGGGGTGAAGGTTCTCAAGTTCATGTGAGCCATATTGACACTTGCCAGCGGTATCTCTAAGCGATATCTTTTAAGATTCCTTGTGAATTTGGCTCACATATGGCGCGCTTTCCCCCGCTCTCCGCGCTACGCCCTTTCGAGGCCGCCGCCCGCCTCGAGAGCTTCTCGCGCGCGGCCGAGGAGCTGCACATCACGCACGGCGCCATCAGCCACCAGGTTCGCGCGCTCGAGGCGCACCTGGGGACATCGCTCTTCGCCCGCCAGGGAAAGCGCGTGGCTCTCACCGCCGCGGGGCGCGTATTCGCCGAACGCGTGCGCGGAGCGCTCGAGGAGATCGCCCGGGCGGCCGAGGCCGCGCGCACGCGCCACCAGAGCCGGCTCTCCGTGAGCGTCCTGCCCTCGTTCGCGTCGCGCTGGTTGATGCCGCGCCTCATCGGCTTCATGGAAGCGCATCCAGGCATCGAGGTGAACGTGAACGCGAGCACCGTCCTCGTGGACTTCGCGGCCGACGACGTGGATATCGCCATCCGCTTCGGCCAGGGCCCATGGCCGCCGCTCGCGTGCGAGCGTTTCCTCGACGACGAGTACTTTCCGGTCGCCAGCCCGAAGATGCATCGCGGCAAGCTGCCGAAGACGCCCGCCGACCTCTTGCAGCCGGGCATCCGCATCATGCGCGAGGATCGGGACTACTGGCCGCTATGGTTCAAGGCGGCGGGGGTGGCTTTCGAGGATCGCATCCGCGGCCCGCTCTTCAACGATTCGACCTACTCCCTGCAGGCGGCGGCGCGCGGCGAAGGCGTGGCGCTCGCGCGCCGCTCGATCGTCGGCGAGGACCTCGAGCGCGGAGCGTTGAAGCGTCTCTTCGACCTCTCGGTTGCCTCGCGCGAGCACTACTGGTTCGTGAGCCCGCGGGACACGGCCGATTCGCCCAAGGTCAAAGCGTTCCGGGAGTGGGTAAAGGAGCAGCTCAGGCGGTAGCGGCGAACAGGGCGAAGCGATTCTTGCCCTCTTCCTTCGCGCGATACATCGCCTTGTCGGCGTTTCTGAGCAGCGCCTCCGCCGTCTCGCCGTCGCGCGGATGGAACGCGATTCCGATGCTGCACGAGATCTCGGCCTCGCCGCTCGACAGCGCGAAAGGCGCCGACACCGTCGTCGCGATCTTGCCGGCAACGATCTCGACGTCCGCTCGCGAACGGCAGCCCTCCAGCAACACGACGAACTCGTCCCCGCCGATCCTCGCCAGGGTGTCCGCCGAACGCACGCAAGCTCGCAGACGCTCCGCCACCGTTTTGAGCACGGCATCCCCTGCCGAATGGCCCATCGCGTCGTTGACCGCCTTGAAGCCGTCGAGGTCCATGAAGAGGATCGCGACATCGCCATCGCGCCGGACCGACTGCGCGAGCGCGCGCTCGATCCGGTCCATGAGCAGGCGCTTGTTGGGAAGCTCGGTCAGGGAATCGGTCAAGGCCATCTGCTGGAGCTTCGTCTCGCTCTCCTGCAGCGCGATCTGCGCCAGCTTGCGCGCCGTGACGTCGAAGTTGGTGCCCGTGATCCGCACGACGCGCCCGTCCGCGGCGCGCGCGCTCACCGCGCCGCGCGAGCGGATCCACATCAACGTGCCGTCGTTGCGGCGCACCTGGTGCTCGACGTCGTAGAAATCGGATTTGCCGCGCAGCACCGAGCGTACCGCGCTCCAGCATTCTTCCTGCTCCTTTGGCGGCACGCGATCGATGAGCTCCGCGATCGGAATCACCGTATCGTCGGCAATCGGCCCGCCCATGAGGCTCGCCCAGTTGGCGCTCAACTGGATGTCGCCGCTTTCCATGTCGAGCTCCCAAGTCGCCATGCGCGAACCCTCCATCGCGTACGCCAGCCGGTCACGCTGGACTTGCAGCTCGCGCGCCAATTCGACATGTCCCGCCATCGCCTCGGCGACGCGGTCGTTCGCGTAGCGCACCACGACCCCGCTCGTTATCCATCCGAACGCCAGTCCCAGCAGCGCCGCTCCCAGGCCGCTGCCGATCACGACGGCTTCGATGAACCCGGCCCGCGCGTGCGTGAGATCGACGTTCAGGACCACCAGGTCCATCGCGAACACCGGCAGAAGCGCGGCGATGATCATCGAGACGGCCACGCGGGCGCGCAGCTCGTGGACGCGCGACGGCGAGTGCGGGGGAACGGAGATCGCGGCCATCACAAACAATACCAAGGAAGGGGCGCGAAGGGCATGGTACCGATGCACCATCCTTTCGAGGCGCCCTCTGGGCGGTTCGGACTATGGCGGCTAATAGCGGGCGTTCCCCGGCGTTCGCGGAAACGGAATCACGTCCCTCACGTTCGCAAGCCCCGTCACATACGCCACGGTGCGCTCGAAGCCGAGGCCGAAGCCCGCATGCGGAACGGTGCCGTAGCGGCGCAGGTCGCGGTACCAGTTGTACGCGCCGGGATTCAGGCCGAAAGCCTGGGTGCGCTCGTCGAGGACTTCGAGCCGCTCCTCGCGTTGCGATCCGCCGATGATCTCCCCGATGCCGGGCGCGAGCACGTCCATGGCGGCAACGGTCTTGCCGTCGTCGTTGAGGCGCATGTAGAAAGCCTTGATCTCCTTCGGGTAGTTCACGAGGATGATCGGTCCCTTCACGTGCTTCTCGGCGAGGAAGCGCTCGTGCTCGCTCTGCAGGTCGACGCCCCACTTCACCGGGTATTCGAACTTCTCCTTCGCGCTTTCGAGGATGCGGATCGCCTCGGTGTATTCCATGCGCGCGAACGGCGTGTCGACGATCCCCTGGAGCTTCGCGATGAGTCCCTTCTCGATGCGTTCCTCGAAGAACGCCATGTCGTCGGGCCGCTCCTCGAGCACGGCCCCGAGGACGTATTTCAGCAGGCGTTCCGCGAGCGTCGCGTCGTCGGCGAGATCGGCGAACGCGATCTCCGGCTCGATCATCCAGAACTCGGCGAGGTGACGGCTGGTGTTGGAGTTCTCGGCGCGGAAGGTCGGGCCGAACGTGTACACCTTCGAGAGCGCCATGCAATAAGTCTCGACGTTCAGCTGCCCGGAGACTGTGAGAAAAGTCTCACGCCCGAAAAAATCCTGCGCGAAATCAACCCGCCCGTCGGCCGATTTCGGTACGTTCATCAGGTCAAGGGTGGAAACGCGAAATAGTTCACCGGCGCCTTCCGCGTCCGATGCTGTAATGATCGGCGTGTTGACCCAGAGGAACCCATCCTCGTGGAAGAAGCGGTGGATGGCCTGCGCCAGCGTGTGGCGAACGCGTGCGCAGGCACCGATCACGTTGGTGCGCGCGCGCAGGTGCGCCACCTCGCGCAGGAATTCGAGCGTGTGCGGCTTGGGCTGGATCGGGTAGCTATCCGGATCGTCGACCCAGCCGATGACCCGCAACTGCGTGGCCTGCATCTCGAAGGGTTGTCCCTTCGCGGGCGAAGGCACGATGGTGCCCGTCGCTTCCACCGAGCAGCCCGCGGTCAGGCGCTGCACTTCTGTGGCGTAGTTCACAAGCGAGGCGGGCGCGACGACCTGCACCGGCTGGAAGCAGCTGCCGTCGCTCACGTGGACGAACGACAAGCCTGCTTTCGAATCGCGGCGCGTGCGCACCCAGCCGCGAACGCTGATGGCCTGGCCGGCGGGCGCATGGCCGGCGAGGATGCTTTTGACGGAATGAACGTTCATCGGGGTGAATTGTCTCGAAAGCATGGATTCTAGCCGCGAAGCCCCCGATGCTTCGCGAGCGCGCTGACAAGACCATAAGGAGAGCAGCGTCGTGGTGGATGGCAAGGCCGGATTGACTGGCGGTGTTCCCTCGCCTCCGCGCGGACGGAGACTGGTCCTTATTGTCTGGCTTTTCGTCGCGATCGTCGTATGCCTGCTCGCGCTCGTGGTTTACAGCGTGAACTTGCTCTCGAGCGGCCGCGCCCTCGTCGCCGCCGAAAGCGCGTGGTCCGAGGCGGAGCGCGATACCACCTTTTACCTGAAGCGGTACGCCCTCGATCGCGCCGAGGAGGACTACCGCGCCTTCGAGCGAGCAATCGCGATTCCCATCGCGGTGCGGCGCGCGCGCGTCGAGATGCTGAAGCCTCGCCCTGACCTCGACCTGGTGCGGCGCGAGCTCGTCAAGGGCGGCAACCATCCCGACGACATCGACGGCATGGTCCAGCTCGCCTACATGCTGCGCAGCTTCGGCCACATGCAGGAAGCGATCGCGCTGTGGAAGCAATCCGACCGGCCAATCGATGCGCTCGTCGCGATGGGCCCACGCCTTCGGGCCGAAGGCCCCGATGCCGGCGAGGCGCGCACGCGCCAGGCGCTCTACGAGATCGACCGCATCCACGCGCAGATCCTCCCGTACGAGGAGCGATTTTCCGAGGCGATGGGCGACGGGCTGCGCGCCGGCAAGGCGTTGCTGATCACTGCGATGATCGTCATCTCGGGACTCCTCCTCCTCATCGCCATCGGCGTCTCGCGCCGCTTCCTCGCGCAGAGCGAGCGGCTCGAGCTCACGCTTCGCGAGAACGAGGGGCAGCTTCGCGACCTCATCGAGTCCGCGCCGCTGCCGCTGCTGATCGTGCGGCGCCGCGACCAGCACATCCTCTACGCCAACGAGCGCGCGCTCCAGCAGTTCGGTCTCACGGACGCGCAGGCACGCGGGCGCGCGATCAGCGATTTCTACGCGGAGCCCGGTGAGCGCGACGTCGTCATGGAAACTCTCGAGCGCGCCGGCTCGATCCGCGATCGCGAGGTCGAGATGCAGGACCGCATGGGGCGTCGCTTCTGGCTGCTCCTCTCCGCGCAGCGCATCCAGTACGCGGGCGAGGCGTGCCTGCTCAAGGCGCTGCACAACATCGACGACCGCAAGCGCCTGCAGGACGACATGCGCCACCGCGCGATGCACGACTCGCTCACCAACCTGCCGAACCGCGGGATGTTCCTCGAGTCGCTCGACCGCGCGCTGCGCAAGTCGCGGCGCAAGAAGAACCGCATCTCCGTCCTCTTCATCGACCTCGACCGCTTCAAGGTCGTGAACGACACGCTCGGCCACCAGGCGGGCGACCAGCTCCTCCAGGCCGTATCCGAGCGGCTGCGCTCGGCGGTGCGCGACAGCGATCTCGTCGCGCGCCTGGGCGGCGACGAGTTCGTCGTGTTGATCGAGGACCACGGCGGCCCCGAGGAAGTGATGATCGTCGCGCAGAAGGTGCTCGAGATGCTCGACCGGCCGGTGGTCATCGATTGGCGCGAGGTGCACATCTCCTGCTCGATCGGCATCGCGAGCTACCCGGAGGACGGCGAGGAAGTGGAGGCGCTGGTCAAGAACGCCGACATCGCGATGTACCAGGCGAAGGAGCGCGGGCGCAACAATTTCCAATTCTATTCGCCCGAGCTCAACAAGCTCACCTTACAGCGCTTCGAGCTGGAGACGCGGCTAAAAGGCGCGCTCGAGCGCGGCGAATTCTTCCTGCAATACCAACCCGAAGTGGATCTCGATACCGGGCGCGTGATGGGCGTCGAGGCGCTCGTGCGCTGGCAGGATCCGAAGACGGGCCTGGTGATGCCGATCGATTTCATTCCGCTCGCCGAGGAGACCGGGACCATCATCCCGATCGGCCGCTGGGTCCTCGACCAATCGCTCGCCGACCTCAAGGCCTGGCGCGACCAGGGTCTCGACCTCTACGTGTCGGTGAACATCTCCGCGCGCCAATTCCAGCACCACGAGCTGGTGAACGAGATCTTCCAGGCGCTGCAGGCGCATTCGATCGAGCCGCGGTACCTGCGCCTCGAGGTGACCGAGACCATGATGATGCACGACCCGCCCGCGGCCGATCGCGCGCTGCGGGCCCTGAAGGGGCTCGGCGTGGAGCTCGCCGTGGACGACTTCGGCACCGGGTTCTCTTCGCTCAGCCTGGTGCGGCGGTTCCCGATACACGTCGTGAAGATCGACAGGTCGTTCGTCGCCGGTTGCCCGCAGAACCGCGAGTGCGTCGCGATCGTCCAGGCGGTCGCGGCGATGGCATTCACGCTGGGGCTGCGCGTCGTCGCCGAGGGCGTCGAGACCGAGGAGCAGCGCACGATCGTCGCTTCCCTCGGATGCGATGGCGCGCAGGGCTTCTTCTTCAGCCGTCCGGTCGTCGCCTCCGCGGTACCGTGGCTGGTGACCGATTCGCCCGAGAAGCTGCTGGCCGGCGTGATGTTGGAGAAGAGTCAGTAACAACATCCCAGACGTTCCGCCGGGAACAGCGATCCGGGATCCATCTAGGCTTCGCCGATGTCTTCACGCCACACGTCGGGATGCGCCTCGATGAATGACGTCAGGAGGGTTACGCATTCCGATGAGTCCAGGTCGAGGACCTTCACGCCTCGCTCACGCAGCCAGTCGATCCCGCCGCGAAATGTACGCGACTCGCCGACAACGACAGCACCAATCCCGAACTGGACGATGAGCCCGCTACAGTACCAACAGGGCGCCAGGGTCGTGACCATGATCGTGTCCTGGTAGCGGCGCTGACGGCCCGCCTTCCTGAAAGCATCGGTCTCGCCGTGAACCGATGGATCGTTCTCCTGGACACGACGGTTGCGTCCTCGCCCAAGCAGCGCCCCCTCGTGATTGAAGAGCGCCGCTCCGATTGGAATCCCGCCTTCGGCCAAGCCGAGTCTCGCCTCTTCCAGGGCCACATCGAGCATCGCGTGTTGATCGCTTCTCTCAATCATGCGCAACCTCGCGAGGAGCGCTCAATCGCGTTGTTGGAGCTCCTCGCATTCGCCTGAGGATCGCGTGCGTTCCTGCAGCCACGATTACGCCCGTGGAGATCGCGTAAATCGCCAATGACCCGGCTCGAAGGAACACGGCGCCACACAAGACTCCAATGACTATCGCGCCGCCGAGGTTGATGAATCCACGCCAACGCAGAAGGGCATACGCCGGCGCAAACAATAGGATCGATGGCAAGGCGCCAAACCAGAGGATGAGCGCAAATGACAACGCCGCGCCGTCTCTGAGTTGCGGCTCCGGGGCAAACGCCGCAGCCCCAAGCCCAAGGACTGCGGTAAGGCCCAGCCCATAGAGAACGAGACAAAGGATCACAACCAATTCGACTCGCCACAAATGATTCCAGTACGACACGATGGGCTCTAGTCGGCGAACATCATTTGACCGGGACAATCCTTCCGCCCGCGATCTTGTGCTGTATGGCGTTGGTGGTGTAACCAACCTCGCCAATAGTGAACGACATATGCCTCTTGGGGGGGTGGCTCGTCAAGACTTGCTGAGTCTTGCATTCAGCATCCGGAACATCGAGACGCGTCTTGAGTATCTTGGGAAGAGATTCGCAAGGTTCCGATTGACCCACGCGAATAATCTCCACGATCTTCGCGTAGTGTTGCGGATTCTCTCGCTCTACGGCTTCGAGCGCCCCCGGAGCATCCAAGTTGACTATCCGCTTGGCAGGATCCGTTGCCGCCAAAGCAGAGCATGTAACTGCCATGACAACGCCGATGATCAGTGTGCGCACAGCGCCTCCTTTCGTTTACCTATTGGCTCAATGTGTCCCCACTTGACCGCCTGAACCCTTGGAACGTGCTTCCTCGACCTTCCGAAGGTCGCGTTCGGCGAGTCCCGAAACGAGCCACCACCCAAGAGCGCCGAACGTTACGAGTGCCCCGGTGATTCCGGCCGTCCAGAAGTACCACTCCGGCTTGTCATACGCGAGGCCCATGAGGCACCACCCGAGAATCGCGAGCGTCAATGCTTTTGCGGCACGTCTACCTTGGCTCATTGAAGGCTAACTTGCATCGGGGAGACAAGTATTATTCAGCGTTTTTCGACCACGCGGGAAAACGTCAATCGCGACTTGTGACACGGGCACGCTCGGCTTTGGTCAATTCTCGCGGCTGCTTGATGGGGGCACCGGAATCGCCGATGAAGAAGGGATTGTGCTTGTAGGTGCCGCTTATGCGCGTGGCGATCACGGCCTTCATGATTTTCAGCAAGGATACGAGACTGCCGATCGGGGTGGACTTCACCTGTCCTTTGGCGGACTTCGTCTGCAGCACCATGCGCACGGGGCCGAAAGACTCTTGCAGCGAAGGCGCGCGCTTGGCGAGGCAGCTATGAATCAAGCCGACATACGAAATCTTGAAATCGCGGGGCGTGTTTCCTATGGGTGTGTTGCAGCAGCTGGCGTACCACCGCAGGAGCCCATGGTCAGACAAGGACATGCAAACGAGAGCGTCCAGTCCTTGCGTAAAGTGAACATGCTTGGGGAGCGTGGCAACAATTTCAGTTCCACCTAGTTCGTCCAGCACCGCATCACCCGGGCGCTCCAGGAAGTTGGCGAATGCCTGGCAGTCCTTGCAATAGCAAACGGCCCGATTCGCCATGTCAGGGGGACTGACATAACCTTTCAGCGTGCCGCATTTGCACTGCAGTGGATGGTTCATTTATCACCCATGAACTTGCCAAGGACATTCCCCTCTTCGGTCCCATCCGGATAGGTGATCAACCAATCCACCAATTGGTCTCTGGGGAATGCATATCGATCACGGAACCGATAGAAGGTGACTACTTTGAGGTTGCTCCAGATCCTTCCTTCGACGATGCCGCCCTGAATCCCGGTAACGGAAATGAAGGCCAGCTCGGATTTCCCGCATTCGTCGTAAAGCTTGGCGGTAACGAAGAGGGAATGGCCCTCCGGAAGTCCCGCCGAGAATCGGGCCTCGACTCCAGGAAACGTCTTCTGCGCTCGTTCGATATAGGGCGCCAACGCTCTGTCCAGCGACTTGACCTGCTCCCACGTCACGGATTTCGAGATATCCGGCGGGACTCGTGGCGCGAGCGCCGGGTTCTGCGCGATCGCGCTCGCCGAAACGAAAGCAATGACAAGCCAAGGACAGCGCATCAATGCACCCCTCAGTGACGTCGGCAATGATTCTACTCGGTCGAACGCGCGATAATCGGGGTCGGCCGAAGCTACCAAACTCATGTCAAAACTCTATTTCCGCTATGCCGCGATGAACGCGGGCAAGTCGACGAACCTCCTGCAGGTCGCGTACAACTACGAGGAGCGTGGGCAGGAGGCCGTCATCTACACCGCGGGCCTCGACGAACGCGCGGGCCGCGGCATCGTGGCCTCGCGGCTGGGTGTGACGCGCCCGGCGCGCACCTTTTCTGCCGAGACCTCGTTTGCCGACACCATCGCTTCGCGCCCGGGATGCGTCCTGGTCGACGAGGCGCAATTCCTCACTCCCGATCAGGTGCGGGAGCTTCACCGCCTCTCCCACGAGCACCGCGTACCGGTCATCTGCTATGGGCTGCGCACGGATTTCCGCGGCGTGGGCTTTCCCGGGGCGCTCGAGCTCCTGGCCATCGCCGATACGATCGAGGAGATGAAGACCATTTGCCGTTGCGGCAAGAAGGCGTCCATGGTGATCCGGCACAACGCCCAAGGCGAGCGCGTCTTCGACGGACAGCAGGTGCAAGTGGGCGGGAACGAGACGTACGAGTCTGTCTGTCCGGCGCGGTTCTACCGCGGGACTTGCTAGGCGCGCTTGCGCAGGAAGACGTGGGTCGCGCGTTCGCCCGCGACGTATTTCGCGCATTCATAACCCAAGGCACGCATGTCGATGCCGGTGAAGAGATGCTCCCCGGCGCCGAGCAGGACGGGCCGCATGGCGAGGTGGAGCTCATCGATTAGGCCGGCGCGCAGGTACTGCCGAACGGTGGATACGCCGCCGCCGATGCGGACATCGCGGCCGGCCGCCGCGGCGGTCGCCTGCTCGAGCGCGGCGTGAATGCCTTCGGTGACAAAGCGAAACTCCGTGCCTCCCGCCATCGTCAGCGGCGCCCGCGCGTGATGCGTCAGCACGAAGACGGGCACGTGATAGGGCGGCTCGTCGCCCCACCAGCCCTTCCAGCTGTCGTCCGGCCATGGGCCCCGGACAGGACCTAACATGTTGCGTCCGGCACCGATTCCGGCAAAGGCTTGTTCCGCGATTCCGTTGTCGACCCCTGTGTCTCCGTCCTCATGGCCGTGCATCCTCCGCCATACGCGTGTGTGGAAGAACCACTCCATCAACTCGGGGCCCCTGACGCCGAGCGGATTCTGGAGATCCTGGTCGGGCCCGGCACCGTAGCCGTCGATGGAAACCCCGAAGCTTTGGACGCGCACTCTAGACATGTTCCAACTCCGGCAGGTAAGGCTTGACGATCGCCAGCGCCCGGTCCACGTATTCCCGCTTCTGGCCCACAGGCGCGACATAGTGCACGACGCTCTCCGCGGCTTTCCAGCCCGCGAGGCGAGCGATCATCCACGCCGCGAGATAGTGCGACCCGAGGCAGCCGCCCGCGGTCGCAATGTTTCCGTGCGCGACAAACGGCTGGTCGAGGACCTTCACTCCCGCTTCCTCGACCCAGGGCTTCGTCGTCGAATCGGTGCATGCCGGAAGACCGTCGAGGAGACCGAGCTTCGCAAGCACCAGCGCTCCGGAGCATTGAGCTCCGATGATCTGGCGCGATGGGTCGAGCTGCAGCTCCGCCATGAGGCTCGGTGTGCGCACAATCTCCCGCGTTTGAACGCCACTCCCGATGATTACTGCGTCAGCCTCGCGGGCAAAGCTCAACCGGGCTTGCGACTGGACGACGACGCCGTTCATCGATGCGACTCGTTCGGAGGGACAGACGATGAGCGCCTCGAGCGCCGGCTTCTTGACGCGGTTCAGCATCGCCGATCCGATAAACGAATCGAGCTCGTTGAAACCTTCGAACGTGAGGATCGCGATCCGCATGTGTTCCTACTGAGGCTTGACTCCCGCCGCCTTGACGGTGCGCGCGACGCTCTCGGCCTCGCTACGCACGAAGCGCCCGAATTCGGCCGGTGTCATGGTCATCGCGTCCGCGCTGAGTTTTGCGAGCTGCTCACGTACATCGGGTGCAGCGAGTGCCTGCGAGATGTCCTTCGCGATCTTTTCCACCACGGCTGCCGGCGTGCCCGCTGGCGCCCAAATCCCGAACCA
>WNFL01066339.1_pt1 | contig 20090 bp, 24 predicted proteins | sample 5400361 | NCBI WGS metagenome assembly WNFL01 (sample SAMN13153351, study PRJNA577476) | soil metagenome | isolation source: 40 cm soil on Douglas fir-dominated hillslope | place: USA:California | collected 2013-09-17
ACGCGGCGCCGCTCGCTACGGCGGATGGCCAGCAAATATACGAGCATGTGTGCCGGGGTTGCCACATGCCCGATGCAGGCGGTGCGGTCGGCGCGGGCCGCTATCCGGCACTCGCCAAGGACCCCACATTGGTGTCGCGCCAATTCATGGCGCTGACGATTCTAATGGGCAGGCGCAACATGCCGGCGTTTGGCGCGAGACATGCCATCGGATTCGGCGGCCCACCGGCGGTCCTCAGCGACGCGCAGATCGCGTCGGTGATCAATTACGTGCGCTCGCATTTCGGCAACCATTATAAAGACCAGATCACGGCAGCCGAGGTCAGCGCGCTCGACCGGAGCGCTCCATGACGCTTGCTGTTGGAACGGCCGCAGGACGGCGCAGAGGAATGAGGCTGCGCACGCGTTGATCGCGAAAGTAGAGCCCTCCCCATACCAGAAGGCCAAAGTAAACTCCAAAGAGGACAGAGCTGAAGAGCGGGTCCTCCAGGCGCACTTTGCTGGCGACGGCTCCGCCCAGAAAGCCGGTCAGAAGAATCGCTCCTAATATCGCCGTGCGGGGAATCGCATACAGGACCGTGCAGACGAGAAGGATCATCCCGATCGGCCGAATGACGTTCCCGGAATAGCCGATCTTATTCGTCGCCTCCACCACTTGAGGAACCAGCATCAACTTCAAGATGCCGTCGAAGAGCATGAACAGGATCACGAGTCCACTCATGCCCCAGCCAGTCCGATACATCGCTCTTGAGTTCGACACTGCTTGAATAGCCATTGGCATGTCATTGTCTCCTGCTTTCATTGTTGAGAGGCGTTCCGGCGCGACTACGACCGCCGGTGTTCAGAGCGTCTTGAGGTATTCCGCCATGCGTTCCAAGCCCTGTCCGATCATCGCACCGAAGCCCATCCGAGCCGTGATGTCTCGGTCTTCCAACGAGTCAAAGCGTGCGACCAGCGTCCACTTTGTCTGCTTGCCATACTCTTCGAGCGTGATCGTATGCACGGCCGCCGGTGGAGCTGGCTGCCGCTTTTCGTCTTTTACGGTTCTCCACACGAGCCGTTCCGGTTCCACGACCTCGACAAACACGCAGTTGATCGTGAACTGCGCGCCGTTGGGCGCTTGCATGACGTGGCGCCAAAGGCCGCCCGGTCTCACGTCCATTTCGCAGACCGGGTTCGTAAACCCTTGACCGCCGTACCACTGGGCGACGTGCTTCGGATCTGTAATGGCCCGCCAGACCAGTTGGCGCGCGGCGTCGAAAATGCGTGTGATGACGATGATGGGCTCACTTGGCGAACCGGTGTCAATTGCTGTGGTCACTTAAAATCTTCCTTTGTTCACGTTGGCAGCAGTCGTCGGTCCGTGATTCGCCGGCACTTGGTTTCTCATTTACGCGGCGCTCGTCTCTGCATGACCTTCAGGTAATCCGCCAAACTATCGAGGCTTCGGTCCCAGAAGCGGCGATAGCCTTCGAGCCATTCGAAGACGTCTCGGAGCGGAGCGGCTTCCAAGTGGCAGGGGCGCCACTGGGACTCCCGGCCGCGCGAAATCAAACCGGCGGTTTCAAGCACTTTGAGATGCTTCGAAACGGCTGCAAGACTCATGTCATAGGGCTTCGCCAGCTCGCCGACGGTCGCATTGCCGGTCGCCAAGCGGGCCAGGATTCCGCGTCGCGTGGGGTCGGAAAGGGCAAACAAGGTAGAGCTGAGGCGGTCTGACGGCACGTATTTAACTGATAGGTTGTTAACCAGATGGTTGAGAGCATATCCGAGCATCTTTCGATTTGCAATGACCATTCAATCGGGGATGCGCGTACCGTGGTCGCGAGGGCGGTGATTCATCGGTATTTAGACGCAACATCCACCCAAGCACCGCGATCCTTTGCCGAGGCTACCGCGGCCTGTACGGCGTCGATGCTGTGCAATCCATCCTCGGCGGTGGGGCAGGACCCGGCGAGCGGATCCGGGTGGCGCCGATCTTTATTGACGGCGCATGGGGTGGGTCCCGCCGACCATGAGCTGTACGTCGACCAAGCCGTGCATTCGAGTTTCGTTGGATGGCTGCGAAGCCAATCAGACGTGTGGGTTGCGACATTCATCGATGCGGCGCGGCACGCACGCGGATGCCGTGGATGAATCGTTACCGACTCAAACCCGACAGCACGCGGACGGTGTAGCGTTCGCCGCGACCCACATAGGTATCCTCTCGATAAACGATCGAGTCACCCACGTGAATTTCCACTTTGTGGGCACCGGCCGCCACGTTCAAAACCTGCGTATGGTCGTTGGCCGTAGTGGCCTGTCCGGTTTGCAAACCATCTACGAAGACCATCGAACCCGCCGGCGCGCCGGTCACGATGATCTCGGTTGGATCCGGCACCGGCATTTTCCTCGAACCGAACCAGCTGCAGGCCGATAAGCAGGCCAATGTCATCAGTACGAAGACTTTCAATCGCTACCCCCGCGCTTCGCTACGAAGCGGTGAGCGTATCACGCACGGCCGCCGGCAGCTTCCTTTCTCCAAGAGCGGACGACAACCTCGATCTCTTGATAGGATCTGGGTTTCTCACACAATGCGGAGGCATCGCTTTATGGCCAAGGCGTATTGGATCACCTGTTATCGAGAGATTTCGCAGCCCGATAAGCTTGCCGCCTATGCAAAGCTGGCGGGCCCGTCCATCGAGGGGGGCGGAGGGCGTTTTCTGGCGCGTGGCATTGCTGCGAAGGTTTATGAGGCAGGGCAGTCGGAACGTATCGTGGTGATCGAATTCGATTCAGTCGAGCACGCGATCGCTGTGCATGACAGCCCCGGTTATCAGGCCGCTCTCGCGGCACTGGACGGGGGTGCGGTACGAGATGTACGGATCGTGTCCGGGGTATGAGCGGGAAGTCGCGCAGTTCTCCTAGGCTGATTGCCTAGGATCTGCGAAAACCCACGAATTCGTTGTGCTGCTCGTCCCATAGACGAAAGGTGAGGGATTTGAGACTGCCCAACAGCGTGACCGGCTTGATCGTCTTGAAGAAGGGATCTCCCTCGTGGCAAAGCTGAAGGTGGTAGTTCGGAATGCGCGGATTGAGGTGATGGATATGATGGAATCCAATATTGCCGGTGAACCACTGGAGGATTCCCGGCAGCTTATAGAACGAACTGCCTTGCAGCGCCGCGGCCGTGTAATTCCAATCCGCGGAGCGCGCCCAATAGGCGCCCTCGAATTGGTGCTGCACGTAGAATAGCCACAGACCGAGAGCGCCGGCGAATGCGGACACGGTGAGCTGAATCAACAGAAACGCCTTCAATCCGATGACGGCGCTCATCAACATCGTGATGCCTAGCAGCGCCAAATTCGTGCGATGCACCGAGTAGCGTTCGCGCTTGGGCGCCGTGGACGCCGCGAAACGATGATGTACCACAAAGACGTACAGCGGCGCGATCACAAAAAGCACGATCGGGTTGCGCGCGAGCCGGTAGGCAAATCGCCGCCAGCGGGTGCTCTCGAGATATTCGCGCACCGTAAGCGTCCAAATATCGCCCGAACCGCGTCGATCCAGGTCGCCCGCGGTTCCGTGGTGTAAGGCGTGCTGCCAACGCCAGTGTCGATAGGGCGTCAAATTCAACAAGCCCGCGATAACACCCGTTACGTTGTTGGCTCGTTTGGATTCAAAGAACGAGGCGTGGCCGCAGTCGTGAAAAATGATGAAGATCCGGGCAAGAAAGCCGGCGGCAAGACCGGCAATCGGGAGCATCACCCAGTAGGAAACGGCCAGCGCGCGGTCCATTGCAAACCAGAGCAGCACGTAGGGAGCGAACGAGTTGATCATCTGCCACCGGGCTCGCCACACCGACGCGGCCTGAAACTTCGCGACGTTGTCTTTCGAGAGGCCCGGGGCGACGGGCGATTGGGGAGGATCAATGGCGTACACCGCGATTCGCCTCTATCGTGCTGTAGAACTGCCCCCGATGTATACCATAAGGAGTTTTCCCATTGTAAGCCTTACGCCGCAGGCCCTTCTGTACGGCGTCGCACATAGGACGGGTTCGGTGCGCGATCCAAGAGCGACAGCGATTACTTCTGAACGATGAAGCTGAGCCGAATGGAGCGTCCGGCACCCAAATTGACATGGTTGTCATCGAGGCCGTCGTAAAACCGCCTGTTGGCAATATTGTCGACGTTGAGTTGCAGGTTGATTCGCGACGCGATCCGGTATCGCGCCAAAGCGGAGGCGCTCCAATACCCCGGAACTTCTTGGCGGAAGCCGTTGCCATCCACGACGGTGCCGGGCACACGGCTCGATGTGTAGTCGACGCCGCCGCCGAGGGTGAGCCTGGTTGATATATCGTATGTGCTGAAGAGACGTAGATTATCGCGCGGTGCATTTTGCAATGGCGAACCGCGATCGCCGTTGGGCGAAGAAAGAATGGATGCATCCAAATAGGTAAATCCAGCGAGCACCAGCCAGCTGCGCGTTACGTACCCTTGGGCCTGAAGTTCAATGCCCTGGCTGCGGGCAGTTCCAGCGAGTATCTGCATGGTCGGGTCCGTAGGCGACGCTTCGCGGAGATTACTCATGACCGTACGAAACACCGCGCCGGAGAGTAGTAGATAGTTGTTGGGACCCCATTTGACGCCCGTTTCGACGGTATGGCTTCGTTCCGGAGCGAGATTCGCCGTGGATGCGCTCAGAGAAAGTCCCTCGGCGGAAGGGTCGAACGATGTCCCATACATTCCGTAGACACTGACACTGTGCATCGGTTTGTAAATCATTGCGCCACGCCAGGACGCAATGACATCCGTGTGCTCGAGAGTGACGAGCGACGGCACTTGGTTTCGATAATCAGCATCGAATCGGTCCAGACGTGCCGCGCCGTTCAGCTCCCAATGCTCGCCGAGCAGTGCCGTGTCGGTTGCGTACAGTGCCTGGGTATTCGCCACGAAACGAACGATGGAACTCGGTGTCGATGTTCCACTGAAGTCTTGATCTTCGTTCGGAGCGATCAAATTCGTGCCTGGAACGCCGGCAAACTTCAAGACGGTCGGCTTGGACACTTGGCGTCCCGCTTCCACCCCCGCCACCAAGGTGTGCTTGACGCCGAACGTCTCGACATCGGCCGTCAAGCTGAGTTGGTCGTCCAGGAAACTCTGATGGGCGCGGCCTCCGCGTTCCGTCCGGGTAACCGTGATCGCCGAGAGCGGCGTTCCCGGCGCGATGATGGGTCCGATGCCGGGCTCCGCCTCGCGATAGTTCTGGTCATAGATGCCGTAGCGGATCTGGTTTCGCAAGGTGATGTTCTCGGCCAACCGGGTCCGCAACGCCGCGGTCAGCAGATTTACGGATACGCGCGAATGGTCGCTCTGAAATCCATAAAAGTTATCCGGCGGCACGGGCGCCGGATGGCTGACATTGGTGTCGGGTCCTATATCCACCCAGGGTACGCCATAGTCCGGCCTGTCCCATTGCCTCTGATACAGATAGCTGATCGTCAATTGCGTTGCGCTGTTCATGCCGACGGCGAAGGAAGGGGCGACGCCGACACGCCTGGTGCGAACGATGTCCCTGCCGGCCGACGCCGAGCAAGTGGCAAGCGCGTCAGCCCATCCACCGCGACGCGATCGACTCATGGCGCCGCTATGGGCCGTGGCTTGGCCCGCTCGCGGCCCTCCTTCCGTAGCCGCCGGCCGAGGCCGGCCAAGGATCTCGCCGACATCCAAGCGGACGCCCGTCCCAATGTTTCCGGTAATTTCGTGACGGAATCGAGGTGTTTCGATCTCGCTTACACGAGCCGCGCACGCTCAATGTCTGCCCCAACCGACATAGAGTAGGGCGGCGACGGTTCATCGGATTTCTGCGGAGGACTACGCATGCGCAGCAACGTTATTTGCTCTATTGCAGCCGCTTTCGCGGCTTTTATGCAATTTTCAACTGTTTTCGCAGTGTTCGCACAGCCGCTACCGGCGATTGCCGGTCAGCCCGCGGGAGCGATGGCAACGCTCTCGGCCACCCGCGGGGTTTTGCAGGTGATCGTCGAGGCCCGGCGAGCCATCTAGAGGCGAATCAGGCTCTTAGGCAGGTGAACCGGCAGGTTTGACTTATTGCCGGCGAGTGATTCCTCTAGTCCCGAAATTCCAGGCGGCATAAACCGGCCAGTTCGAGAGAGCGCGACACTCGGTGCGGCAAAGGCAGCGGATTCGGGGTTGGCGGCAGCGGCAACTGGTTTTCCTCGCCCAGATCATTCGACCCAGCGGCCAAGCGCGCATACACCCGCGTCACCTCGGCTCCGAATTCACACCATTCCAGGCCGACACCGATTGCGCTATGGCGAACGACAGTCGCGGCGATACGCCCACTGGCGCCGTCAGCGGGTAGTAAGTCAATTGGCTGCAAGTACACCAGCGACAGTAGACGCAACGGAAACTGCGTTTCCAAGAACGCCCCGGTCGCACTGACATTGGTCACGCGGCCAAAACCGATCGTGGCCGGTCTCGTGAAAAATCGCACCGTGACATCGGTGGGGTGACGTTGGCCTCTGTGCTGTTCCATGAGCGTCTCCTTAGCCGGGTTTTGCAATCGAATCCGCGGTGCTCGCGGCGCGTGAGTATACTCGCTCCATTGGCGATTGGAGCACGGCTGATATTCGGATCAATAGCTGCGTTAGCGGCACCGCACAATCGGGATCCCTGAGGAGAAACACGAGCATGGCGAGCCGAGACGAGTCCGCTATCGCTCCGGAATTGCCGGCGCCTGTACCGCCCCGCGGTCGCCTGCCGATGCTCGAGTTTTTCCGCACTCTGCGCGACAACATGGTCGCCACCTATGGCGAAGAAGCTTACGAGCACGACATCATCGAGAGAAAGATGTTCGGACGGCGCCGGTTCCTCGTCAGCGAGCCGGCAGCGATCAAGCACGTCCTCCTCGACAATGCGGCAAACTATCAAAAGACCGAAATCACTCGCCGTATTCTCGAGCCGGGCCTCGGCAGAGGGCTCATTACCGCGGAAGGAGAGACGTGGCGGCGACATCGTCGCACCATGTCGCCTGCCTTTGACCATCGCAGCATCATGTCCTATGCGCCGATCATGACCGCGGCTGCCGAAGAGTTGCTGGCGGATTGGAGCAGGCGCGGCGCGGACGCGAGCATCGACGTCGCCGCCGCGATGATGGAGGTGACTCTCAATATCATCTCCCGCACGATGTTTTCATCCGATTCCGACCGCATCGTCGCCATAATGGAGCGCGGCGCGGGACGTTATCAGGCAGAGATGCGTCCCAATATGCTGGATTTTCTCGGTCTGCCCGCATGGCTGGCGGGCTTGAACCGAGTCCGAGTCGCCGAGCGCACGCTCGGTGAGTTCGATACGGAGATCGATCGCCTGATCAAGTTGCGTTCGAGCAATCCCGAAAACGGCCCCAAGGATTTGCTCGCCCGCCTGATCGCCGCGCGCGACGAGCAGACGGGCGGCGGCATGACCGCGCAGGAAGTACGTGATCATGTCATCACGATCTTCATGGCGGGGCACGAGACCACCGCCATGGCAATGACCTGGACTTGGTATCTATTGTCGCAACATGCGGCCGAAGAGGCGAAACTTCATGCCGAGTTGGAGGCCGTGCTCGGCGGACGCGCGCCCAATTCGGAGGATCTGGACAAGCTCACCTATACTCGAATGGTCATTGACGAATCCATGCGGCTTTATCCGCCCGTGCATACCATCGCACGCGAGGCGCTCGCCGAGGACACGCTGGCGGGGAGGCAAGTGCCCAGGGGCTCGGCCGTGCTGATTGCTCCGTGGGTGCTCCACCGCCACCGGCGTCTTTGGCGCGATCCCGGACGATTCGACCCCGAACGGTTCTCGCCGGAGCAGTCCGCTACTCGTGCACGCTTCTCCTACCTTCCCTTCGGCGGAGGGCGTCGCATCTGCATTGGAGCAGCCTTCGCCACCGCCGAAGCGACGCTTCTGCTCGCCACCATGGCGCAGCGCTGCCGACTGCGGCTCGCGGTAGGACATCCCGTCGAGCCTCAGGGCCTGATAACACTTCGCCCCCGCCATGGAATGAAAATGGCGCTTGCTTTGCGCGCGTAGGTTTTGGATGCGATGTCAGTAGGTTCCCGACATGGCCATCAGCAGGGTTGGACTCAGCAAGCGGATGCCGATGACGAAGCGCCCTGGACTGTCACCCTCCATTCCGTGCAATCGAGGGGCGCACCAGGCGACGATACCATTCACCTCGACCTTGAGACTCGGTTCGACGTATTCGACGGCAACCCGCAAAAGCGCCGTCAAGCTCGTATCCAGATAGATCTGGATTCCCGAGCTGGAGATGTCATTGATGACTTTTATGGGATGCGTCGCTGTCGGAGTCTTCAATAGGAATTCTCCGGCCGGCTGACGTACCAGCGGATACCGAGGGTGGCTTCGTTGTTCGATGATGGTCATCCGTCCAATCCCATTTCCGATTTGTCCGGAGCATGTCACGCGCGCCGGAATCTCGGCCAGAACCGATGGTTCAATATGTGAGGTGCGGCTGATTATTGCGTTGCAAAGGCCTTGTCGGCACGGGCGAGAAGACGGGGGTTGTCCAACTGTGCGCAACAAGCCGAGAATCGTTGGGTGGGTCCACGCCACCGCAATTCATCGACGTCCGCGAAAAGCCGCGCATCGGTGCGAAGCGTCGCCAGCTTTTTGAATAGCAACGCGAGATCGCGGCGCTCGCCGAGAATCGGCGGCGGAAAATCCTCGATCGGGCCGTAGCGTGTGAGCAGGCTCGCCGCACTTTTCGGTCCTATACCGGCGATACCAGGGTATCCGTCCGCACTGTCACCCACGAGCGCGAGATAGTCGGGGATCAGCGGCGGAGCTACCCCAAACTTCGCCTGCACGCCTTCCGCGTTCCGGATGACCTTGCTCTTTCGGTCCACCTGCACGATGCGGTCGCCGCGTACGCACTGTGCCAGATCCTTGTCGGGCGTCCAAATGCACACTTTCTGTACGTCGGAATTCCCGGAGGCGGCGACGGCCGCGGAAGCGAGCGCATCGTCAGCCTCGAGATCGATCATCGGCCAAACGGCGATTCCCATGGCGGCAAGCGCATCTTCGAGCGGTTGGAACTGGGCAAACAGGGCAGGTTCGATGCCCTCACCCGTCTTGTACCCGCTCCACAGCTGGTTGCGGAAGGATTCGATGACGTGGTCCGTTGCAACGCCCAGGTGCGTTGCACCTTCCTCGATCATCTGCAGGACGGTGTTGAGCACACCCACGACGGCGCCGCCCGGCCGATCCTTGTCCTTGGTGAACCGACGCAGACCGTAGAAATGGCGGAACAGCTCGTAAGTACCGTCGATGAGATGAATGATCACGAGACATTATTCCCCTCCGATCGCGTTCCGCGCCAGTGGCGCCCATCTTCGGAGCAGCTGGGCGTTCGAGAATGACTTGCGCCGCACGCTCGATCGATATATACGTCTTCTTTGGATGGTTGAGGATGAATCGCCGTGAGATTTATCGCTGGCTTGTCCGCATTCATGGCCCTGCTGCTAACTGCGGGAGTAGCTTCCGCGGACAATTACACCGACACGATAGCGCTTTTCAAAAACGCCGGCGCCAGCGCCGAGTTCTTTCCCAAGTGTTACGCGTACGCTGTATTTCCGACGGTGGGCGAGGCGGGCTTCATCGTGGGCGGCGCCCACGGGAAGGGCCGTGTCTATGTGCACGGCAAGCTCGTTGGCGACACGACGATGACGCAGTTGAGCGCGGGCTTTCAAGCCGGCGGAAAGGCTTACAGCCAGATTATTTTCTTCGAGGATAAGCGCGCGCTCGGTGAGTTCGAGTCCGGTTCGTTTGAGTTTGCCGCCGGCGTCAGCGCTGTGGCGGTGACCGCAGGCGCTTCCGCGAGCGCGGGCACCGACGGTGCGACCTCCGGGGCGAGCGGCGGACAAAAGGACGCCAGCACGCGCAGCAGCGGCTATCAGAGGGGGATGGCGGTGTTCACCATCGCCAAAGGCGGCCTCATGTACACCGCGACCGTCGCCGGCCAGAAATTCACCTACACTCCGCGCGGAGGCGAGTAGCGCGCTGCGCTCATTGCGTCGGATCCGCGATCAGGAGCCGCACTGATCCGGGACGCACGCCATAGCGCTTGCGCAGATTGGCCGCCGACGGATCGACCTCGATTCGATCCGCCGCGAGCAGGTAGACGCGGCCGGATTCCGAATCCACGGCCATGGTGCGCGCGAGCGGTTGCGTCGGCACCTCTCCCAACGAGGTGTAGTGGTCGGATCCCATGTCGCCTATGACGGACAGAGTGCCGTCCCAATTCGAGCTCATGGCCCGTTTGCGTCTGCTGTCAAAAGCGCTGGCGTCGCTGCCGAGACCAATCGGCAGGGTCGCGATCACCCGGCCGCCCGCGGCGTCCACCACCAGCATCTTGGAGTTCAAGCAGCTCGAGAACAGGCGTCGAGCGGCAACGTCGATCGACAATCCGTGCGGCGACTCGCAGTCCGGGATGGGCCACGTGGCGTCGACCGTCGCGGTCCGCGTGTCGATTCGCTGGATTTCACGCTTATCCGCGATGTTGACGTAGAGTTTGCCGGTGCCGTCGACGGCCGCGAATTCCGGCTTTCCATGCAACGCTATCTTGGTCACCACCGAGTCGTTGCCGGTGTCGATGACCAGCATCGTCTTAGGATCGCCTTCCATGACGAACACGCGCTTGCTGAATGGGTCGTATACCACCGCGTCGGTATCTTCGTCCGCAGGCAGCTTTTTGCGCACCTTGAAGTCGCTCAGATCAAACACGAGTACCGACTTGCTGGTGGAACTGCCGGCGTACCCCTTGCCAATCGAAGGAACCACCGCGACGCCGTTCGCTCCGGGTACCGGTACGCTTCCCAAAATGGCGGCCGATCGGGCATCGACAACCGTGATCGAGGTGCCATGCGCCGCATATATGCGGTGAGCGGTCGAATCATAGGTAACGTAGTCCCAACGGTCGGGCGCTCCCAAGGGAATCGACTTCGTGATCACATACAAGGCCTGCGAATCCGCGGCATCCGCCCGCATCGCCCCAAATCCGCAGGCGAGCGCTGCGCCCAGCAGCGCATTGAAAAGAAGGTGCACACGTCGCATGGCCCGGCCTCATTGCATGCTGAGAAAGGTCAGCGACGGTACTGTACGCGGCGAGGGTGCATCCTATTTATACAAATTATTAAACGAAACGCGTGCTCTGTGAATCACTGCCGCAAGAAGTGATTGACAGATCGAAAGGAATCTCTATCCTTCGCAGCGGGCCATCCGCTCCCAACGGCGGACGCTCATCTGTAAGGATGGGAGTACAACTTGATGACACGCATATCGCCGCCGGGCGTCCGCCCGACTGATGCCCGGTTTTCATCGGGTCCGACCAAGAAACGTCCAGGGTGGAGCCTTCAAGCGCTCGATGGGGCGTTGCTCGGCCGCTCGCACCGTTCCAAACCCGGGAAAGCCAAGCTCAAAGAGGCGATCGACAGGACGCGCGCGCTACTGGCTGTACCAACCGATCACAAGATCGCGATCGTGCCCGCTTCGGACACCGGCGCGGTGGAAATGGCGCTGTGGTCGATGCTGGGCGCGCGCCCCGTCGATGTGTTCGCCTGGGAGAGCTTCGGCGAAGAATGGGTGACCGATGCGGCCGAACAATTGAAGCTCATCGACTGCCGCATTCATGTCGGCCGCCCCTACGGGGTGCTGCCGGACCTGTCCCTTGCGCGTGAAACGGCGGACATCGTCTTCACGCAGAATGGCACGACCTCGGGCGCGAAGATTCCCAATTTTGATTGGATCCCGGCGACTCGCGGCGGCATTACCTTCAACGATGCGACCAGTGCCGCCTTCGCGCAGCCCATCGAGTGGTCCAAATGCGACGTGGTGACCTTCTCCTGGCAAAAAGTGCTGGGCGGGGAAGCCGCTCACGGCATGTTGATCCTATCGCCCCGTGCGGTCGCCCGATTGGAAGGTTACGTGCCCCCGAGGCCGCTGCCCAAGATTTTTCGCATGACCAAGAAAGGCAAGCTCGACCAGGAGTTGTTCGAAGGCGCGACCATCAATACGCCTTCATTGCTGGCCACCGAGGACTATATCGACGCCCTCAAATGGGCGGAGCGCATGGGCGGCCTGGCAGCGCTGCACGCTCGCGCGAACGCCAACACCCACGTGCTGACGGAATGGGTGGCGCGGACACCCTGGGTGGATTTCCTGGTATCGGACCCCTCGATTCGCAGCAACACCAGCGTGTGTCTCAAGGTAGTCGACCAACGCGTGGCTTCACTGCCGGAAGCCGGTCAGGCGGAGTTCGCGAAGAAACTGACCGAGATCCTGGAGAGGGAGGGCGTGGCGCTCGATGCAGCATCCTACCGGTCCGCGCCGCCCGGTTTGCGCATCTGGTGCGGCGCCACCATCGAGCAGAGCGACCTGCAATCACTCACGCCGTGGCTCGACTGGGCGTTTGACACCTGCCTCGCACCTCTCTAGATCCCAGGATAAGGACGCACCGTGCCCAAGGTTCTCATTGCCGATGAATTGAGCTCCAAAGCCCTCGACATCTTTCGCGGCCGCGGGGTCGAGGCCGACGTACGCATCGGCCTGAAAAAGCCTGAGCTCTTGCGCATCATTGCCGGCTACGACGGCCTGGCGGTTCGCTCCGCGACAAAGGCGGACAAGGAGGTCATTGCCGCCGCGACCAAGCTCAAGGTCATCGGCCGCGCCGGCATCGGTGTCGACAACATCGACATCCCCTCGGCCACCGCGCGCGGCATCGTGGTCATGAACACTCCCTTCGGCAACTCGATCACGACCGCCGAGCACGCCATCGCGTTGCTGTTTGCCGCGGCCCGCCAGATTGCCGCGGCGGACGTTTCCACGCAGGCGGGAAAATGGGAGAAGAACCGGTTCATGGGCGTCGAGCTGTATGCCAAGAACCTGGGGCTGATCGGCTGCGGCAATATCGGTGCACTGGTGGCGGAGCGGGCGTTGGCCCTCAAAATGAAAGTGATCTCCTATGATCCCTTCCTCTCGCCGGAGCGCGCGGTCAAGCTCGGCGTGGAGAAAGTCGAGCTCGATGATTTGCTGTCGCGCGCCGATGTGATTTCTCTGCACACGCCGTTGACCGATAAGACCAAGAACATCTTGTCGGCCGACGCCCTCGCCAGGACGAAAAGGGGAGTCATCATCGTGAATGCGGCTCGAGGCGGGCTCGTCGACGAGGCGGCCTTGCGCGCGGCGCTCGAGAGCGGGCATGTCGCCGCCGCCGGTTTCGATGTCTTCGTTACCGAACCGGCCAAGGACAGTGTGCTGTTCGGCGCGCCGAACTTCGTCGCGACCCCTCATCTCGGCGCGAGCACCAACGAGGCGCAGGAGAACGTCGCTTTGCAAATCGCAGAGCAGATGTCGGACTATTTGCTCGCTGGTGCCGTGACCAACGCCCTCAACATGGCCTCGATCAGCGCGGAGGAGGCGTCGCGCCTGAAGCCCTTCATCGGGCTCATCGACAAGCTCGGTTCGTTTGCCGGTCAAATCGCCGACGACGGTCTCGAGGCGGTCGAGATCGAATACGAAGGGGACGTCGCGCATCTCAACACTCAACCCCTGACGGCGACCGCCTTGGCGTCCTTGATGCCGTGCTGAAGCAGAAAGGGACTCCGCTGACCGAATCCAAGCGCGAAACGTCGCCGATCTACGGCTCGCTGATTCGGATCAAGGTGCTCACGGGAGGGCGTTGGCGCACCCTCGCCGGCGTGGTCAATGCGGGAACCGCGAAGATCGTCGAAGTCAAAGGCATGGCCTTGGAAGCGGATTTCCATCCGGTGATGTTGCTCATCAACAATCTAGACCGGCCGGGTTTCATCGGCGCGTTGGGCACCATCTTGGGAGAGGCCAATATCAACATCGCGACTTTTCACCTGGGCCGCCAGGCGGCAGAGCAGGATGCCATTGCCATCGTGGGCGTGGATCAAGTCCTGCCGGACGCCATTCAGCACAAGCTGCGTGCGTTGCCTCACGTACGGTATGTGAAGGTGCTCAAGTTCTGATCGCGCGCGTGGCAGTGCGCACCGCCGTATCTCGGATGCGTATCCCGCTGCAACATCCCAAAATCAACGAAGCGACTCAGGGCTTCGGCGCCTCGGCCCGGTCCACGTTGCGCGCGACTGAACTTGTACTCGCGGCGTTGAGGACGAGACGGCCTTTCATCATGCTGAAGTGCCCGGGCGCCGAGCAGAAATAACTGTAGCTGACGCCGCGCTCGAGCTGCGCGGTGCTGAATTTCACCACGGCGTTCTCGCCTCCGCCGACGATCTTCGTGGCGGCAATGATGCGTGCGTCGCCCGGCCGCTGAAAGCTGTTCGCGAGCCCCGCGCCCATGCCGGCATTGGCGACCGCCGCCACGTCGCCGGTTTTCGTCAGAACCCAGTTGTGGCCCATGATATTGGCCGGCAGCCTGCCGGTGTGATGCAGCGTGACTTCGACGTCGGTGCAGCGCGTTTCGACTTGCAAAGTGTCTTGCTCAAAGCGCATGTCATCGGTGGCGTTGATAGTCAGTGGACAGACATCCGCTGTTGCAACTCGAGCAAGGAATAGGAGAGCGCCGAGAGTTAGATATTTCATGATTGCGACCTCACATTGCGAACCAGAAGAACGCAAACAGCGTGTTGTTGTCGCCGGCGGAGCGTCCGAATCCGTCATAGTTGCTGGTGCCGCCGTTGTAGCGCGTATAGCCGGTGTACTGCAGGCCGAGACGCAGGTTGAGCCACGGGCTTGCGAAGGAATCGGCCTTGCCGAACGGTACGTACTCGAGTCCCAGAACGTAGCCGCGGCTGTTGGGGGAGCCGTTGTTGCTGCCGGAATCGGGTCCCGGAGCATAGAGGCCGGTGTCGGTGCTGCCGCTGGAATTGAATAATCCAACGCTGCCCACCCAAGTTTGGTTGTAGGCGTAGGTGAGGTCCAGTCCGAGCGTGTTCAAATGATTGGAATTGGACGCCGAGCTGCCTGAGATGAAACTCGCATCCAAGGTCTGTTTCTCATGAATCAGCGACAGATTCGCGGAGAAGTTGTTGCGGCCGCCGTCCGTGAATTGATAGGTGGCGTCCACGCCGACGTCGTTGAATTTATCCTCCTGCGGCACCGAGGGATCAGGCTGCAGCTTGGTGTTGAGGCCGAATACTCCGACGGAGAAATAATTCGCCTTTTTGTCCACTTGCCAGGCGGCGCGCCAGTAGGGCGCGAGGCCGTTCACATGCGGATTGTCGTCGGCGGTAAGGCCGGCGTTGCGCAGCCACCGGTCGGACAGTCCACGATAGGCGCCGGCTTCCAAGTACAAATGATCATCGACCATGGCATAGGCCGTTGCTCCGAGCACCAGCTGGGATAAACCGCCCGCGATCATCGTCCCCGCGGCGGGGCCGGGTGCCAGCCCGGAACCGATGAATGGAAAACCCCAACCCGGAGTGGAATTCCACAGATCTTGGATGGTCGGATTGTTGTTGACCGAAACGCCAAACACCACACTCTTGTCGCCGATGGAGGCCGCATGCGCGAAGCGCACATCCAGGTTATCCCACGAGGTGTGGCGGTCCTCTCCGCTGTAAGTCACCTGCACGAACGCACCGATGTGCTGGGTGATGCGTCCGCCGTAAAAAAGGCTGACCTGATCGACCGACAGGTTGTCATTCGTGGCAAAGTGGTTCGCCGGCGGCTCGCTCTGGTCCTTGGCCGTGTGAGTAAAGCCGCCCTGGACCATGATCGCGATCGGTGGAATCACTTCCTTCGCATCGCCCCAGACGTAGCCGTTCAACTTGAATTGACGGCCGTAAGCGGTGAGGGCGGGACCGTACGCAACCGTGTGGCATCGTGCGCACGCAAAGCCGGTCTGCCGCGCGAAGCTCGGTATGGCGACTGCGGTTTGGGTCGTCGACAACAGGGCGGCGGCCGTCGACCCGAGCAGGATCGCGATCTGTACGCCTCTGCCGGGCGCTTGACATAACCTCGTCATAGCCCGCCGCCCACCCATCGACATGCCGTGAACCGTTGAGAACGCAATCATTACGCGAGCACCCCTTTAAATTTTGTCTCATATCTTTTTATCATCGGAATATTGGAACGCCAGCGCGAGAAGCCTGTAGTGAACGGTCTGAAAGTGCGTACGACCGTTGAAGGCGTTTCGTGGTACTCACCACGGATTTGACGACGCGGTCGGCCGATATATCAGTCGCGCGATGTCGATAGTCACGCAGCGTGTGTGCACTCAATCACTCGACAGTGCAGAAGCCTTGCTCGAAACGAATTGGATGTCGTAACTGTGCAAACGATTGCTCGTTGCACTGAAAAATCAGTGTCAGCCAACGCTCAGAGACAAATCCTGCACTTGGCGCATGTATTACAATGTATATCTAGAGTCACACTAGGATGCTTGCGTCCATCCGCGGCGTCGTTGAAGGAGGCGATATGACCAAAGGATCCGACTTGCTGGTGGCGGCCCTGGAGAACGAGGGTGTCTCACGGATCTACGGCATACCGGGCGAGGAGAATCTCGACGTCGTCGACGCCATCCGCCGCTCATCCATCGAACTGGTTTTGACGCGACATGAACAGGCCGCCGCCTTCATGGCAGCCACCTACGGTCGTCTTACCGGCAAGCCCGGTGTGTGCATCACGACTCTCGGACCCGGCGCATTGAACCTCGCCACCGGCGCGGCATACGCCCTGCTCGGCGCCATGCCCATGATCATGATTACCGGTCAGAAGGGCATTCTGTGGTCGCGTCAGGGACGCTTCCAGATCGTGGACGTCGTTGCGGCGATGAAGCCGCTGACCAAACTGTCGCGCCAGATCGTGTCGCCCAGAATGATCCCCACTCTCGTGCGCGAGGCTTTTCGTGTCGCGCAAGAGGAGCGCCCCGGCCCCGTGCACCTCGAACTCCCGGAAGACATTGCCGCGGAGAAGTGCGAAGACGTCGCGCTGATTCTGCCGCACTCGGTTGAGCTGCCCCTGGCTGCCGCGGAGGCGGTGGACCGCGCCGCTCAGTTGATCATGGCGGCCGAGCGGCCGCTGTTGATGCTGGGTGCCGCCGCGTCGCGTCCGCGCTCGACCTCCGACCTGTCGCAGTTCGTGTTGCGCACGGGAATTCCCTATTTCACGACGCAGATGGGCAAGGGCACCGTGGCCGGCGGCACGGAGCTGTACATGGGTACCGCCGCGCTGTCGGAGCGCGACTACGTGCACGAGGCCATCGATCGTGCCGACCTCATCGTCACGATCGGCCACGACACCGTCGAGAAGCCTCCCTTCATCATGGGCCCGCACGGCCCTCAGGTGGTGCACGTCGGCTATCAACCGGCCAACGTGGAGCAGATCTATTTCCCGCAAACCGAGGTGATCGGCGATATTGGCCGGTCGCTGCGGCTCCTGGCCGACTGTGTCGAGGGCCGTATCCCTCATGCCGCCGCACTGTTGCCGCTGCGCGAAGGCATCCTCAGCCGCATCGGCGCCCGCGCGACCGAGGAACGCTTCACGCCGCAGCGGCTGGTGCACGACATCCGGCACGTCATTCCCCCGGACGGCATCGTCGCGCTCGACAACGGCATGTACAAAATTTGGTTCGCGCGCAATTACCGGACCCGGGTCGCCAACACGCTGCTGCTCGATAACGCGCTCGCCACCATGGGCGCAGGCCTGCCTTCGGCGATGGCGGCCGCGATGCTGTATCCGCAACGCCGCGTGCTGGCTGTCTGCGGCGACGGCGGCTTCATGATGAACAGCCAAGAGATGGAGACTGCCGTTCGGTTGAAATTGAATTTGGTCGTTCTGGTGATCGAGGACGGTGCGTACGGCATGATCCGCTGGAAGCAAGCCGTAGATCGATTCCCGGATTTCGGCATGACCTTCAACAATCCGGATTTCGTGAAATACGCCGAGTCTTACGGCGCCAGGGGAACCCGGGTCGATGCGATCGACGAGTTCATACCGACGCTGGAAGGAGCCTTCGCCGCCGGCGGCGTGCACTTGATTGCGGTGCCGGTCGATTATTCCGAGAACACCCGGGTACTGGTGGAGGAACTCCGGGAGCGGCTGCCCGCAGCCGGGGCTGGAGCGTGAACCCGGGCGCCCGCTGGAGCTATAAGAATCGTCTTACGTCATCGTAGGCGCAACGGCGACAGCTTTACGCGGCCATCCCGAGAACAATGGGCGCCCGCGCAATCAACCTAAGGAACAACTATTATGCTGCGCAAGAGTGCCGTAGTCTCATTGATTGGGTTATTCGTTCTGACGCTCGGCGCCACCGTGGCGGCGCGCGCCGATTCCAAACGAGAAATCGATGTGTCGGTGGCGGAGACGCTGCAGCGATTCACCAATGCGAACCCCGCCCATTCCGAACTGCTGCGCAAGGCCGCGGGCGTTCTGGTATTTCCGCGCATCACCAAAGCCGGCGCCGGTATCGGCGGCGAACACGGTGACGGAGCCCTGATGAAACACGCGCAAACCGTCAACTACTATAGTTTGAGTTCCGCATCCCTGGGCCTGACTCTCGGTGCGGGGCAGCGCAGCGAGGTCCTATTGTTCATGACCCGCGAGGCGCTCGAAAAATTCGAGGTCAGCGGTTCATTCAAAGTGGGCGTCGATGCGCAAGTCGCTGTGGTGTCGCAGGGCGCCGGCGGCGCATACGACAGCGAGACTCTACAGAAGCCGATCCTCGGCTTCGTGTTCGACGAGAAGGGGCTGATCGGCGACCTGTCCCTGAAAGGCTCTAAAATCAAGAAGATCGAGCCCAAATAAGTTGCGGTCCGGACGCCGGCCCATCGCGCGGCAACGCGCGATGGGCCGATTCCGCAGAGCGAAGCCTAGGCCGCCGGGCTTCCCTCCACTTGAATCTGCAGCGTCACTTCCTGCTTGAAACCATACTTGTCGCCGAAATTGACGCCGAAATCGCTGCGATTGAAGGTGGCCGACGCATCCGCGCCGCACACTTCCTTCTTCGTCATCGGATTCGGTTTGCAGAGAAAGGAATTGATCGTCAGCGTCAGGGGCTTGGTCACACCGTGCAGGGTCAGAGTGCCCTGGGCTTCCGCGGGCGAAGCGCCGTTGAACTTGGTGAACTTGCCGGTGAACGTCGCCTTCGGGAATTTCGTCGCGTCGAAGATTTCCGCTGATTTGGCGTGTTCGTTCAATTTCGGCATGCCGAAGTCGACCGAGCTCATATCCACCGCTACGTCGATGGAGCCGGCCTTCGCATCCTTGTCGTACACTACCTTGCCCGAACTGCTGGTGAATTTACCGCGCCATACGGACAAACCGCCCATGTGGTCCGCTGCAAAGCTCGGATAGGTGTGCGAGGGATCGAGGATGTAGGTGACCGGCACTGCGAACGCGCTCGCGCTCAGCAGCGCGGCCATTGACGCCAAAACGATACGGTTCATTGAAGGCTCCTTGAAGACTCTGGGTATAATTTCGAGTGCCGTGATCCGGCGATCTCGGGCCCAAATCATAGTCGATATTGCCGCATTTCAAGATTTATCTCAGATTTTTCACGTTTAGGGACCGCATGATGGAACTATACGCTCTTCCGCCGCGCGTCTGACGGAGCCGGGCCCCAGCCCGGAGGACCTGGATCGTCTGTTGCAGGCGGCCGCCCGCGCGCCTGATCACGGCCGCCTCAAGCCGTGGCGCTTCATCGTGCTCGGCGGCGCCGCTCGCGAAGCCTTCACGGCCGCGGCGGCGGAGGCCAAACGAGCGCGGTTGCCGGCGATGACCGCGGAGCAGCTTGCCGCGGAACGCGAGAAATTCAACCGCTCGCCGACGATCGTGGTCGTCGGCTGCGCGGTCAATCGCGACCAAACCAAAATACCCGAGATCGAGCAGGTGGTGGCGGTGGGCGCCGCCGCGCAGAATCTGTTTCTCGCGGCTCACGATTTGGGCTATGGAGTCATGTGGAAAACCGGCGCCGCGGCTTACGATTCGGCCGTCAAGTCGACGGTAGGCCTACGGGCCGATGACCACATCATCGCCATCATGCATCTCGGCGCGCGTCTGACGTAGCGGGCGGCGCGGCAAACGAATGGCCGCGCAGCGAGAC
>WNFL01239061.1_pt2 | contig 20086 bp, 18 predicted proteins | sample 5400361 | NCBI WGS metagenome assembly WNFL01 (sample SAMN13153351, study PRJNA577476) | soil metagenome | isolation source: 40 cm soil on Douglas fir-dominated hillslope | place: USA:California | collected 2013-09-17
ATCAATCCGCCCGTCGTCATCGCAAACAGATTGAGGCCCGACAGCAGGAAGCCGATCGCCGCGCCGGGCAGGATCGCATGCGCCATGGCGTCGCCGACCAGGCTCATGCGCCGCAGCATCAGGAACAGACCGATCGGCGCGCCGCCCAGCGACAGCGCAATCACGGCCGCCAGCGCCCGGCGCATGAATTCGAATTCGCTGAAGGGCGCGATCAGCGCGTCATAGATCATCGCGCTATAGATCATGACATTCAGGCGGCCCGCGAAGGCAAATCGTCCACCGCGCAGGCGGCGGCGCTGTCGTCAAAGGCTTCGCACATCCGCCGCGCTTCCAGAAGATTTTGCGCGGTCAACACTTCGGCGGTTGCGCCCCAGGCGACCTTTCCCCGCGCCAGCAGCAGGGGTTCCGGGAAATTGGTCCGCACGAGATCGAGGTCGTGCAAGGCCGCAAGCACGGTCCGCTTCTCGGCATGCCAGCGCTGCACCAGCGCGAGCAGATCCGCCGAGGTTTTGGCGTCGATGGCGTTGAAGGGTTCGTCGAGCACGATCAGGCGCGCATCCTGCAACAGCACCCGCGCGAACAACATGCGCTGCATCTGCCCGCCCGACAGCGTGCCGATGCTGCGATTTTCAAAACCGTTGAGGCCGACGGCGGCCAGCGCCTGGGCGATCTTGTCGCGCGCCGCCTTGCCCATGCCGCCGAAAAACCCGGTAGAGCGCCACAGCCCGGTGCCGACCAGATCGAACACCGAAATCGGAAAGCTGCGGTCGATATCCACCGACTGCGGCAGATAGGCGATATCCCTGAGATCGAGATCGCCTGTTTCAATCGAGCCAGCCAGCGGCTTGAGGATGCCGGCGATGCCGCGGAACAACGTCGATTTGCCGGCGCCGTTCGGGCCGACGATGGCGAGCAGCGCGCCGGAGGCGACTTCGCCGTTGAGGTGGTGCACCGCCGGATGCCGGTCGTAGCCCAGCGTGACGTCACGGAATTGCAGTTGCGCGGCCATGCTCACCTCATCGAAAGCCACACCACCGCCCACAGCCCGGCGCTGACCGCCAGCGCCGCGCCGAGGCGGGAGAAGACGGTCATGCGCAGGATCGACCAGGGTGCGGCTTGCGCCGGATGCGGCGATGCCGGCCCATGACTATGGGCGTGCGTGTGCCCATGGTCATGGCCGTGGGGAGGGGAATGAGCCATGAAAAAATGTTATATTATAACATAACGGCTGTCCACCCGACCCCTTGCCGACGGTCGTCTCGATGGTTCCACAAATCCCCCGCAACGGGCGGGGCTGGTTATGACCGGCGACACCAAGTGTCAGGGGTTCTATTTCAGGCCTTCTTCGGGCGCTTGAACTTGCCTGCTGCCGTCCTGTGAAGGCGTTCATTCTTGACGAAACCGTAGATGGTCGGCAGCACCTGATGCGCGGCCAATCCAGGCCAGAATCTGGTCCTGATGCCGTCTATAAGCTCCTTGGAGGTTAATCCCTCTTTGCCATCTTTTTCGGCGCTTTCGAACACGACTTCGGTCATCTCAAACGTTGTCGGCACGGCCGCTGGTCGTGGTGCGCCAGTGGGAATCGACAGGCGCACCCCATTACCTGCTTTCATCGCCTTTGATTCGCCAGAATATTTTTCGAAAACGCGGCGTGCTATCGCCAGCTCGCTCGCTTCTTGTTTAAGGCGCTCGATGGATTCGGCGATTTCTTTTTCGCGGGACGCGATCTGGTTCAGGTCTAATGGCATAGCGGTATAATAAGGGGCCTCAACGCCGGACGCAATGATTCGTTGAGGCCTCAATGAAAAAATCATGATGCCCTCAATAAAATTGAATAAAGTTGATTGACGGGCACCATCAGGATTGATTCATGAGGGGTTCCCGCCAAGAAATCGCCCCTCAACGACAACCAGTTCCATTTGGGGATTACGGCCGCCCGATCGCCATCGCGATCGCGGCGGCCAGAAACGGAAACGGCACCGACACTGCCGCGCGGAACCAAACAAACCGCGCCGGCATGAACGGAATTTCCCAGGAATTTCCCATAGCAGCACGCGCTGGAAGGCGAACAGCGCCCACGCGATCACATAGGCGACCACCTGCGGCGCGCCGCCACCGGCCTTCAACGCGACCGCCCCGAGCGAAAAGCCGACTACCGGGCCCCCCGGGGTTGCTGCGCCCGCGATCACGGCGGTAAGGACACCGAGCCAGCCGGAATCCGGGCCAAGCCAGCCGGTGATGATTTCCTGCGGGATCACCGCGGCGATATAGCCCGAACCGATCACGCCGAGCCCGATGCGCGGCACGATATTGATGAAATCCATGGAGCCTTCGCGCAGCGAAGCCGTCAGAATCGGCCGGCCGCGCCGGAGTGCGATCAATCCGAGGGCTGCGACCGAGGCCCACAGGATGATGTCGATGATGAGCGCGCTCATGGCGCCATCTTCGGATACATCCGGACATAGACGAACCGCCCGAACGCGCCGGCCAGAACCGGCAGCGGCAGCGAGATCACGATGCGCCACAGCGTGAAGTCGGTGCCCATGATCGGCAATTCCCAGGCCACCGCGCGGCCGTAGCCGATCAGCGTCCAGCTCACGACCATGGCGATGGTCGCCCCGAAATCGGCGCCGACCGTGAGCAGCGCGCTGGCCACCGGATAGGCGGTGAACGGCCCGCCCGGCAGGATCGCCCCGAACGCCGTTCCGATCAGCAACCCCTTCAGCCCGGAGTTCGGACCGAGCGATCGCGACACTTTCTCGTGCGGCAATATCTCGGTGATGAAGGCGCCGAGCAGGCAGCCCGCCAGCACGCGCGGCAGGATGCCGCCGAACAGCGCGAGATCGTGGGTCAGGATTTCCAGCACGCCGTCGATGCCGTCGCGCCGATACACCAGCGCGGCGCTCACCGCGACCAACACCCCAATCACGATCATCGACCAGCCGATCGGCTTGCGGATGTGTCCGGGACGCGGCTCGGCTTCCGCGGCGTCGTCGGCGGGCGCCGGGTCCTTTAAGGGTAGTTCTGACAAGGCGATGGGGTCTGGCGCGTCATGAGGCTGGGTTGGACCTGCTTAGTCTCGCCGGCACAGCGATGCAAATGGAAGAGCGACAAAACCCATGCGCGCCTCAGGTATGCCCATGCGCGATTGCCACGGCCTTCAAGACTCACGCCAGATGGCGAACCAGCGCGAGGCCGGCGAACAGGCCAAGAATCGAAAACACCACCGAACCCAGCACGTAGAACAACGCGAGCCCGATCTCGCCCCGCTCGTAAAGCTGCGCGGTATCGAGCGAGAACGCCGAGAACGTGGTGTAACCGCCGAGAATGCCGGTCATCAGGAACAGCCGCCAGGATTGCGCCGCTTCACCCTTGAACGCGAGGTAGCCCGCGATCAGTCCCATCACGGTCGAGCCGGTAATGTTGATGATGAAGGTGTGATACGGAAAGGCGGTATCAAGGAAGCGCGGGCAAACGACGTTGACGATCTGACGGAGCGTCGAGCCCAAACCGCCACCGATAAAAACCAGCACATAGTTCATCGCAAGCCTTCCCACGTCGGCGGGATGAGAATCCCGCCATGCAGGTTTTGCGGTAAGCCTGCGATCCCCGCAAGCATCGGGGCACAGCGACACAAAACAATAAGAGCGGCAGCCGGATGCCGCCGCCCTCAAAAGCTAATTCGAAAAACCGTCGTGTCATTCCGGGGCGATGCGAAGCATCGAACCCGGAATGACAGAGTCAGCGTCAGGCCTTCGAAAACAGCTGGTCGACATACTCCCAGTTCACCAGATGATCGATCCACGCCTTCAGATAATCCGGGCGGCGATTGCGATAATCGATGTAATAGGAGTGCTCCCAGACGTCGACGCCGAGGATCGGCGTGGCGCCATGCACCAACGGGTTTTCGCCATTGGGGGTCTTGGAGATTTCGAGCTTGCCGTTCTTCACCGACAACCAAGCCCAGCCCGAACCGAACTGGCCGACACCGGCGGCGGCGAAATCGGTCTTGAACTTCTCCAGCCCGCCGAGGTCTTCGGTGATCTTCTTTTCCAGGCGGCCGGGCAATTTGGTGCCACCGCCATTGGGCTTCATCCAGCTCCAGAAATGCAGATGGTTGTAGTGCTGGCCGGCGTTGTTGAAGAGCGGCGCATTCTTGCCGAACGAGCCCTTGACGATCTCCTCGAGAGACTTGCCCTCGAATTCGGTGCCTTTCAGCAGATTGTTGCCGTTGGTCACATAGGCCTGGTGATGCTTGTCGTGGTGATATTCCAGGGTTTCCTTGGACATATGGGGCGCAAGCGCGTCATAGGCGTAAGGAAGGGTGGGTAGCGTGAAGGTCATGGGGTGATGTCCGCACTGGTGGGAGACGTGGTCTAACGGGAACCCTTATAGAAGGTTCCATCGGTCTTAAACACAGCAATTTGGCGGCGATCAGGCCGCGCTGGGCAGCGTTGCGCGGCAGAGGCGGGAGTGGAATGAGCATCGAAATCGACGTTTTGAACGGAGACGCATCCTGGCCAATGGTACAGCCGCTATTCAACGCGGTCTGGCCGCCCGAGGTGGTCGAAAAGCTGCCCTGGGGCCGCTTTGCTTTTGCCTATCCCGAATGGCGGGTGCTGGTTCAGGCTGACCCGGACGGCGTCGTCAGCCATGTCGGGATCCAGCGCCGCGAGGTCACATGGAATGGGCGCAAGATGCGGGCCGGCGGTATCGGCGGCGTCCTGACCCGCGAGGATACAAGGCGCCGCGGCTACGCCAGCATTGCGCTCAATGCCGCCATCCAAACCTTGAAGGATGAAGGCGCCACCGATTTCGCGCTGCTGTTTTGCGAACCGCACAACGCGGCGTTTTACGTCGGCCGCGGCTGGCAGCCGTTCGACGGCGAAGTCTATTGCGATCAGCCGGGGGGACGGATTCGCTTCGAAGCCACCGCGCCATACGTCTACAAACTGAAGCGCGCGCCGCTGCGGGGCGTGATCGACCTGTGCGGCCTGCCCTGGTGAGCCTGCGCGGTTCGCGGGTGGCGGATAAATTGGCTTGTCCATTCGACTGATTCACAACGGCAAATGATCTTCGCCAGGCGCAAATAGCATTGCGCAAAATAGATTTGTTGCTATGCAGACATGTTTTCTCGGGGACAGGTTCATGGCGCGCAGGTTCGGTTTCATCATCGTGATTTTGACGGCGTTGTTTGGCGCGGCGCCCGCGAAAGCGCAGGCCGGCGGCGACGTCACCGGGGTCTGGCTGACCCAGGCGGGTGACGCCAAAGTACGTGTCAGCAAATGCGGCGGCGGAATTTGCGGGGTCGTGGTCTGGCTGAGGAATCCGATCGATCCCGCGACCGGAAACCCTCAGGTCGACGACAAGAATCACAGCCCGACTTTGGCGAAACGCCCGATGATCGGACTTCCCTTGTTCAGCGGCATGCAGCCCTCAGGTCCGAACAAATGGTCCGGCCAGATTTACAATGCGGATGATGGCAACACCTATGCCAGCAACATTTCGGTGGCGAGCCCGGACGCGCTGAAGGTCGAAGGCTGTGTCGGCGCGCTCTGCGGTGGCGAAAACTGGACGCGAGCCGCGCGCTGAAATTTTCGATTTGGCGTGGCGGACCACCCGACAGACTACGCCGCTGTCGCCTTCAGCGCCATCGCCGCCGAGGCGTAGCCGCCACGCGCGCCGTCGATGAAATGCACGTGATCGCTGCGCAGCGCCGAGGGCGTGAAGCAGGTCATCATCGCCGCGTCCTGCCGGTACAGGCCATAGCGCGCGATCCCTCCGGAGGCGGCGTCAGCGAGGCGCTGCGTCAGTGCGGCCTCCAGTTCGCTCGCACAATCGAGGATCATGCGCAGTCCATCGTCATATTTGCGGAAGTCGGAATTCTCCACCACCTGCTGCACATAGGTTTTCGGCACGAAGCCGCCGACGCTGATACCGAAGCGCATGATGAGATAGACAAACAGCGTATGCGCGAGCACGGCGGCGCGCCGCTTGAACAGCGGCCCACCCCGGGCGGCGCGGGCCTCGAATTCCACGCCGGCCGGTGGCCATCGAAGCGGCGGCCCGCCCGGCGGCACCGGCCGACCCGCATCCGGGCTGCGCTCGACCAGCGCGATGATGTCTTCGATCAATTTACGAAAGGCAAGCGGATCGGCTCCCGGCGCCGGCACCACCAGCACCGAGAGGATGAGACCGCGCGCGGAAGGAATTTCCTCGAACCGGCATGAAAGCCCGGTGAGATCAGGTTGCGTGCCTGATGGCGCCGGCGGGACCGCGAACTCGCCGCGCTTCATCGCGGCTTCAGCCCAGCCAAGACCGCCGCCGGAAAACATCGCATAGGATAAATTCGGCGACGGCCCGAACCGCGCCACGCGGACGTCGAAGCCTTGCGCCCGCACAGCGGCAACCGGCACCAGCGCTACCCGCATCATCAGGTTGAGATCGTCCTTGACCCAGATGGCGGTCGCCGCCAGCGCGTCGCGCGCACGCGCGAGATCGTCAGACGACACCGCGAAACTCGCGCCGTCGCCCCCGAACACGAACGGAAATTCGCGCCCCGCAAGCGCATTGGTGACCGCGGCGATCACGGAAGCCCCGGCCATGTTGACCGCCTTGTAACGCGCCTCCGCGATCGCTCTGGTCGATTCCACGATATCGGCGACGCCAACACTCCAGTCGTCCGGCAACGGCGAATACAGCGCCGGATCCATCAGCCGCGAAAAGCCGCGAAACACAGGAATGCGGCCGTAGAAGGTGTCGTTGGGCGTGGTCATCTCGAATTACCCGGTTACGAAGCCGTCTAACAGATACGGCCCGCTCTGTAATCAGGTTCGCGGCTTAGCTCCAATGGACTCCGGCGGCTGGCCGTTGCATTTTGGTACTTATCCGAAAGCCGATACGACAGCAGTGGCTTTTGCGTGACAGAGCGGACGCCCACATGCCAGTTGATCTGACCCGCGTGAACACAAGCAGCGCCATGGGGGCCACGGTGCGGCCCGATGGGACGAGCTTTCGTACCTGGGCGCCGAACGCAAGGAACGTTGCGGTGGTCACCGGCAGCGCGCTTGCCGTGAGCCACGAACCGTCCTGGCGCCCGGCGCCGGAAGATGGTTTGGCACCGCTGGGCGACGGCAGCTGGGGCGGCTTTCTGGCCGGAGTGGCCGACGGCGAGCCTTACTTGTTCTTCGTCGAGGGTGCCGGCAGCGCCGGATGGAAGCGGGATTCTTACGCGCGCGAACTGACGGCATCGCCCCCCTTCCCCGACTGCACCTGTGTCGTTCTCGATCCCGGAAACTATTCGTGGCGCGATCAAACGTGGCAGCCGCCGAGATTCAACGATCTCATCATCTACCAGCTTCACGTCGGCACCTGGTGGGCGCAGGACGAGACCGGCCGTGATGTCCGCAAGCACCGTGGCGGTACGTTTCTGGACGTCGTCGAAAAACTGGAACATTTGCAAAATCTCGGCGTGAACGCCATTCAACTGCTTCCCATTCAGGAATTCGAGACCGCCTTCAGCATGGGCTACAACGGCGTCGACTATTTTTCTCCCGAAGGCGCCTATACTGTTCCCGCCGAACAACTCGGCTGGCGGCTTGCCAACATCAACCGGATGCTCGAACGCTTCAGCAAGCAGCCTCTGACGGCTCCTGAACTTGCCCACTGCACCAATCAGTTGAAATGTCTGGTCGACCTCTGCCATCTGCATGGCATCGCCGTGATTTTCGATCTGGTCTACAACCATGCCGGCGGCGGTTTCGACGATCGCAGCATCTGGTTTTACGACCGGCAGCGGACAGACAACCAGAACAACAGTCTTTTCTTCACCGATCAGGGATGGGCGGGCGGTCAAGTCTTCGCGTATTGGAACGATTGGGTATCGCGATTCCTGATCGACAATGCGCGGTTCTTTCTGTCCGAATTTCGGATCGACGGTATCCGTTACGACGAGGTGCGGGTGATCGAGAACAATGGCGGCCGGCTGTTCTGCCAGCGCCTGACGGACGCCGTGCGTGCGACCAATCCGGCGGCGATTCAAATTGCCGAGTACTGGAACGAGGATCGCGCGAGCGCGCTGCATCCGCCTCCCCAAGGGCTCGGGTTCGATGCAGAGCTTGGCGATGGTCTGCGTGATGCCCTGCGTGACCTGCTCAAACAGGCATCCGCCGGTGCATCGGCGATACTGGATCTCTCCGCGGTGGCGAACGCCCTTGTTGTGCCGGCTGCGATTCCCGAGGGCTGGCGTCTGGTGCAATGCCTCGAAAATCAGGACGTGACTTTTGCGTCGCATTCGGATGCCGCGCGTGTCGCCATGCTGGCGGACTCCTCGGACCGAACATCCTGGTACGCCCGCAGCCGAAGCAGGACGGCAACCGGCCTGTTGCTGGCCGCGCCCGGAATTCCCGCATTATTCATGGGCCAGGAATTCCTCGAGGACAAGAACTGGAGCGACAACCGCGAGGTCGATGACCTCGTGGCATGGCAGGCGCTGGACGGCGCGGGTTCGGTGAGGCGCGATTTTCTGAAATTCGTCGCCGATATGATCCAGCTTCGACATTCGCAGCCGGCGCTGCGCGGAAGTAGCGCCCGTGTGTCGCGTGCCGAAAATTTCGACCGGGTGATCGTTCTGCACCGATGGATCGAAGGCGAAGGCCGGGACGTGGTCGTCGTCGCCAATCTGGCCGAGCGACCGAAGCAGGATTACGCGATCGGATTGCCGTTTGCCGGGGACTGGCTCGAACTGCTCAACAGCGATGTCTATGACAGTTTTCCAAATCCCGCGCCGGTCGGCAATGACGGGCGGGTTCGTTGCTGGAGCGAGCCGCTGGACGGCTTTTCGGCAAGAGCCGCCGTCACGCTTCCCGCCAACGGCGTGATCGTGCTTGCGCCTTCAACGGTGCATTAGGACCACGGACACTTCTTACCTACGTCAGCGGATTTGCGGGACATGGCCAATCGGGTGCTTTTGGGGGGCCGATGATGATCTCGGGCGCATGCGCGCGGATGGCCGCATCGCACAGCGCATAGCCCCAATTGATGAGCTGGTCCTGTTCGACGTCGCTGAACGGGTTCAGCCGCGTACGCATGGCGGCGAGCGGCTTCGCCTTGGCGTCGGTACAAGGCAGCGTATCGTTGAGGTGATAGTTCGCTATGTCGGTCGCGATACCCCAATATCCGCCCGCGCGGGCCTTTTTGGTGAAGTCATCGATCAGCGCGCGCTTGCGCAGCGCGCGGGACTGATCGGTCGCTACATCAAGCGCGCGAAGGGTCTGCTTCACCCAATCCGTCTCGACGGTCGTGCCGATGCCGAACGGAGCGCCGGCGTCGCTGACCAACACGGTCTGGCACCGATTCCAGACCGTCTCGAGACCAAGATTGTCATAGACGCCGCCATCGCTCAGATAGAGCTTTGCGGTATACGCTGGATTGCCATTGTAGATGGCCCCTTCAACATTTTCGAAATGTCCCGGCGAATCGAAGATGACCGGCGAGAGGAACGGCGGGAAAGCGCTTGAGGCAGCAACGGCCTTGGCCAGTGGCAGGATCGGCGTCGGGACTAACCCGAGCAGATAGTCGCCCATATAGGCCTTGGAAAAACGGAAGCTCCGCCCGGTCTGCAGGTTCCCCGATCGGAAAAAGCTCCGATTGGTATTTTGCCGTAATCACGTCACTCACCGACTTCCACGGCGTCAGGAGGCCCTCACCGACGGCGACCGTATCGATTTGCTGTTTGCAGAATTTGCGAAGCGGATCGACGACAAGCTGCTGGTAATGCGCGACATCGGGAGAAGCGATCAGGCGGTCCCAGGCAGTGGCAAGGACGCCGGCAAAAATCGATCCCCCGGATACGCTGGAAACGCGCGTCAATTTCGGCAATATTCCAAGTTCGAGCAGACGCCAGCAAGAGCCGATATGAAACAGCGTGGCGCGAAACCCTCCCCCGGAAAGGGCGAGAGCGATGCCCGGTTCAACTCCTTCGGACCCAAATGGCATGCGCGCAAACTCCGCTAGCCCCCCAAGATTAGTCAGAGATTAGTCAGGCAGTCTCGGGTTGTCTATTCCGATCTCATCTACCTGCCGAATTGCTACATCGGTCGGGCATCTGACCTGCCGCGATTGCCAGTGGCTGGTCAAACCACCGCCCTGCGCTGGTGAACGTTTTGCAGACCTGCTTCACGTCACGAGCGCTACATTCCGGAACGCCTTCACCAGCGGTCGCTCCAGCTTTCCGTCCATGCCACGCAGGATGTTGTAGGCCTTTTGACGGGGCATTGCCGGTCGGTACGGCCTCGACTCAATGAGCGCGGCGAAAATATCGGAGATCGTCAGCAATCTTACCAGATCGGAAATCTCCGGCGCCCTCAGCCCATCGGGATAACCAGAACCGTCCAGAAATTCGTGGTGGTGTCTCACGCCATCAAGAATCTCGGGGGTGATGTCTGCGATATCCATCAACAATTCATATCCGATAACCGGATGGCGTCTCATGATCTCCTCTTCATCTGGGTCAAGGCGATCGGGCTTGTCGAGAATCGCCAAGGGGATACGGGCTTTGCCGATGTCATGGAGGGTTGCCGCTATTCCTAATCGCTTTACATCCAGACTGGCGAACCCGATCTCCAGCGCAAAGCCGATGGCCACTCCCGTAACCAGCAGACAATGCTGGAAGGTTCCTTCGTGATAGCGGCGGACGTCGTCAAGCCAGGCGGTAAGCCCTTTTTCCGAAATGCTGTTGATGACTTGCAAAGTGGCGCGCTCGGCATCTGACAGGTTTATTTGCTTGCCAGCCCGTACCGCCGAAAACATGGCCGCGAAGGCCGCCGCGCTCTCTGTGATCTCGGGTGAGGCAATGGCAAAGTCGCTTTGTGCTGCCTTCTCGGCGATTTCGATCTGCGCCAACTTGAAGATGATTTCTTTTGGACGCGAAACGACCGCGGTCGCTCCGAGCGCATAGGCCTGCGCGACCATGGAGCGAACGTGGTTATGAACGACAAACAGCTTTTCAGAAATGCAACTCAGGTCCTGCAAAACAAGCCTGATCTGTTCGACGCGATCGATCTGGCGCAAGTCGGCGTCTACCATCAGCACGCCGTTTGAATTGATTTGCGTGCCACCCCGCCCCAACAGCTGGGGAGCAACGTCATATCGCGGTTCCAGCATCGCACGGATGGCCGGTATTTTCGTAGGGTCGTCGGTGACGAAATGAACAAGCATTGCAAGGCCAGACCGTAAAAAACTGAAGCTGTGGCCTTCACTTCAAACCAGCAATACTAACGATAACCCACCATTGTACGGGACCTACCTAACTTCCCTAACCGGGGGCTAACGACTTATTACAACTGCCGGATGAGCGGTATCCCGTGCGGGTCTATCGATCTCGGTTGTGCCAATTCGATCTCACCCTCTGACCATATGACCTAGCTGGTCTCCTTCGACATCCCGCGCAGCACCAGCTGGTTGAGCCGATTGGCAAACGCGGCGGGATCCTCCGGCAATTCGCCGTCGAGGATTTGCGCCTGCTCCAGCAGCAGAAAGGACAGGTCCGCGGCGGCGTCCTCGGTGCGGGAAATCGCCGCGACCAGAGGATGGCGCAGGTTGATTTCGAGGATCGGCTTGGTGCCGGCGCCGCGATTTTGCCGCGCCAGCAATCGCTCAAGCTCGCGGTCCGGGCCGTGGCTGCCCGCGACCAGGCATGACGCGCTGGTGGTCAGCCGCTGCGAGGCGCGTACATCGGAGACACGATCGCCGAGGCTGATCTTGATGACGGCGATGGTCGCGGCCTCGTCGGCGTCAGACTTGGCTTCATCCTTCTTGTCGTCGATCAGCGGGATCAGGCCGAAGTCGATGTCGCCCTGGCTCAGCGACTTCAGCGGCTTGCCTTCAAAATCCAGTGGCGCCGAAGTCCAGAACGCGTCGACCGGATCGGTCAGCAACAAAACCTCGATGCCGCGGGCCGTAGCCTGCTCCAGCTTGGGATTGGATTTCAGCCGCTCGATGCTGTCGCCGGCCAGAAAATAGACCTCGGTCTGATTGGGTTTCAGGTCTGCGATATATTGCTTCAGCGACCGCTTCTCGCCCGCGGTCGTCGTGAAGCGCGACAGCGCCAGCAATTTCTCGCGCCGCTCATAATCCTCATAGAGGCCTTCCTTGATGACGGAGCCGAATGCCTCCCAGATCTTGGCAAAACTCTCCGGCTCTTTCTCGCCCAGGCTTTCGAATTCGGCGATCACGCGGCTGGTGACGGCTTTGCGGATTTGCGCGAGCTGTGGATTGTTCTGCAGCATTTCGCGCGAGAGGTTGAGCGGCAGATCCTCGCTGTCGACCACGCCGCGGATAAAGCGCAGATACGCGGGCAACAGGTCGGCATCGTCGGTGATGAACACCCGGCGGACATAAAGCTTTACCTTGCCCTTGCGCGACGGCTCGAACAGATCGAACGGTTTGGTCGATGGCGCGAACAGAAGCACCGCATAGGAATAGCGGCCTTCGGCACGGTAATGCAGCGTCATCGCCGGCTCGTCGAAGGCGCCGGCGATCGACTTGTAGGCTTGCTTGTAATCTTCCGGCGTCAATTCCGATTTCGATCGCTGCCACAGCGCGCTCGCCGAATTGATCTGACGCGGCTCGCCCTCCTCGGGCTTGAGCAGAATCGGAAACTGGATGTTGTCGGAATAGGCGCCGACGATGCGTTCGATCTCGTAAGTCTCGAGGTATTTTTTCGCGTCGGGTTTTAAGTGAAGCGCGACCTCGGTTCCGCGCGTGATGCGCTTGGCGTCCTCCTCGCTGGCCGGCGCGATTTCAAATCCGCTGCCGCCGGATGATGACCAGGTCCAGACCTCGTCCGTTCCGGCGCGGCGGCTGGTGACGGCGATACGATCGGCCACCATGAAGGCGGAATAGAAGCCGACGCCGAACTGGCCGATCAGGCCGGCGCCATCCTTGGCCTCGGTCAGGCGCGACAGGAACGATTTGGTGCCGGAGCGCGCAATGGTGCCGAGATTGTCGATCAGCTCCTGCCGGTCCATCCCGATGCCGCTGTCGATCACCGAGAGCGTATCGGCCTTCTTGTCGGGGACGATAAGGATATTAGGCGGTGCGCCATCGGTGATCAGATCGGGATTTGCGATGGCCTCATAGCGCAGCTTGTCGCAGGCGTCCGAGGCGTTTGAAATCAGTTCGCGCAGGAAAATATCGGTCTCCGAATAGACCGAATGCACCATCAGGTGCAGCAATTCGGCAACCTCGGCCTGGAAGGGCTGGGATACGGGGGCGGCGTCGGCAGTAGTGGTCATTATCGGTCTCGCTTAATGGCGGGGCGGATGCGGAACAACGGAAATCCGGAAAGGTCCGATATAGCAATATGATCCGGGGTGGCAAGTTATGCGGGCACCGCCGGCCGAAAAAGGGCAACGCCCGCCGCGCGCGGATGAGTATATCGACGCGGATCGCACATGCTTTTTTCCCCTTATTCGCGGGACGGCGCGTCCGAAATAGCCGCGATGTATCGCTGGACTGAAGTATCGAACGCTGCCTTTGCATCCGCGCCGATGTTGCGACCCCACCAAGCTCCGTAAATGCGATCAAATGCAAGCGGCTTGATCGCTCGTGCGATCTTTCGAACGGATTCGGCATTCAGGGGGATGTAATTCGGATAACTATACATGAAGCTCACCGAACGGCGGTCCATCGCAACCGTAGCGATATCGCCAGTGAGCAGGACACCTCGGCCTTCGGCACCAGCGCGCCAATGCATAACGGTGGCGCCGGCGAAATGCCCGCCGGTGCGCACGATAAGGACGTCATCGGACAGCCGGCAATTTTCCCCGGACCACGACACGATCGCGGGATGCGGCCGGGTGATCCAGGCGCGATCATCGGCATGCAAATAAATCGGTGCACCGCCAAACGCTTCGCTCCAATCGGCGACCGCGCCATAGTAATGCGGATGCGATACCGCAATCGCCTTGAGGCCGCCGAGCGATCGAATGTGCTCTACTACCTCATTGGTGAGCAAGGGCACGCAATCCCAAAGCACACAACCGTCCGGTTCCCGCACCAGCAGCGCGCGTTGCCCGATCGCGAAACCGGGCTCCACACCTACGCCGAGAATGTCCAGATCTTCACGCCAAACAAGCTTGTGACGTTTCGTCAGTTCTTCGCGCGTGAGCCACGCCTGGCCTTTCCAGTTCACGAACTGCCGCTCGTCCTCACAGACAGGGCACGACACCGGCGGTTCACCGCTATCGGGAAACTGGGCACCACATTGTTTGCAAGTCCAGACGGGCAAAGGCGTACTCCCATTTGGAAAATAGCGACGGCAAACCCGTGCCCACGGGGCGGTACCGATAATAGCGGTCATTATTGCCGTCAAGCACAGCTCAACGCTAGTGTCGTTACCGTTACATCGATCCACAACTGGATGCCGAAGCCAATTCCAGATTTGGCGTGACGTCTTTCGTCTCCGGTATATCCATAATACTTTCAATGGAAATATCGACGCGGCAGCCGCGACGGCGGAATGCGGCGATAAGTTTGTATCGCAGGATCGCGGATATCCAGGGCCCAATGGGGCGCGAAGCACCCCATGTCCCGCGCTTCAAATGGATGGTCAGAAGAACGTCCTGAACAATATCCTCCACCTTGAACTTCCCGGATCCAGACTGCGCGCAGTGTCGATGTGCAATTGTTCGAAGAAAGGGAGTCACAGATTCAAGAAATCTGTGATAGGCGGCTGCTTCCCCAGCTGGCGCTTGCCTACCACGAAAATAAAATTCACGCGCAAGACCTGATCGCCAACGTTTTCTCCAACGCCATGCGCGACGGACAGATACGATCGACCGATGCCGGCTTCCTGGCGGAGCAGTTCCTGTACACGGTCGTCGAGGGTCCCGTCCGAACCATGGTCATCAGCGGAAAGATCGCGAAATCCGACAAAGACTTGCGCGAGCGGATCACCAGCGCAGTCGGACTGTTGTTGAATGGATGCCGCGACCATCCTGCGCCGCGCATCTAGGTCCGTCCGGACTCCGCAAGCTCGCGGCAAGCGTGGTGCGGATCTATTCGCGTCAACCCAGCGCTATATCCAGCCAACCGAGCGCGTTCACAGTCACCCGATCGCCGGCGCCGACGACAACCGTCGTGGTTTCGGCTTCGACGATCGCAGGGCCTTCGAAGGCGTGGCCGGGCTGGAGCGCATCCAGCGCATAAACGGGAATCTCGCGCCAGCTGCCGAAAAAGGCTTGCCGCGTCGTGCGCGGCGCACAGGCGGCAGCCGATGACGCCGGCCGCTCGTCCTGGCCGCGCCGTGACACTTCGCCGATCGCAGCAATCCGCGCGTTGACGAACACGACCTCCTGATCGGGCGAGGCGTAAGTGTAAAGCTCCTCGTGGCGGCGATGAAAGCGATCCTCGATGGCGTCGACCAGCGAGGCCGCATTCCAGTCGATGTCATCGAGCGCGACATCGATCTCGAAGATCTGCTCGCCGTAGCGCATTTCGGCGGAGCGTTCGATGGTCATCGGTCCGTCGAACCAGGCGCGAAGCCGGCCGGCGGCCTGCTGCTCCAGTTGAGCAAACAGCGCACGCACCTCCTCCGCCGCAATGCGCGGGCCCGCACCGTAATGCGTGCGGCTCACTTCGTAGCGCAGGTCGCTGGTCAGCATGCCCCATGCCGACAACACCGATGCGGCCGTCGGCACGATGATGCGCTTGATATCCAGTTCGCGCGCGACCTCGGCCGCATGCAAGCCGGCCGCGCCGCCAAAGCTCAGCAGCGCAAAGCGGCGGGGATCGACGCCGCGGCGCAATGTCATCAGCCGGATCCCATCTGCCATCTTCAGATTGATCATCCGATAGATGCCGGCAGCGGCTTCCAATCGCGATAGACCGAGAGACGCGGCGACTTGGTCGACCGCGGCTTCCGATGCAGCGCGATCGAGCGGGCGCCGTCCGCCCATGAAGGCGGCGGCGTCGAGATAACCAAGAACGACATTGGCGTCGGTGACGGTCGCGGCAAGGCCGCCATTGCCGTAGCAGGCCGGCCCCGGCACCGAGCCCGCGCTCTCGGGGCCGACGCGAAGGGTGCCGCCGGCATCGACGCTGGCGATGGAGCCGCCGCCGGCCGCGATGCTGGCGATGTCGAGGCTGCGCAACGCGATGCGTTGCCCGGCGAGCATTCCGTCCGCGGAAAGCGACGCGCGGCCTTCTGAAATCAACGAGATGTCGGTGCTGGTACCACCCATGTCGAACGGCACCAGATCGGAAATGCCGAGCAGATCGGCGCATCGCCGCGCGCCCGAAACGCCGCCGGCCGGTCCCGACAGCACCGTGCCCGCGGCGAGCCGCGAGGCTTCTTCCACCGGCGCCATGCCGCCATGCGACAGGATGATGAAAAGAGTGCCTTTGAAGCCCGCCTCCTTGAGACCCTGCTCCAGATTGGTCAGATAGTGCCGCACCAGCGGCCCGACATAGGCGTTCACGATCGTGGTCGAGACGCGCTCATATTCCTTGATCTGCGGCAGCACATCGCTCGACCTGGAAATGCTGATATCAGGCAATTCGCGCGCCAGGCGCTCGACGGCGGCGATTTCATGGACCGGGTCGAGATAGGAATGCAGAAAACACACCGCGACCGATGTGGCACCGGACGCGCTGATCGCGGCGATGGCGTCGCCGAGCGATCGATCGTCGAGCGGTGTTGCGATGTCGCCATTGGCCTTGAGCCGTTCCTTCACGCCAAGACGCCGCTCGCGCGGCACCAGCGGCTCCGGCGGCGGCGAGCGCAGATCGTAACGGTTGTCTTTGAGGCCTTCGCGCATCTCAATCACATCGCGATGGCCTGCGGTCGTGAGCAGCGCGACATGAGCGCCCTTCCGCTCCAGCAAGGCGTTGGTCGCGACCGTGGTTCCGTGAACCACCCTGTCGGTCACGCCAAGCATTTCCGCGCGCGTCATTCGCAATCGCCGCGCCAACTCGTCCAGCCCGGCCATCACGCCGACCGACTGATCGGCCGGCGTCGACGGCGACTTCGCGAACACGGCTTTGCCACTCTCGTCGATGGCAACCAGATCGGTGTAGGTACCGCCGACGTCAATTCCGATCGTGAACATCAATGAGAACCCTGCCCCGTCGTCGCGCTGTCTTGCGTAAGCCCCTGTTCGCGGTCGCGTTGACGCGCGGCCGGCGATCGCCGCGCGGGTGGTCCCCAGCCGCCGCCGCCGGACGAACGTACTTCGAGGCAATCGTTGGGGCGAATTTCGATGCCGACTTCCTTGGTGCGCAACACGCGCGGCGCGCGGCCTGCGGAGATCAAGCGATAAGCGTGGGGCACACCGTCTTCGCCATCCAGCATTCCGCACGGACCGTGGCGCGCGCCATCGCCCGCCGTGTTGGCACGCGCGGGCTTTGCCGTTTCCAGCACCAGATCGAGCGCGACACCGAGGCCGCCGCGAAACTGTCCGTCTCCACCGGAGCCTGGGCGAAATTCGTGGTGACGGAAATGCAGGGGAAACCGCACCTCCGCGACTTCGATGCTGCCGAACTTGATGCCGCCGACACTGTGCCATTCACCAATCGACGACCAGCCATCGCCGCCCGACGAAGCGCCGCCGCCGGGGCGGGCTTGAAACATGTGCCAGATGAAATTCCGCCCCGAGCGCGGATCCTCTCCCTGGATCGCGATCCGGAAGCGGCGGCCCCACCCCGCCATCGCGCGATCCGGGCACGAGGCCGACATCGCCTTGATGATGGCTTCCACGATCTCGTTCGAGGGATGGCTGGTGCAGAGCGTCACCGGCCGGCCGGGATCGGCCCAGACGATGGTGCCTTGCTTTGCCACCACCTTGAGCGGCCGCAGCGCCCCGGCATTTTTGGGGATATCGGCGTCGATCAGATAGGCAAAGGCCATCACCACGGCGGCCTGCATATTGGCATGCGAGGAATTCACAAAGCTCGTCGACTGCGGATCGGAATCCGACAGATCGACTTCGATGTCGCTGCCTGATTTCGTGACCTTCGCAGCGATCCTGATGTCGCTGCGGCCATGACCGTCGTCATCGAGAAACGCTTCGCCATAAAACACGCCGTCTTTCCAGGTCGAAACCACCGCCCGCGTCTGCGCTTCGGCTGCGTCCAGAATGGTCTCCACCGCGGCCTCGACGACGGGCGCGCCGAATTCCGCAAACAGCCGCGACAGCCGGCGCTCGCCGAGATGCGCCGCACCCACCATCGCCGCCAGATCGCCGCGAAATTCGCGCGGGTTGCGAATGTTGAGCGCCAGCAGGTCGAGTAGATCGTCGCGCAGCCGGCCGGCTTCGTACAGCTTGATCGGGGGAACGCGAAGTCCTTCCTGAAAGATTTCGGTGGCGCCAGGATTATAGCCGCCATGGGTGGCGCCGCCGATGTCGCTTTGATGGGCGCGAACGATGGTCCTGAGCAGCCGCCGCTCGCCATCGAAGATCGGCACGAACGCGGTCAGATCCGGCAAATGGCTGCCGCCATGATAGGGATCATTGAGCAGAATGACGTCGCCCGGCCGGACATCCTTGAATCGCGCTTCGACCGCGAGCGTCGCCCAGGGCAGCGCCCCGACATGAACCGGGATGTGATCGGCTTGCGCGATCAGACGACCGCGTGGGTCGCAGATGCCGAGCGAGAAGTCGCGGCTCGAATTGAGGATCTGCGAATAGGAGGTGCGAAGCATGGCTTCGCCCATTTCCTTCACGATCGAGCTCAGACGATGCTGAACGACAGATCGCGTGATGGGATCGATCCTGGTGGACATGCGCTCCTGCTGGAAAAAGAAGTTCTGTGTTGATGAAGTGACGCTGGTCAGACCGAGGCCGATACGTCCGCCAGCGCACCCGAGGCCGCAGCGACGATCGCGTCGACATCGGCATCGGTCATTGGCGTTGACAATGCCATTAGTCCATAGCCCGCGGCCAGCACGCCCCGATTGAGAAGCCCCCGATTGAAGACGACCTGACGCTGCGCTTCCGCTTCGGTCAGATAGGCCGATCGATAGTCGCGGATCGGGCGATCGGCAAAATGAATTTTCAACAGCGAACCGAGCCCGACCGTGCCGCCCGGCACGCCATGGCGGCGGAAGGCTTGGTTGATACCCGTGCGGACCGCCTCCCCGATCGCGTCGAGACGCGCGAACGCTGCCTCATCGAGCAATTCCATCGCCACCAGGCCCGCGCGCATCGTCACTGGATTGGCGGAAAACGTTCCGCCATGCGGCAGCGCCGGCTTGCCGGACCGCGGATCGAACACAGCCATATATTCCTTGTGGCCTCCGATCGCGCCGACCGGAAAGCCACCGCCGATGATCTTTCCCAGCGTCGTCAAGTCGGGATCGATATTCCACAACCCTTGCGCGCCGCGATAGCCCAGTCGAAACGTGATGACTTCATCGAAGATCAAGAGCGCGCCGACCTCGCGGGTGATCTGGCGTAGCGCCTCGAGATAGGTTTTGTCGGCCGGCGCAAGGCCGGCGCGGTTCGGCATCGGATCGACCAGCACGCAGGCAAGCTCGGAACCGTGCTCACGGATCAGGCTGACGGCGGCCTCGGCATCGTTGAAGGGGATGGTAACGACATCGGCCAACACATTGTCCGGCGTGCCCCTGGCATAGGCGACTGAGACCGGGGCGTTGCGGCCCCACGCCTCGGGCGTCGGATCGAGGCTGACTTCGGCGTAGTCATAGGAGCCATGATAGGCGCCCTCGCATTTGGCGATTTTCGGACGTCCCGTAAACGCGCGCGCGGCCTTCAGCGCCATCATGACAGCTTCGGTGCCGGAATTCGCGAACCGCACCTGTTCCACTGATGGCAATCGCGACGCCAGCAGTTCCGCAAGTTCAATCTCGGACTCCGTCGGCAGGCCGAATGCCGATCCCAGCGCGAGCTGTCGCGTGGCTGCTTCGACCAGCAAGGGATGCACGTGGCCATGGATCAGCGAGGTAAAATTATTGATGCAGTCGATGTATTCGTTGCCGTCGACGTCCCAGACCCGGCAGCCCTCGCCGCGCGCGGCATAGATCGGATAGAGCTTCATGAAAAAGGTGCTGCGGGTGTTGCCGCCG
>WNFL01047139.1_pt3 | contig 20076 bp, 19 predicted proteins | sample 5400361 | NCBI WGS metagenome assembly WNFL01 (sample SAMN13153351, study PRJNA577476) | soil metagenome | isolation source: 40 cm soil on Douglas fir-dominated hillslope | place: USA:California | collected 2013-09-17
AGCGCGCATCGGCACCGGAACCGCCGCTGCCGCAGGGCACTAGCTCTGGGGCGCCCCCTAAGGCTCTCGCGAAAGCAAGTGAGCCGCCGCAAACCGGTGGCAATGCGGACGATGGCAGCGAGCAATATCTGCCGCGAGCGGCAGATGGTAATGTTGCGCTCGAAGTAACCGATCTCCTGTATGGCGAAAATGAGGAGAGCCTGAGAAAGGAATTCACCGGAAAAACGATCGAGGTTGTCGGGCAATATCTCCCCGGATCCAAGCCAAACGAGTTTAAAATAGTGCGCATGCTAATCGTTTGCTGTGCGGCCGACGCTCGTCCTATCGCCGTTCCGGTGCAGGCGCAAAAGACGGTTTCGGTCGCCGATATGTCCTGGGTAAAGGTCATCGGTACCGCTGAGTTCCAGGAGAGCGGTGGCGGAAAGGCCAAAGTGACATTCAAAGCCGCCGAGATCGAGCCGACTGATCCGCCGCAGGACGCAATGTTGTACTGAGCGAGAATCTAGACCTTCGGGTCGAGCCCAGGTCGAGAGTATTCGAAATTTGGATCCTGGAAGCGAATTGAGGCTCGGCTCTCAGGCCCAACCTCGTCCCATAGCCCTCATTGACCTCAAACCGGACGAGTCGTAGCTTGGTCTGTTGCCCAGCGACCTTCACCAAAGGCGTTTGACTCTTGCGTCCTCCCGCGACCTGTTCGTTACCGGTGGCGTAAGCAATTCCGTGGCGGGGTTGTTCTAGGACGAACCGTTCTAAAATAACTGGAGAAGACGATGAGCATTCGTTTATCAAGGCTCAGCAATCGGCTTTGGCCTGCCAGTCTTTGCCGACCAAAAGGATACAGCCGGTCCACCAATCGCCGAGCAGCGCGATCTTCTTGGAGATGTCAATGCGTTGGCCGAATTTACGGCGCTGCGCACGAAATACGTCGAAACGCTGAACACACTCGATGCTGCCGCCATGGCAGGATTCTACACTGAGGACGGTGTAGTCGTGACGCCGGACGGATGGTTTTCGGGTCGGGAGAACATAGAGAAATGGTATGCATACATGTTCCAGCGATGGCATCCTACTAACTCTATTCGCCAGAATGATCAGGTAACAGGGGTCGGTAACCAGGCTTGGGCGATCGGCCGGTGGTGGAGTACTCTTCAGGGCCAGAACGGTCCCGTGCTGGCCAGGGGATTCTGGTCAGCGATTTATGTTCGTGAGGGAGATGCTTGGAAGATCCGCATGGCCAACTACAATGCTTCCGGGGATATCACACTAACCCCGGCAGCGAAATCGGCCGCTGATACGAACTAGTTTACGACACGCATAGGACCCATGGGTCCCATGCGACTTATGAGTCCTATTCGTGCGCGACTCATGAATAGCGAACCGCTGATTGCGGTCCCCCGATTACTAACCGTTAACCGCTAACTCTCTGCTACATCACCATACCGCCATCGACGGTTAGGACTTGGCCGGTGATGTATTTGGCTTCCGGGCTTGCGATGAATGCAACTGCGGCGGCGACATCCGCGCTCTCGCCAAATGTCCCCAGCGGGATGAGTTTTCTCAACTCTTCTCGAATGTTTTCGGGGAGCTGTGCTGTCATGTCTGTCGAGATGAATCCAGGAGCGATCGCATTGACAGTGACCTTACGTCCGGAAATTTCTCGGGCGAGTGCTTTGGTGAGTCCGATTAGGCCGGCTTTGCTGGCCGAATAGTTCACCTGACCAGCTTGTCCAATCAATCCGCTGACCGAGCTGATATTGACGATGCGGCCATACGATTGCTTCATCATGGGTCGTTGCAGGTTCTGGATGAAGTGAAACGCGCCTTTCAAATTCGTGTCCAAAACCTGATCCCAATCTTCCTCAGCCATTCGCATGCTCAGTCGATCCCGCGTAATTCCGGCGTTGTTGACCAGAACGTGCACCTTGCCGAACGTCTTCAAAATTTGGCCGCAAATGTCAGAGACGGCGTCGCCGTTGGCCACATCAACAGCGTAAGCCAAAGCGGTTTCTGGTTTTTGCTGATTCAGCTGATCGGCGGTTTTCTGAGCATTTTCTATTGTGGGGCTCACGACGGCAATTCCGATTCCGCGGCCGGCGCCGGTGACAACCGCGACTTGATCAACAAAACGATTCATGACGATCGACTCAAAGCAGACGTCCACTGCTGGTCAAGGACCAAAATAGGTAGGGCGGTCCGGGACGGATCGCCTACCTCAGGTCTGCGGCCGCGGCGCGACAGGCCCTATCGAGCGATTTTTTTGGTTGACAAAATAACACCGGGACGGTTTGCGAATCGTGCCAATAGAGCCAACATCAACTGCTACAATATGGGTATTCATTCTGATCAGTGGATACGGAGAATGGTGCGAGAGTATGGAATGATCGACCCGTTCTCCGATGCGCAGGTACGCAAGACGGAAAAAGGTGCGTCGGTCATCAGTTATGGACTCTCCAGCTATGGCTACGACCTGCGCGTCTCAAATGAATTCAAGGTCTTTACCAACGTATTTAATACAGTCGTCGACCCGAAGGCTTTTGATGAGAGGTCTTTTGTCGACTTCGCCGCCGATACCTGCGTCATACCGCCCAATTCTTTTGCTCTGGGTCGCAGTGTAGAATATTTCCGTATTCCGCGTGATGTGCTGACCGTCTGTCTAGGCAAATCAACCTATGCGCGTTGCGGTATCATCGTGAATGTTACGCCGCTAGAGCCGGAATGGGAAGGCCATGTGACGCTGGAGATCTCTAACACCACGCCTTTGCCGGCGCGCATTTACGCTCAAGAGGGGCTCGCCCAGGTAATCTTTCTGGGCGGCTTAGAAATATGTGAGACGTCGTACGCAGATCGTACGGGAAAGTATATGGGCCAGTCCGGGATCACGCTTCCGCAGCTGTAGAAGCCTTCTTTGCGCCTTTGCGTCTTTGCCTGAGTTCAGGTCTTCCGCGTCTTTGCGTGAAATCAGTCTTCCGGTTCGCCGTTCCCCTCCGAAATCTCGTGCAGCTTGTTGCGAAGCGTCCGGATACTGATACCGAGCATCTGTGCGGTATGTGTCCGGTTGCCGTTCGCTTTCTTAAGTGCGTAAAGAATGTACTCTTTTTCTACGGTCTCGAGGGGAACAACTTCACTCGGAAAAGTGGGGGTGGAGGGCACCGGCTCGATTTCGCTGCGCGCCTGTTTTCCCCCCGTCTGAGGGAACATCGGACTGAGTATCGCCTGGGAAATCGGTTCATTCGGTTCGCTCAGGATAACGGCTCGTTCGATCACGTTCTGCAGTTCGCGCACGTTTCCTGGCCAATCGTACCGCTCAAGGATCGCCAAAGCCTCCGGTGTCAACGTAGGAGAGGCGATTCCAGTGCGTTGAGTGATCCGCTTCAGGAAAGCTTGCGCTAGTGCGCGAATGTCGTCTTTGCGTGATCGCAAGGGGGGGACAACAATGGGGAAAACATTCAGCCGATAGAACAAATCCTGCCTGAATTCGTTCTGTTTGACTAACTTCTCCAGGTGCCGATTGGTCGTGGCCAGCACTCGGACATTTACGGGAATCGGACGACTACCGCCGACCCGTTCAAACTCTCTTTCTTGCAAGACGCGTAGCAACTTCGCCTGTAACTTCAAGGAGACTTCGCTGATCTCATCGAGCAGGATGGTACCTCGGTTAGCTAACTCAAACCGGCCTTCCCGTTTTTCCGTGGCACCGGTGAAGGCGCCTTTCTCGTGCCCGAAAAACTCGCTCTCAATCAAAGTCTCGGAAATAGCCGCGCAGTTCACCTTGATAAATGGGGAGCTCGAACGTCCGCTCGTGCGAAAGATTTCGGTAGCCACCATCTCTTTTCCGGTACCATTTTCTCCGCTGATTAGCACAGTGGCTTCAGTAGGCGCGACCTTTTGGATCATTTGGCGAAGCTGGCGAATCGGTTCACTATCGCCGATCAGGGGCGTTTGATCGGAGGTTTGCGTCGCTAGAACCTGGCTGACCTTAACGGCTTGCGCGAAATTCTCCGCTTTATCCAGAATAACGTCAATTTGTCCGCTGGAAAACGGCTTGATAATGTAGTCGAACGCTCCGTTCCGGATACAGGAAACTGCGGACTCGACGGTACCGTATCCAGTCATCATCACGATCATGGGCTTATCCGCCCGATTGCCCACCCGAGCGAGCAAATCGGTCCCGTCCCCGTCCGGTAGACGGACGTCCACAAACATCAGGTCGAACGACTCTTTTGCCAGCGCTTGTTCGACTTCCGCGATGGTCGTACAGACGGTAACGATCAGTTTTTTTCGCGTTAGCTGCAGCTCCAGCGAGCGACGGACGATAGGCTCGTCGTCAAGGATGACTACTTTTTCGATCGCCATTTTCCAACGAAAATAAGCTGCAAGCCCTCAGGAAGCTCCAAAGTTGGTTGCTCCGAAAGCAAAAATAGGACCTGGGAATGCCAGTAGCAATGCTTTTCCAGTTTTTATAGCCCTTTTTCGCGTTTTTGCTAAATCGGCGGAAGGAAATGCCGATTAACCGTTTTAGTGAATGATTGCACCCATGACGGATGGCGTGATAGAGCAGGTGCAGCAGTCGCCGACTGGCCTACTCTGCGAAAGATAAGTCGCTGCGACGCTAGTTTGGCTGCAACGAAAGCAGTCCCCCTTCCACGCGCTAAAGATCGATCGAATTTAGTTGATGACCCCGAGTACCCTAGCGATGCGGTAATTCGGGAAGTGGCTCGAAAACTGGCCGAACTTTTCTGTGGGGAGTGACGCGTGAGCGTTTTTCTGAGAAACTCCTTCTAATGTCGAGATTTGAGCCTTCTTTTAAAACAGAGCTTTGGCATTTTCTTCTTCTCCGGACTCTCCACGACCTGGGAAACAGTATCTCCGGTATTTTGACTCTGAGTACGCATCATTTGCGAAATGAACAGCCGTCAGAAGACGTGGCCGAGAGTTTTAAACTGATTCGGGAGAGCGCCGAATCAGCTCGCCAGATGCTCATGGCGGTCGGTTCCCTAACGGACGAAGAAAGCCAAGGTCCTGAGTTGGTCCGAGTTTCCGATTTCCTTCACGACCTGATACACCAGTTGCAAGTCATCGTGCCGCGAAGCGTTAGCCTTCACCTGAGAGGTGATTCTAGTGACGCAGTGATCGAGGTGGACCAAAACCATTTGCGCCAAGCTTTCGTCATGCTGGTGGCGGCAGACTGTCTCTCCTTCGGTGCGAGAACCGGACATATTCGCTTCGGCGAAGAAACCGAGTCTGGGAAAATTTGGATCGTTTACAGTTCGGAGCACAAAATGGATTTTGACCATGGACACCGATCGGCGGAGATCTTCGAACAATTAAGTCTTCCAGAGGGAGATCTGATTTGGAGTGAGACGGATGAGGAACTGAAGCTGAGAATAGGATTCTTGCCCGTGCCTGATTTGGCGACCGAGATCAAGCGCGTGGGTGCAAACGAACACAAAGTGAACGGATGAATCTTGGCAAAGTAATGTGATGGTCCAACTGCTTCCTAAGGCTCTAGGATCAGGTTGCTTTGCTAAAAGGGCTGTCACTTTCCTGAAATTTGTTAATTTCCACTAGGTTCACGAGTTATGTCCGTCGACCGGCTAGTCTTAGTTGTGGATGATGACGCGATTGTTCTCCGAATTCTCGCGGATCAAATCGCTCGCGCCGGTTACCTAGTAGCCGCGGTAGCGAGTATCGCGGAAGCGCGACGCCATCTCGGTCAAGCATCGTTTGCAATTGTGGTTGCGGACCAGAGCATGCCGGAACTTTCCGGCATCGACTTTTTGCGAGAATGTGGAGCAATTCAGCCTCTGGCATCCCGGGTTCTAGTTACCGGGAACTTTGGTCTTCCCGAAGTCGATCGCGCGTTGCGAGAAGGAGAGATTTGCCGGCTACTGATCAAGCCGTGGACTCGATTCGACCTGATTAGCCTGTTCGAGCAGGTATTTGAACGGCATGAGCTACTTTGCGAAAAGCAGACGCTTCGAAGCAAGGTTGCGCTTCTAGAAAATCAGGTCGCTAATCTTACCCGACGAGCGGCGCGACCGGAATCGCCAGCACCGGCTGAGCAGCAAGTGGATCCGGAACTGCGATCAGCCAAGGAGACCTCTTGGCAGCAAATGGGCGAAGGCCGCGATGAGCAGCAGCAACTGGTGGGGGACTCGCGATTGGAAACGTTCAGGAAAAAGGCGTGCGGCGTGGCGCACGAGTTCAACAATGCGCTCATACCGATCTTAGGCTACATCGAACTGATGCTGGAAAAAGAGCAGCTACTTGAGGACAGAGAAAGGGCTCGTCACTATCTCAAACTCGTCCTGACGGCGGCGAAGGATGCTAATCGAGTTGCGGATCGATTGCGAGAATTCTGTCAGCAAGCCGAGCAATTCGAGGCACCGAATTCGGCCCAAGTAAATCAAGCTGCGTTAGATTCCGTATTTCCGGGAATCACTCCGGCGTCGGGAAAGAAAGTTGGCAGAGTTCTCAAAGTTCTCATTGTGGACGACGAGAAGAGTTCGCGCGACCTCGTCACCTTGTTTCTCGCGGTCGATCATCATGAGGTAACCGCAGCCTCAAGCGGAGCGGAGGCATTGCAAAATCTTCGCCACTGGAGCTACGACCTGCTTGTGACCGATCAGGGAATGCCGGGTATGACTGGTGCTGCGCTCGTCGAGGCCGTCCGCAAGTCTGGAAATTCAAGGCCGATCATCATGCTGACCGGGTTCGGAGAGTTAATGAAGAGCTCGGGTTCGATCCCTGATGGAGTCGATCTGGTCTTAAATAAGCCGGTCACGAGCGAGGCCTTGCGATTCGCACTGATCAAGGTTTTTCCCGATGACGTCGTCGATGCCGCTTAGCTGGTAGCAGGGTGATCGGCCCGCGACTTAGCCCGCAATGAGGTTGTCGCTTCGGCTTTTGCGCGATTTTTCCGGGTTAGATGCCAATCGAGAGGCAAGCTGTTCTACGGTCAATTCATCGAGACGATGAACAGCAACGTCGGCTGTTTCGAGCCGGTCGATAGGATTAGTGGTCGCCACTGCCACCACCTGCATGCCACCACGATGAGCGGCCTCGATTCCAACCAGCGCATCCTCGAAGACCACGCATTGTTCTGGTGGTACTCCGATACGAGCTGCTGCGGTGAGAAATACTTCCGGATCTGGTTTACCATTCCGCACATCCTCTGCCGTGACGACGGCAGCGAACCGTTCCCCGAATCCGAGAATCGATAATCCCGTATCTATGTTTAACCGATGCGTGGACGAACCAATGGCACACGGAATTCCCCGGTCGTGCAGACGATCCAGCCAAGTCACAACTCCCGGCAGAGGGGCAATGCCCCATTCTCGAACGATTTCTCGATAAAGCTCTTCTTTGCGGAGCGAGAGGCGGTGAATTTCGTCGGGATCCGAGCTCCAACCGAGGAGGCCTGGAATGATCCTTTCGTTCTTCATTCCGAATCCGCGCTTAAAGTGTCCGGCTGGAAGCAGATGGCCGGTTTCAGCCGCCAAACGTTCCCAGCTTTCCTCGTGATGGGTGGACGAATCGATAATTACTCCATCCCAATCGAAGATCGCACCCCACTTCATAGTCGTTGCAACGCCGGCAAGGCATACAATGCCTGCAACTGTTTGGCGGTACTCTCAGCCTGTCCAGCGTCCAAATAAATCACGCGCGGATCTTCATTGAACTCGATTTTTTGGAACCCATCTTGCGGCGATCGCACGGCTTGGGCGAGATCGTCCAGGTTCCGAATCTCTCGGCCGTTGACCCGATTGACGATCAAGTAGTTAAGCTGTTCGTACCCGACCGTGTCCGGAGTGGGTATCACTTGGCTCAAGAAAACAATCTTCCGCGGCTCAGGAAAAAGCTCAGATTGGAAACGATCGTAGTACACAAACCGTTGCGGAGCTTCCTTGGCCCAATTGGTGCCCCATTCCCGGAGATATTGCCGAGAAAGTTCCTGAAATACCAATCCTCCCAATACCAGATAGCGAGGAGCGCGATCGATTACATATGGATCGACGACATAACTTTCGGCCGGCTGTCGGAACAGCGCCACCGGAACATCTTTTTGTTCACCGTTGCGAAAGACGGTCACGTTCGTCGTTTGCCCGGAATAGAGTTCGGTCGTTGTCAGGTGAATAATGGAAAGCTTACCAAAAATCGGATGAATGTAATTGCCATCCGGATCGATCGCTTTGCCGTCGATCGCCAGAAGGATGTCGCCGGGTAAGATGCCGGCCTTGGCCGCCGGACTGTTTCGCTCGACGGCATCAATAAAAACGCCGCCCGCGGCGTCCGGCAGCTTCACATACCGGCGCAATACCGGGTCACGCATGCTTGAAAACTGCACTCCCATCCGAGGAAAACCGCGGTACCCTGGATTTTTGGCCTCCCGCAAGAAATGCTGGATTACCGGACCGGAAATTGCCTCGACGGTTTGGGAACGTGGATCATAACGGAGCAGAATCGCGGCCAGTCGGTGATCCTTAACGATCGGTAAAGTAAAGCTGTTCTCCCGATACTGCAGCGGACAGCTCATTTTGAAGAGAAGATAGGAACAATCCTCTAGCACATAGCGACCGACTTCAGCGCTCGTAACCAGCGCCTGCGTAGAGACCGGTGTACCGTTCGCTTCCAATTGGATTACAGAAAGTTGATCGCCCACTTTGACAGTGGCGTCAGTCCCTAGCGGTCGAAGGGTTTGGAGAAAGCGCTCTTCGTTCGGCCTCAGCAGTGCCAAATTCGTTTCGTGATCGATCGCAACTACCTGAGCGGAAGTTCGTTCGCCGCTCTCCGGTTTTTCTAGTTCGATGAAGTTGCTGTTAGCCACCAGTTCCGCCGCGACCACGACTTCATTGCCGTCGATGACTGCTCCAATGCCGCGACGATTGAACGGCGCTTTCTTATTCCACGGCCGAAAAAAATCGTACTGTTGGTTAGTGGAATTGACACGAACCACTGATCCCGTTTGCAATTCGGGAACAGGCCTATCTTTAGGAGTCGCTACGGCCGGCGGAACGGTGTCCTCTGCCAGCGCGAGCGTCGACCAGGCCAGCGCGAATACGAGCGGAAAGAAAAGCAGGGACTTCATTAAAGGCGTTCTTTTCCTAGGTTTTGTTCGATCGAAACGTTATAGTTTCTTTTTATACGTTGCTGGGCCGCTTCCACTGCGCGCTTTTCCAGCACCGCTGGACGACTGCTTCCAAGAAACTTTACCACGTATTGATCGGCTGAGGTTGCAAACGCATGAGCAACATCGCTCAAATGTTTGATTTTTTGACCATTGATTTCGTCGACGATCTGGAAGCGAAACTCGGATAAATAGGCGTTGACCGGATCGGCTAAGATATTTGAAAGCACGACGACTTCCGGGTGCTCCTCATACAGCTCATCAGTGACATAAAAGCCATAATAGTATCGGACTCGCAGTTCGTCTGGCTGATACGCCTCCATGAAATTCCGGGAGAGCGGCTGGAATACGAGGCCACCAAACAATACGAATCGAGGATTTTCCTCGTGGAGGTTCGCCTGTAAGAGGTAAGAGTTGTTTGGTTCCAAGTCGACTTCCACGGTTAGCGGTTGCCGGTTCCGCAAGATTCCAATCTTTACCTTGTCTCCCTTGAATTTCCGTTCAACCACCTCGGCCAGATCCAGGTTATCGCCATCCAGTCGAACATTTCCGTCACTGGCGATCGGATGATTATCGATGGAGAGCATCACATCACCCTCTTGGAGTTTCCCCGCGCAGGAACCATCCTTCTCGACCGAACTGACCACCACTCCGGTATTGTCATCCGGAAGACCCAGTGCGTGGCGTTCAGCACCGTTCAAGAGCTTAAAATATTGGATCGATAAGTCGACATATCGATTGTATCGGCCGGTGGAGATATCCTTAAGAAAACGCTGGATCACCGGCGTTGGAATCATATAACCCGTATTTTGCGCGACGTCGCCGGTGTATCCTTGGAAGGCGACGCCGACCACCTTTCCATCCTGCAGCACTGGGCCACCGGAATTTCCCGGATTGATGGCAGCGTCGATCTGAACGGCTAAATGCTGATCCACTCCGGAGTAAGTGTAATTTTGAAAATCGACGCGAGAAACGATTCCATGAGTCACGGAAAGTCGGGTGCCTCCGATTGGGTATCCAAATACGTCAACGATCGACTGCACTGCCGGCAGTCCGCCAAAATGGACGGGAGCGGTTCCCTTGTAGAAGGTCGAATCTTGGACTTTCACTACCGCTAGGTCACAATCACTGCCGATAAACTCCACCTGTCCGATGTACTCCTTTGGATCGTTTTCCTTCTCGATGACAATCAAACGACCGTTACTCACCACGTGCGCGTTGGTTAAAATCCGGTTCCCATCGATTACAAATCCGGCTCCGATTCCGACAGTGATATTGCCGGGGTTCCAAGGTACCCGATAGTCGGGATCCTGTGACGTCGTCGTAATCCGAACCAGACTCTTGTGAATATCGGGCTTCGACGTTTCGGCAACCGCGCTCGCCGCGATCGCTAAGGCGAAAAAAACAACACAACGAATCATCTGTAAGGGCGGAACGTTGCGCAGAAGACCCTAGGTGTAAAATGGTTTCGGTGCTCAGGCCACTCAATTGGCACAAGAGGGCACGGAGAAGATTTTTAGCAGGAGGGCGCAGATATAACGGACGAAAGACACTCGCATCGGCCGTGAGCCGCTCTTTGATGAGCCGCCTCGCGTGGTACTATCAGCTTTTTTTTGGGCTAGTCGATTTTTGGCTTCGCTGTCTAGGATTGAGGAGAGTTGTTCTAGCGACGGCAGCGGGAGCCGAGCCTCTTTCCTCCGTTATCTCTGTGATCTCCTGTTAACAATCCTCTCTGTACTTCTGTTGCTAAACGTTGAATCGAAACTCCATTACGTCGCCGTCTTTGACGACATACTCTTTGCCTTCGATACGCAATTTTCCGGCTTCACGAGCCTTGGCGAATGACCCAAGTTGAATCAGATCGTCAAAATGAACGGTTTCCGCCGCGATGAAGCCGCGTTCAAAATCGGAATGAATGACGCCGGCAGCGGCCGGCGCCTTATCCCCAGCGTGGACAGTCCAGGCTCGTGTTTCTTTCTCCCCGGTGGTGAAATAAGTGCGCAAACCAAGCAGGTGATAGACTGAGCGGATCAAGGTTCCGGCGCCGCTCTCCTTTACTCCTAGGCCAGTCAGATACTCCGCGGCCTCACTCGGAGATAGATCGGTTAGTTCGCTTTCGATCTGGGCGCTGATCACCACCGATTGGGTCGAGAGGTGCGTTGCAACGTATTCACTCACCCGCGCTACGTACTGAGCTGCCCCAGTTGGAGTCTGCTGTGAGAAAGCCACCAAATCGGCTTCCGCTACGTTACAAGCAAAAATCGTCGGCTTGCCGGTCAGCAGAAAAAAATAACGGACAATCGATGCTTCTTCCGGTGAAGACGGAAAAGTGGTGGCGGGTTTACCTTCGTTGAGATGCGGCAGCATGCGCTCAATGAGAGCGGCTTCGGTTTTCGCAGTTTTATCGCCGGAACGAACCTGTTTTTGCAGGCGCTCGTTGCGCTTTTGCAAAGAGGCGATATCAGCCAGAATGAGTTCGGTGTTGACTACTTCAATGTCGCGAATTGGATCAATCGATCCGCTCACGTGGTGGATATTATCGTCCGCAAAGCATCGGACCACCTGAACAATCGCGTCCACTTCTCGGATATGGCTAAGAAATTGGTTACCGAGACCTTCACCTTGGCTCGCGCCGCGAACCAATCCTGCAATATCAACAAACTCGATTGCGGCTGGGACGACCTTTTGTGACTTCGAAAGAACGGCCAATTGATCTAACCGGGAGTCAGGGACGGTCACGATCCCTTGGTTCGGCTCAATGGTGCAAAACGGATAATTGGCCGCCTCCGCTTTTCGCGTCCGCGTCACTGCGTTGAAAAGAGTGGATTTGCCAACGTTAGGCAAACCAACGATCCCGGCGCTCAACATAGAACGGCCAAATTAACGCGAAATCCTATTCTGCCCAGACGAAATTTGCTTGGTGTCTGCGATCGGAAGGAGTAGCGATTGTTGCTCACGAAATCTTGACATTCTAACAACGGATTTTACGATCGCTCCGAAAATTCTTTTTATCTCTATATAATTCTATGTCTGGACCTTCTGCTACGAGCGATACAGGACTTCCGTCCAATGTCGGCGCTGGGCTCTGTGCAATTTTTCCGCTGATCGGAGGGATTATCTTCTACTTCATCGAGAAGAAAGACAGCTTCGTGCGGCATTGGGCAGTGCAGAGTATCTATTTTGGAGTCAGCACCTTCGTCTTGTTTTTTGCGCTTATGATCGTTTTACAGATCTTTGCGCACGTTCCGCTGATTGGATGGATTTTCGCCATTCTCCTCGGCCTGTTGGTTTTTGTCTTTTATATTGCTTATTTCATCCTTTGGATCCTGGGCATCATAAAGGCGTTTACCGGTCAGCGATGGGAATACCCATATCTTAGTCCACTTTGGAAAAAGTGGTTTCCGAACCTGGTCGCCTAATTCTCTTTGAACGAAAGGCTAGCCGGTCGACGGCTTGTGGTGTTTGCGGGCGGCCTGAAATCGGACTCATGGATCCGATGGCCGGCGTTTTTGTGATCAGCGCTGAGACTTCGATATCAATTTTACAGCTTGGACCATCGGACGAACGAGCTCTCGAAGCTTGGGGCCAATCTCTGAGTCATTCGCTAGTTCCCCGATCCTCCGGACAATCGCGCTTCCCACCACGACAGCGTCAGCCAACGCGGCCACTTGTGCGGCCTGTTCCGGATTGGAGATGCCGAATCCGACGGCAATCGGTAGAGCAGAATAACGCCGGATTTTTTCGACTTGGGCAGCAATCGAATCGGATAAACTGCTTTGTTCCCCAGTAACCCCTTCCCGGGAAACGTAATAAATGAAGCCGCTTGCCCGTGCTACGATAGTTTTGATTCGATCCTCACTGGTGGTTGGCGCGATTAAACGGATCCGATGAAGAAAGCTACTTCGGTCCGAAAGCAAGTGCTCATCCGGAGGCAAATCGAGGAGTAGCAATCCGTCAATTCCGACCGCTACTGCGTCCTGCTCGAATTGCTCGAACCCATATTGGTAAATCGGGTTGAGGTAACTGTAGAGAATGATTGGTATCGCGATCCGGCAGCGAATCTGAGAAACTGTGTAGAGCAGTTTGGGGAGAGTTGTTCCCGACGCGAGTGCGCGCTGCGCTCCCAACTGATTGGCGATGCCGTCCGCTAATGGGTCGGAGAAGGGTACGCCTAGTTCCAGGAAATCAACTCCTGCTTCAGCTAATGCGACGGCGATGTCGATGGTGCGCTCCAGATTAGGATCTCCGCCAGTGATATAAGCGATGAATCCCGCTCGTCGGTTTTGACGGAGTGCCTCAAACTGTTCATCGATGCGATTTTGCATAAGGTTCACGGCGGCTGGCGTTATGACGTATGCGTGCACGATGAAGCAGAAGGGGAATTCTTGCGAAAGTTTTTTCCTATTAGCCCGGAGGATTTGAGTGGTATGGCCATCGCCGTTAGGCGGCTGTCGGCCGGAGTCGATTTTGGCGAATTTAAATGGCCCGCGTAGACGGGCCGCAAGCTACTGTTCACCTGTGCACTCAAATCCGACCGGCGGCTGGTTCAGGGGCAATTTCTCTGCGGCTTTATTGGCTGGAGGTCGATCGATTCGCATGGGCCGTGATAAAGCTGAGATTGCAGTGAGATGGGGAGACGAAACCGTACCGCTTCGGGTGCGGCAGCTCCGGATTTTGGAAAGCTTGGAGCCGGAGGAGCTGTTCTACTCGGGTCCAATGCGAGTGAACGATCTGCGCGGCGCAAAGATAATTGTCGACCAATGGTCTGACGCAGGCCCTTTGAGCGGCATTGCTTCATGTCTAAGGGAGATGACCAGTGATCTATTGCTTTGCTTGCCCGTTGACGTCGCCCGGATCGAAACGCCAATCTTGCTCAAGTTGTTGGGAAAATGTCGTGCTGGTCAGGGAATTGTACCCAGACTTGGTAAACACTATGAGCCGCTGGTTGCGGTTTACCCGAGAAAATCGCTCTATCTGGCCATCGGCCAAATCACGGAAGGACGCCTACGGTTACAGGATTTCATTCGGTGTCTCTTAAGGGAACATCTCATTGCCGAATATTCGGTTCTGGACGAAGAGCTCCCGTTGTTCGCCAATTGGAATAGACCTTCAGACATAGGGCGGTAGGGCGAAACACGTCGTTGAGCGATAGCGAGACGATGTGTGAGCGGTGCGTGCGGGTGTGATCAAGGCTAACAGGCCGGTGTTTGATTGTATCGTGCTGCCATGCGATTACCCACCGGCCTGTATCGCCCTACCTCCGCGGAGAAGCGCTTGGAGACGGTGTGGGCGAAGCATCGACGTTATCCTCTTCGTCGGCTTCGTTCAGGGCCAATTGGTCAACGCGAACTAGCCGACCGGTATCTGCGATCTCCAATTCCAAATAAGGCTGTCCATTTTGATCAACAGCGATCTTGTAGATGGTGGCATCGCCCCATTGGAAGGTTTCAATGTTCCGGACAGTCCCATTGCTCGCCTCCGCCTTCAGCGTGTTGGCCACGGGGGCCGGGAGCGAATCGACACTCGGCTGGTCGGCAAAACAAAACGAGCTGGCAACGGTTGCGAGGGCTAATAACAACGAACACCGCATGGAGTTAAATTACCGTTCTATCCAAAATTTCCAGACCCAGTTGTTGTGAACGCCGCCCGCCCCTGGACCAAGGAGGCAGCGCATTCCTACCGATCCGTCATCAACTTCGCTGTCCCGGCGACTATTTGTGCCGGTAGCCGTTTCGTGTCTACCACCTTGGCGAACAATTCGGTGCGAACCGTTTCGACGTTTGGTGACGGAGTCAGCGTGACGATAATCGATTTGGAAGTCGGCGTATTACTTATTTCCGCGACACTCCCGATCGGTACGAGCACATTGCCTTCAGGAAAATAAGTTGCGACGCATCCGCGCGGGATTGAATAGGGAGCTAGCTGGAAATGCTGTGCCTCACGCTCCCGACCCTCAAAGTGACTGGTAATATCGACCGGTTGACCCTGCTGAAAGCCTGCCTCCCGCATATCCTCGGGATTCATAAAGAGAACGCGGCGGCCGTTGTAGATTCCGCGATAGCGATCATCTAGTCCGTAGATCGTAGTGTTGAATTGGTCCTGGCTTCGGATGGTTGTTAGAACGAAATAATTCGAAGGGAGATGGAATAACTCAAAACCATTGACCGTGAAATTTGCTTTCCCGGGCTTGGTTTGGAATTCGCGTTTGTCTCGAGCGCCGTTGGGCAAATAGAAGACGTTTTCCGCGATTCGTTCGTTAAACCGGTCGAAGCCAGGAATAACGGCCTCGATCTCGTCGCGGATACGTGAGTAGTCGTCCATCCATTCTTGCCAGGGAAGGAGGCTTCGGTCCCTGAGCACTGCCTGGGCGAGTTGAGTGACAATGGCCAGCTCGCTCATCAAATGTTCGGACGCGGGAGGAAGCCGTCCTCGCGACCGATTGATGATTCCCATGCTATCTTCGACCGTCACAAATTGCGGACCGCTTTTCTGTTTATCGATTTCCGATCTTCCCAGACAGGGGAGGATCAACGCCTGCCGGCCCGTGATGAGATGCGCACGGTTTAGCTTGGTTGATACGTGAGCAGTCAGCCGGCAATTCTGGAGAGCCTCGGCAGTGAATTCTGTGTCGGGTGCTGCGGACAAAAAGTTTCCACCCATGGCGAAGAACACCTTGATACGGCTGCGGTGCATTGCCTTGATCGTATCAACAACATCAGTACCGGCTTCCCGGGGCGGCTCAAAATGATAGCGTTCTGCCAAGCGATCGAGCAGTTCGGGCGAGGGCCGCTGCCAGATACCCATTGTCCGGTCACCCTGCACGTTGCTATGGCCGTGCACCGGGCAAGCCCCGGCGCCCGGCCGTCCGATATTCCCTCGTAACAGAAGAAAGTTGATGATCTCTCTCACAGTAGGCACCGCGTTGCGATGCTGGGTGAGGCCCATGGCCCAACAGCAAATGAGACTCTTGGTGTTCATCGCAACCTGGCCCGCCTGCCGGATCTGATCTCGCGTCAATCCGGAGCTAGCGAGAATTGGTTCCCAAGATGCGGTTCTGAGCGAATCGATGAAAGGCTCAAATCCGGCCGTGTATTTCGTGATGAAATCATGATCAAAAACCGACTCGGGCCGCTGGTCTTCGGCCGCCAGCATCTCTTTCATGATGCCTTTGAACAAAGCGAGATCTCCATTGACCTTTACCGGCAACCAGAGATCAGAAAGCCGGATACCACCGCCGATCGCGGTAATCGGGTTTTTGAAATCGTGGGGGTTCTTAAATCGGAGATTGCCGGTCGGCAGGGGGTTAATGCTGACGATCTTGGCACCATTGCGTTTGGCCCGCTCTAGAGAAGCCAACATCCGCGGATGATTGGTTCCAGGGTTTTGCCCGATGACGAAAATCGCATCGGCCAGATCGAAGTCGTGTAGAGTGACCGTGCCTTTACCGATTCCAATCGTTTCTGACAGCGCGGCTCCGCTCGACTCGTGGCACATATTAGAACAATCCGGAAGATTATTCGTCCCGAACTGGCGAGCAAAGAGTTGATAAAGGTAAGCGGCTTCGTTGCTGGTTCTTCCCGAGGTGTAAAACGCGGCCTGATTGGGTGAATCCAGTCGATTCAATTCTTCGGCCAGGAGAGAAAATGCATCATCCCAACAGATCGGTTCATAATGCGTCGAACCGTCCCGTAAAATCATGGGGTGCGTTAATCGTCCTTGCTCACTGAGCCAAAAGTCGGATTTCTGCAGAAGCTCGTGTACGCTGTATTTCGCAAAGAATTCGGGCGTGATTCGGCGGAAAGTACCTTCGTCCGAAACCGCTTTGGCGCCATTTTCGCAAAACTCGGCGAAGTGGCGATGATCATCCGGACTTGGCCAAGCACAGCCCTGGCAATCAAAGCCATGAAGCTTATTGACCTCGAACAGGGCCGAAGCGCCGCGCGCTAGCCCCATTCGTCCCGTCACGTAACGCACGGTCCGTACGATGGCCGGAAAACCTGCCGCAGTCTCGTGGCTCTTCGTTTGCCGGACTGGATCGGTTTCTATCGGCGGCTGTGCCCCTGGAACGGAGCCAGCGGGCGCCAGATCACGATCGGATCCTTTGTTTAATATCGGACGCCGTTTAGTCTCTTCCATTCGAAATGATTAGAGATGAATTGCGTTAATCCACGGTGTGAATGCCAACTCCTTCTAACTGGTAACGAATTCCGCCGCGGCCGTAAGCTCAAGCGACTTAATCCGTTCTCGGCCAGAATAAAGATTAAAGCGATTTCCGCGCAGAAAACCGATCAGGGTAAGGTCGTACTGCCGAGCAAGTTCCACCGACAATGAAGAGGGGGCGCCAACCGCCGCCATTATCGGGATGCTGGCCATGATTGCCTTCTGAACCAGCTCGAAGCCAGCTCGACCGCTAACCATGAGGATGGAGTCCGAAAGATTGATCGTGTTCGCCAGCAGCGCATGCCCGATCACCTTGTCCACCGCGTTGTGCCGCCCGACATCTTCACGAATCGCGCGGACCATGCCCTCTGAGCCGATCAATGCTGCGGCGTGTAATCCTCCCGTTTTGGAAAAATGAGCTTGCTGCTGGAGAAGGCGCTCTGGAAGAGCCAAAACCGTTTTGGCGTCCACTTGGGGCGAGCGTCGCGAAAGGGAAATCTCTCGGTTAATCGCCAGCGCTTCGATCGAAGTCTTGCCGCACACCCCGCAGCTCGACGAGGTGTAAAAATGGCGCTCCAGCCGCTTCAGATCGACCTCGTGACTCAAGGTTATCAGTATCGAATTTTCGTTGTCGCTCTTGAGCTCGGCCGCTTCGATCCAAGAAGCCTCATGAATGATTCCCTCAGTGAACAGAAAACCGACCGCAAGTTCCCGGTCCGATCCCGGTGTGCGCATCGTGACCGAAACCGGCTTTTGAACTACATTTGGGCCGCGGCGGAAGCGAACACGGATCTCAAGTGGCTCTTCGATCGTCAATGTGTCGCTGGCGCACTGCGGCGGGTAACGCGTTCAATAGTAAGCCGTTTCGATCCTACAACGATAGTGTCTTCAGGTGAAGCCACTCATAACCATAGCTGTCCTTTTTGAGGTCTGCAACGGGGTCAGGAAAAGCGCCGGGCTGGAACGCCGACAGCGCCGGGAACGCCGGGAACGTACCGGCAGCTACTGGCCGGTTGCTGGACCAAACTTCAAAACGTCATAGGTGAGAAGCGAAGCGAGCAAAATTGGGTTGTCTCGTAGAGGCAGGAAAAACAAGCAAACCACTTCGCTGCGCTTCCAGCTTCACTCGCGCTGTCGGCGATCCCGGCGATCCGACGATAACGGCGTTCCCAATTGGCATGTCGGACCGAACCGTTTACTGTGAGATGTGGTCCTAGTTGAATTCGATATTCCGCATCTTTACATCTCTCCCGGTCACAATTTCTTTGGCCATCACGGGAAAGAACCGTCTAATCATCCTATCCAGGAAGTCGACCGAATTGATTGTGTTGCCGGAGAAGGCATTAAGGGGGACCGGTTTTTCGGATTTCGCGAAAATTACAAAGGCCAAATTACTTTTTTCGCCGAGGAGGTTTACGATGAGCTTTGCGCAAAGCTGGGTATTTGGGATCGCCCGCCTGGAGTGTTTCGCCGTAACGTAATTACCCGCGGCATAGCTTTGAACGATTTAATCGGCCAGACATTCGAAGTTCAGGGGGTACAGTTTTTTGGGCGGGAAGAGTCTCGACCATGTTATTGGATGGATCGGGCTTTCGGCCCAGGCGCCGAAACGGCGCTGAAGGGAAATGGCGGGTTGCGTGCGTCGATCGTCCGTGACGGTGTGTTGCGGCGGACGGAGCAGAAAATGAGGAATGCGGAATTCGGATTGCGGAATGGGTAGCCGGCGTAACGGTATAGCGGATTGCGAATAGGCGGTAGGCGGAAGTCAATAACGTCATTTTTTTCTGTGTTTTGTTCTTGCCATCCACTGGGACAACTACTAGCATTCGGCCCATGTATTCTGAGAGAATCGAAGGAAGGCTATGAGTGGAGAAGCATCACTGATTAACGCAGCCGGTGACAGTGTTGGCCGCAAAGTCCCGGTTTTAGGTATTTCCATTGGAGCCGCTGAAACTGCAAAAGAAGAGTGGGACGCCAAAAATGCTTTCGGGCGGGCCGCGCATAGGAATAGGAGCAAGCAGGAGCGGATCGCCGCAAACCGAGCCGCGACCATCTATAGTCGTCGGGCAATCCTCAAAGCTGCCAGTACTGTCGCCGGCCAGATTCCAGGTTACGGAACAGCGGCTGTTCTAGCGTTGGATGGCGTCAACGCACTTCTCAATGTCGGGGACGGTAAGCCCAAGGAGCCGGAGAAAGAAGCCCCGCGGAGTGGCCTGAGGAAAAAGAGAAGCACCGAAGGGTTTATGCGCGCAATGCGCGAACAAGCCGATCAAGCGCGGATCGCGGATTGCGGCTTGCGGAACGGGGAGGGTCAATTCAGCAGCATGCTGAGGTCGAAATCCAAGCGTTGAATGAAGAACGATCTTGAAACGAGAACCAAACGATTTGCCCTTTCCATAATCGAGCTCGTTGGAAAGCTGCCTCACTGTAAAGCCTCGGATCTGATTGGATATCAACTAGCGAAGAGCGGTACCTCGATCGGAGCTAACTATCGAGAAGCTAGTCGAGCACGATCTCGTGATGACTTCATCCACAAGATCGGTATCTGTGAAAAGGAGACCTCCAAAACAGAATACTGGCTCGAACTCGCTCAAGGCGCGGACCTGATACTAGATGGCTCAAATCTAGCAATCTAAACCACTCTTAAGTGCCTAAACAAGAAGAGCTTACTCATGCAATAACCTAGAAAATAGCAGGCGCCTTGTTACGCTTAAAATGCACCAAATTGCACGAAAATGACCGTTTTTGGTCCTGAGTTTGGTCCTGAGTAGGGCAATCCTAGAGCGTCG